>Ga0302324_100010130_pt1 | contig 19578 bp, 29 predicted proteins | sample Palsa_T0_1_FD_201949 | JGI IMG/M metagenome (GOLD analysis project Ga0302324, IMG submission 201949) | Peat permafrost microbial communities from Stordalen Mire near Abisko, Sweden - Palsa_T0_1 | ecosystem: Environmental > Terrestrial > Soil > Palsa > Peat permafrost | place: Sweden: Abisko...
CTCCGCCCCGGCTCAGCGGCCGCCCCGACCGGGCCGTCGCCGACCAAGAAGGTGAAGCTCGACGACACGGCCTTCGGCGCGCGCTTCCTCGGCCCGCTCGTGCACCAGAGCGTGCGCGCCGAGCAGGCCGCGCGCCGGCGCGGGACGGCCGCCACCAAGACGCGCGGGATGGTCTCCGGCGGCGGCGCGAAGCCGTGGCGCCAGAAGGGCACCGGGCGCGCGCGCGCGGGCTCCAACCGCTCACCGATCTGGACCGGCGGCGGTACGGCGTTCGGGCCGAAACCGCGCTCCTACACCTTCAAGGTCAATCGCAAGGAGCAGCGCGCGGCGCTTGCAAGCGCGCTTTCGCTGCACGCCGAGCGCGGCACCCTGGCGATCCTCGACGCGGGGGCGTTCAAGGCGCCGAAGACGCGCCAGGCGCTCGATCTGCTCGAAGACTGGGACCAGGATCGCCCGACGCTGGTGGTGCTCGTGGAAGAGGAGTCCAATGCCGCGCTGTCCTTCCGCAACCTCGACCGCGTGGCGGTGCTGCTGAGCGACAGCGTCGGCGTCACCGATCTGCTGGGCGCGGCCTCGCTGCTGCTCTCAGAGCCGGCCCTTGAGACGCTCACCGCGCGCGCCGGGCAGCGCTCGAAGCTCGCCGGGCAGGCCGGAGAGGGCGCCGCACAGGAGGCGAGGGCCTGATGGACCACACGCAGGTGATCATCCGCCCGGTGGTATCCGAGAAGACCTACGTGCTGTCGGCCGCCGACCGCTACACGTTCCGCGTCCACCCAGACGCGCACAAGACCCAGATCCGCCAGGCCGTCGAGGCGCTGTTCGACGTTCACGTGGTCGAGGTCAGGACGATGAGCGTCAAGCCCAAGCCCAAGCGCCGAGGTATCACGAGCGGGCACACGCGCGCCTGGAAGAAGGCCATCGTGCAGCTGCGCGCGGGCGAGAACATCCCGATCTTCCAAGGCCTCGCGGCCCTCGACTAGGAGCCTCTGCATGCCGATCCGCAAGCCCAAGCCCACCAGCCCCGGAAGACGGTTCGTCTCCTACCCCGACTTCGCCGAGATCACCAAGACCGAGCCCGAGAAGACGCTCATCGAAGGCCTCAAGAAGAGCGGCGGGCGAAACGCGCACGGGCGCAAGACCTCCCGCCATCGCGGCGGCGGGGCCAAGCGCGCCTACCGGCGGGTCGACTTCAAGCGGCGCAAGGACGGCGTCGACGCGAAGGTGGCCGCGATCGAGTACGACCCCAACCGCTCCTCCTACATAGCCCTGCTGCACTACGTCGACGGCGAGAAGAGCTACATCCTCGCGCCGCAGCGGCTGACGGTCGGCATGACCGTCCACTCCGGGGAGACCGCCGACATCGCCGTCGGCAACTGCATGGAGCTGGCACGCATGCCGGTCGGCACGGTCGTGCACAACGTCGAGCTGCAGCCCGGCCGCGGCGGCCAGCTTGCGCGCTCGGCCGGCGCATCGGTGCAGCTGATGGCCAAGGACGGGGAGATGGCGACGCTGCGGCTGCCCTCCGGCGAGATGCGGCTGGTGCGCGCCGAATGCCGCGCCACGGTCGGCACGATCGGCAACGCCGATCACCAGAACGTGAAGGTTGGCAAGGCCGGGCGCAAGCGCCACATGGGAGTGCGCCCGCAGACGCGCGGTGTGGCGATGAACCCCGTCGACCACCCGCACGGCGGCGGTGAGGGCTCGACCACGGCCGGGCGCCATCCGGTCACGCCCTGGGGCGTGCCCACGCTCGGGTATCGCACCCGCAAGAAGAACAAGGGCTCGGACTCGGCCATCGTGCGCGGCCGGCGCAGAGGGAAGGGCAAGCAGCGATGAGCCGCTCGAGCAAGAAGGGCCCCTGGGTGGAAGAGCGGCTGATGGCCCGCATCGAGGCGCTCAACGCCGAGAACAACAAGAAAATGCTGCGAACGTGGTCGCGCGCGTCGACGATCTTCCCGGAGATGGTGGGTCACACGATCGCCGTGCACGACGGTCGCAAACACGTGCCGGTGTTCATCAGCGAGTCGATGGTCGGTCACAAGCTCGGCGAGTTCGCACCCACGCGCGTCTTCCGAGGCCACGCAGGGTCGGGGAGGGTGAGATGAGCGCCGAGGACGAGCCGACCGGGTCGCCGCCGGAGGACGTCCCGGGCGCCACGCCCGAGGAGCCCGCCAAAAAAGCGAAAGCCTCGAAAAAACCGCTGGCCAAAGCCAAAGCGAAAGCCAAAGCCGCGGCGGCGAAAGCGCCCGCGGCGAAAAAACCGGCTGCGAAAAAAGCGGCCGAGGCGAAAAAAGCGACGGCGGCCAAAGAGCCTGAGGGGAAAGAGCCCGCGGCCAAAGAGCCCGCGGCGAAAGAGCCGAAAGCGGCGAAAGGGGCCAAAGCGCCGGCCAAGGAGCCGGCGAAGTCCGAGTCGAAACCCGCTGTTCGCTCGCGGAAAGACTCGAGAAAACCCGGCTCGCGGCGGAGGGTGGTGAGCGCCCACGCCCGCTACGTGCGCACCTCCGCGCGCAAGGCGCGGATGGTGTGCGGGCATCTGCGCGGCAAGTCCGTGCAGGAGGCACGCGCTATCCTCGCCTTCACCCCTCGTGATGTGGCTCGCGACTGGAGCAAGCTGCTCGAGTCTGCGGTGGCTAACGCCGAGAGCAACCACGAGTTGCTCGAGGACGATCTGATCGTCCGGGAGGCATACGCCGACGAAGGGCCGACGCTGAAGCGCTTCAGGCCGCGCGCGATGGGACGCGCCGCGCCGATCCGCAAGCGCACAAGCCACCTGACGATCACGCTGACGCCGGGGCCTGAGCCCCGGACAACCAAGAGATAGAGCTGAGCTGAGATATGGGACAGAAGGTTCATCCAGAGGCAATGCGCGTGGGTTACATCCACGACTGGAAGTCGAACTGGTTCAACGAGAAGAATTTCGCCGAGTACCTCGCCGAGGACGTTCGCATCCGCGAGCACATCGTCGGCAAGCTGTCCCACGCCGGGCTGTCGGACATCACGATCCGCAAGGACGCCAACGAACTCGAGGTCAACATCCACACGGCCCGCCCGGGCATCGTGATCGGCAAGTCGGGCACCGAAGTGGACGCCCTGCGGCGCGATCTGCATCGCATGACCAGCAAGCAGATCAAGGTCAACATCCTCGAGATCAAGCGCCCCGAGCTCGACGCGAGGCTCGTCGCCCAGTCGATCGCCGAGCAGCTGCAGAACAGGGTGGCGTTCCGCCGCGCGATGAAGCGCGCGCTGACCAGCGCGATGCGATCGGGCGCCAAGGGCGTGAAGGTGCAGGTCGCAGGGCGCCTGGGCGGCGCCGAGATGGCCCGTACCGAAAGCTACTCCGACGGTCGCGTGCCGCTGCACACGATGCGCGCGGACATCGACTACGGCTTCTATGAGGCGCGCACCACCTTCGGGCGGATCGGCGTGAAGTGCTGGGTGAACAAGGGCGAGATCATGCCCGAGGGCTACACCGGCGCAGACCTGACCGACATGACCGCCCCCGCGGCGCCGAGCTCAGAGCGCGACGGTCGAGGTGGCCGCGACGGCCGCGACGGCCGCGGTCGCGGACGCGGCGGCGGAGGCGGCGGAGGCGGCGGGCGTGGGCCCGGCGGTGGCGGTGGCGGCGGGGGCCGTGGACCGGGCGGATTCGGCGGCGGCGGTGGTCGCGGCGGTGGCGGCGGGGGTCGTGGGCCCGGCGGAGGCGGCGGCGGACGAGGTCCTCGCCCCGGCGGAGGCGGACCTGCCACCGGCGGAGGCGGGCGCTGATGCTGTCTCCCAAGCGTGTCAAGCACCGCAAGCAGCACCGCGGGCGTCGGCGCGGCACCTCGCGCGGCCAGGTCAAGGTCCAGTTCGGCGAGTACGGGCTGAAGGCGCTCGAGGGCGGCTGGCTGACCAACCGTCAGATCGAGGCCGCCCGGGTCGCGATGACGCGAAAGATCAAGCGTGGCGGCAAGGTGTGGATCAACGTGTTCCCGGACAAGCCGGTCACCAAGAAGCCGGCCGAGACGCGCATGGGCTCCGGCAAGGGCTCGCCCGAAGGCTGGGTCGCCGTGGTCAAGCCCGGACGGGTGATGTTCGAGCTGGCCGGGGTCACCGAGCCGCTTGCGCGCGATGCGATCCGGCTGGCGGCGCACAAGCTGCCGTTGAAATCCAAGTTCGTGTTGCGCGAGGACTGAGGGGCGTCGAGCGATGAAGGCCAGGGAGATCCGCGACATGCAGGACTCAGAACTCGCAAAGCACGTGGCAACGCTGCGAAAAGACGTGTTCGGCCTGCGCTTTGCCAACGCCACCGGAGAACTCGACGACACCGCCGGGATGGGCCGCGCCAAGCGCGACCTCGCGCGGGCGCTGACCGTCGCGCGCGAGCGGGCAACCGCCGCCGAGCGCGAACAGCACAACTGAGCTTCCAGAACAGGACCAACGAACGAACATGGCTGACGAACCAGATAACGACAAACCCGACGACGCCGACGCACCCGCCCCCCCGCAGGAGGCTTCCGCAGGCCCCGATGCAGTCGCCTCCGAGCCCGAGACGGCTCCTGAGGCTGCCGCGGAGCCACAGGCGCCCGCCGAGCCGGACGCCGCGCCCGAGCCGCAGGCGGCCGCCGAGCCCGAGACGGCTCCCAAGCCAGAGGAGCCGGCAGCGGCCCCCGAGGCTGAGGCTCCGGCGAGCGCCGCCCCGGCCGAGCCGGCCGAGGTGGTCCCGCCCAAGGAGCGCCGCCGCCGCTCACGGGCAAAGCGCGAGGCTCCCCCCCGGCCGCCGCGCTCCCCCGAGGAGCGCCATGCCGAGCGGCTCGTGGAGCGCCGTGCCAAGGCGCTTCGCCGGCGTGCGCGGCGGCTGCAGGAACGGGCAAAGGCCGCCGAGCGCCGGGCCGCGGCGCCCGCGCGCGAGCCACTCGCGCCGGTGCACGCCCCCGTCGAAGGAACGCGCAGGGTGCGACAGGGGATCGTGGTCTCCGACAAGGCCGAGAAGACGATCACCGTGCGCATCGACATCGCACGCCGTCACCGCCGCTACGAGAAGATCGTGCGCAGCTCGAGCACGCTGCACGCCCACGACGAGAACAACGACGCCCACGAGGGCGATGTCGTGAGGGTGATCGAGAGCCGGCCGCTGTCGCGCTCCAAGCGCTGGAAGCTCGTCGACGTCGTGGAGCGGGCGCGATGATCCAGAACGAGACACGGCTGCGGGTGGCCGACAACACCGGCGCGCGCGAGATCCTGTGCATCCGCGTGAAGGGTGGCTCACGGCGCCGGTACGCGTTCGTGGGGGACGTCATCACGGCGACCGTCAAGCAGGCCAACCCCCAGGGAGCGGTCAAAAAGGGCGATGTCGTGACGGCCGTGGTGGTGCGCACCAAAAAGCCGATCGGTCGCGACGACGGCACCTATATCGCGTTCGACGAGAACGCCGCGGTGATCATCGACGACCAGAACAACCCCCGCGGGACGCGCGTGTTCGGGCCGGTGGCGCGGGAACTGCGCGACCGCAATTTCATGAAGATCGTCTCCCTCGCGCCAGAGGTGCTGTGATGGGGCGCACGAAGGTCGTCAAGAAGAAACGCACGCTGAACATCCGCTCAGGCGACCAGGTGCGCGTGACGGCCGGCAAGGATCGCGGCAAGAGCGGGCGCGTGCTGCGCACCGAGCCCAAGCGCGAGCGCGTGTACGTCGAGGGCCTGAACATGATCAAGCTCGCCACCCGCCCCGAACAGGTGCGCGACTCGAGCGCCTTCGGCGGGGCCGGCGGGACCGTGGGCGGCGGTGTGATCGAGCGAGAGGGCCCGATCCACGTCTCAAACGTGATGCTGCTGGACCCCAAAGGAAAGCCGACGCGCGTGCGCATCGAGCGTGAAAACGGCGCACGCGTGCGCGTCGCCAAGAGCTCGGGCGCAAGGCTCGACTGACCGATTCCCAGAGCATGAACAGCACAGCCCCCCCAGCCCGCCTGAAGACCCGTTACCTGGAGGAGATCCGCCCGGCGCTGATCGGCCGCTTCGGCTACTCCTCGGTGATGCAGGCGCCCAAGCTCGAGAAGATCACCGTCAACATGGGCGTGGGTGACGGCAAGCAGGACTCCAAAGTCCTCAAGGCGGCGACCGAACAGCTCGCGACGATCGCCGGCCAGCAGCCGAGCGTGCGCCGCGCCCGCAAGTCGATCGCGGCCTTCAAACTGCGCGAGGGCATGCCGGTCGGCGTGGCGGTCACGCTGCGGGCCGAGCGCGGCTATGAGTTCCTCGACCGACTCGTCTCGATCGCGATTCCGCGGATCCGCGACTTCCGGGGGCTGAACCCCCGCTCCTTCGACGGCCGCGGGAACTACTCGCTCGGCGTGCGCGAGCAGATCATCTTCCCCGAGATCGACTACGACGCGATCGACCAGGTGCGCGGCCTGGACATCACGATCACCACCTCCGCCACGACGGATGTCGAGGCCTTCGCGCTGCTGTCGGCGATGGGCATGCCCTTTGCCGCCCAGGGACGGCCCGCCGGCTTCGACCTGCCGGGCGAGGAGACGGTGGACGACACCCCGGCAGAGCCCGAAGCCGCCGCCGCACCCGCCGAGCCCGAGGCCGCCGTCGAGTCTGAGGCAGAGGCCGCCATTGAGGCTGAGGCCGTCGCCGAAGCTGAGGTCCTCGCCGAGGCTGAGGCCGCCGCCGAGGCTGAGGTCGCCGTCGAGACCGAGATCGCGGCACCCGTGCAGAGCGAAGAGGCCCCGGAGACGGAGGCCGGCGCCGAGGCCGAGGTCGTGGCCGAGGCTGAGGCCGCCATCGAGGCGGAGGCCGTCGCCGAAGCTGAGATCGTCGCCGATGCCGAGCAGCCCGCGGAGGCGGTGGCGGCTGAGTCCGTGGACGCGGCGCCCGCACAGGAGGCCGTTGCCGGCGAGGACGCCGTCGAGACCGCCGCGCCGGCCAAGACCGGGGACGCCGTCGAGAAGCCTAAAGCCGCCAAAAAACCGGCCAAAGCAAAAGCAAAAGCAAAACCGAAAGCGAAACCGAAAGCGAAAGCCAAGGACGCCTCCGCCGATGAGCAGAAGGACACCGCCGATCCAGCGGATGGGCGCGCCGCCGAGAAAGAGAGCACCGACTGATGGCCAAGACATCGCTACGCGTCAAGCAGACGCGCACGCCGAAATACAAAACCCGCGCCTATACTCGCTGCAACCGCTGCGGGCGTCCGCGCGCGGTGTATCGCAAGTTCGGGGTGTGCCGCATCTGCCTGCGCGAGCTTGCCCACAACGGCCAGATCCCCGGGATGACGAAGTCCTCCTGGTAGGAACTGGCACGACCTTCGAGTGACCACCTGACCATGTCCATGACCGACCCCATAGCCGACTTCCTCACGCGTGTGCGCAATGCGATCCACGCTGCCCATGAGACCGTCGAGATCCCGGCGTCGAAGGTGAAGAGCGAGCTCGCGCGGATACTGGTCGAGCAGGGCTACATAGAGTCCTGGACGGTGATCTCCCCGGCGGACGGCGGCGCCGGGCGGCTGATCCAGATACGCCTGAAGTACACCGAGGACCGCCGCTCGGCGATCTCCGGGCTGCGGCGCGTCTCGCGCCCGGGCCGGCGCACCTATGTCGACGCCAAGCACATCCCCAAGGTGCTCGGGGGGATGGGCACCTCGATCGTCTCGACCTCACACGGCGTGATGACCGGCCACGACGCCCGCGCGGCGGGCGTCGGCGGCGAGGTCCTCGCCCAGGTGTGGTGAGCGCTGATGTCGAGAATCGGTAGACAGCCCATCCCAGTGCCCTCCGGCGTGACGGTTGCGATCGAGCCCGGCTCGGTGCGCGTGAACGGGCCCAAAGGCGAACTCTCAGAGCGTATTCCCAGAGAAATCCAGGTCACCCAGGACGGTGAGCAGCTGCTCGTCACGCGGCCGACCGATCGCGGCGAACACCGCGCGCTGCACGGGCTGACCCGCTCGCTGGTCGCGAACATGGTCCAGGGCGTGACCGCCGGCTATGAGAAGCGTCTTGAGATCCAGGGCGTCGGGTACCGGGCCCAGCTGAAGGGCAGGAACCTGGAGCTGGCCGTGGGCTACTCCCATCCGGTCCCGATTGCGGCGCCCGAGGGGATCGAGTTCGAGGTGCCCCAGCCGACGCGGGTGGTCGTCAGGGGCATCTCAAAGCAGCTGGTCGGGGAGACCGCGGCGATCATCCGCAAGCAGCGCCCGCCCGAGCCCTACAAGGGCAAGGGAATCCGCTACGAGGGCGAGTACGTCCAGCGCAAGGTCGGTAAGCGCGCATGAGCACTCTGACCAAGGGCGACCGGCGGCTGAAACGCAGGCGCCGCGTGCGCGCCAAGATCTCGGGCACGGCCACGCGGCCGCGCATCTCGGTGTTCCGCTCAAACCAGGGGCTCTCGGCACAGCTGATCGACGACTCCTCCGGGCGCACGCTGGCGGCGGTCAACTGGTTCGAGCCCGAGCTGCGCTCGCTCGCCAAGCCCGAGCGCACCAAGCGCGCCGGCGAAGCGCTCGCCGAGCGCGCCAAGGCGGCCGGCATCTCAGAGGCCGTGTTCGATCGCGGCGGATATCGCTTCCATGGCCACGTCCGCGCATTCGCCGAGGCGATCCGCGAGACGGGCGTCACCGTCTAGTGTCTTAGGCACTGCGAACCACTACCGCTACCCTCCCTTCCCCTTATGTCCCTACCCGCAGATCGCTCAGTAAGCCAGTCCGGCCTGGACCTCCAGGAGCGCGTGGTCGAGATCAACCGCGTCGCCAAGGTCGTCAAGGGCGGCCGGCGCTTCTCGTTCACCGCCCTCGTGGTGGTGGGCGACGAACGCGAAGTCGTGGGCGTCGGCTACGGCAAGGCCAACGAGGTGCCGCTGGCCATCCAGAAGGGCGTCGAGCGGGCCAAGAAGGACCTCTTCCGCGTGCCCAAGCACGGCAGCACGATCACCCACCAGACGACCGGCATCTTCGGCGCCGGGCGCGTGCTGCTGAAGCCGGCGTCTCCGGGAACCGGCGTGATCGCCGGGGGAGGCGTGCGCGCGGTGCTCGAGCTTGCCGGGATCCACGACATCCTCTCAAAGAGCCTCGGCACGCAGAATCCGATCAACCTCGTCAAGGCCACCGTCGCCGGGCTGCGCGGCCTGCGCACCCCCGAGGAGGTCGCCACGCTGCGGGGCCTCACGATCAGCCAGGTTCTCGGCCTGGCAAGCAACGAGGAGGCGAGCGCTGAGACGATCAGCGGCGCTGCGGGCGCCGCCGAGACCACCAACGGCGAAACGCCGAGCGTGGCGGAGCCGGTCGCGCCGGCCGTGGCCGCCGAGGGGCAGGCGCCGGCCTCATGAGCACGCTGAGCGTCACCCAGCGGCGATCCAAGAACGGAACGAACGCCAAACAGCTCGACACCCTGCGCTCGCTGGGCCTGCGCCGCATCGGGCAGACCGTGCAGGTCAAGGACTCCGAGCAGGCGCGGGGCATGCTGCATGCCGTGCGCCATCTGGTCGAGGTCAAGGAGGACAGGTGAGCCCGAGCGAGGATTCATCCCCGCAGCGCATCGGGCTGCACAGCCTCGCGCCGGCTCCGGGCAGCCGGCGTCCGCGCAAGCGCATCGGACGCGGAGAAGGCTCGGGCACCGGCAAGACCTCGGGCCGCGGGCAGAAGGGCGCGGGCTCGCGCTCGGGCTCGAAGCGCAGGGCGGCCTTCGAGGGCGGCCAGATGCCGATTCACATGCGCATGCGAAAGCTGCGCGGGCCGCACATGAAGAAGTCGATGCCGTTCGAGCCGTTCCGCACCCACACCCAGCCCGTCAACATCTCCGCCCTTGAGAGCCGTTTCGACGCGGGCACCGAGGTCACGCTCGAGCTGATGAAGGCCAATGGGCTCGGCACGCGCAAGGACGTACCCGTGAAGGTCCTGGCCAAGGGCGGGCTGAGCAAGGCTCTGACCGTGCACGCGCACGCCTTCAGCGCGGGCGCGCGTGAGCGCATCGAGGCGGCCGGTGGCCGCTGTGAGATCGTCGCCGGCTGAGCGGTCCGGGCGCTTGCAAGCGGTCCCGGCTACGGGCGCATCGACTAGAATCGGCCATTCGGCAGTCGCACGAGCACTCCCCCGGCGGCGGCACGGACACTGACAGCCCATGCTCTCGACCATCCTCAACGCCTTCCAGGTAGCGGAGATCCGCAAGAAGATCGCCTTCACGGCGGGCATGCTGCTGATCTACCGCTTCGGCTCGCACATCCCCGTGCCGGGGGTCAACCTCACGGCGGTCAACAACATCCAGAAGGAGTTCGGCGGCTCCAACATCCTCGGCGTCCTGAACCTGTTCTCCGGCGGCGGCCTGTCGCGGATCGCCATATTCGCGCTGGGGATCATGCCCTACATCACCTCCTCGATCATCCTGCAGCTGCTGCAGGTGGCGGTTCCCTCGCTGGAGAAGCTGTCCAAGGAAGGCGAGGTCGGGCAGGCGCGCATCACCCAGTACACCCGCTATTTGACGGTCGGCCTGGCGTTCGCGCAGTCGATCGGCTACGTGTTCCTGTTCCACACGCTGCAGGCCAAAGCCGGCGAATCGGTGATCACCCACTTCGACGCCCCGCACATCTTCCTGATCGTGATCTGCCTGACCACCGGCTGCGTCCTTTTGATGTGGATCGGCGAGCTCATCACCCAGCGCGGGATCGGCAACGGCATCTCGCTGTTGATCTTCGCCTCGATCGTCTCGCGGCTGCCGTCGGGCATCCAGCTGTGGTGGACGAGCCAGAACCAGGTCTTCAAGGTGATGATGCCCTTCCTGGTGCTGGCCGTGGTGGCGGGCATCGTGTTCGTGCAGGAGGGCCAGCGGCGGATTCCCGTGCAGTACGCCAAGCGCGTGATCGGCCGGCGCATGAGCGAGGGCGGTCAGACCTATCTGCCGCTGCGCGTGAACATGGCGGGCGTGATCCCGGTGATCTTCGCCGTCAGCATCATGACCTTCCTGCCGACGATCGGACAGCTCGTCAAAACCCACTGGGGCCAGAAGCTCGCCGACTTCTTCTCGTCCACCGGCTGGCACTTCGTGGTCGGCCAGTCGATTTTCATCATCATCTTCACCTACTTCTACACCGCCGTCACGTTCAACCCGGTCGACCAGGCGGACAACCTGAAGAAGTACGGGGGCTTCATCCCCGGCGTGAGACCGGGGCGCCCGACGGCCGAGTTCCTGGACCGGATCCTCGCGCGGCTGACGTTCCCCGGCGCGCTGTTCCTGGCCGCCGTGGCCGCGCTGCCGACGATCCTGATCGCGCGCACCCACCAGAACATCCCGCTGGGGGGAACCTCGATCCTGATCGTGATCGGCGTGGCGCTTGAAACGATGAAGCAGCTCGAGGCGCAGCTGATGATGCGAAGTTACGAGGGATTCCTCAAGTAGGCTCGCGCCGCGCCGCGCCGCGCCGCGCCGCCACTGGCCGGCGTGGGCCCGTCCGGGCCCCATCTTCCGCAGCGATCAGCCCACGATGTAGGCTGCCTCGGACGTGTCCGAGTTGAATTTGATCCTGCTCGGCCCTCCGGGCGCGGGAAAGGGCACGCAGGCCGAGCGCCTGCGCGAGGATTTCGCGATCCCGCACATATCGACAGGCGACATTCTGCGCGCGCAGGTGACCGAGGGCACGGAGCTGGGGAGCACCGCCAAGAAGTACATGGACGCGGGCGAGCTCGTGCCCGACGAGGTGATCGTCGGGATGATCACCGACCGGATCAGCAAAGGCGACGCCCGCGACGGGTTTCTGCTGGACGGGTTTCCGCGCAACGAGGAGCAGGCCGACGCTCTCGGCAAAGCCCTCGGCGGGCTCGACCGGCGGCTGACGGCGGCGCTGTTGATCGAGGTTCCCGACGAGGAGGTGGTGCGCCGGCTGGCCGGGCGGCGGGTGTGCGTGAAGAACCCGACCCACATCTATCACGTCGACTTCGACCCGCCCAAGCACGAGGGCATCTGCGATCAGGACGGCTCGCGCCTGATGCAGCGCGACGACGACAGCGAGGAGGTCATCCGCCGGCGCCTTGAGGTCTACCACGCCCAGACCGAGCCGCTGATCGGCTACTACGACCGCGCCGGGCTCCTGCGCCGCTTCGACGGCCGCCGCGATCCCGATGAGGTGCACGTCCACGTGAGGGCAACGGTGGCGACGCTGCGGCTCGAGGAGGGCCTGTAGGCAGGATAAGCTGCCCTGGTGATCATCAAGAAGTCTCCGCAGGAGATCGACAAGATGGCGCGCGCGGGTGCGATTCTCGTCGCGACGCTCAAACAGATCGAGGGCAGGATTCGCCCGGGCGTGAGCACGGGTGAGCTCGACCAGGTGGCCGAGCGCTTCATCCGCTCGAGCGGCGGGGTGCCGACGTTCAAGGGCTACCGCGGCTTTCCCGGATCGATCTGCGCCTCGCCCAACGACATGGTCGTGCACGGCATCCCCGGGCCCTACCGCCTGAAGGCGGGCGACATCGTGTCGATCGACGTCGGCGTGACCCTGGACGGCTGGGTCGCCGACGCGGCGCGAACGTTCCCGGTCGCGCAGGTCTCAGAGCAGGCCCAGACCCTGCTGGGAGGGACCGAGGAGTCGCTTCATGCCGGCGTCGCCCGGTGCCGGGTGGGCAATCGCATGGGCGACGTATCCAGCGCGATCCAGACCGTGGCCGAGGACGCGGGCCTGTCGGTCGTGCGCTCGCTGGTCGGGCACGGGGTGGGGCGGAGCATGCACGAGGACCCGCAGGTGCCCAACTACGGAAAGCCGGGCAAGGGCCCGCTGCTGGAGGAGGGCATGGTGATCGCGGTCGAGCCGATGATGACCTCGGGGGCTTCGGCCGTGCGGGTCGGCGGCGACGGCTGGGCGATCTTCTCAGAAGATTCCTCGCCGGCGGCGCACTTCGAGTTCACGGTCGCGATCACCGCCTCGGGGCCGAGGGTCCTCACCCCCTGGCATCTGCCGCCGGACGCGGCCGTCGGCGAGGTCGCCGAGGGCGTGGCGAGCGCCGGTTGAGAGGCCCGCGGGCGCGCGCCGAGGGCTCCGGCGCGAGCGGGCCCTGTCGCAGAGGAGTTGCTACCATTCGTGGGACCGCTCGAATGCGAGGCGTTCTGCGCGCGTGAGAGCAACTCCACGACCCGGTAGCGGCGGCCGCAACGGCAGCCAGAGCCGAGTCGCCGGAACCCAGCCGCCGAAAGGGATCATGAAGGTAAGACCGTCGGTCAAGCCGATGTGCGAGAAGTGCAAGATCATCCGCCGCCACGGGGTGGTGCTCGTGATCTGCCAGAACAAGCGCCACAAGCAGCGCCAAGGGTGATCGTCTAGATGGCACGCATCGCCGGAGTCAACCTGCCCTTGAACAAGCGCTCGGAGATCGGCCTGACCTACATCTACGGGATCGGGCGCTCGACGTCCAACAAGATCCTCAAGGAGGTCGGGGTCAGCCCCGACACCTACGTGCGCGACCTCACCGAGGACGAGGTGGCCAAGCTGCGCGACGCGATCGACGACGGCCAGCCGGTCGAGGGCGATCTGCGGCGCGAGCGCTCGCAGGACATCAAACGCCTCCAGGAGATCGCCTGCTACCGCGGGTTGCGCCACCGGCGCGGCCTGCCGGTGCGAGGCCAGAAGACGAAGACCAACGCGCGCACGCGCAAGGGCCCCAAGCGGATGCAGGTGGCCGGCAAAAAAAGGGCGGGTAAGAAGTAGTGCCTCCCGCTCCCAAACGCGCGCGCGGCCGGCGCAAGCCCAAAAAGAACATCCCAATCGGCCAGGCCCACATCAAGACCTCGTTCAACAACACGATCGTGTCCCTCACCGACACCGGCGGCAACGTGCTGGCCTGGGAGTCCGCGGGAGGCGCGGGCTTCAAGGGATCGCGCAAGTCGACCCCGTTCGCCGCCCAGGTGACCGCCGACGCGGCGGCTCGCAAGGGGCTCGAGCAGGGGCTGCAGAAGGTCGAGGTGTACGTCAAGGGCCCGGGCTCGGGCCGCGAGACGGCGATCCGCTCGCTGCAGGCGGCCGGCCTCGAGGTCACCGGCGTCAAGGACGTCACCCCACAGGCCCACAACGGCTGCCGCCCGCGCAAGCGGCGGCGCGTGTAGCGACTTCCATCAACTGACGAGAGCAAGGCAGAGCACCGAGCAATGGCAAGAGACACAGGCCCACAGTGCAAGCAGTGCCGCCGCGAGGGACAGAAGCTGTTCCTCAAGGGCGAGCGCTGCCTTACGGACAAGTGCGGCGTCGAGCGCCGCTCCTACCCGCCGGGCGAGCACGGGCGTGGGCGCATGAAACAGAGCGAGTACCGGGTGCAGCTGCGCGAGAAGCAGAAGGCGCGCCGCTACTACGGTGTGCTCGAGAGGCAGTTCCACGGCTACTACGAAAAGGCCTCGAGGCAGCCGGGGATCACCGGCGAGAACCTGCTGGCGCTGCTCGAGTGCCGCCTCGACAACGTGCTAGTGCGCCTGGGCTTCGCGGCCTCGCGCCGTCAGGCGCGCCAGCTCATCCGCCACGGCCATTGGACGGTCAACGGCCGGCGGGTGAACATTCCCTCATATCAGGTGCGCCCGGGCGAGGTGATCGCCATCAAGGCGGACACTCCGGCCACGCAGGTGGTCAGGGACGCCACCGAGCTCACCGGACAGATTCCAGCCTGGCTGCAGGCCGACCATGAGTCGCTCACGGCCAAGGTGCTGCGCAAGCCGGAGCGGCGCGAGGTGGCCGCGCCGGTGCAGGAGCAGCTCATCGTCGAGCTGTACTCGAAGTAGTAGGAGATTTTCCGCGCCGCGCCCAATCTGGGCCGTGGCCCGAGCCGGCGTCTCCTCGACGCCGGTGCGACACCAAAACGACGTTAGGACTCACGATGCTCGATTTCCAAATCCCCCGGATCACAAGCGAGTCCGCGGAGCAGAACCGCGGCACCTTCACCATCGAGCCGCTGGATCGCGGGTTCGGCTACACGTTCGGCAACTCGCTGCGGCGTGTGCTGCTGTCCTCCCTCGCGGGGGCGGCGGTCACGAGCGTGCGCATCGAGGGCGTGGCGCACGAGTTCTCGACGATCCACGGTGTCAAGGAGGACGTCACCGACATAGTGCTGAACCTGAAGGGCGTCGTCTGCCGGATGCACTCCGATGCGACCGAGGTCGAGGCCCCGCTGGTGGTCAGCGGCCCGGGCGAGATCACCGCGAAGGACATCGACCTTCCGGCGGGCGTCGAGATCCTCAACCCCGACGTGCACATCGCCACGCTCGAGAAAAAAACCAAGCTCGAGCTGTACATGACGATCGGCCGGGGGCGCGGCTACCGGCCCGCCGAGGAGAACAAGTCTCCCGACCAGCCGATCGGGGTGATCCCGATCGACTCGATCTTCTCGCCGGTGCGCCGCGTGGCCTACGCGGTCGAGCAGGCGCGCGTGGGACAGAAGACCGACTTCGACAAGCTCACGCTGGACATCGAGACCGACGGCTCGATCGACTCGCAGGCCGCGCTGCGCGAGGCGGCCGAGCTGCTGATCTCCCAGCTTGCGATCTTCACCGACGCCGACCGCATCCAGGAGCTGAGGGCCGCCCCCGGAGGGCAGCTCGACGGCCATGGGCTGGCCGTCCCCGGCGGCGCCCCGGCGGCGCTGCAGGGCGAGGAGTACGGCATCCTGATCGAGGAGCTCGAGCTCGGCGTGCGCTCCTACAACTGCCTGAAGCGGGCGGGAATACAGACCGTGGGCGATCTCATCTCGAAGTCCGAGGCGGAGCTGAACGCGATCCCGAACTTCGGCAAGAAGTCGATCGACGAGGTCATCGAAACGCTTCACGCGCGCGGGCTGGGCCTGCGCGCCGACTGAGGCGAACTACACTCCCCCGAGCCCATGCGCCACCAGAAGACCCGCAACAAGCTCAGCCGTGACAGCGCCCATCGCAAGTCGCTGCTGATGAACCTGAGCAAGGAGATCATCGAGCACGAGCGGATCAAGACGACCGAGGCCAAGGCCAAGGCCGTCAAGCCCGAGATCGAGAAGCTGATCACGCTGGGCAAGCGGGGTGACCTGCACGCCCGCCGTCAGGCCCTGTCGACGCTCGCCCAGGACAAGTTCGCCGTGCACAAGCTGTTCGAGGATGTCGCGCCCCGCTACGCCGACCGCCCCGGTGGCTACACGCGCATCCTCAAGCTCGGCCCGCGCCGCTCGGACGCGACCGAGATGGTCTTCATAGAGCTCGTCTGAAGTACGCTCGCGGCGCATGCTCGCCGGATGGTGACCAAGCTCACGATCGAGTACGACGGGACCGGGTTCGCCGGCTGGGCGCGCCAGCCCGGCGAGCGCACCGTGCAGGAGGAGATCGAGCGGGCGCTGCGCACGGTTCTCGGCGACTCGGGCCTCGACGGCGAGCCGCTGCGGCTGGCGGTGGCCGGGCGCACCGACCGGGGCGTTCACGCCTGGGGACAGGTCGCGAGCTACGCGCACGAGGCGGTCGATCCGCTGCGGCTGAACGGGCTGCTCGAGGACGACATCGCCGTGCTCGCGGCCGAGCCCGCGCCGGAGGGCTTCGACGCTCGCCGCGACGCGAGCAGCAGGACCTACTGCTACCGCGTGCTCGCGCGGCGCGCCCGCGGCGTGTTCGAGCGCGGCCGTGCGTTCTGGTGGCCCACCGAGCTCGATGTGCAGGCGCTGTCGCTGTGCGCCTCAGAGCTTCAAGGCACGCACGACTTCACGGCCTTCACGCCGACCGAGACCGAGCACTCGCGGTTTCGCTGCGAGGTGCGCTCCGCCGAGTGGCTGACCGGCGCCGAGGTGCTCGAGTTCTGGATCGAGGCGGACATGTTCCTGCGCCATATGAATCGGGTGCTGGTCGGGACCATGCTCGAGGTCGCCAGCGGGCGGCGCACGCTCGAGGACTTCAGGCGGCTGCTCGACGGCGGCGCGCGCTCACAGGCGGGCAGGACCGCGCCCGCCCACGGGCTCGCGCTCGCGCGCGTCTGCTACGGGTGATGCGGCCCCGCGGGCCTGTTCGGCCTGGGCGATCGCCAGCTCGCCGCCCGCCTGCGCCGGCGGAACCGCAGGCTGGCCGGCGAGGACCGCAGATGGGCCGGCCAGGGCGGCCAGGCGGCGTGCGCGGCTGCCGCGCGCGGGCTCGCCGGCGCGACGGCGTTCGAATGCGCCGGCAACGGCCATGACCGCCACGGCATAGATCCAGCCGAGCACCACGTCAAAGACATAGTGCTCGCCGCTGTACACGAGCGTCACCGCCATCGCCAGCACGTAGGAGGCCAGCAGGGCGCGCAGCCACGGCCGCGCCCCACGCCAGAAGAACAGGCAGATCAACAGCGACGTGGCGGCGTGCATGGAGGGGACCGCGGCCACCTGGTTGCCCAGTTCGTTGCCGTGCTCGACTATCGATCCGGCGGCACGCAGCCCGATTTTGCCCCACACCTCAAACACGGTCCGGTAGATCGTCGGGAGCTGATGCAGCTTCTGGCTGACGATCCACGGCGGGTCAGCCGGGTACAGCACGTAGGTGGCAAATCCAACCGTGTACAGGGCCACGAGCCTCAGGCGGAACTGGCGGAAGCGCGGATAGGCAAAGCGCCACAGAACGGCGGCGATCGCGAGCGCCAGGAAGAAGTGCGTCATGTAGACGCCGAACATGGGGTACTCCCACCACCGCACCACCCTGGTCTGGCCCAGCCAGTGCTGCAGCCTGACGGTCAACAGCGGCTTGCCGAACAGAAGCTCATCGAAGCGGATCTGGAGCGCCGAATGCGTCGCTACTCCGAGCCATTGCGAGACAGAGCGTGAATAGTCGTAGACGACGAACAGCAGTGCGAGCGGGAGCCAGTCAACGATCAGCCGTGGCGCGAAGCGGCGCAGATCGGTCAGCGACAGCGCCAACAGGCCCGCGATCAGCCACAGGAAGATCGTGTCGGTCTGGATGAACAGGCCCTTGCGCGCGAGCATGACCGCCGAGCCCGCGAGGAACGCGGCGACGCCGAGGAGCCCCACCAGTCGATTGCGGGAGAGCCACGAGCGGTGCGGTCGCGCGGGGCCCGGGCGAGGCGTGAACATTTGTGAAGAATAAGCAAATTCTCATGATCGTCCCGGCATGCGCCCCGCAGTTCGCCCGGGGCTTCATGGCTTGAATCACGGGGGCCGGCCAGGGGACCGCGGCGGCCCCTATGCTGGATCACAGACAGATGCTGAACGTCCTTCTGACAAATGACGACGGAATCGAGGCCGAAGGCCTTCAGGAGATGAGGCGAGCGCTGGTCGCGCTCGAGGAGGTGCGGCTCGCGGTGATCGCCCCCGACGGCAACCGCTCGGCGATGGCCCGCTCGATCACGACGCGCCGGCCGCTGTGGGTGGAAGAGGTGCCCTTCTCCGACGGGACCGTCGGCTACGCCACCGACGGCACGCCGGTCGACTGCGTGAGGCTGGCCAGCCTCGGGCTGGCCGAGGACTTCGAGGCCGACCTGGTGGTCGCGGGGATCAACCACGGGGCGAACCTGGGCGACGACATAACCTATTCGGGCACCGTCGCGGCGGCGCTCGAGGGGGTGGTGCTGGGCCTGCCGGCGATCGCCGTCTCCCAGCAGTCGGGGGCGCGGGCGCTCGACTATCGCTTCGACGGCGGCTTCGGATTCGACGTCGCCGCCGGCTTCGTGGCGCGCCTTGTGGAGCGCATCGAGGACGTGCCCCTGCCGGCGAGGACGCTGCTCAACGTGAACGTGCCGGCGGGCACCCCCAGCGGAGTCGAGGTGACGAGCCTCGGCAAAAGGATCTACCGCGACGAACTGAAGCTCGAGCGCGAGGAGGAGCATCGCCGCCGCTACTGGATCTACGGATCCGATCCGGGATTCCACGACGAGCCGGGGACCGATCTGGCCGCCATCGCCGCGGGACGTGTTGCGGTGACGCCGATCCACTTCGACCTCACCGACCGCCCGAGCCTCGAGGCGCTGAGACGCTTCGACCTCGAGCAGCTGCTTGCACCGGTCGCACACGACGCGCCGTGAGCGCCGCGCGGGCCAAGCCGCCGGCGGAGGTGCTCGCGCGCGTGCGGGAGCTTCGAGCAGAGCTCGAACACCACGCGCACCGCTACTACGTGCTCGACGATCCGCAGATCGGCGACGAGCAGTACGACGCGCTGCTCGATGAGCTGAGGGGCATCGAGCGCGAGCACCCGCAGCTCGTCACGCCGCAGTCGCCCACGCAGCGGGTCGGCGGGGAGCCGGTCGGGCGCCTTCAGAAGGTCAGGCACCTCGAGCCGATGCTGTCCCTGGGCAATGCGCGCTCTGAGACGGAGCTGCGCGCCTGGGTCGAGCGCATGCGCAATCACCTCGCGCGCGAGGGGATCACCGCGCCGGGCTTCCAGTTCGTGGTCGAGCCCAAGATCGACGGGCTTGCGATCAGCCTCGTATACCGCGACGGGGTGCTCGAGCGCGGCGCCACCCGCGGCAACGGCGAGATCGGCGAGGACGTCACCCACAACCTGCGCACGATCGGCGCGATACCGCTTCAGATCGCCGATGCGCCGGCGCTGGTGGAGGTGCGCGGGGAGATCTACATGTCGCTTAAGGATTTCACCGCCCTGAACGAGCGACGCGCCGAAGCGGGCCAGTCGACTTTCATGAATCC
>Ga0302324_100010132_pt1 | contig 19575 bp, 16 predicted proteins | sample Palsa_T0_1_FD_201949 | JGI IMG/M metagenome (GOLD analysis project Ga0302324, IMG submission 201949) | Peat permafrost microbial communities from Stordalen Mire near Abisko, Sweden - Palsa_T0_1 | ecosystem: Environmental > Terrestrial > Soil > Palsa > Peat permafrost | place: Sweden: Abisko...
AAGATAGTGGGCTACGATTGTCGGTGCTGGACCAGTCGCCTGTACCGGCGGAGAGTACGCCGGGGCGGGCTTTGCAGAACTCGATTGAGCTGGCAAAGCTGGTCGATGGACTGGGGTATTGGCGGTACTGGATGTCAGAGCACCATGCGATGGATCTGCTGGCGTGCACTGCGCCGGAGATTATGCTGGCGCGGATTGGCGCGGAGACGAAGCGGATTCGCATTGGATCGGGTGGGATCATGCTGCCACACTACACGCCGCTGAAGGTGGCCGAGGTGTTTCGTATGCTGCATGCGCTTTATCCGGGCAGAGTGGATCTGGGGATTGGGCGTGCGCCCGGCGGTGGACCAGTGGAGGCGCTGGCGCTGAAGCGCGAACGGAAGACGTCGATGCAGGATGATTTTCCTGAGCAGGTGAGTGAGCTGCTGGCGTTTCTGGGCCATCATTTTCCGGCAGGGCACCCGTTCGCGGGGATTAAAGTTTCGCCGGAGATGCCGGGCGGGCCGGATGTGTGGATGCTGGGATCGAGTATGTGGAGTTCGGCGGCGGCGGTGGAGTTTGGGTTGCCGTATTCGTTCGCACACTTCTTTAGCCCGGTGAATACGCGTGCGGCGATTGAGACGTACCGGCGCAGCTTTCGCGCGAGTGAGTATCGGAGTGAGCCGGAGGCTACGGTGGCAGTTGGTGTGATCTGCGCCGAGACGCAGGAGGAGGCGGAGTTTTTGTCTTCGAGCGTGCGTCTGCTGCAACGGAGAATTCGGATGAATGACAGAAGGCCGGTGGCAACGCCTGAGGATGCGGTGCGGGAGCTGAAGCAATCGGGTGAGCTGCCGGTGGAAGAGGGTGAGTGGCCGCGATATTTTGTGGGGACGCCTGCACGGGTGAAGGAGCAGTTAGAGCAGATGGCTGGCGCGCTTGGGATTCGAGAGTTGATTGTGAATACGATTGTCTGGGATCAGGTGAAGCGGCTGCGGAGTTATGAGTTGTTGGCTGAGGTGTTTGGCAGGTAGGTCGCGATTCAACTTACCTTTCCTAATCGGCATGTTTCAATGGACGCAGAGGACAAGAATGTTGATCAAGAGTGTGATGGCGACAGTGGTCTGCTGCTCTGCGATTTGTGCTGCGCAGCAGAAGACGGATGCGCTGCCGGACAACTATAAGACTGTGCTGACGGAGAGCTTTGTGAAGGTGATCCGGGTGCACTATGGGCCGCATGAGAAGGTTCCGGTGCATGATCATCCTTCGACTCCGACGGTGTATGTGTATTTGAATGATTCGGGCCCAGTGCGGCTTACTCACTTTGAGGAGAAGCCGTTTTCGCTGGTTCGTCCGCCGACGCACAAGGGTGCATTTCGAGTGAGCCCCGGGCGGATCGAGAGGCATTCGGTGGAGAATTTAAGTGATCTGCCATCGGATTTTCTTCGGGTGGAGCTGCCCGGGTTTCAACTGGGAGAGCAAGACCTGGAGTTTCGCGGGAAGGCTCCGGACGATCTCACGCATGATTTGTCGGCGACGGAGTTTGAGATACCTCGGCTGACGATTACGCGGACGGTGTGTGTCGATGCGACGCCGTGTGCGGTTCGTGCGGCTTCGTCTCCGTCGGTTGTGGTTGCCTTTTCGGATGTGGTGTTGCGCGAGGGTGGTGCAGAGAAGCGAACGGAGCTGAAGCTTGGAGATGTGCTTGCGGTCGCGGCTGGAAGGGCTTTGTCGCTGTCTGCTGCTGGTACGGAGCCGGCACATATTTTGCAGATTTCGGTTCAGCAGTAAGGAGCTTGTGCGACGGGGATAGCGGCGCCAATAAAGTTTAATGAGCAGATGGGTAGGGAGTGGGGAAATGATTGTGAATACGATTATCTGGGATCAGGCGAAGCGGCTGCGGAGTTATGAGCTGCTTGCGGGGGTGTTTGGGCTGGGTGAAATTGATTGAGTAAGCAGCGGCAAGGCAGAGGCGAAAGAGCGTTTGGGTTGCCTATTGCGGATGTGTAACAGCATCGTTCTATGGTTGCCGAATAACAAGCCAGAGTTTGGCGAGTGATTTCGTTGACGGGCAAGCCGATACGTTGCTGATCAGGGTGTTCATAAGGACGCGGGAGAGAGACGCCAGACTTTTCCATCGTCGTAACTGGTGAGCCAGATGGAGCTGAGGCCGGCTCGAATACTGTCGCCGCCGGCTCCTGTCCACTGGCTTGTGACCCTGGAGGTGGTTGCATCGATGCGAGTGATGGGCTTTTTCGCAATGGTCGCCCAGACCGAACCGAAGCCGAAGCTGATCTCACCGCCTGGTCCAGGAATGTTCGCAGCTACATCGGTGATTCGTTGATTCGTTTTTACGCTGACACGGGTGATGGTGCCATCGCCCTGATTGAGGGTCCAGATGGAGTCCGCGCCATAGGTGAGAAAGCGTGGTTTTTTGCCGACGGGTATCTGAAGAACAGCCTTGTCGGTAGTTGGATCGACCTTGGTGAGTAGATTGTTTTCGGTGGAGGTGATCCAGATGAAGCCATCGGCGAAGAGGGGACAGAACGAGCCGGCTGGTGTCGAGATGGTGGCGATGACGGTGTTGGTGACGGGATCGATGCGAGCCAGTACACCGGAGGCATCGGTCATGAGCCAGATACTGCCTGCGCCGACGGTGACTCCTCCCTCCGAGTTGGCAGGGCCGATCGGGATAGTGGCCTGAATCCTGCCAGTGGCGAGGTCGGCACGGACAAGAGTATGTTGTCCGCAGCTCGGAATCCAGAGGCTGCCAAAGCCGACAGCAAGTCCGGAGCAGGGCTTGTTCACCGAGATGGTGACGCCGAGCTGGTTGTCGGCAGCCTTCAGTTGAGAGACCAGGTTGTCTGCTGAACTGGTGACCCAGACGCTGTCGGGAGCGACGGCCATCCAGTCCGGGTGGCCCTTGACCGTAAACGTGGATTGAGGCTGCAGTCGGCTCATCGGTTTTACCGCTACCTGCGCGGCATGTCTGGCTCGAGTACAACCCCCCAGAGTGAACAGCGTGGAAGCGACGATCAGGATGGCGCGCAAAGACGGAGTATGTGGAGTGGTCACGGAGAGGGCTAGTGGCCGGCGACCTGGGCGGGGAAGAGGCGGATGTCGTCGACGCCGCGGTAGCGCTCGGCGTAGTCCATGCCATAGCCGATGACGAAGCGGTTGGGGATGGAGAAGCCTACGTAGTCGGCTTCGATGGGGACGAGGCGGCGCTCGGCTTTGTCGAGACAGGTGGCGATCTTGAGCGATGCAGGTTTGTGCTGGAGCATGAGGCCGCGGAGGTAGCTGAGGGTGAGGCCGGTGTCGAGGATGTCTTCGACGAGGATGACGTGTTTGCCTTCGATGGGATTGTCGATGTCCTTGATGAGCTTGACTGCGCCGGAGGAGACCTGGGCACGGCCGTAGCTGGAGACGGCGACGAAGTCGAAGGTGTTGTCGACCTGGATGGCGCGGGCGAGGTCGGCGAGGAAGATGGCAGCGCCTTTGAGGACGCCGATGAGGACGATGCTGTGTCCGGAGTAGTCGGCGGAGATCTGCTCACCGATGGCGTGGACGCGGGCGGCGATCTGCTCTTTGGAGAAGAGAACTGCCATCTCTGCTGCGGGTGGAAAGACGGGGGTGCTGGTGGACGGCGTACTTGAGGACATAAGGGACAGCGTAACGCGAATAGGGCTGGAGGGAAAGGTCGCCTATACTTTAAGGGAGCGAGGCGTATGTATCCCTATATTGATTTAGGCCCGGTGCATCTGGGTACGTTTGGACTGTTGTTGTGGCTGGCGGCGGTGGTGGCTACGGTGGTGTTGCATAAAAACTTTATGCGCAACGGCGTCGATGCAGACGCGCTGAGCGTAGTGGCTATGGTGGTGATCACCGGTGTGCTGGGGGCGAAGACGTGGCACGAGCTGCAGGATGTCCCCGATCTGCGAGCGGCGATGACACAGATTCTCGCGCCGGGATGGAAGCATCCGCTGGATGTGGCGATCTACTTTTTGCATTGGTTTCAGGCGGGGTTTGCGTGGTTCGGCGGCATGCTGGCCGGCATCGCGATGTTGATGTGGCAGGGCACGGTGGCGCGCTTCAAGGGGCCGCTGGAGGGAACGCAGGGAAGGCCGGTCGGCGCGATTCGGATGCTGGATCTGGCGGCTCCGGCGGCGGCGATCGGCTATGGCGTGGGGCGGATTGGATGTTTGACCTCGGGCGATGGCGACTACGGGATCAACACAACGCTGCCGTGGGGTGTGCACATGGCGAAGAATGCGCTGGTGCCGCCGACTCCGCCGGATGCGCTGGTGCAGCCTACGCCTCTCTATGAGTTTTTGTTTGCGCTGGCGCTGGCCTGGCTGCTGTGGCAACTGGCGAAGAAGGCGAGGCCGATTGGCTGGCTGACGGGGCTGTATCTTGTGCTGAGTGGGGTGGGGCGGTTTCTGGTGGAGTTCGTGCGGATCAATCCGCGGCTGTACTGGGGGATGAGCAACGCGCAGGTGGCGGCGTTGGGTTCGGTCGTGGTGGGGCTGGTAGTGATAGTGGCAGCACGTGCGAAGAACGCGCAATGGGCACCGGAGTTGGCTAGCGAATCCAGCACATAAATCTAACTGCTCTTTTGAAGCAGCCTCTGACCTCACTGCGGTTCGTTCGTAGAGCAATCGTGTCTCTACGAACCAACCGCAGTGTGTGAGGGTTAGCTGCGTGACATCTCTTCGCGGATGGGTGGTTGCGGTGCGCTGAAGAAGGTGGTGGAGATGAGGCCGCCGATGATCGCTCCTAAGATGGGTGCGACCCAGAAGAGCCAGAGTTGGCTGAGCGCCCAGCCGCCGACGAAGATGGCGGGACCGGTGCTGCGGGCGGGGTTGACTGAGGTGTTGGTGACCGGGATGCTGATGAGGTGGATGAGCGTCAGGCAGAGGCCGATGGCGATGGGAGCGAAGCCTTTGGGGGCGCGCTCGTCGGTGGCGCCGAGGATGACGAGAAGGAAGAAGGCGGTGAGGACGACCTCGGCCACGAAGCAGGCGAGGAGGGAGTAGCCGCCGGGGGAGTGGTCGGCGTAGCCGTTGGAGGCAAAGCCGCCGCTAAGCGAGAAGCCGGGTTTCCCGCTGGCGATGACGTAGAGAACGCCAGAGCCGGCGATGGCTCCGAGCACCTGGGCGATGATGTAGGCGGGAAGCTCGGAGATGGGGAAGCGCTTCGCCGTGACCAGGCCGATGGAGACGGCGGGGTTAAGGTGGCAGCCGGAGACGTGGCCGATGGCGAAGGCCATGGTGAGCACGGTGAGGCCGAAGGCGAGAGCGACTCCGACGAAGCCGATGCCAAGGTTAGGGAAGGCTGCTGCAAGGACGGCGCTGCCGCAGCCGCCGAAGACAAGCCAGAAGGTGCCGAAGAACTCGGCTGCTGCACGTTTCGAGAGATGCATGGAGGATTACCTGCTCTTTCTCAGATGGTTTTGCTGATTGAAAGAATTGCGACGAGGCCCGAAACTCGATGAAGCTTGGAGCTCAGCACCGAGAGGGTCGACTGCAGGAGCTTAGACACTTTCGGCGTAGCGGAATGCTAGCACGGGGGAGGGTGCTTTCCGATGAAATTTTATTGTGATCAGATTGAAGCGGAAGGCTTTATAGGAGTTTCAGGTAGGCTTTGGCGGCGTCGAGTTCGGGGAAGAGACGCTCTTCGGCCTGGAACTCGCGCGAGTGGACGCAGCGGCGACCGGCTTTGACGCGGACGGGGTGCTTGAGATGCAGCATCTCGTGGTAGACCAGGTACTCGACCGCACATCGAGGCGTGTCCGGACGATCGAAGACGCGGCTGACGACGATGGTATTGTGGGCAGCGTCGTAGTGGCCGAGCATGCGGCGAGCGTGATGGGCAGACCAGGTTAGCGTCGGGCGGCCGAGGAGGCCGTGGAAGAAGCGAGTATTCAGCGTCTCGAAGACCTCGTCGAGGTCGTAGTGGTGGCCGACGGGCGTGGAGAGGCGTTTGCGGCCACGGGTCTGGCGGATGTGCTCCGCCTGGCGGGAGACGGCGTCGGAGGAGACGTGGCGGCGGTAGCGGTCGGCGTGGGCGGGGGCGATGGGCTTCTTGTAGAGCTTGGCGAGGAGGATGTGGGCGATGGCGTGGTGGACGGAGTCGGGGGCAGACTCGAGCAGGTCGGAGAGGCGGACGTGCAGGCGGCCTTCGCGCAGGCGGATGGTGGTGTTGAGCGAGGTGAAGCGGCGGAAGCGGATGTCGAGTGGAGGAATGGGCGCACGCGGTCGCAGGTCGCGGTACTGCTCTTCGAAGACGGCGACGAGAGAGGGCGATGGAGTGGACTTTGCTACGCGTTTTTTCGGGGTGGTCGCAGTACGAGTTCGCGACGTCGGCGGTGTGGGGAGCTGGTCGAACAGAGTCGCTGGAGGAGGGGTAGGGGAAAAGAGCTGCAGGAACTGACGCAGGGGCGAGGAGCCGGGATGTTTCGGTGTGGTCAGGTGCTTGTCCTTAATGACTTCCTTGATTGCGGAGTTTCATTTCGTATCAGAAACGATTTTATAAGACTATGTCCTGCCGGACGGGCCCACTGCGCGTGGAGCGGCCACTTCGTGGCTTGTATACCGGTCGTGGCAGGATAAGCGACATGGGTCCTCCCGTTGGTCGGGGTCATCCTTTTCCGAGCAACGGGAGGACCACGAAAGATCGTAGCTGCAAGAAAGATAGACGCGCCACGAAGTGGCCGCCTCACGCGCAGTGGGCCCGTCCGGCAGGACATGCTTTCAGCGTGGAATGTCGATGGGGCCGTTTTTGTTCTTGTCTTCTTTCGCCGGGGGATGGGCGGCGAACCAGACCTTCTGGTCTTCGATGAGGCGGGTAGCCTCTTCTCGCAGGTCGCGGATGGCTTCGAGCGCAAGCTTGCGAGAGACGCTGTAGGCGTCGTTATCGGGCGGAGACTTCAGGTTGGAGGACCAGCGTTCCGTGGCTTCGATGAGCTTGGGGAGCGCCTTGCGGATGTCGCGGTGATGCGGGCCGTAGTCGTCGAGATTGTCGTTGAGCTCGTCGGCGATGGAGGTGAACTGTTCGAGGAGATCGTGGGTGTCCTGCTCGCGGCCGGGCCTGCGGGGGTGGGCGTAGAGAGTCTGTATGTCTTTGTTGCGGTCGTCGAGGAGTTTGATGAAGACCAGGACGCGGTCGTTGGGAACATAGGCGGCGGTGCGAAGCTGTTCCACCTCGGCTTCGGAGAGGGCGTCGTCGCTGCTCTGAGCGTACAGGGGCAGAGCGAACGCAAACAGGATGAGAGTGTAGGCAAGTCGACGAAGCATGTGGCCTAGTGGCTGAAGATCTGGGCGAGGAGCTCGTCGTGAACCTGATCGAGTCGTTTGAGGGTGGACTGCAGGGTAGCTCGGTCTTCACTGGACGCCTGGTGGACATACTCCCCTAGGCGATAGGTGGTGTGATGCATCAGCTGTTCGGCGTTTTTCAGGCGTTTGGTGTCGTTGCCAAGGTTGAGATGGATGAGTGTAGCGTAGTGCTCGACCTTCTTCAAAGTTGCGCTGGCCTGGTCGATGTCGCCGTTGAGCATCTGCCTGCCGGCGATCTCGGTCATGGTGTGGACGAGCTCTGTATAGAGGAAGCACTGGTCGCGCGGGCTGGCCTGCTGGGCGCGGAGCTCAAGCTGGTTGAGCGCCTGGGCGTCGGGAAGGGTCTCATCGATGGAGGTGGCTTGGACTGGAGCGCAGAAGGCGAGCAGCAAAGGAAGGAGAAGGAGGGAAGCGGAGGGACGAATTCGAAGATTCATAACGCACCTCGAAGGGAGCGCCTGCTTACTTCATGTGTTCGAGGGTGAGAAGGCGGTGGCGGGCCTCCCACTCCTCGTCCGGGAACTGGCCGTTCGCCACGGAGAGGAACTGTTTGTACAGGTCGGAAGCTTGTTTGACCTGGTGAAGCTTGTCGTGCGCAGTTGCCGCCAGGAAGAGAGAGGAGGGTGACTGTGGCAGCACTCTATCACGAATTTCGAGCGCGCGCAAGGTAGTTGTTGGGTCGTTGTTCTGGGAGGCGGCAAAGGCGAGGTGGCCAGCGGCAAGCGCAAGGTCGTCTTTGCTGGGAAAGGCGGATGGTTGAGCGGTGGCACGCTTGAGGAGCGCCTCGGCTTCGGCGAATCTGCGGAGGTGAATCAGGGCGTTGGCGCTGTCGTCGGCGAGGGTTGGGTCCTGCGGTGAGGCGACCACCAGCGCGGCATAGAGGACGGCGGCTTTATCGTACTGGTCGCTGCGGGTGTAGAGGCGGGCGAGGAGGCGGGTGAGGGTGGGGTCGCCGGGGTTGGCGGCGTGGAGCTTTTCGACGATGGGGAGGGCCTCGGCGGCCTTGCCCTGCTGCTCGTAGAGGCTGGCGAGCTGGGCGTTCAGGGTTGGGCTGTCGGGGGCCTGGGCGAGGGCGGCGGTGAGGAGCGCCTCGGCCTGGTCGGGCTTTTTCTGGGTAAGGAGGAGATGGATGAGGGCAGAGGTCGCGTCCTGATCTTTGGGGTCGACGGCGAGCAGGCGGCGGTAGGCCAGTTCGGCGGCGGTGGGATCGCCGGAGGCTTCGGCCAGTTCGCCGGAGAGGAGGATGTCGTCGGGCGTCTCGGGAGAGAGCTTGAGCGCGGCCAGAAGCTCGTCGCTGGCGAGGGCGTAGTTGGTGGTGCGGTCCAGGCGGGCGAGGGCGCGGTAGGCGCGGGCTTTGAGCAGTGGGTTGTCGGGGGTGAGCGTGGTGGCTTTGGTTAGCTCGGCGTGGGCTTCGGAGAGCTTGCCGCTGCGGGCGAGCAGGAGGCCAAGGGCGAGGTGGGGGTCGAAGTAAGTGGCGTCGGCGGCGATGGCACGGCGGTAGGTGGCTTCGGCGTTGCCGGCTTGTTCGAGCGCGTCCTGGACGGAGGCTAGATCGTAGAGGAGGTGCGCGTCGGTGGGATTCTTTTCGGCGAGCGTGGTGAGGAGTTGGAGGGCGGTAGGGTAGTCCTGTTTGTCGAGGGCTTCGTTGGCTTGGGCGCGAAGGGGATCTTGCGGGTTGGGTTGGGGCTGGGCAGTGGTGTCGGTAGTCCCGGCGGGGAGTTGTGCATGGGCTAAGGGGGCGAGCAGGAAGGGGGATAAAAGCAGAGACAAAAACAGATTTCTGCGGGATGACAACAAAAGAGCAGGCAACGACGACCCTAATTGCAACGACAACGGCAGGCCCTTCGGCTCGAGCTTCGTGCATCGTTCTGAATGACAGAGAAGAGAGGAGGTGGGCGATGCGAAGCGGTTCATGCCGTGACCTGGAGTTCGGCTTCTGCCTTCGGCGTGGGCAGGTTGAGGACGGAGGCGAGCCAGTGGCCGGTGTGGCTGGCGGGGTTGGCTGCGATCTCTTCGGGGGTACCGACGGCGACGATCTGGCCGCCGCCGCTGCCGCCCTCGGGGCCCATGTCGATGACCCAGTCGGCGGACTTGATGACGTCGAGGTTGTGCTCGATGACCAGGAGAGAGCCTCCGCCTTCGATGAGCTTGCGGAAGGCGGCGAGGAGTTTGGCTACGTCGTCGAAGTGGAGGCCGGTAGTGGGCTCGTCGAGGATGTAGAGGGTGCGGCTGCGGGCTTTTGCGGCTGTGTCGTTCGTGCTGCGGTTGGTGATGGAGCGCGCCGTGGCGAGGTGCGAGGCTAGTTTGACGCGCTGAGCTTCGCCGCCAGAGAGTGTGGTGGCGGACTGGCCGAGTCGGACATAGCCGAGGCCAACCTCGTCGAGGACGTAGAGCTTGTCGACGATCTTAGGATGGCCTGCGAAGTAGACGAGGGCCTCCTTGACCGTCATGTTGAGGACATCGTGGATGTTCTTGCCCTTGTACTTGATGTCGAGGATGGCGGATTTGTAACGCGTACCGTTGCACTCTTCGCAGGGGAGTTCGATGTCGGCGAGGAACTGCATCTCTACCGTGACGGTGCCGTCGCCTTCGCACACGTCGCAGCGGCCGCCGGGGACGTTGAAGGAGAAGTGCCCCGGCCCGAAGCCGCGGCGCTTGGCGTCGGGCTGCCCCGCGAAGAGGGTGCGGATGTCGTCGAAGGCCTTGATATAGGTAACCGGATTGGATCGCGGGGTACGGCCGATAGGAGACTGGTCGACGAGGATGACGTCGTTGAGGTGCTGCGTGCCGGAGAGCTCGCGGAAGAGGTGCGCGGGATCACTGCCTTCGGTCTGTCCGAGGGCCTGCATCAAGGCGCGATACAGGACCTGATGGACGATCGTGGATTTGCCGGAGCCACTGACGCCGGTCACGCAGCAGAGGAGGCCGAGCGGAATGTCGAGGTCGACGCCGCGGAGGTTGTGGATGCGCGCTCCGGTGAGCTTGAGGTGCTCGCGGCCGGGTTCGCGGCGGTGCTTGGGAACGGGGATGGTAGCGCGGCCAGAGAGATATTTGCCGGTGATGGAGTTGGGGTTCGCAGTGACTTCGGCTACGGTGCCGGAGGCGAGGAGATGGCCGCCAAGCTCGCCAGCGCCGGGACCGAGGTCGAGGAGATGGTCGGCGGCGCGGATGACGTCGGGGTCGTGCTCGACGACGAGGATGGTATTGCCCAGGTCGCGGAGGTCCTTCATGATGCGGATGAGCTTGGCGGTGTCGCGGGTGTGAAGGCCGATGCTGGGCTCGTCGAGCACGTAGAGTGCGCCGACCAGGCGCGAGCCTAGCGAGGTCGCGAGCTGGATGCGCTGAGACTCGCCGCCGGAGAGGGTGGAGCTGAGGCGGTCGAGGGTGAGGTAGTCGAGGCCGACCTGATGGAGGAAGTGGATTCGCTGCCGAACCTCTTCGAGGATCTTTCCGGCGACCTCTAATTGTGACGGTGACAGTTGCAGATTGTCGAAGAAGTGCTGGGCTCCGGTGATGGTGAGAGCGGAGACCTCGCAGATATTTTGATTGTTGATCAGTACAGCGCGGGCTTCGGCCCGCAGACGCTGGCCGCGGCAATCGGGGCACAGAGCGTAGCCACGGTATTTGGAGAGGAAGACGCGGACGTGCAGCTTGTATTTTTTGCGTTCGAGCGCGGCGAAGAAGCCGCGGATGCCGGGGAAGGTGCCGCTGCCCTCTTCGATGAAGCGCTGCTGCTCGGGCGTGAGGTCGAACCAGGGGACGTCGGTGGGGACGCCGGCGGCTTTGGCTGCGCGCTTCATCTCGCCGTGGTGCGGGCGATATTTGGTGGTCGTCCACGGAGCGATCGCGCCCTCGTCGAGGGTCCTCGACTTGTCGGGAATGATGAGGTTGGGATCGAAGTCGATGGTGTTGCCAAAGCCCTGGCAACGCGGGCACGCGCCGAAGGGATTGTTGAAGGAGAACAGGCGCGGTTCGGGCTCACGGTAGGCGCGGTGGCAGGTGGTGCACTCAAACGCCGCGGAGAAGCGGTACTTCGTTAGGTTCTCGATCTCCGCGCTGGCCAGGGTGTGGAACTGGACTTCACCGGACTCGCGGTAGCCGGTCTCGATGGCGTCGACGATGCGTGCGCGGCTGTCGCGGCTGATGGCGAGGCGATCGATGAGCGCGAAGATGGGTTGGGTGAAGTCGAGTTCGAGGAGGGACTCGGGGGTTGAGAACTCTACGATCTTGCCCGATTGATACAGCCGGTTGTAGCCGCGTCGGCGAAGTTCGGTAAGCCGCTCTTTGAGAGTGTCGGTAAGCGTGAGCGAGACGTCGACCACGGGTTTCAGGGGTTTGGCAGATTTTTTTGTTGCGGGCTTTTTGGGTTTGGCGGCTTCCTCGGTCGCTTCTGTTGCGGGCTGCTGCATGGGCTCGAGTTTTAGCTCGGCGCGCACGATGGGGAAGAGAGCGTAGGTGCGAGTGCCTTCGGGAAATGCGAGGAGCGTGGCCACGATCTCGTCTACCGTGTCGTGCTTGACGATGCCGCCGCAGTGCAGGCAGGTGACGGTACCGCAGCGTGCGTAGAGGAGACGAAGGTAGTCGTAGATCTCGGTTGCTGTAGCTACGGTGGAGCGAGGGTTGCGGGTCTGATTTTTCTGCTTGATGGCGATGGCCGGGGCGAGGCCGTCCATGTGATCCACGTCGGGCTTTTCGATACGTTCGAGGAACTGGCGGGCGTAGGCGGAGAGCGATTCGACGTAGCGGCGCTGGCCTTCGGCGTAGACGGTGTCGAAGGCAAGCGAGGATTTTCCTGAGCCGCTGACACCGCTGACGACGGTGAGGGCGTTGTGAGGAATGTCGACGTCGATGCCTTTGAGGTTGTGGGTGCGAGCGCCGCGAATTGTGATCTGGTCATTCATACTTGTTACGGTTCGATGCGGAAGCTAGAGCTCTTTTGGCTGCGGTCGAAAGATTTCGATGAGAAGCAGGCACGCTCCGATGCAGATGCAGCTGTCGGCTACGTTGAAGTCGGGCCAGTGATAGGTGTGGATGTGGACCTCAAGAAAGTCGACGACGTAGTGGTAGCGGACACGGTCGTAGAGGTTGCCTAGGGCTCCGCCGAGAATCAGCGCAAGCGCTACGGAGCTGACGGTCATGGCGCGGCCCACGCGCCAGAGCATCCCGCCAAGGACCAGGACAGCGACGACGGAGAATGCGATGAGGATGTTGCGAATGGTTGCCGGCGAGGTGCTCTCGGCGAACATGCTGAACGCCGCGCCGGTGTTGTGAACATCGGTGATGCGGAAGATGCCGGGGATAACGGTGTGGGCCTGCCCGTTGGGGAGTTGGTGGACGACGATGCGTTTGGTGATGCGGTCGAGGATAATGACGGCGGCAGCGATGACGAGCATCAGGCCGCGCTGGTCGCGGGGCTTTGCTTCGATCGCCGGTGAAGAGGTTTCGTCGGTCGTCTTGTTCGGTGAGGACATCAGGCTTGCAGCTCCGTTGGGTTACTGGGTGGCGCGGTGTAGGGGGCGAAGTCGATGGCTGCGAGGGCATCTGCGCAACGCAGGCAGACGGTGGGGTACTTTGCTTCGTTGCCAACATCGACCGTGAAGCGCCAGCAGCGTTCGCACTTCGAGCCTGCAGCGGGTTTGGCCTGGACGTAGAAGGCACCCTTTGCCACTGTGCCTTCGGTGATGATCGCGTTGGAGATCTCGACCTGGGCTACGCCGAAGAGTTCGGGGAGAATGTTTTTGTATCTCTCGAAGACGAGGTTCGGCTGCTCGGAGATAGAGTTGAGCCAGCCAAGAACGATCTGCGTCTCGGAGGGTTTGTTGCTGATGGTCTTCGCGGTGCGGGCCTCTTCGAGGACCTTGAGAACTTCATCGCGGAGCGTAAGCAGATAATCCCAATCCTCTTCGAGCTGTTTGGTGCTGCCGGGGATGATATCGGCGATTTTGGGGAAGAGGGAGAGGTGCACGCTGGATTCGCGGCCTTCGACGTGAGGAAGCAGCTGCCAGGTCTCGTCGGCGGTGAAGCTGAGGATAGGAGCGACGAGGCGAGTGAGAGTTTCGGCGATGTGCCAGAGAGCAGTCTGCGCACTGCGCCGGCCGGGGTGATTGGGGGCGAAGGTGTAGAGGCGGTCCTTCAATACGTCGAGGTACAGTGCCGAGAGATCGGTGTTCACGAACTCGTTAAGGGCGTGGTAGGCGCGGTGGAACTCGAAGCTGTCGTAGGCGGCGCGGATTTTTTTATCGAGCTCGGCGAGGCGGATGAGGATGTATTGGTCGAGAGGCTGCATTGCATCGAACGTGATGCTGTTCGTTGCGGGGTCGAAGCCGTGCAGGTTCCCGAGAAGGAAGCGAAGGGTGTTGCGCAGCTTGCGATAGTTGTCGCTAACGCGCTGCATGAGATTTTCGCTGGCGGCGACGTCTTCGCGGAAGTCGACCGAGGCTACCCATAGGCGGATGACCTCTGCGCCGAGACGCTTGGCGATGTCAACAGGGTCAACCCCATTTCCAAGGCTCTTTGAAAAGGGACGGCCCTGCTCGTCGAGGGTCCAGCCGCTGGTTGCGACCATCTTGTAGGGGGCTTTGCCGCGCACTGCGACTGAGGTGAGTAATGACGAGTGGAACCAGCCACGGTGCTGGTCGCCGCCTTCGGTGTAGAGGTCTGCGGGGGCGTGGAGTTCGGGGTCGAGGTCGAGGACGGCGTGCCAGCTTGCGCCGGATTCGAACCAGACGTCGAGGATGTCCATCTCTTTGCGGAACTCTTTGTGGCCGCAGGAGAGGCAGGCGGTGCCTTCGGGGATAAGCGCGGAGGCTGCGTGGATGTACCAGGCGTCGGCACCCTCTTTTTTGAAGAGCTCGACGATGCTCTTGTTGACCACCTTGTCGTTGAGAGGCACGCCGCATCTGTCGCAGAGGAAGACGGCGATGGGGACGCCCCAGATACGCTGGCGCGAGATGCACCAGTCGGGACGCGTGGCGATCATGTTGGAGATGCGCTCTTCGCCCCATGCGGGGTCCCAGACGACCTGCTTGATCTCGTCGAGGGCACGCTGGCGGAAGGTGGTTTCGATGCCCTCAGCGGAGATCATCGGTGTGTCCATGCCGATGAACCACTGCTCCGTCGCGCGGACGATGATGGCGTTGTGGCAGCGCCAGCAGTGTGGGTAGGAGTGCTCGAAGCTGGTGGCGCTGAGGAGCGCGCCGCGCTCGCGGAGGAGCTCGATAATGGGAGCGTTGGATTTGAAGACAGTGAGATCTTCGTAGGGTAGGCCCGGCTGTCCGCCATGAAGGTCGGTATGGCGCTGCTTGCCGGAGTTGTCGATGTATTGAATGTCGGGCAGGTTGTAACGCTTGCCGGTGGCGAAGTCGTCGACGCCGTGCGCGGGTGCGGTGTGGACGGCTCCGGTGCCCTGATCGGCGGTGACGTAGTCGGCGGTGACGCCGAGAATGCTGCGATCGAGGAACGGATGCTGGAAGGTAGTGTGCTCGAGGTGATCTCCCGTTAAGACCGCGACGATGTCGGACTGGGAGGCAGGCTCAGCGGGGTTCTTCGCACTCATGAGATGGCAGTGGACGATGACCGACGAGAGCAGTGCCTGGGCGACGATGTAAGTGCCTCCGTCGCAGGCGATGGCGACGTACTCCATGGTGGGGTTGAACGCCACGGCCTGCGATGCGGGAAGGGTCCAGGGAGTCGTGGTCCAGATGATGGTGAAGACCTGCTTGGCGGCGAGTGCGACGTCGATGGTCGCGGGGTCGCTGGTGAGAGCGTAGCGAACATAGACGCTCGGCGAGGTGTGCTGTTCGTACTCGACCTCTGCTTCGGCGAGGGCGGTGCGGTCGTGGATGCACCAGTAGACGGGCCTGAGGCCTTTGTAGACAAAGTCTTTTTCGAAGAAGTCGTAGAAGGTCTCGACGATGCTGGCCTCGTAGCCGAAGGACATGGTGAGGTACGGGTCGTTCCAGCGACCGAAGACGCCGATGCGCTCGAACTGGCTGCGCTGCAGGTCCACGTACTTCTGCGCGTACTCGCGGCAGGCGCGGCGGACGGCGATGGGGTCCATCTCGAGTTTTTTGCGGCCGAGCTGCTCGTCCACCTTAATCTCTATCGGCAGGCCGTGGCAGTCCCAGCCGGGGACGTAGGGGGCGTCGAAGCCGGCCATGGTCTTGGTCTTGACGACGAAGTCCTTGATGCACTTATTGAGGGCGTGGCCGAGGTGGATGGCCCCGTTGGCGTAGGGGGGGCCGTCGTGCAGGATGTATTTGGGTGCCCCGGCGCGGGCGGCACGGATCTGCGCGTATAGGTCCTGTTTTTGCCATGCTTCCAGTCGAATGGGCTCGTTGACCGGCAGATTCGCCTTCATAGAGAAGGTGGTTTGGGGCAGATTGAGCGTCGATTTTAGCGGCTTGGGTGATGAGTCCGAGGCGGATTCTCTCTCGCCAATGGGCAGGTTCAAGGTTGATTTCAGCGGCTTGGGCGCTGAGTCCGAGGCGTCTTCTCTCCCGCCAATGGGCAGGTTTGGGGTTGATTTCAGCGCTTTCGGTTGGGGTTTCCCCTGGGGTGCGTCCGGCATTCGTTCCTCTTCGCTTCGTGATGGCAGAAGTGCAGTTTGCGCCAAACTTCTATTGTATCCGGGGTGGAGAGATGACGAAGGTAACGTGGGTGAGACGTTCCTGAGGTGAGGTCGTCCAACATATCGAGCACGGGCAGATGAATGTTTTGTAGAATGTTTGTGGAAGCTAAGTGCCGTGAGCCGGGAGGAAGTTAAACCGGTGGAAGACCGTGAGCGTATTGAAATAAGAGAAGAGTAGCGCACGATTAGAGATGGGCAAGCGGAGGCTGCGGCCGACCGCCCCCGAGGCGAAGCATCCTATGGCTAATATTGTGTTAACACCACCGGAGTTAGAATCACCTAAATCGGGCCCGACGCTGCGTCCTGCAGATGCGCCGCACTTGAACGAGGAGACCGATGGGTCCATGTGGACCTCGCTCTTCTCGAATCTGCGTGACGCCTTCAGCAGCTCGAAGGAAGCGCCGCTGCAGCTTGAGTCCAAGCCGATCGCCAACGATCTGATCATTCATGAAGAGGGTGTATTCTCCTCGCTGTGGAGCAGCGTCCGGGATGTGTTCTTTCCGGTAAAGCTGCCGCCGCTGGTGCTCGAGTCGACGCCGATTGCGGTAGTCGACCGGATGAAGACCAAGCAGAATCCCGTTGCGACTGGCTCTGCCATCGTGATCTACGGATTGCTGATTCTGCTGATTGCGTTTCTGATTGCGAAGAAGGTGCAGTTTGCCGCACCCACCAAAACCGTTGCAGTAACAGAGCTTACCGTTCCGCCCCCGGCTCCTCCAAAGGCCCAGGCGATAGGCGGCGGTGGTGGACAGCGCGGGCCGACTCCGGTGACGAAGGGAACTCCGCCAAAGTTTGCGGAGACGCAGATCGTGCCACCGAAGGCGCCGCCGCTGGTGGAGCCGAAGATTCACATCGAACCGACGATCGAGGTGCAAAAAGACGTCAAGATGGCGACCAGCATCCCGCAGATTGGCATTGCGAGCTCGCCGCTGGTGGGGATGTCGATGGGCAACGGCAGCGGAACCGGGCTGGGTGCGGGGCATGGTTCTGGGCTTGGGCCTGGGTCAGGCGGAAACACCGGTGGCGGTCCGAGACGGGTTGGCGGCGGCGTTTCAGCTCCCGAGGTTATCTTCCAGGTTGAGCCAGAGTTCTCTGAGGAGGCCCGCAAAGCCAAGGTCGCAGGGAATGTGCTGGTGGCTCTGTGGGTTGGAGTCGATGGACTCCCAACCCATGTGCGCGTGCTTCGCGGTGTCGGCATGGGGCTGGATGAAAAGGCAATTGAAGCAGTGAAGCAGTACCGATTCAGGCCGGGTATGGAGAATGGAAAGCCAGTGATGACAGAGGTAAATATCGAGGTCAACTTCCAGATCTTCTAATCGCCCCTAATTACTGCAACAAAAAGGGTCTGCTCTGTGGCAGACCCTTTTTGTTTTTGTGTAGAGACCGGAGACGTGGAGTTATGCGGGTTGAAGGGTAGTGTCGGCGTGCCGCTCATAGCCGGTCGCAGAGCGAACTGCATTGGCGGGGCGCGACGACTGGAGGCTGAAGCGGTCCACCTGCTGCTCCAGGGTGACAGCGGTGGTGCGGAGGGACTCGATGCCGGATGTCGTGGTGGCCATCTCGGTAAGGTTATCGTGGCTCAGCGAGTGGATGGAGTCGAGGCTGGCGCTGGACTGGTCGGCGGCGACGGCCTGCTGGGAGGCGGCGATGGCGATCTGCGCAATCATTCGATCGACGCGCTCGGCCATGCCGATGATGCGCTCCAGTGCCTCGCCGGCCTGGTTGGTAGTGATGACGCCCTGCTGCACGGTTCCGGTGCCGCTCTCCATGCTGGCGATGGCGGTGCGCGTACGGTCCTGAATGCCCTGGATCATGCTGGCGATCTCGCCGGTAGCCTGCGCGGTGGATTCGGCGAGTCGGCGGACCTCTCCGGCGACCACAGCGAAGCCGCGGCCCTGATCTCCCGCACGCGCAGCTTCAATGGCTGCGTTGAGTGCGAGCAGGTTGGTCTTGCGGGCGATCTCGTCGATGACGGTGACGATCTGCGAGATGCGGCGGGAGTCTTCGCCAAGCAGGCCGACGGTGGTGGAGGTGTCGCTGACTGCGGTAGCGATCGAGTGCATGCTGCCGAGCACCTGTTTGACGATGACTCCACCGTCGCGTGCGGTCTCGGCGGCGTTGCGTGCGGTCTCAGCGGCAGACTGCGTGTGGCGCGAGACCTCGGCGATGGAGGCGGACATCTCCTGCATGGCGGTGGCGGCCTGCTGGGTCTGCTGGCTCTGCTGATCCATGCGGCGGTGGATCTGGTCGCTGGCGGTGCGCATGGAGGCGGCGCTGCCAGTCAGCGAGCCCGCGGTCTGGACGACGGTGCCGATGATGCCCGAGAGATTGCTCTGCATCTGCTGCATGGCGACTGCAAGCGTGCCGATCTCGTCCTGGCTGTGCAGGTCGAGAGCGCCACCGGTGAGGTCGCCCGCCGCGATGGAGTTGGCGCGCTCGGCGACGAGACTAACGGCGTTGGAGATTCGGCGGGCCAGCAGGATAGAGAAAGAGCCGCCTACGAGGGCGCCAAGAATGGTCGCGAGCCACAGCGTAAGAAGTGTGGAGTGGTTGGCACGGCGAAGTCGCACTAACTCTTCATTGGTCTGGTCCATCTGCGACTGGGCCAGCTCTGTAACGTTTTTGAAGAGGGTCTTCTCAAGTGGAAGAATCTGGTTCTGGAGAGTCTCGTAGGCTTGCGCGGTGCCCTGAGAGGTCTTCGTCTCGTTCAGAGTCTCGACCTTCTCTTCGAGCGGCTTCAGAGCGGCGAGTCCTGTTTCAAGCCTCGTCAGGCGGGAGGCGTCGTCGCCCAGATCGAAGTGGGCGCTGTCCCGCCGAAGTTTTGCAAGAGACATCTCTGCTGCCTCGAACTGCTCGCGCCGGGAGTTGCGATAGGCGGCCGAAGAGTTCGCGTCGACGCCGAAGAGCATATAGGACTCCAGCGCACGAATGGTGTCGGTGAAGTGAGAGCGAAGGTCGCGGCTGCCCATGATGAGCGGAAGACGGTTGGTGGTGATGACGTCGGAGAGGTGGTTGGCCTCTTGAATGCGTACGTGTGCTGTATATGCGCTGAGCAGCATGGCCGCGATGAGGAAGCCGGTGCCGAGGCCTAACTTTGATTCGAGTTTCATGATGTCCTTAACTGACCCAGGTTTTATCGTCTGAAGCGAGAGCCGAAGCTATTTGCTGTCTACGTTGAAGTTGATCTCTACTTCGAACTCAGAAGTCTCGCTGGTTGGCGTGAAGCGCCATTGGCGGACCGCATCCTCCGCGGCCGACGTGAGAAGAGCATGTCCGGACTCGACCTTGGTGGCTGCGACACTCCCGTTGGCCTGGATCGTTACCATAAGGATGACCTTTCCGCCGACATGCATGCGGCGGGCGAGTTCAGGGTAGACCGGCGAGACCCGGGTTACTACAGCTCGATGTACGCCGTCGACGGCGAAGGCGGAGGTTGCGCAGAGAGTGAGGCCTCCGATGAGAAGAAGCCGGAAGGAAGTGCGGAGTGGGATGACCAAAGGTAGCCTCCTGATATAGAGGGTGTATCGGCGCGCGACGGAGTTGCTTTAGTAGCGGTCTCGTGACGCTTGTCCTGCCGGACGGGCCCACTGCGCGTGGGGCGGGCGTTCACACGCCTTTTAACTGGTCGAGGAGAAT
>Ga0302324_100010133_pt1 | contig 19575 bp, 16 predicted proteins | sample Palsa_T0_1_FD_201949 | JGI IMG/M metagenome (GOLD analysis project Ga0302324, IMG submission 201949) | Peat permafrost microbial communities from Stordalen Mire near Abisko, Sweden - Palsa_T0_1 | ecosystem: Environmental > Terrestrial > Soil > Palsa > Peat permafrost | place: Sweden: Abisko...
CAGCTCTTCGGATGACGACGACTCAACCGATGATGATACCGACGACAACGACGTGGGGACTGCCGAGAACAATGTGCCGGGTGCCGCTACGAGTGCCGCCACCGGTACCCAGGCGGCGCCCGCATCGTCCGAGACCGGGGCACTCGACCCAACGTCAGACCCGAATGAGTCATTGCCGGCGGTCGGCAACCAGGCGGCGAGCCAGCCGCTGAGTCAGACCATGACCCAGATCGCGAATCAACCGGCGAGTTCGCCCACCGGTGACGCTGAGGCCGATGCTATTATCGCAGCGTGGGGTGGCGCCGCGGACACAATCTACGTTGGGACCGGCAATGCGAGAGATGTGCCGGGGCTCCCGGGCCTTGGAATTGGCATAGAGGGAACGATTGAGTCCGAGGGTGGCCTCTGGCTGGGCGCATCCGGGCAAGGTAGCTACGGTGTCGGCATGTTCTTTAGCGAACGGGGAATGAGTGTCGGGAGCTTTTTCAGCGTCGGATTTTTGTCGCCGCAGGGTGGCTTTCCGTCAGGAAACAACGGCAGGGTCGTAGGACAATCGCGCGGAGGTGGGGCATCCATATTTGTGACGAATGCTGGGGAGGTGTCTGGTCTTTACGGTGCATTTAGTGCGTGGAACATAAATGTCGGTGAGGGACCGTACCAGTTCTCATTTCAGGCCGCGTCAGCAGCGGGAACATTCATGTTCAGCTTGTCACCTGCAGGGTGGGGGTTTCAGTGGGGCCTGAGTGTCAGCCACTACGACACTTGGACGTGGTAGCGGGTCACCTTCCGTTCGGGGCGGGCCGACTTCGAGCGTCTACTCTTCCGGAGCAACGGATCGCGACAAGGCCCAAATTATCCAGTTCTAGGCTTCAGCCGCCGTCGCTGGGCCATGGCGGTCCGAGCATTGAGCCTGAGCCGATTTGGTGGACGGGTTGGATAGCTACACTCTAATCCGCCGTCGTTGTTCTTGGCGTGCTCTCCGATCGGTTCCTCCTGTGCGATTGGGTCTGGTCTTCGAGGGGGTGCGGGGGAGACTTGCAACTTGTGAAGACGGTTGTGGGGACCGGATCTGGGGGATAGCCACGCCTGGTCCCTGACCCGCGTGTCGCTCCTGGGGCCAAATGGCAGGCTCGTTTTCGACCGAAGTTTCCGCGGTAGTCACGCCGCGACCCTGACGATGGCTCCGCGCTCGAACTCCGCGGGCGACATGTAGCCGATGGAAGAGTGCAACCGCTGCTGGTTGTAGAAGACCTCGATGTAGTCGAAGGCTTTCACGCCAGCATCCGTCGGACCATCGAAGCGCTCACCGAGTTCGTTCTTGAACGTGCCGTTCCAGCTCTCCATCACGGCGTTGTCGTAACAGTTGCCCCGTCGGCTCATGCTGCAGATGATCCCATGCTGGATGAGCACGGCCTGGTAATCCTCGCTCGCGTAGGTGGCACCCTGGTCGGAGTGGTGCAAGAGCCCAGCATCTGGGCACCGACGACGAAGCGCCATGTCGAGCGCCCTGATCGTGAGATGCCGATCGTTGATGGCGCTCAGCGCCCAGCCCACGACGAATCGGGAGAACAGGTCGAGGACGACGGCGAGGAACAACCTTCCGTTGGGAATCATCAGCTCGGTCGTATCGCCAACCCAGCGCTGGTTGGGCCCGGCAGCCACGAACACCCTGGTCGAGGATGTTGGCGGCCACCGGCTGATCATGATCGCTCATCGTCGTGCAGCGGTACTGGCGGCGGACTCGACCGACGAGCCCCTCCTCAAAGAATCAACCGGGTGACGCGCTTGCCGCTGACGAAGACTCCAATCTTTCTCAGAGCCCGAATGGATGCGGGGTCTGACTCCTCGTCCAAGCACGTGGGCTTCACGGATCTGGATCTTCAGCCGATCGTCCTCGAGCTGATGCGCGCTCGGCAGCCGCTTTCGCCAGGCGTAATACCCCGCCCGCGACACCGCCAACGCCCTGCACAGCGGGTCACCCCCAGCTCGGCCTTCTCCACGATGAATGCGAACCTCACGCATTCTCCTTCGCGAAGAAGGGCGCTTTGTTAGGATCTCTCGCTCCAGCCGAAGCTCGCGCACCTCTTTCCGAAGCCGCGCCAACTCCTCCTTTTCCTCGGTCGTCAAGGTGCCGCGCTTGCTTTGACCTTGGTTGGCTCGGGCCTGCTCGACCCACTTCCCCATCGACGACACCGTGAGATCCAGATCCCGCGACACCTGCGTGACGCTCTTGCCCTCAACCAGCACCAGCCGAACCGGGCCGGCCTTGAACTCATCCGTGAACTGCCGCCTCGGCCGTCTCAGCTTCCTCTGACTCTCCATGGGACACCTCTACTTGCTTCGGAAGGTGTCCACCAAACCGGGTCAGGCTCACATCGCTAAGGCAGGGCCGGGCACGGCACTGAGGAACGCGGCCACCGGACCCTGGCCCGCGCGAGATCTCGGGCATAGGGTCGGGAAGAGCATGCGGTGATGCGGTTACCCGCGCTGTGGTCGTGACCAGCCGATCGGTTTCGATAGCCATTCGCTATGTGCGCACTGCGACGCGTCGGAGGCTTGGTTCAGGGACGGCGCCGAGTTCGCAGCAGCTCCTCACAGAAAATCCTCCAACCCCCGCGGGGGTAAACGCCGAGTCCGCGTACGGGTCTCTTTTGAAGGGCAATGAAGCTCTTCGAGACCGGTGGTCCGAAAGGCCCACCAACGACGGAAAGGAAAGGAGGTGAATGGCGATGCGCGGAAAGAAAAGGGCGACCTGGAGGACCAGGGGCCAGCGGGCGAACGGAATCCTGGACGATGAGCGGGATCTCTGTGAGGACGACGGTGAGAGTCTCAAGACGCACATGTGCAGCTGCAGCGACTGTCAGGTCACGCTGTCGGACGTGAGCAGATGCATGCCGGAGTACCCGCTGATGCCCATGAGCTGGCTGCACGACGAGTACGAAGCGATCGTCTGGGGAAAAGCCAGACGACGGTAGTTGGAGGGACGCTTTCTCGGTTGGCGGCAGCTGGAACCGAGGCAGAAAGCCGATTCTCGCGAGGATCCCGCGAGAGCCGGTGATTTGCTGGAAAAGGGAAATGGGGGAAGAGGCCTCCGGTGACCCACCGTTGGGGCCAAGCCGGCGAGGTGGCTCTCACGCCGACAATCGCAGGTGCCCGAGTTGCCCCTCATGGTGGCCCTCGCGGATGCTGATTTCGATGTCGATGCCGAGCTTCAACGGAATAGTCGGGCCGTGGGGCGACTTGAAGCCAGTGCTACGCGACGCCGCACCGCTCTGCGACTAGGCCCGCGAGCTTCTCGAAATCATCGAAGCATCTCTGGACGAGGGCGGCATGGCTCCCGATCGCTCCGTCCGCGGGTTTCAGATCGAACATCGGCTTGCGGGCGTCCTGAGCCATGGGCATCAGGCTGCGGTAGTTGCGAAGCCGCGCGAGACAGTCGGGGTCTGGTGAGGGGACCTTCCTGCTCTCGGGTTCGTGGAGCACCTCGGAATGGTAGACCGATGGGATTCGCTCGACCCACTTGGCGAACTGCTTGACTGGGCGATCGAGTCTCTCAGCGTGCTGCAGGATGACGTAGCCGATTGGACTGAGCTTGCCAGTGGGTAGCTCGAATGGCACCTCGGCCCGTTCCTTCACCGTCCGCCATTCCTGCCGCCACTTGCGCACCGTTGGACCGAGATTGCGAAGGCCCTGGAGGGAGTACAGGTCGGCAGCCAGAGGGACGAGGAGGTTGTCGGCGCTCAGCAGCGCAGCGCGATTGATGGCGCCGAGGTTGGGGCCGACGTCGATCAGCGTGAGGTCGGCTCTGGTTGTCTGGCCCGCTCGCGCGATCATCCGGTAGAAGGCGCTGGTGTCGCGCAGCGCTCGCTCGTCGTTTTGGAACGAAGCCGACCAGCTCAGGGAAAGCTTGTCCTCGTACCGGCCGAGACCCAGCTCTCCGGCAATCACGAACAGCCGTTCGGCGACCTCGATGGGTTTTGGCGATGCGATGTCGCCCGTTCCACCGAACAGCGGTTGCAGGCTGCCGAGCACGCTCGCGCTTTCCTTCGTCCAGATTTTTTCGAGCCTCTCATCGTCGAAGAAGGCCGACGTGAGGTTCGCCTGGGGATCCAGATCCACCGCGAGCGTCCGGTGGCCGAGCCGCGCGAGCATGTGGGCGAGGTGGTAGACGAGCGTCGTCTTTCCGACCCCGCCCTTGTTGTTGAAGAGCACCAGGGTCTTCATTCGCGCCTCCGCACCGTGGCGAGGAAGTACTCGGGATGGTTCAGCTCGAAGTGTGCAGGCGGGTTGCCGTTTCTCTTGAGGTCGGACTCGACCTTCGCGATACCGACCCCAAACCTGTCGACGTACCCAAGCGCCTTCATCGCCTCGGCAAGGACGGGATTGCGGTAGTCCGGGACGTGCCCGAAGTTTCGGGCATTGACGTGGCCGTAGAGGCCGCCCGGGTTCTGGATCTCGACGCGGTCCGTGAACCAGCTGATGCGAACCGGCGAATTGGTTCCCTCGTAGCTGCGATGCGCGACGGCGTTGAGCGCGAGCTCGCGGATTGCGCTTAGGGGGTAGTCAGGTTCGTCCTCGGTCCGAAGACGTCCAGCCTGGACGCGCGCCACCTGGATCTGGATGGGCAAGAGGTTGTTCAACTCGCTGAGTTGCGTGATCAGGTTGCCCACGAGCTGCTTGGAATCGGAGACCGGGTCGGACAGCTCGGTCCCGTCAAAGCGTAGGAATTGGACATAGGCGCCGGGGAAGAAGGGTAGGGGATCCAGGCCGAACAGAAGCACCGCCGCGTTCGTCGGCTCGCCCCGGGTAGGGTCGAAGAGCCGGAGCGAGGCTAGCCTGTCTTCGTCGGACCTACGGTTGGCCTCGATGACCTCCCGGGCGACGACGTTGGGCAGGTAGAGAGCTCGAAACTGATCGAGCAGGAGGTCGGCAAGCGTTGCGCCATTGCACGGTCTCTGATCGAATGTCTTGGCTCGAGAGATCCTCCTCTCGGTGAGGCGCCGTTCTTCTTCCTCGGAGGCGATGGCTCTTCGGGGGCCCACGCGGATCCAGATCTGCCCTTGCGCGCGGACTGGGGGCGAGTCCGACGGGAAGACCTCGACGACGGCGACGGCTGCGGCGCCAACTTGGACCTTGGCGACATTCATCCGAGGTAACGGAAGGATCTGCCCGTCGTCGCGGCGGTGAGCGAGGGCCTGCAGCAAGTTGTCCGTGACCTTGGCCCCTGGAATCGTTCCGTCGTCAGCAACTCCAATCAGCAGGTAGCCAGGCTTGCCGTGGCCCGGCACGTCATTCGCGAAGGCGCAGATCGCCTGGCGGAGCTTGTCGGTGTCGTCGGTCGACACGGTTCGCTCGACACGGTCCGACTCGAGGTCGCCGGCAAGTGCCACGACTTGAGAGGCATCAATCATCGGCGCTTCACCGCGGAAGAGAGGTCGCTACCAGGGACGAAGGCCGTTTTCTACACCCAGCGAGCCCGAAGGGACAATTCCGACACGGTCCGCCGACGCCACAGTCCTGGATCGCAGGTCGTCCAATCGAAGTGCCGCAAGCCACTGAATTCCCTGCCTGAACCGGCGAAGCGCCGCTCGCCACCAAGTCCACAGAGAGAAAATCGTCATGCCCCCGCGGGGGTAAATGCCGAGTCCGCGTACGGGTCTCTTTTGAAGGGCAATTGAGCTCTTCAAAACCGGTGGCCCGAAAAACCACCAAGAGGAGTAGCACCATGACGAAGGCGCAGACGCAGTTGCAGCAGATGTTGGCAGGGACGCAGAAGAACCTGCCCGCAACGTCGACGGTTGACGTGAACGGGCAGGAGTTGAAGCAGTCCGACATCGTCGCGAAGCTCCAGGGCTGGATTCAGCTCTGCGAGCAGAAGGAAGCGGCGAAGGCGGCGGCAGGTACCGCCGTGCAGGCGCTGAAGGAGGCCGGGATCACCGAATTCTTGGTGGTCTACGTCCAGGCGCTCAAGCAGGCCCTCGGGAAGAGCAGTCCTCTTCTCGCGGACTTCGGGCTGAACGTCACCCAGCGGAAGGTGCCGACCCCGGAGACCCGCACCTTGGCTCACGCCAAGATGCTGGCCACCAGGGCCGCGCGCCAGACGCTGGGCAGTCAGCAGAAGAAGACCGTGAAGGGTCCCGGTGTGACGTCAGTCACCGTGACCCCGAACGCGAAGCCGGCGGTGGTCTCGGCGGGAACGCAGCCTCAGGTGGCTGCGGATCCTGCCGGAACGGCGGCGACGCAGACGGCCGGTGGTCCTCTCGCTGCCTCGGGAGCCAGCGCGGTCCCGATCGGCGGGGGTGGCAAGTAGAAAGGCTGGGGCCCCGCTCGCGGTTGGGGCGGGGCCCCGGTTGTTCTTTCGAGACTTCCCATGACGATCAACGTGAACGAGAGCAGAGTGGCCCCAGAGGTGGGTCATGCCCAGCGACGAGGAACTGATTGCCGGCTTTCTGTCGGGCAAGCCGCAGGCGGAAGCGGAGTTCGTCAAGGCGTTCACTGGGCACGCGCGGGCCGAGGTCGGAAGCAACTTCCCGAGCCAGTGGCCGCACGTGCGGGATCTCGTGCAGAGCGCGCTTCTCAAGGTGTGCAAGATGCGCAAGTACGAACCGGACAAGATTCGGCCGCCGATATCGGAGCTCGTGAAGTTCGCGGTCGCGGCGCCGGCGATGGCGCTCAAGAGGGCCAAGAAGATGGAGCCAATGCCGAAGCGCTGGGACCAGCCGGCGCCGTCGAACCAGGAGGCGGCCTTCGAGTGGAAGCGGCTTCTGGAGATCGTCGGGGCGCTCCCAGAGCAGATGGGAAGGACGATGCTCGCGTACCTGGCCTACCAGATGGGCGACGGGCCGCCGCTGCACGAGGCGCTCGGTGTCGAGCGCCGCGTCGCGGAGAAAAGACTCGCGCGGGCCAAGAAGGCGGTCCGCCACATTGCGCTCGGAGAAGACACCGGAGAAGGGCTGGAGGTCGAAGATGACTGACGTCAAGAAGGACCATCGCGAGGAAGACATCATCATGTATGAGGAGGGCTTCCTCGACGCCAAGGAACGGGCCGAGCTCGAGGAACACATGCGCGGCTGCCCGGAGTGCCAGGCGACGCTCGAGTCGGTGAGGCTGTTCCTGCCGGCGCTTCAGAAGGCCCTCATTCCCGAAGAGCAATCGCCCGAAGAGCTTCTGGCGTGGGCGAAGGCCGAAATGAGGAAAGAGGAGCGAGAGGAGGAGAAGCGCCCGGCGGGATTCTTCACGCGGATGCGCCTGACGATCGTCGGCTTTGCGCTCGCCGGAGCAGCCGCGATCGTGATTGCCATCGAAGCGCTCCTGCCGTCGCTGGAGCCGGCGCTGGTGGCGCACTCGGGTGAGGACGCCGGCGCGCGTGCGCACGGTGGCATCGTGTCAGCGCCGCATCGGCCAGGCTGGGTGAGTGACGCCGTGAGCGATGCTGGCTCGGAGAATGATGGAGGAGAGGACGCAGGGGCCCGCTAGCGAGGCCCCCGCTTGGACAAGACGACATGCGTCGCACGCTCGGTGGCGGCGTGCTCGGTACAGCCGTAGCCGAGCTTCACGAGGTCGATGCCGCTGAGGAGGTGCTCCCCGGAGCCAAGGAGCACCGGCGAGATCGCCAGGTGGACGTGGTCCACGAGTCCTTCGCGCAAGTACGCGCGGATTGTGGCGACTCCGCCGCCGAGTCGCACGTCCTTGCCGGCCGCGGCCTCGGTCGCCCGTTCGAGCGCCTCGTGGATGCCCCCGGTCACGAAGTGAAACGTCGTGCCGCCTTCCATGGCGATCGGCGCGCGGGCGTGGTGCGTCAGGACGAACACCGGCGTGTGGTACGGCGGGTTATTGCCCCACCAGCCCTTCCAGCTCTCATCGGGCCACGGCCCGCGAATCGGCCCGAACATGTTGCGGCCCAGAATCCAGGCGCCGACGTTCTCGAAGCCGCGCGCGGCGAAATCGTCATCGACTCCCACTTCACCGCCGCCCGTTCCGTGCAGCTTCTGAAAAGTCTTGGTTGCGAAAAGCCACTTGTGCAGCGCCATGCCACCGACGCCAAGCGGATTGTCGGCGTCCTGGCTCGGGCCGGCGCCGTAGCCATCGATCGAGATCGAGAACGCGCGCACGCTGAGCTTCGCCATGGTCAAAGGCATAGCATTGCTCCCAGGGGGTTGGATGCGTGATTGCGCCTGGGCGTTGAATTCGTTCTAGTCGCGCCATGAAGCGCCGCTTTGTCATCCTGGTCCTCGACGGGGTCGGAGTGGGGGCCATGCCCGACGCTGCGGACTATGGCGACGCCGGCAGCGATACGTTGGCCCACGTGGCCGCGGCCGCCGCCGGGCTGAAGCTCCCCACGCTCGAGAAGCTCGGTCTCGGAAGGATCGCTCCCGTCCTGGGAGTGGCGCCGATCGCGCAGCCCATCGGCGCCTTTGGCAAGATGGCCGAAGCCTCGAAGGGCAAGGACACCAGCACCGGCCACTGGGAGATGATGGGCGCCCGGCTGGATGTGCCGCTCGCGATCTATCCCGGCGGTTTCCCGGCCGAGATCGTCGCGCCCTGGCTCGCGGCCATCGGTCGCAAGCGAGCGCTCGGCAACGTCGCAGCCAGCGGCACCGAGATCCTCAAGCGCCTGGGGCCGGAGCACGAGCACACCGGTGACCCCATCCTCTACACCTCGGCGGATTCGGTCTTTCAGGTGGCGGCCCACGAGGAGGTCGTGCCACTGGCCAAGCTCTACGCCTGGTGCGAGTCGGCCCGCGCCATCCTCGATCCCTTCAATGTCGCCCGCGTCATCGCCCGGCCGTTCGTGGGCAGCCCCGGCAACTACCGGCGCACGTACAACCGGAAGGATTTCTCGATCGAGCCGCCGCCCCACCTGGCCATCGATCTGCTGGCGGCGGCCGGCGTGCCGACCGTGGGGGTCGGGAAGATCCCGGACATCTTCAATCGGCGCGGCATCTCCGAAGGGGTGCACACCGAAGGAAATGCCGACGGCCTGCGCCGGACGGCACAGCTCTTGTCTGACCTGGCAGATGGATTCTTGTTCGTGAACCTGGTCGACACCGACATGCTCTACGGTCATCGCAACGACGCGCTGGGGTTCGCCCGGGCGCTGGAGGAGATCGACGCCGGACTGGGACCGATCCTCGCTCAGCTCGGACCGCAGGATCTTCTCGCCATCACCGGCGACCACGGCTGCGACCCCACCATGCCCTCGACCGATCACTCGCGCGAATACGTTCCGCTGCTGGTGGTGGGTCATCAGGCGGCGGGCCGGGGGCTGGGAACGCGGACGACCTTCGCCGACCTGGGTCAGACTCTCGTTCAGTTCTTTGGAGTCGGATCTCTCGCTCACGGAACGAGCTTTCTCGGGGACATCACGTGAGAGCGGTCGACCTCATCAAGGCCAAGCGCGACGGGGCTCGCCTGAGCGCCGCCGAGATCGGCGAGTTTCTGAAGGCCGTGACGGCCGGAACGGTGCCGGACTATCAGGTCTCGGCGCTCCTGATGGCGATCGTCTTTCGCGGGCTCGACGACGCCGAGCTGACGGCCTGGACCGAGGGCATGCTGCGCAGCGGGGAGACGGTGGACCTCTCGTCGGTGCGGGGGAGCAAGGTGGACAAGCACTCCACCGGCGGCGTCGGCGACAAGGTCTCGATCTGCCTCGCGCCGCTGGTGGCGGCCTGCGGGGTGAGGGTGCCGATGGTGGCCGGCCGGGGGCTCGGCCACACCGGGGGGACGATCGACAAGCTGGAGTCGATCCCGGGTTTTGAGGTGAACGTCCCCATCGCGCGCTATCGCGAGATCCTCCAGAAGGTCGGGGCGGTTCTGATCGGGCAAACCGATCAGATCGCTCCCGCCGATCGCAAGCTCTACGCGCTGCGGGACGTCACCGGCACGGTCGAATCCATTCCGCTGATCGCGGCTTCCATCATGAGCAAGAAGCTCGCGGAGGGCATCGACGCGCTGGTGCTGGATGTCAAGGTGGGCCAGGGAGCCTTCATGAAGACCGAACCGCAGGCCCGGCGACTGGCCGAGGCCCTGATCGGCATCGGCGAGCGGGTGGGCAAGCCGACGGTGGCCTTGCTGAGCGACATGGAGCAGCCGCTCGGTTTCGCGGTGGGCAACGCCCTAGAGATTGCCGAGGCGGTCGAGGTTCTGGAAGGGAAGGGGCCAGCCGATCTGCGCGAGCTCACCCTGGAGCTCGGAAGCGAGATGCTCCAGCTGGGGCGCGGTCTGGCGCGCGACGAAGGTCGCCGCGAGCTCGAGGCCAGGCTCGCGAGCGGCGCCGGCCTGCAGAAACTGCTCGCAATCGTCGAAGCCCAGGGCGGGGATCCGAAGGTGCTCGAGAACGGCGGTGCGGGTTTGCCAAAGGCCCCGGAGAGAATGTCGCTCGCGGCGCCGCGCGGCGGGCGCGTGCAGAGCTTGAACGCCGAGCTGGTGGGGCAGGCGGCCATGTTGCTCGGCGCCGGGCGCGAGACGCTCGAGGATCGCATCGATCCCGCGGTCGGGATCGTCTTGCAGCGCAAGATCGGCGATGAGGTCCAGGCCGGTGACGCACTGGCGACGATCCACGGGCGGACCAAGGGGATCGGTCACGCCATGCTCCTGCTGGAACGCGCCTATCGCATCGACCATGCACCAGCGACCCCACGCCGGCTGATCCTGGGCCGGATCGGAGGCGCTCAGTGAGAACAGGCGACCCCTTTGGCCAGGCCGAGGAAGCCGCCGCGGCGGCCCTGGCCCACAGCCAGGTCGGCAGACCGAAGCTGGGGTTGGTTCTCGGCAGCGGTCTGGGCCAGTACGTTGACGGGCTCACCGAAGCCACCTCGCTGGCCTATGCCGACCTTCCTCATTTCTCGTGCCCCAGTGTCCCCGGGCACCCGGGAAGACTCTGGTTCGGACTGACGGCCGGCGTTCCGGTGGCCGTGCTGCAGGGTCGGGTCCATCTCTACGAGGGCTTCAGTCCCGACGAGGTCGTGCTCCCGGTTCGAACCCTGGCGGCGCTCGGAGTCGAGGTGGTCTGCCTCACCAACGCGGCCGGCGGGGTGCGCGAGTCCTTCGCAGGCGGCGAGCTGATGCGCATCGTCGACCACCTCAATCTCACCGGGCAGAATCCACTGACGGGGCCCGACGACGGCAGGCACGGTCCGCGCTTCCCGGATCTCAGCCAGGCCTATGACGCCGAGCTCGGAGAGCTCCTCGAGGAGGTCGCGGATTCCCATGGCCTCGGGCTGCACGCGGGAGTCTACGCCCAGCTCACCGGTCCGAGCTACGAGACGCCTGCCGAGATCCGCATGCTGCGCACCCTGGGAGCGGACGCGGTGGGCATGAGCACGGTGCTCGAGACCATCGCGCTCCGGCACCTCGGGGTCAGGGTCGCCGCCCTTTCGTGCATCACGAACCCCGCCGCCGGGGTGTCGTCCAAGCCGGTGCTTCACTCCGAGGTGACGGAGGTCGCGGCCCGCGCCGGGCGCGAGATTGGCGCCCTGATCGACGGATTCGCGGGCAGGGTGGGAAAGTAAGGTTCCGAAAGCACAAGCCCTTTCCCTACCCTCGCGGCGGTCAGTCTCTTGACCAAAGCCAGGGCTTTCTGGGTTACAATCACGCGCGATGCCGGGTGGCTTCAGCTGGTTTCCAGTACGTGCCGTCTGTCTCGTCGGGCTGATCGGCTTGGCGCCGGCAGCCCAGGCGCAGGACCACCACAAAAAACACGCTACCGCCGGCAAGAAGTCGGCCGAGCACAAAGAGGCTGCCCCCGAGGCGGTGCCCTCTACGGTGGAAACTAGGCACTCGGTTGTTCCCAAGCAAGCCGAGCCGGCCGAGGCAGCCACCATGCAGAGCCGCGGCCCAACCCGCCTGGACTTCGACGATCGCGTGGTTCAGGGCCAGGGCAGCAAGGTCGGCGCCGTCTACCTCTACGATCGCAAGAGCCTGCCCCTCCGCAGCATGGTGCGAAAGCGCGAGAATTTTCGCGACCAGATCGGCAGCGACGAGGTGTCGGGCCCGGTGGTGGAGTAGGCCACGGAACCCGATCGAGCCACGAGACCTGGCAACATCCTGAGCCTGCTGAGCGCCCGTGCCCTCTGATTCTTCCGTCCTGATGGTGGTGGTCATGAAGGACGGCGCGCTCCTCGGGAGCGAGGTCTTTCCGTCCGGCACCTACCGCATGGGGCGCGGCCAGGACATGGACCTGCGCCTCGACGATGCGCGGGTCTCCGACCATCACGCTTCCTTTCTCTTCGTGAACGGACAGGTTGGCATCCGCGACGAGGGGAGCGAGAACGGCATCTTCGTCAACGGCGAAAAGGTGAAGAGCGCCCGGGTCCAGCCGCGAGACGAAGTCGAGATCTCTCCTTTCGTTCTCAAGATGCGGTTGGTCGGGAAGCGCAAGGAGGATGCTGCCGACGGCGCTCAGGCCGCCGCCGGCAGGGCCGCCCCGGGCTACGCCCCGGGCTCCGAAGACGAGCCGTTGCTCTCCGCGCTCGACGTCGCCGACGAGCCGACCGTCCTTGCCCCGCTGGCCCCACAGGCGCGGCCGTCGATGCGGGTCGTGGCCCCGGCGCACAACGAGCCAACCCCAGCGCCACGCCCGGCGAAGCGCGCGGGGGTCTCCGGGTTGTTGCAGCCGCGCCCAATTCCGAGGTCCGTCTCCGGGGCCTCACCCATGGAGGCCGCGCCCACGCCCGCGCTCGTCCCTCCGCCGGCCGCCTCCCCGGCGCCCCCTCAGCCTGAAGTCGCGAAGCAGCCTCGCCATCAGACCGTCTCGGTCAAGCGCCCCAGAATGGGCGGACGGCTCAAGAGGCTCGGCCGTTCGACGAAGTCCGCCCGACCCATTCCCCGCCCGCTTCCCCCCCCGAGCGACAGCGAGATCAAGTCCGGGAAGGTGCTCACCAAGCCGGTGCTCCGGGTGCAGGTGCTGTGGGGCGACGTCGAGAATGCCGCCATCGTCGGCACCCGCACCTTCGAGCCCGGCCAGTCGGTCTTTGCCGGGCCCTCCGACGGGGCACCGATTCCGCTCTACGGTTTCCCGAACAAGGGCCGAAGCAACTTGCGCCTGGCGCAATACCGGGGCGGAAAGTGGCGGGCCTTGATTCCGCCGGGGGTGGATCTCCTGGTGCGGAGCGGAGCGGGCTACGCCCAGCAGGCTGTCCCGGCCGACGGGTCGCTCGAGCTCGGCGAGCAGGAGAGCGTCGTCCTGCGCGCCGGGGGGGTGGCGGTCGAGCTGATCTCGGAGCTGGCCTCGGCCAGAGTGCCGGTGTCATTCAAGCCCAAGATCGAGCTGAGCTATTACGTCCCGCTGCTCGCGACGCTGCTCCTGGCGGCCGGCGTGATCCTCTACAACAAGTACGCTCCCCCCCGACCGGATTTCGTGCCCAAGATGCCGGAGCGGGCCCGCATGCTCCTGACCCAGCCCAAGAAGAAGAAGGCCGAGCCCAAGCCCGTCGAGAAGAGGGAAGAGAAGCTGGTCGAGAAGAAACCCGATCTCAAGCAGCAGCCCAAACCGCCCAAGGAGATTCCGGTGCGGCAGCCGGCGGTGGCCGCGGTGACCAAGCTGCTCAACCAGACCAAGGTCACCCAGAAGCTCTTCGCGGCCGTCAACAACATCGGGGCCAAGGGCAAGCTCGGCAACGGCATGGACTTCAAGGCCACTGGCTTGATCGGCAAGCTGCCGCTGGCCATGAGCGGCGGCAACGTCGTCGGACTGGGCAAGGGATTCGGCGGAGGCGGAAGCACGGGCGTCGGCTACGCCACCCTGGCGGCCGCGGGCAAGCTGGGGAAGGGAAACGTCGGCCGGCGCGGCGTGGGGGGAGCACCGGTCACGACGCCGCGGGGTGGGCAAAAGGTTTCGGGTGAGCTCCCGATGGAGGCGGTCCGCAAGGTCGTCGACGCGCACATGGGGGCCATTCAGCGCTGCTATGAAGGGGCGCTGATCCGCAACCCCAGCATCGCTGGAAAGGTCACCCTCGAGTGGACCATCGGCACCGACGGTTCCGTGACCAAGGCCGGGACCAAGCTCGCGACCCTCAACTCGAACGAGGTGATCGACTGCATGCGCAGCAGCCTGGTGACCTGGCGGTTCCCGGCGCCCAAGGGCGGCGTGGTGGTCGTTTCTTATCCCTTTCTTTTCAACAGCGTCGGGAACTAGCAGCTAGAGTCTTTGCCGCAACATCGTCAGGAGGGTGCATGAGGCTGAGGGGCTGTGACAGACCAGCGCGGCGACCGGAGAGGTCCCTGTGGGTAGCGGGCCTGATGTTGGCCGTGGCCGCCGCCGCGACCGCCTCAGCGAGCGAGTACGGGGGCGACGACACCGGAGCGGTCGAGGCGATTCAGAATCGCACCTATCATCTGGGGCAAGAGTTCGAGTTCTCGATCTCGGTGCTGCCCTATGACGCCTTCTACAAGGCGATCGCGCCCGAGTTCGCTTACACGGTGCACTTCACGGACGACGTCGCCTGGGAGGTGGTCCGGGTCGGCTACGCCCAGAGGTTCGACACCAACCTCAAGAGCCAGCTCTTGAGCCTGGGCACGCAGCCGACCTCGTTCGAGGAAATCAATCTGTTCCTCTCCAGCGACGTGATGTGGAGCCCGATCTACGCCAAGATGGCGCTGGCCAACAAAGCCGTGATCTACGGAGAGGTCTATGGTGTGCTCGGTGGCGGGGCCTACAACACCACGCAAACCTGGCGCCCCGCTCCCAACATCGGTCTGGGCGGTCGGCTGTTCTTGAGCAAGCTGGTCTCGCTGCGCCTGGAGGTGCGCGAGAGCATCCTGATCGAAAGCAGCCTCCCCAGCGTGGTCGATATCAATCTCGGATTGTCGGTCAATTTCGGGTCCGCCGAGTGATGAACGCTGCAGCTCAAGGGCTCCGGCGTCGAGGCCGGAGCTTTCACAGCGCGCTGGGAATCGCGGCCTGGCTCTGGGCCTCGGTTGCGCTGGCTGCTGCGCCGGCCCCCGCGGCCGCGCCCGGGCCGGCAGCCAAGCCCGGCGCGCCGCCGGCCGCGGCCACAGCGCCGGCCCCGGCAGCTCCCAAGAAGGAGAAGCCGATTCCCCCCGCTCCTCCCGACACCTTCGATCGCGCGCTCGCCGCGCACTACCGGGGAGATTCCGTCGAGGCCGCTCGCGACTTCTACTGGGTGCTCGCCACTTCCCCCCAGACCGCCGACAACTACCCCTGGGCGCAGTACTTCCTGGCCCTCGATCTCGAGGACCTCGGGTTCACGCAAGCCGCGGTCGCCTACCAGGTGACCGTGGCAAAGGATCGGATCAAGCCCGAGATCCTGCCGCTGGCCCTCAAGGCGCTCGAGCGAATGGTCAGCCAGGGTCCCTTCGACGAGGACCTGGTCATTCGCGAGCTCCTCTACGGCACCGACTTCGGGAAGGTGCCGGACGAGAGCAACGATTTCGTCGAATTCTACCGCGGCTTCGTGGACTACACCGATGGCCGCATTCGCTGGGGTGACGAGCATTTCGCCAAGGTCACTCCCGGCAGCCTCTACGACTACCGGGCCCGGGAGATCAAAGCCGTTCATCGGCTGCGCGCCAAGGACGACATGCCCGGCGCTCTGGGCGAGTTCGATCGGCTGGCGCAGGACGCCAAGGCGCCGCTTCCGGTGCGCAACGACGCGCGGCTGGACGCGGCCCGGCTGGAGTACGAGCAGAAGGAATACGAGAAGGCTTTGCTGGACTACGATTCGGTCGAGCTGCCGCTGCTCGATCCCGGCCGCGGCGAGATCTATCTCGAGCGGGCCTGGATCTTCTACCGGCTGCTCGACCCCAGCCGGGCCTACGGCTTTCTCACCGCCCTCGATGCCCCGAGCTTCCGCGGGTTGTTCCTCCCCGAGAAGTTCTTGCTGCGGGGGCTGATCTACAAGGACAAGTGCCACTACCTTTCCGCCAAGCGAGCGGCGCGCGAGTTCTCGCGGCGATTCCACTCCACCCTGGTGGCCATCAAGGAGCGCGACGACCTCGAGAAGGACGCGCGCCTGAGGAGCGCCGCGCTGGAGAGCGGCGTGGCCCAGAAGGCCGAAGCGCGCTACGAGGTCATCACCAAGGAGCGCGACGACATCAATCGCTACGCCTCTCCTTTTGCCACCCCTGGGCTCACCGCCAAGCTGCATGAGATCTACGACCTGATGGGGGCCGAGGCCGAGAGGCGCCGCAACATCCTCTTCGACCGGGCGCTCGACAACACCGCCGACCGCTTCTTGCGGGCCGACGAAAATCTCAGGCTGCTCGACTACGAGATCGGGCTCGACATCTACCGGCGCATCAAGCGCGGCGATCGCAAGAAGACCTTCGCCCTGGAGGACGCCCCACCGGTCAAGGGAGACGTGGTCTACCCGTTCACCGGCGAATACTGGAACGACGAGCTGCGGAACCTGCGGTTCTTCCTGAAGAGCCGTTGCCTGGAAATCGAGGGTGCAGAATGATCCCCTCTCGAGGGCTGGCTCGTTTCTTGGCTGTCTGCGTATTGGCCGGCGCGGCGAACGCGGCTCGCGCCGACGAGCCCATCGTCATCGTCCACGACAAGGCCAAGGAGCGCCAGGAGCTGATCGAGAAGCTCAAGCGCGACATCCTCAAGGTCGACCGCACGGTGGGCGTGACCCGTGGGCTGATCGTGCAGAGCAAGGCCGCCCCCTACCTGCCCGACCTCTTTTTCCGGCTGGCCGAGCTCTATGTCGAAAAGAGCCGCTACATGTACGTGCTGCAGTCGGAGGAGAGCACCAGCTCGTCCGACAAGGGGTCGATCATCGCCCCCGAGATCCGGCTCCTCAAGGAGAAGGCCCTCCAAGTCTACAACCGCATCGTCACCGAGTTTCCGGACTACCGGGACAACGACAAGGTTCTCTTCTACATCGGCCACGAGGAACGCGAGCTCGGGAAGTTCCCCGACATGCTCAAGACCTACCAGACCCTGGTCGACAAGCACCCCAAGAGCTCGCTGGTCGAGGAAGCCCTCTACATCATGGGGGACTACTGGTTCGACAAGCAGGACCTCCCCAAGGCCGAGAGCTTTTACCAGCAGATCCTCGACAAGCCGCACGGCACGTCGCGGCAACTGGCCTATTACAAGCTCGGCTTCATCCGGCTCTTCGCCAAGAACTTCGAGGAGTCCTTCAAGTACTTCGAGGCCGGCGTGAAGGAGCCGGTCGACGAGAACTCCTCCAAGTCGCTCACGGTCCGCCGGGAGCTCCTGACCGAGCTGGTCTACGTCTACACCGAGATCCGGCCAGCCAAGGAGGCGCTCTCCTATTTCGAGGCGCTGGTCGACAACTCCGACACGCTGGTCTACGTGCTCGAGAAGCTCGGCAACCGGTACTGGATCCGCCTGGAGTGGGAGAATGCCGCGCCCATCTACCGGCGGCTGCTGTCGCTCAACGAGGATGGCGAGAAGGATCCCGACCGCGCCCAGAGGCTCTACGACTCGATCCGCAGCTCCAAGGGCAAGGTCATCCCGCACGCCGAGGACGTCCGCAACCTGGTGCGGGTGGCGGCTCGCGCCCGGGCCGACTTTCGCCAGCCGGCCGAGGACCGCGCCCAGATCAGCCACGACTTCGAGATCTTCTGCCGCGACCTGGCGACCAAGATTCAAATCGCCGCGCAGAAGGAAGATGGCGACAAGAAGCTCGAAGCCGAGGCCGCCGAGGCCTACGGCAGCTACCTGACCCTCTTTCGGCCCCCGAAGGAGATCCAGGCGATGCGCAAGAATCACGCCGAATCGCTCTTCGCGTCCGACCAGTTCGTGGCGGCCGGCCGGGAATACGAGACCATCGCCAAGGCCATGAACCCGAAGGATCCCAATCGCGAGGACATCCTGTACTCGGCGATCCTGGGCTACTACAGCGCGCTGCGCTCGAACCAGCCGCTCACCCAGTACGAGACGGTCTTTTCGCGCGCCGCCGTGGAGCAGCTGGGGTCCTTCTACGTCAAGAATTACCCCCGCATGCCCCATGCCGAGTCGGTGAAGTTCAACGTGGCTCGCGCCTACTACGACGAGGGGAACTTCAAGCAAGCGGGCGAGCTGTTCACGGCTTTCGTCCAGGAGTACCCCCACAGCAAGGACGTCTCGGTGGCCGCCCACCTGGCCCTGGACGCCTTCCACAATCTCGGGGACTTCGAGCGGCTGGTGAAGGTCGCGCAGGCCTTCATCGCCAACTCGCAGCTGCCGCCGGCCTTGATCGCCGAGATGCGGGACATCGCGACCCGCAGCCGCGACGAGGAGATCGACGAGCTCGCCTTGCGGGCCGGTGAAACCACCGGCGACATCGGCCAGGGCCTGCTGGAGTATGCCGAGCAGCAGAAGGGCACCGAGGTCGGGGAGCGAACCCTGCACGCCGCCTTCACGACCTACCGCGACAAGCATGACCTCGCGAAGATGCGCGAGATCGCCACCAAGCTCCTGATCGAATACCCCAAGAGCAAGCTGGCGGCCGCCGAGCTCTTGACGCTGGCCAAAGCCCAGACCGACGCGGCCGACTACGAGGGGGCGGCCCAGACCTACGAGGAGTTCGCCAAGCGCTTCGCGCAGGAGCCGCCGGCGGTCGACGCTCAGCTGTCGGCCGCGAACCTCAGGGTCCTGCTCGGGGATGCCGCGCGCGGAGCCCAGGCCTACGAGCGCGCGCTCGCCATCGCGCCGGCTCGGCGCCGGGTCGAGATCGAAGTCAAGATCGCTCAGGCCTATGAGAAGGCGGGAGACTCCGGGCGAGCGGAGGCCGAGGCTCGCAAGATCCTGCAGGACGATCCCGCCAACCCCGACGCCGCCGTGATCGCCGGCAAGGGGCTGCTCGATCGCAACCAGATCGGCGAGGCCGAGCAGCTTCTGGGGCAGGTGATCCGCAACATTCAGAAGACCAGCCGCGGAGGTCAGGGCGACAGCGAGGGGGCCGGCAAGGCCTTCTTCCTGATGGGGGAGGCGCTCTTCCGGCAGTTCAATGCGATCCCCGACAGCGAGCTCGAGAAAAAGGTCGGGTTGGTGGACCAGCTGACCCAGGCCTACACCGGTGCCGCGCAGCTCGGGTCGGGCGAGGAGGCGGTGGGGGCGCTCTACCGCATCGGCCTCATCTACCAGGCGGTGGCTGGGGCGCTCGAGAAGACGCCTCTTCCGCCAGGGCTGACGGCCGAGCAGACCAGCCAGGTGCAGACCCAGATTCAACAGCAGGCTGCACCGCTCAAGCAGCAGGCCGACGAAGCCTTCACGACCTGCCTGCGCAAGAGCCGCGATCTCCAGGTGGTGTCGCCCTATGCCATCGGTTGCCGCCAGAAGGTCCTGGTTCAGGAAAAACTGCCGGCTCCCAGCTTCCCCACCGGACCACTCGACACCTCGAAGATCGCGGAGCTCAGGGGCCGGCTCGCCAAGACCCCCGACGACGGAGTGGCCTTGCTGGGAGTGGGGGAGGCCTATCTCGCGGCGGGAGACGCCCACCATGCGCGCTTGATTTTGTCCCGTCTGCTGGAGGTCACCGAGACCAACGCGCGCGCCCAATCCGATCTGGGGGTGGCTCTCTGGCGGCTCGGAGAGCTGCAGGCGGCCAACGGGGCCTTCCGGAAGGCGCTCGAGATCGACGCGACCTACGACAAGGCGCGGGC
>Ga0302324_100010134_pt1 | contig 19574 bp, 15 predicted proteins | sample Palsa_T0_1_FD_201949 | JGI IMG/M metagenome (GOLD analysis project Ga0302324, IMG submission 201949) | Peat permafrost microbial communities from Stordalen Mire near Abisko, Sweden - Palsa_T0_1 | ecosystem: Environmental > Terrestrial > Soil > Palsa > Peat permafrost | place: Sweden: Abisko...
TAGTTTTACTGCGGATGAGGTTTGGGATTATCTGCCGAAGGTGGAGGGGCGCGAGGCTAGTGTGCATCTGGCGTTGTTCCCTGCTCCGGAGGAGATTTATCCGGAAGAGCCAGCGACGCTGATTGAGGAGTGGAAACAGATATTCGGTGCTCGCGACATGGTTTTATTGGCTTTGGAAACGGCGCGGCAAGAAAAGCGAATTGGCAAAGGACTCGAAGCAGATGTTGAGATTCATGCTTCAGGATATGCGCTTGAGATATTGCGGCGTTATGAGGGAAGTCTGAAGGAGATTTTGAACGTCTCTAATGTGAGAGTTTTTGAAGCGCTCAGACCGCAAGCGGTGGCACTTCCTGCCTCAGGCCACAAATGTGCGCGGTGCTGGAATTTCATGCCTGAGGTTTCGAATTATGGGGTTTGGGAGAATGTCTGCACGCGGTGCCATGGGGCGTTGACGGCGATGGGCGTTGAGCCTCCGACGGGTGAAGAGGTGAGCGCTTGAGCGATAGGCGAGGGTCGCGTTTGCCGTGGCTGCTGTTGATTTCTCTTGTTGTGGTGGCGCTGGACCGGTGGAGCAAGTGGTGGGTTACGCGCCATGTTGAGCTGGGATCTGCGATTCCGGTGATTCCGAAGGTCTTTCGAATTACGCATGTGTTGAACGATGGCGCGGCGTTTTCGCTGTTTTCGGATTCGGCTTCGCCGGAGCATGTGCGCTGGGTGCTGATTGGGTTTTCTACGCTGGCGGCGGTGGCGGTTTTGATTGCGCTGGTGAAGATGGGGCGGGTGTTCACGCTGACGACCGTGGCGCTGGCGCTGGTGCTGGGCGGGGCGATTGGGAACGATTACGACCGCATCCGGTTTGCTTCGGTGGTGGATTTTCTGGAGGTCCACATCGTGCATTACCATTGGCCGGATTTCAATGTGGCGGATTCGGCGATTGTGGTGGGGGCTTGTTTGTTGTTGCTGGATGCGCTTTGGCCGCGGAAGCAGACGGCGTCGGACGGGCCTGCGGCGTAGTGGATGGGGCGGGCTTTCAGCCCTTGCATCTCTGATCGGGGCTGCTAACCCAGGCCGATGGCCTGGGCTGGGATGACGGCGCGCCGTTGGCGCTTGAAGTAACGTAGTGCTTGCCGTCGGCGACAACGCATGTTAACTTCGGCTCAATCATGAATCTTCGCTTTCTCCTCCCCTCCCTGGGCTGTTTTCTGGTCTGCGCTACGCTTGGTTTCGCTCAAGCTTCCAAAACTGAACCTGCTGCTACCGCGGCGATCCTGGCTGGGAAGCTGATCGATGTTCGCACTGGGGATGTGCGCAGCCATGCTTATGTTGTGGTGGCTGGGGAGCATGTGCTTGCGATCTCGGATACGGCCCCTGCCGGTGTTCCGGTGACGGATCTTTCGGCTTATACCGTTTTGCCGGGGCTGATCGATGCGCATGGGCATATTCTTTCGAATCCTACGAGCCAGTCTGTTGCCTCTGAACTGCGGACTTCCGCGCCGCAGGCTACGCTTTGGGGTGTTTACAATTTGCGGCTTTGGCTGGATCACGGATTTACGGCGGTGCGCGATGCGTGCGAGGGACCGGAGGATTATCCGCAGTTTGCGCTGCGGGATTCGGTGAACCGGGGGCTGATTCAAGGACCGCGAATTTCGGCTGCGGGGAGCTGCATTTCGATTACAGGAGGGCATGGCGACGGGGCTCCGTTTGCGCCGGATCTGGATGTGCCTCGTGGAGCGAATATTGCCGATACGGTGGACGATGTGGCGCGCGTGGTTCGCCGGGATATCAAGTATGGCGCGGACTGGATCAAGCTGATGGCTACGGGCGGGGTGATGGACCCGATCTCCGACTTTCATGTGCAGGAGTTGAGCGAGCCGCAGATGGCGAAGGCTGTGGAAGTGGCGCACAGGGCGGGCAAGAAGGTGATGGCTCATGCCGAGGGTGCGGAGGGGATCAAGGCTGCGGTGCGGGCGGGCGTGGACTCGATTGAGCATGGGACGATGCTGGATGAAGAGGGCGCGATGTTGATGGAGGAGCATGGGACGTGGCTGGTGCCTACGCTTTACTGCTTCCAGCACGATATGGAGACGGGATTGTCGAAAGGGCGCGATCCGGAGAGCTTCGCCAAGGGGCAGGAGATTCTGGCGGCGCAGGGGCCGGCTTTCAAGCTGGCGCTGGCGCATCACTTGAAGATTGCCTATGGGGTGGACGACGGCGATGTGGATGAGTCGGTTTCGCGAGAGTTTGGCGCGCTGGTGGCGGGCGGGATGACGACCCTGGGGGCCTTACAGGCCGCGACGATCAATGCGGCGACTTTGCTGGGCAAGGACAAGCAGTTTGGATCGATCGAGCCGGGGCATTTTGCGGACATTATCGCGGTGAGCGGCGATCCGCTCAAGGACATTACGGTGATGTACCACGTTCCGTTTGTGATGAAGGGCGGAGCGATCGTGAAGGACCCGGCTCATCCGGATCGCAATCCTGTGCCGCATGTGCAGTGAGGGGTAACCGGGGTAGTAACTTTCTGGTTATAATGTGTCCGACCTTTTTGGGACAGCCCAATCCATTCGCCGTGTGTTAATCGTTACTTTGAAGACGTAATCCGTCCTCAAGGCGGTGCGTAGCATTTCTCCTTTCGATGTGGTCCGACTGACATCTGCTTGTGTTGCCTTTGACATCCAACCCCTGGCAGGAAAAGGCCGCAAGGTGATGGCCTGCGCCTGGGATTGGTCACGGGAGAAGCGGTCTCATGGCTGAGTCGGAAGGCGAGGTAACCGCGCTGCTGGCGCGGTGGCGGGAGGGTGATCCTGAGGTTCTGGAGAGCCTGATTCCGCTGGTTTACGGCCAACTGCATCGCATTGCCAGGGGTTATATGCGGCGCGAGCGCGAGGACCACACGCTGCAGCCTACGGCGCTGGTGAACGAGGTCTACATGCGCTTGCTGAACCAGCGCAAGATTACCTGGCATGACCGCGGACACTTCTATACCTTTGCCGCGCGGATGATGCGGAATATTCTGAAAGACCATGCGCGGGCCCATCTGGCGGAGCGGCGCGGCGGGCCAGGGGCAATCAAGCTGCCGCTTTCGGATGAAGTGGCGTGGGTGGGGACTTCTTCCGCCGAGATTCTGGACCTGAACCGTGCGCTGGACCGGCTGGAAGTGCTGGACAAGCGCAAGGCGCACCTGGTGGAACTGCGATTCTTTCTGGCGTTGACGATGGAGGAATCGGCTGAGGTGCTTTCGATTTCGCTGGCTACGGCGGAGCGGGATTTGAAGTTTTCGCGCAGCTGGCTTTTTCAGGAGCTGAGATCCGCGCCTCGGGGTGAGACGGTCTGATGGACGCCGACTCGTTGGGAAAGATGGACGGCGAGGATTCGACAGAGCGTTGGAGGCAGACAGAAGAGCTCTTTCATCGCGCCCTGGAGCTGCCGGCTGAGGAACGCGCGCGGAAACTGATGGAGTGGTGCGGCGCGGATGAGGCGCTTCGTGCGCAAGTCCTGGCGCTGCTGGAAGCCGATGATTCCGTTGAAGAGCTGATTTTGGCGGGGACTCCAGCCGGCTCTGAAAACTTTCTGGAGCGGGACAAATCGGACGAGGCAGACGAATCTGGCTGTGACGACCGCTGGATTGGGCGCGTGCTCGGTTCGTTTCGGCTGGAGCGGCTGCTGGGACGCGGGGGCATGGGAGTGGTCTACCTGGGCGAGCGCGTCTCGGGCGGCTTTACGCAGCATGTGGCCATCAAGCTGATTGGGCGGCATCTGCGGTCTTCTCCTGCTGTTGCGCAATTTCTGATGGAGCGGGAGACGCTGGCCAGGCTGGAACACGCCAACATTGCGCGGCTGCTGGACGGCGGCGTCACCGATGAGGGCTTTCCTTATGTGGCGATGGAGTATGTGCAAGGGCGACGCCTGGATGAGGCCTGCGACGACCCGGCCACGAGTATCGACCAGATTTTGCGCTGGATGTCGCAATTGTGCGATGCGGTGGGTTATGTGCACAGGAACCTGATTCTGCATCGCGACCTGAAGCCTGGCAATGTGATGGTGACAGAGGAAGGCCAGATCAAGCTGCTGGATTTTGGAACGCTGAAGCGGATGGGGCCGGAGGGCGATGCGGATTCGGCGATGACCCAGGCTGGGATGCGCGCGGTTACGGTCCGCTATGCGAGCCCGGAGCATATCCAGGGAGCACGGGTTTCGACCGCTGCCGACGTGTATTCGCTGGGTATGATTTTGTACCGGCTGATAGCGGGGCGGTTGCCCGAAGAGCTTGAAGATTTGCCGATCGGTCTCTATCTGGAGCGACTCAAGGAAGGCCGCTTTAAACCGCCGTCTCTAGTGGCCGCGGGGCGGACGCCGGCGCGAAAGATCGAGCCCCAAGTTGCGAGGGATCTGGATGCGATTGTGGCGAAGGCTATGCGCTACGAGGCCGAGGCCAGGTATCCCACGACCAATGCGCTGGCTGAGGATCTTTGGAGTGTGCTGCTGCATCGGCCGGTGACGGCGCGGGACGGAAGCCTGAAGTATCGCGCGGCCAAGTTCTACCGGCGGTATCGATGGCCGGTCCGGGCCGCGGCGGCGGCGCTGGTTGTGCTGGCGGCGGGGCTGAGCGCCATGGCCTGGCAGGGGCATCTGGCGCATTTGCAGGAGCTGCGCGCGGAAAAGGGTGTCGAGGACGAGCGGCAGCTTGCGCATATGCTGCTCTCCGATTATTTCGAAAAGCTGAATGTGATTCCGGGGTCGATCGATGCGCAGCGCAGGGCTGTGACGCAGGCGCTGGCGTATCTGGACAGCCTGGCCAGGATCGCACCGGGATCGGAGCTGGAAACGGATACGATTCGCGGCTTTACGGAGATGGGCGACCTGCTGGGCGATCCTTACAGCCAGAATCTAGGCAATGTTCCCGAAGCGATCAGGACTCTGGACAAGGCTATATCTCTGGGCGAAACGAGAGTCAACAAGCATCCGCAGGATCTTGAGGCCCTGGCGCTGCTGATGAAAGCGCAAACGGCACTGGGTGGCACTTACCTGGGCAACGGAGACGCCATTCGCGCGGAGCCGGTTCTGCAGGCAGCGCTGGCGACGGCCCGCGTGATGAGCCGCGATCCGCGTGCGACTGCGGAGATGCTGCGAAAGGTGTCGAGCATCACCGACCTGCTGGGCAACGTCTATGACCCTACGCGGGGCTACGCCACGGCGGACATGGATAAGGCGGTTCAGTATTACAACCTATCTAATACTTATGACGAACTGTGCGACAAGGCCGACCCCAAAGCGGCGCTGTGCAGTACCGGACTTGTGGTGGGCGACTACCTGCTCGGGGCTCTGGTCGAAGACAGCGACCCTGCGCTTGCGGCGAGTTACTATCGCCATGGGTTGAACTTCGTACAGCAATCTGCGTCTGAAAAGCGCAATACAACTGTCTTTAACCGCGGCAGGAACTATATGCTTGCCCGACTGGGGCTGATGGAGATTCGGATTGGTCCGATGGCGGAAGGCATTGCTTTCGCGCGCGAGGGACAGGCCGGTTTCCGGGAGTCGATTGCCAAGGCCGACCTCGACAACCGGGCGCGCTTCGACCTGGTAGCCGTCGAAACCGACCTGGCGATCGAGTACGCTCGATTCGGCAAAGAGCAGGAGTCCGCCGATACCGCCCGCGAGGCCCTGGGACTGCTGGCAGTGCTGTTGCAACGCAGTCCGCAGAACGTGCTTTGGCAGATGATCCAGGCTGAAAACCTGATGGCGGCGGGACGGGCAGAAATGAAGCTCGGGCACACGGCTGAGGGCAAGGATGCGGAACGGAAAGGGATGGAAGAGGCTGTGCGGCTGGCGGAGAGCAAGGATGCTTCTCCAGATGCTTTGGGATTTGCGGCTGAGGACTTGATGGAGCTTGGTTCTTCGCCCAAGGAGAAGCTACTGGCGCTGAGCTTTGCGCAGAGAGTGGTTGCTTTCTTTGCGAAGCCGATGCCGAGCCAGTTGCTGACCCTGGCCAAGGCGCAAGCTGCCGCCGGCGAGCGGGCGCAGGCTGCCAAGACTGCGCAGGCCGTGCTGGCTGGACTTTCAGGGCCGGTGAAGAGCAAGATCGTGGCCGATGAGATTGCCGAGGCAAAACGGTTGATCAAGGGATAGCTCGGGGCTTCCTAACGAGCCTGGTTTTTCGCGGCGTCATTACTGAACCGCACCAATTGAGGCAATCTGGCCTTGATTTGCGCGACTTCCGCATCGCTGCTGTCCAGTTGTTCGATGATGGCGGCCTCTTTTCCGATATCTTCCTGGGCCTTTTGTACTGCTTCCGCGGTGAGGGGGTTGCGGCTGAGCTCCAGGCGGGCTAGTTTCTCGTATTCGCGGGCCAGTTCCAGTTCGAGTTGCGGGTCATGTTGGTCTTCGGCGGCGAGCTTGTCGATGGTTTGATGGGCGCTGTTCAAGAGCGCAACCTGCGCGGACTCCGAACCCTGCAATCCATGCACCGATTCGTAGAGGTCTCCGGCGAGCAGGTCGGTGAGGCGAACCAGTTCGTGGAGGCGCGTCTGAGCTAGTTGCCGCTTGCGGGCTGCATCGGTTGCCTGATAGACGACTCCGGCAATGCTGAACAAGACGGCCAGCAGGAAGACGCATCCAAGACTTGCGGCAAGCCTGTTCCTGAGCACCCACTTACGGACGCGCGTGGTCCATGACGCTGGATGCGTGAGGATCGGATAACCAAGGAGAGCGCGCTCGAATTCATCGCGCAATTCCTGCGCGGTCTGGAACCTTTCCTTTGGATCGAGGCGCAGCGCCTTGGCCAAAATCGCTTCAAGATCGCCATGGATGGCAGCGATCAGTGCGGACGGCGTTGTGGCGCGGGCGTCCGCAATACGCTGGAGAGAAAGATGGCTTAGAGTTCGCAGTTTTTTCGAGACGGCAGCAGGCGCCGCAGTCCCAGGAGCGGAGTGCAGAATGCCGATGGGCAGCGGCTCCGGCTGCACGCCGGTGAATATGGTTTGGGCGATGAGGCCGAGGGAGTAGATGTCGCTGGCCACGGTAAGGCGCTCGCCGGAGCGTTGTTCTGGGCTGGCGTAGAGCGGGGTGTGTTCTTCTTCGCCAGGCTCGTGCGAGGCGAGTGCATCGGCATGAGATTGGGCGGCGCCAAGTTCCGAAAGGATAGTCGCGACGCCGAAATCGAGCAGCATGGGCTTGCCATCGGCAGTGACGAGGATGTTCTCCGGCTTGAGATCGGCGTGAACCACCAGATGCCGGTGAGCGTGCTCGACGGCCTCGCAGACATCGAGAAGAAGCTGGATGCGGCGAGCCAGAGGAAGCCGACGATGGTCGCAGTAGGCATCGATGGAGACGCCGTCCACGTAGTCCATGACGATGTAACGCAGGCCGTTCCCGGTTACGCCCAGGTCGAGGAGCCTGACGATGCCGGGGTGATCGAGCTCCGCGAGCAGTTCTCCCTCGCGTTCCAGTTTCGCGTCCGAGGCGGCGGGAAAGAGATGGGGATGGAGAATCTTGATGGCGACTTGCTGGGAGAACTGTTCCATTCGTTCGCCGAGATAGACGACGCCCATTCCTCCCACGCCGAGAAGGCGCGCGATGCGAAACGGGCCGATTGACGGGGGAATTCCGGAACTGAAGGGCGCGCGCGAATGCAACGGGAATTCCTCGCAAGAGCTTCTCGGGAGTGATAGCAACTATAGCGGTGAAGTGACCTCGCTGGCAAAGCACGCGGGATCGCTTCGTCGGTGACGGATCGATTCAAGGCAGCGGCTCAACAGGCATTGGAAGCGTTGGAATCAAGCGTTGGGACTGGCAGGACCAACTGACGCGAGGGCCGACCTTGAATCCTATTCCGAGTTGGCGACGATGACTGCGCGTGAAGGGGGACGCGAGGGACCGCAGCCCGATCGATTTGATTCCTGCCGGTCATGCAAGAGACCCGAGATCATTCCGGGGCGCAAGAGGGTTCTTATGCTTTCCCGGAGTAGCGGTCAGTTCCCTACCCTCTCAAGCACCGCGCGAATTTCCTTGAGCAACGCGTCGCTCCGGACCGGCTTGTTCAAGAAGCCGGCGGCGCCGGCCGGCATCGCCAGATCGTGAATTCCATATCCACGGGGCCGGGCCCGGTCGCGGGCTCCATGGCCGCAGGCGCGCGTGAGCGCGGTTAGTACGAAGCCTGAAGAGAGGACTTTTCTATTGCGGGGGAGGCGGTTGGCGATCCATCCGTGAGCCCAGGGAAATTGAACTTCTTCACCAGCGCCTTGTACCTCGGCTCATCCTTCAGGGTGAGCAGGTCAAGATGCGTCAGGCAAAAAAGGACACGCGATTCACGATGCGCGTAACCTTCTTCGAGAAGCTGCAACGCTTCCTGTTTCCTGCCCATCATGACGCAGGTCTTGGCCAGCATGGTTCCCCAAAGTTTTCCAGCCAAGTAATATTGCTTTTGTTTGGCGTACAAATTCTTCAACAATCCACGCTCACCATCCCGCGCGTATCCCGCGCGTGCCGACGTAATTATGTCTTTCAGCATAGGATCGTTCGTGATCTCCGCTGCTTTCTCGCCTTCATCCAGGTAGGCGGGATAGTCGCGAAGCTCGAATCTCAAGTTCATAAGGTAAACATGGGGTGAGAGGAACTCCGGGTCTGTGCGCTCCACTTCCTTGAGCAGCGCAATGCCCTCATCCCTTTTCCCGGCCTGGAACAACATAACGCCCTTGTCGGAAAGAGTGGAGTGAGAAGTCGGGTCCAGTTCCTGGGCCTTGTCGATCTGTTCCAGGCTCTTCTGAAATTGCCCGAGAGCTGCAAAAGCATTGGCATACCAGCGGCGAGCTACGGGGTCGTTGGGATTGAGCTGGATGGCGCGCCGGAACTCTTTTTCTGCGTCCACAAAATTCCAATTGCCGTAAAACTCGGCAAAGGCCAATGCACGGTGGGCTTCGGCAAGAGAGTCATCCAGTTCCACGGCCTTTCTGGCTGCGGCGATGGCTCGCGGATAGGCGTCGCTTTCCTGCATGGTGGAGTATTCCCGCAGCAGGTCGTAGGTATCGGCCAGCCCGGCATAGGCTGGGGCATAGGCAGGGTCATGCACGACGGACTGGGTGAAGGAATCCAATGCGCGGTTGAGGCTGTCGGGAGTTCTTTGATTCCATTCGTAGCGGCCTTTGAGGCAGAGGTCGCTAGCCTGGCGTTTCTCCGAATCGGAAATGGATTGCAAACTGGACGAACTGAGCGAGTTTTTTGGGGGCTGGCTCTTCGCAAAGATCGAAGACATCGCGGGGGAGATCCAGAGGCTGCGATGATGAAGCGCACCCAGTTCGACGGCAGCACCCGCAACTCCCGCCAAGACCAGTGCGGCCAACCCTAAAATCCATTTTCGTCGCGGGCTTGATCCGGCAGACACTGTTTCCAGCGGGAGGGGCAGAGGAACGGGAGCATTCGCGGAAGCAGGAACTGGGGGAATACCCTCCGGTTCCGCATCTTCTACGGCTTCCTGGATGAAAACCTCTTCCTGATCCCTTTCAGGTTCCTGTTCTTTTTCCGGGGCTGGGCTCGACTTCAGCCACTCCGCCAGTTCCGCTGTATAGGCGTAGACCGAACCACGGCCTCCGCCCGGCACACGATGGATGGGCAAGCCCCGATCCGTCTCCCAGCGCTTCACGGTTCTTTCGCCGCGGCGGAGGTAGGTTGCGATCTCTTTCCAGGAATCGAGACGGCTTCCCAGGTTTGGATTTTCCATTTTGGCCCGATCTGTCAGCGATGGCGGCATAGATTGGCACGATTAGGCCTCAGAAGGCGTTCGATTCTAGGCTAATTTGCCCTCATGATAGCACCTGTATATGAACTTCGCAGTGCGACCAGGGCGGCATCTTCTCCTCCCCCGGAAGAGACTCCCAGGCTCGAAGCCAGGCAGAAAGTTGCACCGGAACAGGGTGCCTAGCCTGACCGGCAACTAGGAGATTTCCTGAGGAGTGTTGATATGAAGCATATTGGAAGAGTTTTAACGTTGATCGCATTGGCCCTGGTCGGGATTGGCGCGCGCCTGGCCGCTGCACAGGAGAGCTTGCTCTACAGCTTCGGAGGCGTCAGCGGCGACCCAAGCCAACCCGTCGCGGCACTGATCTCCGACGCCGAGGGTAACCTCTACGGCACCTCCCAATACGGCGGCGCGAACAGCAACGGAGCGGTCTTCGAGCTGTCACCGAAGGAGGGCGGCGGCTGGACGGAAACAGTGCTGTGGAGTTTCGATGCGACCACCAGCGGACAGGTTCCTCTTGGCAGCCTGGTCTTCGATAAGGACGGCAACCTCTACGGGACGACCTCGGGAGGCGGCACGAATAACACGGGGACGATCTTCGAGTTGTCGCCCGGCGCAGGCGGCGTCTGGACTGAGAAGACTCTGTACACGTTCGGTGCAAATTCCACCGACGGGGCTCAACCCCAGGCCAATTTGATCTTCGATAGCGAGGGGAATCTCTACGGCACAACCAAGCAATCGACCGGCACAGGCGGTTATGGAACGATCTTCGAGTTGTCTCCTGGCGCTGGCGGCGTCTGGATGGAAAAGGTGCTGCATACCTTCCCCGGCACAAGTGCGGACGGCTGCTACCCCACAGGCGGGCTAATCTTCGACGCTGAGGGCAATCTCTACGGCACAGCCTCAAGCTGCGGTTCAAGTGGTGCGTTCGGCGGGGCAGCCTTCGAGTTGTCTCCCGGCACAGGCGGGACTTGGACCGAGACAGTGTTGTGGAATTTTGGCGTGATCCAGGGAGACGGCAAAGGGCCCCAGGGCGCCTTGGTTTTCGACGCTGAGGGCAATCTCTACGGCACCACCTATCAAGGCGGGCCGAATCCCCCCAACGGCGGAGTGGTCTTCGAGTTGTCCCCGGAAGGAGGAGGCGAAAACGGCGCCTGGTCAGAGAAAGTGCTGTGGGGCTTTACCGGAGGACCGTCGGACGGCCAAACCCCCTATGACACGCTGATCTTCGACGCGCAGGGCAATCTCTACGGCACCACCCTGTACGGCGGCCCCAACGGTTTCGCCTCCCAGAACTGCTACTGTGGCGGAACGGCCTTCGAGTTGTCCCCCGCGACCGGCGGCGCCTGGAAGGAAACAATTCTGCACGGCTTTCTTGCCACCAGCACCGACGGGTATCAACTCTACTCTGGCCTTTTCGCCGATGCCAAGGGCAATCTCTACGGCACAACTTCCGTGGGTGGCGCGTACGACGCTTCCCGGTACACCAACGACGGCACGGTCTTCGAGCTCGCCGCGGCTGCCGTGCCAACCTTCTCGCCAGCTCCTGGCACCTACTTCGCGCCTCAGAAAGTAACGATCACCTCTACATCAACGAATGCGGCCATCTATTACACCACCAACGGAACTACGCCGACCAGCTCGTCTACCAAGTACTCGAGTCCAATCGAAGTGTCAGCATCGGAGACCATCAAGGCCTTCGCTGTAGCCGCCGGCAATCCCAACAGCGCGGTTGTCACGGCCGCGTACACCATTCTCCCTCCTCCGGTCGCACCGACTGTCGCATTGACCCTTTCGGCGAGCAGCATCACCACGGAGCAGGCTCTCACGGTGACAGTCGCCGTCAAAGGCCCCAGCGGCGATCCAACGCCCACCGGCTCAGTAACCCTGACCAGCGGCTCTTATACCTCAGCAGAGGCTACGCTTAGCAGCGGCAGCGCCACCATCATCATCCCCGCCCGATCACTCGCCGCCGGGAGTGACACGCTGACGGCCAGCTATACGCCGGACTCCGTCAGCCATTTGAACTACTTGAGTGCTACCGGGTCGGGTTCTGTGACGCTCACCAAGATCACACCCTCCGTAGGCCTTACGCTTTCGTCCAGCAGCATCATCACCGGGCAAGTCCTTACGGTGACGGTCGCGGTTAGCGGCGGCAGCGGCGGTCCGACACCCGCCGGCTCGGTGACACTGACCAGCGGTTCCTACACCTCAGCCGCAGCCGCACTCGCGAGCGGCAGCGCCACAATCTCCATCCCGGGAGGTACGCTGGCGGTTGGAACCGCCACGCTGACCGTAACTTACACACCCAATTCGTCAAGTTCCCCGATCTATAACGGCGCAACTGGGTCAGCTTCGGTGAAAGTGACTGCACCAGTAACAAATGGCCTGCTGTTCATTCCTGTAACACCCTGCCGCATCGTGGATACGCGCAATGCTGCTGGAGCTTTTGGCGGCCCAGAGCTTGCCGGCGGAGCCGCGCGCACCTTCGACATTCCCCAGAGCGACTGCGGTATTCCAACTACCGCGGTGGCCTATTCGCTCAATGCGACGGTGGTGCCGATTCACGCGCTGGGTTATCTGACCGTTTGGCCTGCCGGGCAGGCGCAGCCCGATGTTTCCACGCTGAACTCGGATGGCAGAGTTAAGGCCAATGCTACGATCACTCCCGCAGGAACCAATGGCGGAGTGAGCGTTTTCGCCAGCGATGCGACGCAGTTCATCCTCGACATCGACGGCTACTTCGTGTCTGCCGGAAGTTCAACTTCAGGCCTTGAGTTCTTCCCCGTCACACCCTGCCGCGTGGCCGACACGCGCAATGCCACGGGATCACTTGGAGGCCCGTCGTTAGCGGCCGACACAGCCCGCGCCTTCCCGGTGCAGTCCAGTTCGTGCGACATTCCGGCGACGGCCAAGGCGTATTCGCTGAATGTCACCGCGGTGCCGCATGGCGATCTCGGCTACCTGACTGTGTGGCCCTCCGGGCAGGCGCAGCCGGTAGTCTCCACGCTCAACTCATCGACCGGCGCGGTTACCGCCAATGCGGCCATCGTACCTGCCGGCACCGGCGGCGACATATCTATCATCGTCTCCGATGCCTCCGATGTGATCCTGGATGTGAATGGCTACTTCGCTGCTCCTACCACTGGCGGACTCTCGCTCTACACGGTAACTCCGTGCCGCGCTCTCGACACGCGCAACGGCGCAGGAGCCTTCGATGGAACGCTTACCGTGCCTATCCACGGCAGCAGTTGCGCGCCGCCAACGACTGCGCGGGCCTATGTGTTGAATGCCACCGTTGTACCCACCGCGTCGCTCAGCTACCTGAGTCTCTGGGCCGCAGGCGGAGTACAACCTGTTGTCTCCACACTCAACGCCAGCGATGGAGCTGTCACCTCCAACATGGCAATCGTGCCCACGACCAACGGAAGCATAGACGCTTTCTCCACCGACTCCACCAACCTCCTACTCGACCTGGGCAGCTACTTCGCCCCCTAGACACCATATTGGTATCTTCAACCAACTGCCGCTCGAGTTTTCGAGCGGCAGTCGTGCGAGATGAGATGCCTGTTAGATACTGGAGAAGATGACCGATCCATATCTTCCAACGGATAGACTTGCTCTACTTGGCCAATTTCATCATTTGGCCAGTGCATCTCTGTCTCTCGGCGAGCTTCAAACAAAGATCGTTGAAGCTGCGGCACGACATCTCCCTCACTTCAATTGGGCCGGCTTCTATATGCTGGACCCGGCCGATCCCGAGATGCTGGTTCTGGGCCCATTTGTGGGCGATCCAACACCCCATGTTCGCATCCCAGTGAGCCAGGGCATTTGCGGAGCGGCTGTTGCAGCCGGCGAGACCGTCATCGTCGACGATGTCAGCTCCGATCCACGCTATCTATCGTGCTCCATCGAGACCAAGTCCGAGATCGTCGTTCCGATCTATGCGAACGGAGAGGTCGTTGGAGAGATCGACATCGATAGTCACGATTACGGAGCTTTCCAGGAAGAAGATCGTATCTTCCTGGAAGAGGTGGCCCGGATTGTCGGCGGTTTTATGGAAGAACATCCAGCCGAATCGCTTGCGCCGCAATCCGGCGCCGCTCCGCAGCCGTAACCTCCTTGAGCGTTGCAGCATCCATTGTCAAGTGAAGCACGGAGTTGGGGAATATCATGTTGCTGTTTTTGCTGGCGTACTTAGAGCATTTCCCGGATTTCTGTGGTCTTTTTGGAAACGATGAAGGTGGATTTTTCTTGAGGAAAAATCCACTTAGCAGTTGCGGCTTCGGTATACACCAATCCGGAAAATGCTATAGGGGGCGTCCTCACCATCCTCAGTTCGTGCATTCTCCCTGTATCGCCATTCGTCTTTGCGCGTTCCGCATTGAGTTTCCGACGCCTGGTGTTCAAGATTATTCATTCACTTTTGGCTAAGGCGCTTGCTTTTTTGGCGTCCCGAAATCACAGGAGAAGTAACATGGAAAACAATCAGCACGGCCTGTCCAAAACTCAAGCAACGGAAACGCTTCACGTGAAGCGGCCGAGCCGCCGTACTTTCATGGCAGCCGCAGCGGGTGCATGTGGCGCCGCTGCTCTCTGGACCCTGCGCCGGTCTCCGCTTGTTGCAGTGGAAGCAAGCGTGGGCGGCGGGAATTCCGGCTCTGTTACTATCGTCCAGTTTTCCGAACTCGGCAAACCGACCGGCAAAGTGACCGTTCCCCGCGTTGCCAAGTCAGATGCGGACTGGCAACAGCAACTCTCTCCCGTCTCGTATCAAGTGACTCGGCATGCCGGCACGGAACGCCCTTACACCGGGAGCACATGGAATAACCATGACCACGGAATCTACCGGTGCATCTGCTGCGACAACGCTCTGTTCAGCTCGGAGACAAAATTCGAGTCGGGCACCGGGTGGCCCAGTTTTTGGCAGCCTATCGCAAAGGAAAACGTAGTTGAGGCCAGCGACGAAAGCATGGGAATGTCTCGTACCGAGGTCAAGTGCCGAGAGTGCGATGCACACCTCGGCCATGTCTTCGACGACGGCCCCAAGCCGACCGGCCTGCGCTACTGCATGAATTCGGCAGCGATGAAATTTGTGAAGACTGCTTAGGGCTGGATGAAGCTCTGTCTTACACCGGAAAGGGCTCGCCGCCGTTGGCCCCGGGCGAGGCTATACAGCTTAGATAGCAGTCTCTTCTCTCTCGAAGTAGAAATGATAGTGGTTACGGCAGCCGGGGTTGAACGGCGACGAACAGTTGGGGCACTTGTCGAAATAGCTCAAATATTGAGCGATGCTCAGTTCGGCTCCGCAAGCTCCGCATAGCACCGCTGCTTGATCCCACTCGCTTCCTGGCCAGACTTGAATCGCGTGATCGGCCAAAGCATCGTGGCAGTCCTTGCAGGCATAGTAGATGCCGCAACACTTCATCTTGATTGCGACGATGTCCAGCGTGCTGTGGTAGTGGGCGCAGCGCGTCTGAGGGTCGAGATCGATTCCCATAACGCGCGGGTGAAGGTTGGCCATGGATTTAGAGTAGACGATTGAAGGCGGACAAAGCCGAATTGGAGTCCGCCTGGCAACCGCGTACCGGCAACCCAAATTCGTTGGTACGCGGTTTCTGAGTTCCAGTCCGGATTTACTGCTGGGCAGGGATCGCCCGCGGTGAGTAGATTGGATTGGAGGTGCTTCATGGCTCAATCTAACAGCGGCATCGGCAATGTAGTAACCAATACAGGGCTCGTTGAAATGGCAATGGCATATTCGCGTAGCCGCATTCTTTGCGCGGCTGCACGGCTTGGCGTTGCCGATGCACTGGGAGACGAGGTGCGCAGTGTCGGCTTCCTTGCTGAACAGTGCCAGGCAGATACCGGTGCTCTGTATCGACTGCTGCGCGCTCTGGCCAGTATCGGCGTGACGGAGGAGACGACGCCTGAACACTTTCGGCTGACTGCTTTCGGCAGGCCTCTGCGGAGGGATGTGCCTCAGTCCGTCTGGCCAGCGGTCGTCTTCTGGGCGGATCTGCTTGCCGATAGCTGGTCGCTGCTTACGGACTGTGTTCGGACCGGCAAGCCGGCCGCTCAGGTGCGCGATCCGAATGTACCTTCGCGGTGGTCGCAGGACCCTGAGGCTAACTCTATTTTTCGCGCGGTGATGGGTACGGCTCCTGCGGAAGATTACGCGCCTATCGCGGAGGCGTGGGATTTTTCCCGCGCGAAGGTGGTTGCCGACCTCGGCGGCGGCGGTGGGTCGCTCATTCTTGCCGTGCTGGGGCTCAACCCGCATCTACGAGGCATGCTTGTGGATTTGGAACCGAGCGTGGATGCGGCCAAGCCACGTTTCGCCCAGGAAGATCCTTCTTCGCGATGCGAACTGATTACCGCGGATCTGACGCAATCGGTCCCGGCGGGCGCCGATGTGTACATGATCAAGCATGTTCTGCACGGGCGCCAGGACGACGTTGCCATTACGATTCTCAGGAACTGCCGCGCGGCAATGCCGCAGGACGGAAGTTTGCTGATTATTGAGTTCATCCTTCCTACGCTTGTCTCGCATGCCGATCCGCAACTGGAAGGCCACCTGATGAGCGACCTCAACATGCTTGCTGTGACCGGCGGTAAAGAGCGCAGCGAGCGCGAATGGAGAACGCTTCTTGAGGCGGCGGGCCTCAAGCTGACCGGGGTATACCCGGTTGGAGGCGACGCGCTGATGGCGCGGAATGTCGGGATCGTCGAGGTGAAGCCGGTTTAGAAAACACATGCTGGAAGAAATCGGTACCGTGAAGCCAGCTTCTCGGCGGGGCGCTCTGGCTATTCGTCGTAGTGGAGCAGGCTGAAGACATCGTGCTCCTGGAAGCGTTCGCGGCCGCGCAGGAAGTCCAGTTCTATGGCGAAGGCCAGGCCTGCGATTTCGCCGCCCAGCTGCTTGACTAGCTTGAGCGTGGCTTCCATGGTGCCGCCGGTGGCGAGCAGGTCGTCTACGAGGAGAACGCGCTGGCCTGGCTCGATGGCGTCTAGGTGAATTTCGAGGGCGTCGGAACCGTATTCGAGGTCGTACGTGACGCGGGCTACGGGGGCTGGGAGCTTGCGTGGCTTGCGGACAGGGACGAAGCCGGCGTTGAGGCGATAGGCGAGGGCGGGGCCGAAGATGAAGCCGCGGGCTTCGATGCCGAGGACAAGGTCGATCTTGCGTTCGAGATAGTGGACCGCGAGGGCGTCGATGAGCTGGGCGAAGCCGGTGCGGTCTTTGAGCAGCGTGGTGATGTCGTAGAAGAGGATGCCCGGTTTGGGGAAGTCCGGTACGGTGCGCACGAGGGCCTTGAGCGCGGCTACATTGATGGGGTCCGGCATGAGTCTTGTTGCTCCTGAAGATTTCTGGATTAGGCGCGGCTCGCGCGGTGTTCGTATCGGCTGAGCTCGTTGCGCTGAAGAAGTTTGTCTTCTCGATTATAAAGGGATAGTACGGATCGGGGCTCGGCAACAGGCAACGGCCTTCTTACCAGGCTCCTTCGATCTTGAAGGCGCTCAAGCCCTCGGCTTCGGCCTCCACCAAGGGATGCTCGATGACCTTGTCGACACGGCTGCCGCGGGGGCCACGCCGGAGCGATGTGCGCAGTTCGTCAAGACCTTCGGCGTCTCCGGCGGCCACGACTTCTACATCGCCGTCTTCGGTGTTGCGGACCCAGCCTTTGAGCTCGAGCTCGCTGGCCTCGCGATGGACGAACCAGCGGAAGCCTACGCCCTGCACTCGTCCCCTTACCAAGAAGTGAAGCACCATGCGCGTGTTTACCTCGCTCGATCCAATTCTAAAGCGAGGGGCGAGGCTACTAATCGAGCTTCTTGATCCAAACATTTCGGACCGAGACTTTGGAGGGTGAGCTCTCGATTTCGATGCCGATCATTCCTGGCTGGTTATTTGAGGACTTTGGATCATCGTCGATATACACGGCCATCAACTGTCCATTGAGGACGTGGATGAACGTGCCTCCCCTGGCCATGATCAGATACTGATTCCAATCATTCACCTTGACGTAACCGCCCAGGGCTGTTCGGTCGCCGATGTTGCCGACAAGCTGGGTTTGTTTGCCGGACGAGGATTCCACCACCTGACCGCGCCACGCGAGAATTCCAAGCGGCGTGTTTTCAGAATAGAACTGCCCGGTCCATTCCGAGGCTACGGGAAAGGCGGGGTACCAGAAGTCGGCTTGGGGGCCGGTCATCATCCAATCGAGATTCGGCTGTTCGTCTGCAGGAGCCCGCTGCCAGGGCAATCCGGTCAGGCTGCGGTATTGAATGCCGCTTCCGCCGCCGTTTTCCACTTTGATTTCGAGCTTGAGGTCGAAGTCCTTTGCCTCGAATCCGTGAAAAGAGATGTAGCTGTTGCCGACTGGCTTTTCTTTGGTGGATACGCCTACGATGGCTCCGTTTTCAACACTCCAGACGGCGGGATCGCCTACCCAGTTGTTGAGGCTTACGCCGTCGAAGATTTGTTGATAGCCGTCGTGATCGTTCCAGTCGATCGGATTCGGCTCGTGAAAGGGGGACTGATTTTCGGGTTTGGAGTTTTGGGGTTTTTCGGTGGGCTGAGATGCGTCCTTTGAAACAGTCTGGCTGACAGCCGCGGCAGGTTGCACTTGCGCTGCCTTCGCTTCAGGAGCGGAAACCCCGAGCGGGATAAAAATTGAGATGCAATATAAGGCGAATAAGGCGAGAATCGGTTTGATTTTCGCTTGAGATTTGGAAGTGTCACATGAAACAGGACATTGCATGGAATCTCACGGCTTACCGGATGCGATAGACGAAGGCGTCTTCGATGTATTGATTGCCGAATTTTTGTCCGCCGAGGCGCATTCCGTAGGTGTCGGTGGCGGTGGCAAAAGTCTCGCGCAATGCTTCGATGAACGGTTCGTCCATCCTGCAGAAAAATATGGTCGGCTCCGTGAGAAATGTCATTCCTGCTTTGCGCATCGCGGCGTTGATCGCGCTGTAGCTTTCGAGAAGAGACAGACCATTTAATTGCCGAGAGGCAATAACCAATCGCCAGTCTTCATACTCAGGAAGCACCGCCCACAGTGCGACATCGGGAGTCACGTCGTCATGCTCCAGGGCCATGATGACGCGGTCTCCGTTTGCAATATCAAAACTTACCAGTGCAGTTTTATCCATGGCAGTATCCCTCCTGGATCGTCCTCGATCGCCTTGATAATTGCGTCCGCGGCCGAGGTGTCCCTACGCTCATAGCGGCTTTGCTCTGACCATCTTTGCACGATATCCCATCGAGCTTTCAGTACGAGGTTAGATCGATAGGCAACTTCAAGAAGAGGCTTTAGTCCTGACTCCTTGAGCAGTTTGGTCAATCGTGCGTATAGATTTCCTTCACCGATTCTGGCTTAGCTGGAAAATCGTGCTCCCTGGTCCGCTTGGCAATACATGCCTTTAGCGCACATTCTACTGAATATCCTGCGAGATAATATGCGCCGTCTGGGAAACCGCCAGCCAGTAGCGACCGGGCTTCCCTTAGACGGAGTTCCAAAAGGACTTGCAACTCTACTCGGTTCATAGCGTTATGCCCGGCTGAGGTAGGTGCCTTCGCTGGTGTCTACGCGGATTTTTTCGCCTTCGTTGATGAACGGTGGGACCTGGACGACGAGGCCGGTTTCGAGCTTGGCCGGCTTGGTGACGCTCGATGCCGTTGCGGACTTGATGCCTGGCTCGGTCTCGACGACGGTGAGCTCAACAATCTGCGGAGGGGCAACGCTGACTGGTTTGCCATCGAAATAGCTGACGGTGATCTTGAGGTTGGCGGTGAGGTATTCGACTACGTCGCCGAGGGTCGAGGCCTTGAGGA
>Ga0302324_100010137_pt1 | contig 19568 bp, 21 predicted proteins | sample Palsa_T0_1_FD_201949 | JGI IMG/M metagenome (GOLD analysis project Ga0302324, IMG submission 201949) | Peat permafrost microbial communities from Stordalen Mire near Abisko, Sweden - Palsa_T0_1 | ecosystem: Environmental > Terrestrial > Soil > Palsa > Peat permafrost | place: Sweden: Abisko...
GTAGCGGCTCACCAGGTCGACCACGTCGGTCTTGCGGTTGGCGATGTTGTCGGACGCGCTGCGCACCGCGCGGTAGTTGCTGTCGAGCAGCGCGATGTCGTCGACGACGGCGACCGGGTCGGCGGCGGCCGGATTCTCGGTGACGATGACGCGCTTGGTGGCAGGAACGACGTTCCATGACCTCGCGCCGCGGCTGATAACGAACTGGCCGTAGAGGTCCTGGGGCGCCAAGTACGTGCGCCGCGTCTCGTCCGGCGCCCGGTGCTCGATCTTCGAGATGACCGCCGTCGCGCGCGCGGTGCCGCTGCGAATCGACGACATCTGACCGACGAACGAGACGTGCTTGGGCGCCGCGGCGGCGGCGACGATCAGCGGCCGTGCGTCGGAGCCGAGCGCGAACTGCGGCTTCTGTGGCGAGGCGTTCACGCCGGCACCGGGCACGCCCAGCGCGAGCACGAGCCCCGCGAGCGTGAGGCTAGCGTGTCGCGACGGTATCTCCGAGGGTCGCGGCGTCGGCGGCATCGATGTACGAGTCGGCGGAAGAGGTGCCGCGGTCCTGGGAGTCGGTTGCGTAGACGGCCGGGGTCAAGCCCGGCCCGAACGGATTCTGCTGCGCTTCCGCGTTGTGCTCGTCGAGGAAATACGCGGCATCGACGGTCGGTCCGGCTTGGCTGCCGTGAATGATCGGCGGCAGACCCAAGTAGCCGGCCAAGATGACGACCGCCGCTACCGGGACCGCGACGCGCGGCGCCCAACCGGCGCGCAGCAATTGCAGCCACGACGGCTTGTCTTGCCGCACGGTATCCCAGACCCGCGCCTTGATCATCGACGGGAACTCCAGCTCCTGCGCGCGCGCCGCCGAGCGCAGCGCTTCGCCGAGTGCCGCCTCTTGGTCGTACACGGCGTCGCAGGCCGTGCACGTTTGCAGATGTTCGAATACGGCAGCGTCGGCTTCCGGCGCGAGCGCGCCGTGCAGATAGTCGATGAAAGTTTCGAGGTCGTAATGGGGGGTCATCGTCGTTCCTGTCGCGCTCGGGTTATCAGTCGTCGAAGAAGAGCACGCGCCCGATGGAGGCGCGAGCGGACCGTCCCGATCGAACATCCCATGATGTCGGCGATTTCTTGGTAGCTATACTCTTCGATGTCGGCGAGAACCACGACTTGACGCTGTTCCGGGGAGAGCTGCGCCAGCGCCTTCGCCAGCGGCTCCCCCAGCTGCCCCGCCACGTAGTCTTCGATCGGGTCGACGGCCAGCGGCCGCTGCCCGCCGAACTCCTGCGGAGCGTTGTCTTCGGGGATCTCTTCCTGGAAACGTCCTTTTCGGCGTCTTAGTTCATCCCGGTACAGGTTCGTGACGATTCGGTAAATCCAGGACAGGAAGGAAGTGCCGGGCTGGAATGACCGCCAGGCCCGATAGACGCGAATGAAGGCGTCCTGCGTCAGATCGCGGGCGTCCGCTTCGTTCCCCGTCAGGCGGTAGGCGAAGTTGTAGGTTGCCTTGCCGTACTGGGTCATCGCCATTTCGAGGAACGCCGAGGCCTCCGGCGTCGGAGCGGCGATCGGCTTCCGCGGGACCCCCACGGATCAGGGTCCTACTTGCAGCTGTTCGCCGCCGCGATGATGACCTTGGTCGCCGCGTCCTCGTACTTGGTCGTCATCGCGCTGATGTCGCCCAAGTCCTGGTCCAGCAAACGACCGCTGTGAAGGCCGTTCGGAGCCGGGTGCTTCGGGTTGAACATATCCTGCACGGGACTGTCGCGCAGGAACGCTCCGACCGGCGCCGGCGTTGACAGCTGCCCTGTGCCCTGCTGCAAAACGTTGGAACCGTTGGAGTTCTGCATTTGCTGCTCGCTCTCGCTGAGCTGGCCGAAGCGACGCATCCGTTCGGTCTCGACGAAGCCGCTCATGACTTCGAGCTGCTCCTTCTCGGCGCTCAGCATTCCGGACAGCGACTGGCGCAGATCGCGCAGCAGCTTGGCGTCCTCGGGCTTCGCGTTCGGCGGAATGTCGAGCGCACTCGACTTGACCGCATCTTTGAGCGCGTCGACGTCCTTGACCATCGTGTCGACGGTGCGATCCATCTGCATGAGGTGCATGTCGCGCTGCTCTGACGAATCTTTGACCACGTAGTCAAAGACGCGCGAGCGCAGCGAGCCGAAGGTCTGGTCGTTTCGCATCGCGGCCGCCACGGCCGGCGCGACGGCGCGACGGATTGCGGTGCAGACCGGCTTGCTCCTGGTCGTCCCGATCACCGGCAGCTGCGGCGCCGGCGAGATCGGGATGAGGTTGAACGGGTTGGTCGGCGTCGGATTGGGGGCCGGCGCCGGGGTCGCCAGCGCGAGCGCGAGGGCGCCGGCGGCCAAGAGAGCGAGCACGCCCTGGGCTTCGACGTGCCCGGCACCGTTCCGTGTCGCCTCATCGCCCTCTCATTCGACCGTTCCGGCCGTTCGGTGGGGCATACTAGCCGAACTGGCCCGGCCGTGCAGATGGGTATCGACCCAAGCCGACAGGTCCCGCCGGTCGGCTGGTCCGAAGCATCGTCCCCCACCCGCGAACCGCCCGAGAGAGCCATGCACAGCCCGCGCCTGCCCGCCTTCGAGTCCGCCGACACCGTCAACCGGGTCGTCGCGTTGCTGGTCCGTTTCCCGGAGCTCCACAGCGTTCGCTCGAGCCCGGCCGACGCGACGCTCACGCTGTCGTTCGCGGTGCGCGAGCGGCTCGACCGCGCGACGACGCGCGTGCTGTCGGAACGGGTCGGCGAGCACGTCCGCGCGTTTCTGGACCTGCGCGGCGACGAGCCGGCGAAGATCGGCCTGACCTGCGACCGCGATACCGCGGTCAGCTTCGTCCACGTCACCCGCGACGCGGCCTCTTTCGCGCGCGAGGAGCTCGAGCTGCTCGTCGCCCTGTTCGCCGACCAGTTCGGCGACCGGCTCGTCCGCGACGGCGACGCGGTGCCGGCCGACGACGACCCGATCGCTCGCGACGAGCAGGTCGAGGTCGCGCTCGACGCGCTGCGCGATCCGACCCAGCGTCAGCGGCTCGTCGGCTTCCGCGAAGAGCAACGGGTGCTCGTCTATTTCGTTCACGCTCGCAAACGTGCGAAAGCCAGGGCCCGATCGTAACACCCAGCACCGTCACCATCCTCGCGGTCGGCGACGTCATGGGCGCGCCGGGCCGTGACGTCCTCAAGAAGCACCTCGAGTTTGCCCGCGAGCAGCACCACATCGACGCGGTCATCGCCAACGGCGAGAACGCGGCGGGCGGTTTCGGCCTGACGACCCAGACCGCCGAGGAGATGTTCGAGGCGGGCGTCGACTTCATCACGTCCGGCAACCACATCTGGGACAAGCGCGAGTTTCGCAGCGCGCTCGACGAGACCGATCGCATCCTGCGCCCGGCGAACTATCCGCCGAATTTGCCCGGCCGCGGCGCGGGGACGCTGACCGCCAACGGCGTCACGGTCGGCGTCATCAACCTGATGGGCCGGGTGTTCATGCCGGCCGTCGACGATCCGTTCCGGATCGCCCGGAACCTGGTCGACGACCTGCGCGCCGTCACCAAGGTCATCGTCGTCGATATGCATGCCGAGGCGACGTCGGAAAAGATGGCACTCGGCCGCTTCCTCGACGGTTCGATCTCGCTGCTGTACGGAACCCACACGCACGTGCAGACGTCCGACGAGCAGATCTTCGCCGGCGGGACCGCCTACCTGACCGACGTCGGGATGACCGGCCCGTCCGACGGGGTCATCGGGATGGAATCCCAAGCCGTTCTGGAGCGTTTCACCAACGCAGTATCCGAGCGCTTCGCCGTGCAGAAAACGGGTACACGACAATTTTGCGCGGCAGTTGCGACCATCGACGTCGCCACCGGACGCGCGCTCGACATCAAACGCATCAATCTCCGAGGCCTAGCATGATCGAGCCGCAGAGGACGCCCTCGGCAAGCGTCCTCAAAGTGTCTGCTCACTCCAATCCCAACTCCGTCGCCGGCGCGCTCGCCGGAGTCATGCGCGAACAGCCCAAAGCCGAGCTCCAAGCGATCGGGGCGGGGGCGATCAACCAAGCCGTCAAGGCGATCGCGATCGCCCGGTCCTACCTGCGCGACGGCGGCGTCGACTTGATTTGCGTTCCGGAGTTCACCGACGTCGAGATCGACGGCAACGTCCGGACGGCGATCCGGTTGCTGGTCGAGCGGCGCGGAGCAGCGTCATAACCGTCGACTTCCATTCGCACACGTCCCACAGTGACGGGACGCTGAGTCCGGCCGACCTGCTGGCGAAGATGCGCGCCCGCGGGGTGTCGTGGCTGTCGATCACCGACCACGATACGACGCGCGCGTACGACGAGCTTGACGCCGCCGGCTTGCGGCTCGTCCCCGGCATCGAGATCAACACGACCTGGGACGGCAACGAAGTGCACGTCCTGGGCTACCGGATTCCGACCGGATCGTCGCCGCTGGCCGGCGTCATCGAGCGCAACCGCGCGCATCGCCGCGCCAGGATCGACACGATGATCGAAGGCCTCAACGGCGCCGGTTATCCGGTCACGGTCGAGCAGGTGCTGGCGGAGTCCGCCGGCGCGCACGCGCTGGGTCGCCCGCACGTCGCCAAAGCGCTGGTCCGTAACGGAATGATCGCCGACGTTCAGGCCGCGTTCGATCAGCTGTTGTCGCGCGGTAAGCCGGGCTACGCGCCGTCCCACCACATCACGCCGCGCGAAGCGATCGAGCTCGTGCGCGGCAGCGGCGGCGTTCCCGTGCTCGCCCACCCCGGCCGCCTCAAGGACGAAGCGATCGTCGAGGAGCTCGCCGGCCAAGGACTGGCCGGGCTCGAAGTGTTCTACCCGACGCACAGTACGCAGCAGGTCGCGCACTACCGGCAGCTCGCCGGGCGGCTGGGCCTGGTGATGACGGCCGGCTCGGACTTCCACGACCCGCGCTGGAATGCACGCGGCGTCGGCATGGACGTCGACGAGGCCGACATCCGCCCGTTCTTGGATCTGGTCGCCTAACGGACCCGAGCTTGGAACGTTTGTATTGAGGCATTGACACAAACGGACCATTTGTGTTATGTATCTGGTACAAAAGAAAGGACGCTCGATGCACCTCGACGTGTGGATTCGCTGGTACATGGTCGTGTTCTTCACCGCGTTCGGTGTCTGGTTCGTGACGCGTGGCGAGTTGTGCGCGCAGGCCGGCGCATGGATCGGCGGACGCTGCGACGGCACGCCCTGGGCAGATCGCTTGGCCGCGGTCGTCCGGCGGCGCGAGCAGCTCGAAAACTTGCGCACGCGGACGACGGCGTACATCTTCGGCGGGTGTTCGCTGCTGCTCGCCGTCCTCGCGGCACTCACGCCGTTGGCCGTAACGATCTTGTACGCGCTGCTGTGTGCCGTTCTCGCGCTCACCGTCGCAACCGGCTACGAACGGCTGCGGCGCGTCGGCGGGCCGCGTGTCGCATCGCTGCGGGCGCGCAATCCGAACGCCGTCGTTCCCTGGTATGTCTACGCGCTCACCGCTGTCACCGCCGTATCGCCGCTCACCTTTCTCGCGGTCGCGCCGGTCGCCGCAGTGCTCGTCACGGTCGCCGGACTGCTCATGGCGAGCGTTGCGCGCGGCGTCGCGGCATCGCCGGCGCTCATCCCGGGCGTCGACGTCGCGGTCGAGCAGTACGTCGATGACCGGTTGCGCGCCGTCCGCACGGTGAACCTCTTGGGCACGGCGACAGCGCCTGCATTGCTCTTCGCTACGTTTACCAGGTTTACCGATTCCGCGTTGCACCTTACGGTCGAAGGCATCTGCTTGGCCACGTTCCTGGTCTGTCTTACGCTGCAGACCGCTTGGATACGCCGCCGCCCGGGCGCCCTCGAGATCGAGGGCTGGTTGCAATCCGGTGCGTGACGCGTTCGTCGCGGTCGATCCCGGTCTCGACGCGCCGCCCTACGTGCAGATCTTCGAACAGATTCGCGCGCTGATCCAAGGCGGCGAGCTGGCGGCAGGAACGGCGCTGCCGACGGTGCGGCAGCTGGCCGGCGACCTCAACGTCGCGCCCAACACCGTTGCGCGTGCGTATGCCGATCTGCAGACGGCCGGCTGGATCGCCAGCGACGGACGGCGCGGGACGCGAGTCACGCCGCGGCCGCCGACTGCCGACAAGCGCGTCCGAAAGAAGGCGTTGCGCGATGCGGTCGGCGGGTTCGTCAACGCGCTCGTCCACCGCGGTTACTCCGAAGCCGAGATCGCCGACGAGGTGCGGCGCGTCATTCCGGCGTGATCGTGCGGCCCAGCGACGCGAGAACGACGGCGTTGGGCAGCTCGGCGAGCGCGGCGCCGGGCAACGAGATCTTCGAACGCCGCAAGCCGCTGCCGACGACGACGCGTTCCGCCACGGCGACGGCGTCGTCGATCAGGATTGGCCAGTCGGCGGGCAGTCCGATCGGCGTGATGCCGCCGAACTCCATCGCGCTGGCGGCAGTCGCGGCATCCATCGCGGCGAACGAGATCTTGCTCGCGCCGAGGTGCCGCTTGGCCAGGCCATTGACGTCGACGCGCGTCGTCGCGAGCACGACGCAAGCCGCGTACCAGCTGCGGCCTTCACGCCGCGCCGCCAGGATCACGCAGTTCGCCGAGCGGTCGAGCCGGACGTCGTAACGCGCGCAGAAGGCCGCCGTGTCGGCCAGCCCCGGATCGATCTCGGCGACGAAGCAGTCGCCAAGCGGTGTCGGGCCGGACCAGGCGTCGAACGCGGCGGCGACCGAAGGTGCCAACAGATCGCGCCGCGCCGTCACGCGTTCGGCGGTCAACGTACCGATGTTCATCGCGCCGACTCTTCCCCGCCGAGGCGCGCCGATCTTCAGTCCGGCGCGGCTCGGGTACAGGCTCGTCGAGCCGCGTGACGAGGACGCCCTGGCCCGGGCTGGAACCTCTGGCGCCCGCGAACCTCGCCATCCACCCGGCACGACATCTCAAGGAGCTGCGTTCATCATGACCGACGACGAAGTCAAACCCTACGTTGGCAAGCCCGTCAGACTCACGCTCGACGACGGCCGCGTCCTCGCCGGGACGCTCCACGGCGAGGACGGTCACGGGCACGGCCACGGCCACTACGCCGTCGTCTCCGACCCTATCCGCGAGGGCGGACAAAAGGTTCGTGAGGTGATCCATGGCGCCGAGCGCATCACCGTGATCGAAGACGCTTCGGACGATCCGGCAGCGAGCGAATGATCGACGACCTCGGATTGCTCGTCGCCCGAGCCGCATTGGGGCTTTCGTTCGCGTCGCACGGCGCGCAGAAGGGGTTCGGCTGGTTCGGCGGCCCCGGCCCGGAGAAGGCCGCCGGCTTCATGGACAGCCTAGGTCTCAAGCCGGGCGATCGCTTCGCGAGCGCCGCGGTATGGAACGAGATCGGATCCGGACTGCTGATCACGCTCGGCTTGGGCGGCCCGATCGGGCCGGCCGGCGTGCTGTCGGGGATGATCGTCGCGGCTGAGACCGTCCATAAGAAGAACGGCTACTACGCCGGCCAGAGCGGGATCGAGGTGAACGTCCTCTACAGCGTCGGCGCGCTGCTACTGGCGTCTTCCGGTTACGGCACGCTCTCGTTCGATCGCGCGCTGGGTTTGCATTCGACGCTGCGCCATCCGATCGTGACGACGCTCGCGCTCGCCGCCGGCGTCCTGTCGGCCTACGCGATCCTCGGCCAGCGCGACCTCTCGCCGCCCGACGGTACGCTCGCGACGCCGACGATCAAAGGTGCCGAACGCAACGGCTCGCCGTCCGACAGCTCGGCCACGTCCGCCAAAACGAGCTGACGAGCTCTGACGAGCTCTAAGGAAGCTTCGGGAGCAGACGCTCGAGCGTCTCGTGCGCGATCGCGACGATCGCCACGAGCCGCTCGTCTTGGCGCTGCACGATCTGCTCGTCCTTGATGAAGCGGTGATTGATGCGCACGTTCGCGACGCTCGCCGCCAGCGACGCGCGAAAGAAATGGAGCGCGCATTCGACGTCGCTCACGAGATGTGCGTTGCCCAGTGCGCCGGCGCGCTCGGCCAGCGCGATCCCTTCGGCGCACAGCCCGGCGACGACCAGCGGCGCCTCGGCGGCGCCGATCAGCGCGCGTTGCAGCGCCGCCGCGCGAGACTGCCTTTCGGCGTCGCTTCCCTTCGGCAGCGCGCTCGCATCGACGACCGCACCGTATGCAGCCTCGTCGAGCGGGCGCGCCGCCATGAACCGTTCGCGCAGCGCATCGGCAGCCTCGACGACGGCCTCCGCGTCGGCCCGGACCGCTGCCAGGCGCGGGCTGTGCGCCGTGATCCGAGCCACCATCGCGCACAGCGCCGCGCCCATCGCTCCGACCAAAGTCGCGGCGCTTCCGCCGCCCGGCGTCGGATCGGCCGACGCGAGGCGGTCCAGATATGCATCGATTCCGTTCACCTCGGGGTCTACCAGGCAAGACCCATGGAGGCCTCGCGGCGAAGAGGGTCTTGTCGCGCCGTTTGAGCTGGTTTCAACAAGCACGGTCGCTTCCTAACAACCTATCCGAAACCAGGAGACGACCTTGCAAACTCTCGAGAAGACGCGCGGGGACGTGAAGGATTTGGCGCTTGCCGATGCCGGAAAATCGCGCATCGAGTGGGCGGCTACGTTCATGCCCGTTCTCGCCCAAATTCGCGACCGCTTCTCCAAGACCAGACCGTTGGCCGGCGTGCGCATCGGCGCGTGCCTGCACGTCACCACCGAGACGGCGAACTTGATGCTCGCGCTCAAGGCGGGCGGCGCCGACATCGCGCTGTGCGCGTCCAACCCGCTGTCGACCCAGGACGACGTCGCCGCCGCGCTGTGCGCGTACTTCGACGTGCCCACCTATGCCATCAAGGGCGAGAACGAAAAGACGTACTACAGCCACATCGAGTCGGTCATCGCGTCCAAGCCGCAGATGTCGATGGACGACGGCTGCGACCTCGTCACGACGATCTACACCAAGCACAACGCGCTGCTCAAAGAGATGATCGGCGGCTGCGAGGAGACGACGACCGGCGTCATCCGCTTGCATGCGATGGAGAAGGACGGCGTGCTGCCGTACCCGGTGATCGCGGTCAACGACGCGCTCACCAAGCACATGTTCGACAACCGCTACGGCACCGGGCAGTCGACCATCGACGGCGTGATCCGCGCGACCAACGTGCTGATCGCCGGCTCGACGGTGGTCGTGGTCGGCTACGGCTGGTGCGGTCGCGGCGTCGCGTCGCGGGCCAAAGGTCTGGGCGCGCACGTCGTCGTCACCGAGATCGATCCGCGCAAGGCCCTCGAGGCCAAGATGGACGGCTTCGAGGTGATGACGATCGCCGAAGCCGCCAAGATCGGCCACATCTTCATCACCGTCACGGGCAACTACCACGTGATCGCCAAGGAGCACTTCGAGGCGATGCGCGACGGCGCGATCGTCTGCAACTCCGGCCACTTCAACGACGAGCTCGACCTCGATGCGCTCGAAGCGCTCTCGACCGAGAAGACGACCCCGCGCGAGTTCGTCGAGTCGTACCAGCTGCGCAACGGCCGCACCGTTCGCGTGCTCGGCCAGGGCCGGCTGATCAACCTCGCCGCCGGCGAAGGCCACCCGGCCGCCGTCATGGACATGTCGTTCGCCAACCAGGCGATGGCCGCGGCGTATCTGGCCCAGAACTACAAGACCCTCGACAAGAAGGTCTACTCGGTCCCCGATCACATCGACGAAGAGGTCGCGCAGCTGAAGCTCGCGGCGTTCGGGATCGAGATCGACACGCCGACCCCCGAGCAGATCAAGTACATGGCGTCGTGGAGCGAAGGAACGTAATGGCGTACCGACGGCTGTTCACCTCCGAGTCGGTCACCGAAGGGCATCCCGACAAGCTCGCCGACCAGATCTCCGACGCCGTGCTCGACGCGATTCTGGCCAAGGATCCGCAAGGACGCGTCGCGTGCGAGACCTTCGCGATCACCGGCCAGATCCACATCGCCGGCGAGATCAGCACGACCACCTACGTCGACATCCCCAAGATCGTGCGCGACACGATCAAGGACATCGGCTACGACCGGTCCGCGATCGGCTTCGACTACGAGACCTGCGGCGTTTCGGTGTCGGTCGACGAGCAGTCGCCCGACATCGCGATGGGCGTCGACAAGTCACTCGAGGTCAAGGAATCCGGCGATCGCGATCCGTTCGAGCTGACCGGCGCGGGCGATCAGGGGATGATGTTCGGTTTCGCCTGCCGCGAGACGACGCAGCTCATGCCGCTGCCGATCACGCTGGCGCACGACCTGACCCGCGTGCTCGCGGCGCGGCGTAAGAGCGGCGCGATCAAGTACCTGCGTCCCGACGGCAAGTCGCAAGTCACCGTCGAGTACGACGGGCACAAGCCGGTGCGCATCGAGGCCGTCGTCATCTCGACGCAGCACGACGACGACATCCCGCTCGATCTGATCCGGCGCGAAGTCACCGAGCAGATCATCGATGAGGTGCTGCCGCGCGGCCTGCGCGACGCGAACCTCAAGATCTACGTCAACCCGACCGGCCGGTTCGTGATCGGCGGTCCGAAGGGCGACGCCGGCTTGACCGGGCGCAAGATCATCGCCGACACCTACGGCGGGATGGCGCGCCACGGCGGCGGCGCGTTCTCGGGCAAGGATCCGACCAAGGTCGATCGTTCGGCGGCGTACGCCGCCCGGTACGTCGCCAAGAACGTCGTCGCCGCCGGCTTGGCCGAACGCTGCGAGATCCAGGTCGCCTACGCGATCGGCGTCGCGCACCCGGTCAGCGTGCTGGTCGAGACCTTCGGCACCGGCAAGATCGCCGAAGAAAAGATCGCCGAGCTGGTCAAGGCGCACTTCGATCTGCGTCCGGCCGCGATCATCCACAACCTCGATCTGCGGCGCCCGATCTACAAGCAGACCGCGTCGTACGGCCACTTCGGCCGGCCCGAGCTCGACCTGCCGTGGGAGAAGCTCGACAAGGCCGAGGCGTTGCGCGCCGACTCGGGGCTGCGCGGCGAGGTCGATCGGGAGCTCGCCCCGCTCACCGCCTGAGCGTGGCGGTTCGATCGTCCGGCCATCTGCTTCGTTGCCGAGGGACTCGTGGTCCCTAGACCACTTCGTCCCTCGGCGCCTCGCATCTGACCGAACGCTCAAACCGCTGGAACGTAGGTCTATGGCCGGCGTACACGCCTCGTCACTGCCCGCCTCACGTTCCGAGCGAAAAGGATACAGTGTGCGGACAGGGAGCGGAGTTACACCCCAGAAATAAGGGGGGACAAAGTCTTAGGACCAGTGTGTTTTCTCGGCGCCGATAGGATGTCGCTCGGCCGCCTGCTTTTCAGGGATGAAGTGCGTTGCCGGATCCTCAATCTGACCCGTCCCGCCCGCTGCCGCCGTTCGAGAGCGTTCCTCAGCCTCCGCACGAACCGAGGAGCCTCCTCAAGGCCGCCGTTCTCGGGCTCTGCATCGGCGTTGCCGCCGGCTGCGCCTCGAATGTCGGCACGCTCGCGCCGGGCGTGCACGCTTCCGGCCACAAGCACGACGGGCTGAACATCTCGCGGGCGCTGCCGGCGGTTTCGCCGACGCCCATCCCCGCGGAGCAAGCAGCCTGCGCTCTCGGCCCCGCCGCCGCGCTGTGCGGTGTGATCCGGGGACCGAACACACCGAGCAAGACGCCGTCCGGAGGTTTCACCGCCGCCCAGCTCCGCGCGGCGTACGACTTGCCGCCGGCGACGCCAAGCGGGGTACCGTCAGGACCGGCCATCGCGATCGTCGTCGCGTTCGACAGCAGCTCGGCGGAACAAGACCTCGGCACCTATCGCACGCAGTTCGGCTTACCGCCCTGCACGACGCTCAACGGCTGCTTCCAAAAGGTGATTCTCCCGCCGACGCTCGGCGATCTGCTGCCGATCCTGACGGCGCCGGGATCGTCGTCGTCGTCGACGTGGTCGGATGAACGAGCGCTCGACCTGGCGATGGCGTCGGCCGCGTGTCCGAACTGTCATCTGATCCTGATCGAGTCCGCCGGTCAGGACCTCGACAGCCTGTCGGCGGCCGTCAACGCCGCGGCGATGTACAATCCGGTTGCGATCTCGAACAGCTGGGGTGTCGCCGAGGCAGGCGGCAATGCGCCGAACATCGATTCCGGCGCGCAGGCGGCCTTCGATCATCCCGGCATCGCGATCACCGCGGCCGCCGGCGACCTCGGCAGCGGCGCCGTCCAGTTTCCGGCATCGTCGCCGTACGTGACCGCCGTCGGAGGCACGAGCCTAGCCGCGAATGCGGCCTCGGCGCGCGGCTGGACGGAGATGACCTGGAGCGGCTCGGGCAACGGCTGCAGCATCTTGATCGCGCAGCCGGCGTGGCAAACCGCCAACGGCAGCTGCGCCGGGGCGCGCTCGGTCCCGGATGTCTCGCTGCTCGCAGACCCGACCGTCGGCGCCGCGGTATACAACACGGCCGACAACGGATGGGTCGTGCTCGGCGGCACCAGCATCGGCGCGCCGTTCGTGGCCGGACTCTACGCCGCCGCGGCGGACTACGGCGGCGCGACGATCGGCGCCCCGTCGCTTTACGAGAACCTACCGAACCTCAACACCGTGCCGGGAACGAACGGCAGCCCCAACGGTCTCGTCGGATTCTGACGGGCTGCGCCCGATGATCTCGTCGCATCGCCGGTGGACCCGGCGCACGGCAGCGACCTCGCCCCGAACGTTTCGGCGCGCGGGTCTGCCCGCGCGCCTCGATGCCGCGCTGCGCGCTCCGATCACCCTGGTGGTCGCCGACGAAGGTCTCGGCAAGAGCACGCTGATCCGCGACCATTTGACGTCGCGCGCGGTCGATCACCTGCGCTTCGTCGCCTCAGCGGAGCACGGCGAGCCCGGCGAATTGTTGCGCGGGCTCGCCGCGACGTTTCGGGCGCTGTCGCCGGCGATGGCGCGCTCCGCCGGTCCGGCGGCGCTGCAGCTCGAGCGCGGCAACGGCGAAGCCGTCGCGGTGTCCTGGGCGCGCGAGCACCTCGCGAGCCTCTCGGCCACCTTCGTGCTCGACGATCTGCACCACGTCGTTCGCGAGCCGCGCTGCGCGTCGTTCCTGGTCGCGCTGATCGACGCGACCGTGCCGCACGTGCGCTGGATCCTCGCGCTGCCCGACGCAGCCGCGCTGCCCGTTCCGCGCTGGCTCGCGGCAGGACTCTGCGATCTTCCGATCGAGGCCGACGAGCTGCGCGTGCAGCCGAGCGACATTGCGGACGCCTTCGCGCAGGCCGGCTCGCCGATCACCGACGCGGATGCGCTCGCGCTCTACGATGCGACCGGCGGATGGGCGCTCGGCTTGCGCTTCTTGGCGGCCCGTGGGCGCTGGGACTCCGAGCTCAGCCCGGCCGACGTCTACGACGGTTTGGTCGAAGCCGCGCTGCAGCGGTTCAGCGCCGACGAGTGCGATCGTGCCTTCGAGCTCGCGGCGGCGGGACGTTTCGACGCGGAGCTGCTGGCCGCGCTCGAGTGCGATGCGGAACTCGGCCCGGCGCTGACCGAGGCCGAGCTCGTGTACGCACTCGACGAAGGCGCGCACGCCTTCTACGAGCCTTGCCGCGAACGTCTGCAACGACACGTCGACCGGCTGCCGAGCGCGCGGCGCTCGGCCATTCTCGACCGGGCTGCTTCGGCGCTCGCGCGCGTCGGCCGCTGGCGGGAAGCGCTCGCGCTGCGCTTGCGCGGCGCCGACGAAGACGGAATCGCGGCGACGCTCGACCGTCGCGGGTTCGAGGCGCTCGACCGCGGTGAGGTCAGCTCGGTCTCGCGAGCGCTCGGCGTCCTCAGCGATGCGACCCTTACCCGCTACTCGACCGCGCTCGCCGTCAAGGCCGCGCTCGCGTCGCTGGACGCGAACTTCGACGTCTCCGAGGCCTGGTTTCGCATGGCGATCGAAACGGCGCGCGACGACGAGCGGCGCGAGATCGTGCTTCGCTACGGCGTCGACCTGGTGCGACGTGGGCGTCCCGACGCGGTCCAGCTGCTCGAAGCGGAGTCCGCCAAGCCCGGTCGCCCCGATCCCGACGCCGACGCGGGCTTGTGGGCCCTGCTCGGAACGGCGTACGTCTCCGAGCACCGGCTCGACGACGCGCGCGAAGCCGCGCGCCGCGCGCTCGTCCGGCTGCCCGGCGTCCGCGACGACGCGATTCGCGCGCGCGTTCTGCACCAGGCGGCGTACGTCGCGCTCAACGACAGCGACTACACCGCTGCAAAGTCGCTCGCCGAGCGCGCGCTCGCGCGGGCCGAAGCGGCCTTTCTCTACGATCTCGAAGCGCGCGCGCTCAGCGTACTGTTCAACGTCGCGATGCTGCACGACGACGACGTGGCCGCCGCCAGAAGCGCGCTGCTCCGGCTCGAGCGGGCGGGACGCAAGGCCGGCAGCGACGGCCTGCGGCTGTACGCGATCCTCAACGCGTATTCGATTGAAGTGGACGCCGGCGACGTCGCGGCCATCGAACGGCTGCACGCGCAGCTCGACGAGATGCAGGTGCTGCTCACGCCGATGGTGCGCGAGGGTCTGCTGCCGGCGCAAGCGCTGCGGGCCGCTTGGGACGGCCGCTTCGCGCACGCCTACGAGATGCTCGAACCCAGTGCCGAATCGCTGTTCGACGACGATCGAATCGCGTATCGGTGGGCAGAAGTCGCCGTCTACGCGGCGGCGGCGGGGAAAGCCGGCGAGGCTCGTCGTGCAATTGCACGTTCGCGCGACAGCCTCGTCCGGCTCTCCCTCGAACAACCGCTGGCGGTGCGCTGTGCGGCGTACCTCGCGCTGGCGGAGATGCTGCTCGGTGACGCTGCGGCCGCGATGCGGACCCTGACCGCGACCCGCTCGGCGGCCGCCGGAACGCGCGGCAGGATGCGGGCGCTGATCGACGCGGTCGCCGCGTTCCACGGCTGTCGCGCCGGTGGAAACGCGACGCTGCTGCTGCTCGGCGACCGGCTCGACGACTTGGAGCGCGTCGATCTCGGCGGCGTCGCGCGTTTCATCGAACGCCTCCCGATCGAACCGGCCGCGGCGAGGCTCGCGTCATGAGCGCGAGCTCGCACGAGGCGGGCTCGTTCCGGCACGCCGCGCTCGCCGCGGCGATGAACGCTCGCGCGCCGCATATCGTCGGGAACGCGCTCGGGCGGCTGCAGCCGGCTGCGCGCACGGTCGGCGCCAAGGTGATGGTCGCGCGGTTGGTCGAGCGATGTGCCGCCGCCGCCGCGACGGGCGCGTGGGCCGACATCGCCGGCTGGGTCGATTCCGCTTGCGAACGGTACGCCAACGTCGGCGCGACGCAGGACGCGATCGGCGCCGCCCTCGACGGCGTCGGCAACGCGCTGCTGGCCATCGGCTCCGCCGACGCGATGCGCCAATTCGAGCGCGTCCGCGCCGACCTCTGGGCGGTCGCGGCCAAGCCGCGCACGGTGCACGACGCCAACCAACGCGAAGCCGTCGATGAGGTGGACATCGTGCTCGACGGGCTGCTGACGCGGCTCGATCAGAGTGACGTGCTCACCGCCGAGCACTCGCGCGCCGTCGGATCGTGGTGCGGGCGCCTGGCCAAACGCTTGGGCGCTTCGAAGGAGGCGGTCGTTCATCTGACGCGCGCGGGTCTGGTGCACGACATCGGCAAGGTCATGACGCCGAACGGGATCCTGACCGCGCCGCGCCGGCTCGACGACGAAGAGATGTCGATCATGCGCCGGCACGCCGAGCAGGGCGAGCGCATGGTCCTCGACGTACCGCTAGTGGCGAACCTCGCGCCCGCTGTGCGCAGCCATCACGAGCGCTTCGACGGCGACGGCTATCCGGATCGGCTCAAGTGGGAGGCGATACCGCAGGTGGCCAGGGTCGTCGCGGTCGCCGACGCCTTCAACGCGATGATCGGCCGCCGGCCGTACCGGGCGCCGATGCCGCCCTCCCAAGCGCTCGACCAGTTGGTCGACGGGCGCGGCACGCAGTTCGACCCGGATGTCGTCGACGCGATGATCGACGTGGTCACCAGCCGCTCGTAGAGCCGTCCTCCTTCCCCGCCCGGAACCCGTCCTCCAAGGAGGGGAGCCCAAACGGTCCGGGTGCGACAGAGGCGCCGGTCACAACCGGCGCCTCTCTGCTTTCTCTAAGGGAACGCCCGCGGGGCGGATCGCGTTACTCCAGCGACTCCCCCAACGAGGTATTCGATGCTCCGCAACTCTCTTCTCGCAGTCGCCGTCGCCACGTTCCTGGCGCTGCCGATTGCCGCGTCCGCGCAGTACAACGGCGACACGCTGCTGCCTTCGCAGACCGTGATCACCGGTACGCTCGAACAGTCGATCAACAGCAAGTCGGCGCAAGTCGGCGACCCCTTCGTCCTCGACGTCACACAGCCGTATCCGGGTGACGACCAGCGCTTCGGGGGCGCGAAGGTCTACGGGCACGTCGCGGCGGTTCAGCGCGCCGCCGGAACGAAGCACGGTCAGGTGAACTTGGCCTTCGATCGCCTCACGCTCATGGATGGAACGACCGCATCGCTGACCGGACAGCTGCTGTCGCTCGACGCCAAGCAGAACGGCAACACGGCCGGCCGCAGCATCGTCGGCGCCGTCGTCGGCCAGATCATCGGCAACTACATCGGCAAGCACATCGGCACCGACGTCGGCGGCGCGGTCGGCGCGATCGGCGGCGGAATCTACGCCGGCAGCCTGGGCACGAACGTCACCGTCGGTCAAGGCACGACCGTCGCGCTCAAGACGACGACGCCCGCGATGATCCTGTCGCGCCGGCAAGCCGGCTCTCAAAACGGCAACGGCTATTACAACAACAACAATCAGGGCGCCCCGTACCCGACGCCGTATCCGACCCCGTATCATTAGTGTGTGTTCGGCCCTTTGGGCCGAGCCACACTCACGGTCCTCGGCCCCTTTGGGCCTCCGGTCCGTTGGGACACTGCCTTCTGGCGGTGTCTCTTTGTTTTCAAACGCCGACCTCGCGCGCGCCGAGCCAGCCGGCCATCGCGTGCAGCTCCTCGCGCAAGGCGGGCTGGACGTCGCGCTTGCGCGCGCCGGACTCGACGTGCGTCGCGATCGCGCGCAGGACGCCGGCCTGGCGATCGTGCTTGAGGTCCACTCGCGCGACGAGCCGATCGCCCAACAGGAACGGCAGCACGTAGTACCCGTGAACGCGCAGGTGCTGCGGCACGTAGATCTCGAGCCGGAAATCGAAGCCGAACAGCTCGCGCGTGCGCGTTCGCTCCCAGACTAGTGAGTCGAACGGCGACAACAGCGCTCTGCTCGAGATAGCGCGCGGCACGCGCGCGCCGCGGGCCAGATATCGCTCGCCGCGCAACCCGTCGACCGTGACGCGCGCCAACTCGCCGGCGTCGACCAGCTCGGCGACGCGGGCGCGCGCATCGGCAACGTCGAGCCGGAAGTAGTCGCGCAGGTCGCGTTCCGATGCGATTCCGCAGGCGCGGGCCGAGATCCGGACGAGCTCACGCTGTGCGTCGGCCTTGGACGGCGTCGGGTGGTCGAGGATCGCGCGCGGGAAGACGCGCTCGGGCAAATCGTAGACGCGCTCGAAGCCGCGCCGCCGCGCGGTGGTGATCTCGCCGCTCCAGAACAGCGCTTCGAGCGCGGTCTTGACGTCGCTCCAGCCCCACCACGAGCCCTTGCCGCGCGCGCCTTCGAAGTCGCTCGCCGCCATCGGCCCGCGCTCGGCGATCGTCGCACGCAATCCGGCCAGCAGGCGCGGCTGCTCGGCGACCATGCGCTCGATGCGCTTCCACCCCGCTTCGCCGCGCCGCGCGAGGTCCATGCGCCAGCGCAGCAGCGGGTGCAGCTCGAGCGGCAACAGCGACGCCTCGTGTCCCCAGTACTCGAACAAGCTGCGCTTCCGGCCGTACGCCGCGCGTTCGAGCAGGGCGGGATCGTAGGCACCGAGGCGCGAGAAGAGCGGCAGGTAGTGCGAACGCACCAGCACGTTGACGCTGTCGATCTGAATGAGCCCGACGCGCGCGAACACGCGCCGCAAGAGCCGCGCGTCGACGTCCCCGCGCGGCGGAGGATCGGCGAATCCCTGCGCGGCGAGCGCGATGCGCCGCGCCTCGTCGAGCGAGAGATCGGAACGCACGGGCGAAGTCGGCTACTTGAGGCTGCGCAAGAACTGGCCGGCGCGCTTGAGCGCGCCCGGCCGCGGTCCGCGGTCGGGCCTGCGCTGCGCGACGAGGTGGTACGCCTGCAGCGAATCGTCGTGGAAGCCGTAGCTGCCCGTCCAGAGATACAGCCGCCAGACGCGGTAGATGCGTTCGCCCCACTTGGCGACGACGGCGTCGCGATTGGCTTCGAAACGCATCGCCCAGTGCCGCATCGTGAGATCGTAGTCGTGCGTCTCGTTCTTGGTTTCGACGACGTCGAGCCCGTGATAGAGCAGCTCCTGCACGAGGTCTTGCAAGCACAAGAACGAGTGCGCGCCCGGCCAGATGTAGCGGCGCGTGAAGTCGCTTGCGTCGTATTTCTGAATGCTCGCCGATGCGTCGAGGTAGAGCCGCCCGCCGGGTTTGAGGCAGTCCCACAAGCGCGCGCAGAACCGGCGGTAGAACGGGATGTGCTCGATGACGCCGTAGATCACGACCGCGTCATACGGCTCGGCCGGACGGTGCTCGAGAAAGTCCGCGAGCAGCACGGAGCATCCGCTCAGGCCGAGCTGCCGGTCGAGCCGGCTGATGAAGTCGTACGAATCCTGCGCGAGCGTGAGCGAGGTGACGTCGACGCCGCGCGGGCCGCAGTACTCGTGGACGCCGCCCCAGCCGCCGCCGATGTCGAGCAGCCGCATCCCGGGTCGCAGCTGTAGCCCGTTCCACATCGATTCGAGCTTGTGCTCGGCGGCCGCTTCGAGCGTTTCGTCGTCGGTGTGAAAGATACACTGCGAGTAGAAGCGGTACTTCGCGTCCATGAACGGCAGATAGAAGTCGTCGCCGAGCAGGTAGTGCTGCTCGATCGCTTTGCGGTTGATCCACGTCGCCGGCATGGCGACGAGCTGCCACATCCAGGCCAGGAAAATCCGGGCGTGCGCGTTCGCGTTGAGCAGCTTGCGCACTTCCTGCATGGCAAAGAAGTCGCCCTCGATGTCGAACTCGCCCTCGACGTAGGCCTGGCCGAGGGCGTATTCGGTCATCGGTCCCAACAGCGGCTTGTCGGTGTGGAAGATGACCCGAAACTGCGGCTCGCCGGGACCGAACCGCAGCAGCTCGCCCGAGGCCAGCTGCACGGCGCACGAGATACCGCTCTGGGCGACGGCGCGTTCGACGAGCTCCGAGATCTTGCGGCCCGCCAACGAGCGAATGCCCTTCGTTGCCGGCGCGGAAATGCCGGCGCCGTGCGTCTCTTCGGTCGTCTGCACGGGGGCGTCTACGCCGTGCCGCGGACCTTTGCCTACGCGCCGTTGGGTCCGCGTCCGCAGGACGCGCGGGGGCGCCGACGGCAGTCTGCACCATGGCCACGGCGGCCGCCGACCCGGTGGCGGAACGCACCCTCGCGGTGATGCGCGGTCTGTTCGGCGAA
>Ga0302324_100010138_pt1 | contig 19568 bp, 12 predicted proteins | sample Palsa_T0_1_FD_201949 | JGI IMG/M metagenome (GOLD analysis project Ga0302324, IMG submission 201949) | Peat permafrost microbial communities from Stordalen Mire near Abisko, Sweden - Palsa_T0_1 | ecosystem: Environmental > Terrestrial > Soil > Palsa > Peat permafrost | place: Sweden: Abisko...
GACGGACACGGCTCCGCAGCGGGCGGCCTCGACGAGGCCGGGGACGCCGAGCTGGGAGTCGGGCTTGAGCTCGAGCGGATCGCAGAACCAATCGTCCACCCGGCGCAGGATCACGTCGACCGGCTCGAGCTGGCCGACCGACCGCATCCACACCCGGCCATCCCTCACGGTCAGATCCGATCCTTCCACGAGCGAGTAGCCAAGTGAAGAGGCGAGCACGGCATGCTCGAAAGCGGTCTCGTTCCAGGGCCCGGGCGTCAGCACGACGATCCGTGGATCCTCGACGCCCGGCGGCGCCGCCTCCTGGAGCGCGACTCGGAGCGAGCGGAAGAAGGGCGCCAGCCGGTGGACCTGGGAATCGCGGTACAGACTTGGCAGGACGCGAGATACGACGGTGCGGTTCTCGAGCGCGTAACCGGAGCCCGAGGGCGCCTGTGTGCGGTCGGCGATCACCAAGCTGCGGCCATCCCGGTCGCGCCCGAGATCGGCGGCATAGCTGAACAGCTGCTGCGTTCCCGGGAGCCGGATCTGGTCGCACTGACGCAGGAACCCGGCGTGACCGAACACCACCTCGGGTGGAAGCAGTCGGCGACGGAGCAGATCACGCGGACCGTAGAGGTCCTCGAGCACAAGGTTGAGCAGCTCGGCGCGCTCGATCACTCCCGTCTCGATGCCCTCCCACTCGCGGCTGCTGACTACGGTCGGTACCGGATCGAGCAGCCAGCGACGGCCGGGGCGCGGGGATTCGCGATAGGCGTGATAGATCACTCCGTCCTGATCCAGCAGCCGCGTGGCCTCCCGCTGGCGGCGCAGCAGCTCGCCGACGCCGAGCTCGGCGAAAGCCTCTGCGAGGTGCGCCCAGTGCGGGCGGGGCGCCCCGGTGCCGTCGATCATCTCGTCGTAGCAGCCCGGCAACGGCCGGTAGGCAGGCGATGGCTGGGGAACCGCGCTCGTCATTGGCTCGCCGCGCCGTGGTCACTACCTGCGGGCGTCACCCCGACTCGGCGCAGATCGAGAGTCCGAGGGTATTCTCCCCCGCGGCGGACGTCGGGCACGTCGATCCTGCCGGGAGTGTGGCCGGCTGGCTCGAAGCGGCTGGCGCGCCGAGCCTCGGCGTCCTTGGCGTTGACGGGAAAGCGCTCATAGGCGACGCCGCCAGGGTGCGTCACGTGGTACGTGCATCCGCCGATAGAACGGCTGCTCCAGCGGTCGACGATGTCGAACACAAGTGGGGCGTGCACCCCGATCGTCGGGTGTAGCGCCGATGGCGGCTGCCAGGCCTTGTAGCGCACCGCCCCGACGTGCGTACCGGGGGTGTCGGTGGGCTGGACGGGCACCTCGTGGCCGTTGCAGGTCACCGCGAAGCGCGACTCTGTGACGCCGTCGACCCGCACCTGAAGTCGCTCGAGCGAGGAGTCGACGAAGCGCGAGGTCGTCGCGGCGGCCTCCTCTCCGAGCACGTTCCACGGCTCAATCGCGACGCGCAGCTCGAGCTGGATGCCGTCGACGTTGACGGCGCCGAGGAGCGGAAAGCGAAACTCTATGAACGGTGCCAGCCAGGTCTCGTCGAACGAATAGCCATGCCGGCCGAGGTCCTCGACGACCGATCGGATGTCGAGCTCCGCCCACCACGGCAGCAGGAAGCGGTCGTGCAGCTCGGTGCCCCAGCGCACGAGCGGAGCTGCGTACGGTTCGGCCCAGAAGCGTGCCACGAGCGCTCGTACGAGCAGCGCCTGCACCAGCGACATCTGCGGATGAGGTGGCATCTCGAAGCCGCGCAGCTCGACTACGCCGAGGCGCCCGTGCTCGGAGGCGGGATTGAAGAGCTTGTCGATGCAGAACTCTGCGCGGTGGGTATTACCGGTCAGGTCGGTCAGCAGGTGCCGGAACAGCCGGTCGACTTGCCACGGCGGGGCCGGACCATCGGCGCTCAGTCGCTCGAGCTCGGCGAACGCGATCTCGAGCTCGTACAGGCTTTCGTGCCTGCCCTCGTCGATCCGCGGCGACTGGCTCGTCGGCCCGACGAAGCGGCCGGCGAACAGATACGAGAGCGAGGGATGATGCTGCCAGTAGGTAAGGAGGCTTCGCAGCAGGTCTGGCCGGCGCAGGAGGGGACTGTCGGCCGGGGTGGGGCCCCCGAGCGTGAGGTGGCTGCCGCCGCCGGTGCCGGTGTGGGTTCCGTCGAGCCGGAACTTCTCGGTCGCGAGGCCGAGACGGCTGGCCTCCTCGGCGATCGTGGTGGTGCGCCCCGTGAGCTCGGGCCATGAGGCGCTCGGATGGATGTTCACCTCGATCACGCCGGGGTCGGGAGCGACGACGAAGTGGTGGCCGCGCGTGTCGGACGGCGGCGGGTACCCCTCGATGACGACCCTGACTCCGGTCTCGGCGGCCGCGTCTTCGATCACGCCGATCAGCTCGGCGGCGTGGCCGAAGTCGGTGACGGGTGGCAGGAAAACGTAGACGTGGCCGTGGCGTAGCTCGACGCACAGGGAGGTGATCGGAGGCGGCTCGATCGGACGCGCGAACGAAGAGGGCGTCGGAGACTCGGGCAGGTCTGCGACCGGCCGGAACAGCGATGCCTCCGGACTTCCGGGCGGCGGCGTCCAGGTCAAGGAGTCCAGGGGCAGGCGCAGCCCGATCGGAGAGTCACCGGGAACCAGGAACAGATGCCCTCTGCGCAGACGCCACCGTCCCGTCGACCACGCCGGATCTCCGGGCGCGCGGTGCAGTGGCATCGCCCAGCCTCGGGGTATGCCGCGGCCGGCGTCGAGCTCGGAGATGATCTCTGCTCGCGCATCGGCCGCTGCGAGTGCCGGATCGCCGGGGTCCGGCCCCGGATGGCTCGGGGGTTCCCCACCGGGCAGCCTGGCTTCGCCCCACAGCCGGGCGACCGGATCCTCGTAGACCGGATAGCGGGCTTCGTCGGGGAGGCCGAGGGATGCGGCGATCGTCCGTGCCAGCAGCTCGGCGTCCGCATCGGTGGCCGATCCGGTGGTTGTCGGGTCGGCGAGCAGATCGGGGTTGCGCCACAGCGGATGCCCATCGGTCCGCCAGTAGATCCCGATCTGCCACCGCGGCAGCGGCTCACCGGGATACCACTTGCCCTGACCATGGTGGATCAGCGCACCGGGCGCGAAGTCGGCTGCGAGGCGTTCCGCGAGGGTGGTGGCGAGGGCCTCCTTGCGGCCGCCGACGGCAGCGGTGCTCCATTCGGGCGCCTCGACATCCTTGACGGACACGAACGTCGGCTCGCCGCCCATCGTCAGCCGGGCGTCGCCGGCCTGGAGCTGCTCGTCGACCATGTGCCCGAGCGCGTCGATCCGCTCCCACTGCTCAGCCGTGTAAGGCAGCGTGACGCGCGCGTCCTCGTGGACGCGCCGGACGGTGTTGGAATACTCGAGCGTTGTCCCGGTCGGCTCCATCGACCCGGTAATCGGCATCGCCGCGGCGGGCAATGAGGTGCATGCGAGCGGAATGTGGCCCTCGCCGGTCAGCAGCCCCGATGTGGGATCGAGGCCGACCCAGCCGGCCCCTGGGATGTACGCCTCGGTCCAGGCGTGCAGGTCGGTGACGTCGGCGCGGGGGACGGAGGGGCCGCTCACGTCCGTCGACTCGACGTCCTGCGCCATTTGCACGAGGTATCCGGAGGCGAAGCGCGCTGCGATCCCGAGCCGCCTGAGGATCTGCACGAGCAGCCAGGCGCTGTCCCGGCACGATCCGAGCGCGCTTCCGAGCGTCTCGTCGGGTGTCTGCACACCTGGATCCATCCTGATCGAGTAGGCGACGTCGTCGCGCACGCGCTGGTTGAGGTCGACGAGGAAGTCGATGACCCCGATCGGCGTTCGCGATACGGCCGCGACCCAGTCGTCCAGCCGCGGGCCCTGGTCATCCAGGGTCAGGCACGGGGCAAGATCGTGCGCAAGCGATGGGTCATAGCTGAACGGCCATTCGCGGGCGCTGTCGTCGACGAAGAAGTCGAACGGGTTGATCACCGTCATGTCGGCGACCAGGCTGACAGTCACCGACAGCTCGTCGGTCGGCTTCGGGAACACGAACCGCGCCAGGTGGTTACCGAACGGATCCTGCTGCCAGTTGACGTAGTGCTCGTCCGGTGTGACCCGCAGTGAATACGCCAGGATCGGCGTGCGGCAGTGGGGCGCCGGACGCAAGCGGACCTCCTGCGGACCCAGTCGTACCCGCCGCTCATAGCGGTAGACCGTCCGGTGCTCGATTGCGAGTCGGATGCTCACGATGGATTGAGACGAACTTCGGGCTGGCAGGGGCCACCCCTCATCGCAGGGGGTGGCGTTCCCTTCGAGAGTGTGATCATAGCCGTGGGGGTCGCGGCGCCGTCGTCAGTGTCGCGCGGCCACGCCTTCGATCGCGACCGCTCGGTTGCGAGCACCCGGTCAGTCTCGCGCGGCCACGCCTTCGATCGCGACCGCTAAGACCGCAGCGCGCGCGCGCTCGGCAGTCCAGCCGTGAGCGGCGCGAAGATGGCGGTAGGTGTGCCCGACCAGATTGAAGAGCACGGTTGCGGTCTCGGCCGCGTCATCGAACGCGAGTGACCCGTCGGCCGCGCCATCGAGGAGCAGTCGCTCGAGCGGCTCGACGAACACCGGCCGCGTGAGCGCGCCACGACCGTCGGCGTCCCGAGCACGGTAGACGGCCCCGTGGGCGGCGTCCGACAGCGCTTCGAGCACGTCCAGGTGCTCTTCCGCTACACCACACTCGATCTCGAGTGCCTGGCGCAGGCGATCGCGGGCGTTCCCCTTTGACACCAGCGCGGGCCAGATTGCCTCCCGGTAGTCCGCCTCCAAGCGCTCGGCGAGCGCCTCGAGGATGGTCTGCTTCGACAGGCCGCGTCGATGAAGCGTCATCCGGGAGACGCCCGCGGCGACCGAGATCCGCTCGAGCGTCGCGGCTGCCAACCCGTCCTCCGCAAGCACGTGACGTGCCCCTTCGACGATGTGCGGCGGGACCTTTGGAGAGTCGCTCACGCCGGCCGCTGTGCGCGGAAGCGGAACGACCGCTCCGTCGAGTCGACCTCGATGCCGGCGAAGCCCACGGCTGCGAGGCGATCGGGAAACCCAGCCGGATCGATCTTCACGAGCGTGTCGGCGAAGTGGATCACTCGGAACAGCATGCCGTTACCGACGCTGTCGGTGCCGGCGAACACGCCGCCCGGGCGCAGCACCCGCAGCGTCTCGGAGAGTGCGCGGTCCTGTGCCTCCCTTGACGGGAGGTGGTGCAGCATCGTGAAGCAGACCGCGGCCGAGAAACGGCCGTCGGGAAACGGCATCCTGGTCGCGTCGCCCTGGACGATGTCAACCACTCCCGCGAGGTCTCGCCGCAGCTGCTCGCAATACCGCGGCTCGAGCTCGAGCGCGCTAATGCGGGTGGCGCCGCGGCCCGCGAGCACGCGCGTGGTGGCACCGAAGCCCGGCCCGAACTCGAGCACGTCGTCGCCGAGGTCGATGTCCTCGAGCGCCCATGGCAGCAGTTTCGTCTCGACGCGGCCGGCCCACCAGCCGGAGGAACACAGGATCCCGTGGACCAGGTTCATGTTACGTATATGTATCACAATCGATACGTGGGCGTCACGGGGCGCGGCGTGAGGGTGTCGCGTAAACGCGCGGCGTTGTGAGGATGTGACAACGGCGGACGCGAGCAGTTCAGGAGATCCACGCATCATTCCCTCCGAATACCGGAGGTGTTGATGCGTTCATCCCCGGGTATCAACCCGTCAGCGGGACGCTTTATCGCCAGCACCTATCCTGCCGACGATGGATCTCGAAGCTGCTGTCCGCTCCCGCCGCACGCACAAGGTGTTCGGCGCCGAGCCGATCGACCGTGCCACGCTCGAGGAGCTGTTCGAGCTCGCGCGCTGGGCGCCCAACCACCACCTGACCAATCCGTGGCGCTTCCATGTGCTCGGACCGCTGGCGCGGGTCGCGCTCGAGGAGGCTTCGGATGCGGCGAAGCCCGGCTCCGGGGTGAAGCTCCGCCGGGCCCCGACGCTCGTGGTCCTCGCCACGGTCCCCGACGCTGACCCACACCAGGACCGCGACGACCTGCTCGCGACTGCGATGGCGGGCTACGTCGTCCTGCTCGCTGCCCACGCCCGTGGGCTGGCGAGCTACTGGCGAACCCTGCCCGTTCTCGAAACACCTGCCGGCCGCGCTGCGATCGCCCTGCCCGATGATCAAGAGCCCGTCGGTCTGCTGCACCTCGGCCAGCCGCGGCAGCAGCAGATCGTCCCCGAGCGGGCGCCGATCGCCGAGGTGGTGCGGTACCTGGATTGACGGGCCCCGAGGGCGGGTTGAGACCGCCGCAGCTCGAGCGAGCCGGCGCCGGTCAGGGTGAGACGATGCCGCCGGCGCCCTTCGCGATCAGGTCGATATTGGCAATGTCGATGCCGTCGTTGGTGTTCTCCGGATCGCTGAAGCTGAGGATGTCGGTGCCGTCGTGGATCTCTGAGCGTGGCACGGCGATGGCGGCGGTCTGGGCGTTGTTAGCGCCTGTGTTTGGCCACGGGAAGTGCAGCGGGGCGTGCCCGTTGACGGAAACGGTCATCGATTGTGGTGTCTCGGGAAAGTAGTTGAAGACCAGCAGGGCTCCGTTCGCATCCGCCAGGTCAATCACATGCCGAACCTTGATCTCGAGCGAGTGGTGATAGGGGATGTCGTAGCCGAGGTTGTAGGTCGGGAGCCCGTTGACCGCGGTCCCGACGTGGTTGTAGGCGTTGCCAGCACGCGCATGGTTGTCGGGGACGTCGAACCCGAGGTCGCGTGGGAGGACGGGTCCGTCGAAGCCGACGTTGTCCCAGGAGAAGCTGTTCGATTGCTGGTGGTCGAACTTGTTGGCGTTGTAGTGGACGTCCTCGATCCACACGAGGCCGCGCGTGAGCGGCGGCCGGAAGCCGGCGTTGGCGATCAGGCGTGTGGTCGAGGGCCTGCCCGGATCTGAGGCGTAGACGTCGATGCCGCGCGAGTTGATTCTGACCTCGACGTGGTTGTCCGAGCCGAGCCGCGGCGAGGGCTCAACGCAGCCGTCGACGTTGAATGGAATGTCCTTGACCTGGTAGTCGACGGTCTCGTAGACGCTACCGACGGTCACGCAGTGGAACGAGGGGCTGTTGATATCGACGCCCGGCGGGTAATTGTCGCCGTGTGCGGTCACGCCGATGGAGGCACCACAGCCGCCCTGGCCACAGACGCCGTCCAATGCGAAGCCGACCGAGTAACGGGCGTCGTCATCGATGGCCGACGCATGGCTGTAAGGGGCGGGTACGGGCAGATCGGTGATCGCGAACGCGGGCCACGCCCCGTGGGGGCCCTGACTGTCGTCGCTGACGTCGAAGACGACCGTCCCGGTGCGGCCGGCGAAGTCGAACGGCTGGCGCGGATACATCGCCAGGACCGTCTGGTAGGCGTTGTCGTCGGTTGACTCGACCAGCTGGCCATGGCAGATCCGGACGTCGTGGTCGGCGAACACCGGGTGGACCCGACCACAGATCGTCGACCCCGACGTTGAGTCGTCGCGCGCCCCGAGGTAGACGCCCGCCCACTCGTCGTACTGGTTCTGCGGGGGGTTGTCATACCCGGACACGCGGCTCACGCCCCAGACGAGACTCAGCTGTCCAGATCTGGTTCCGGCGGTCCCGGCGGGTCTGTCGAAGCTGTCACAGAAAGCTGCGTGGGTAAGGCGACATCTCGTGTCGGGCCTCCGCGAACGCGACGCCGCGAGGGCGAGCGCGCCCGATCCGATGGCGGCGAGCGCCACCAACGAGAACAGCACGATTCGGCGTACTCCGCTCATGACGCTCGGGTCACGGCCGGAGCGATCGCGCAGTGCCCGCCGTCCACGAAAGCCGCGGTCACGGCCGTGCGGTGCGCGTCGTCCCGGCAGCAGCCAACGATCGCCCCCCCGGAGCCGGTGTAGTTCGCCCCCGCACCGAGCTTGCGCGCCAACTCGATCATCGCGACGTGGCGGCTGTCGAGCGCGAGCATTCCACGGCGCGCGTCGAAGCTGGCGTCCATCGCCGCTGCGAACGCCTCGCGATCGCCGGCGAGGAGCGCCGACCGCGCCGTACGCGCAAGCTCGCCGAGCTGAGTCATCGCGGCGAGGACGGGAGCGTCGCCACGTTCGAACCGCGCCCGCAGATCGCTGTGGGGTAGACCGGAATGCCCAGCCGCCGCCTCGTTCCAGGCCACGAACAACGGTGGCAGCAGAGCCGGGTCGAGCGACTCATAGATGCCGTCTCGGAAGTCCATGAACGTCAGCCCGCCGTACGCCTGGGCGACCCGATCCTGCAGGCCCGCGGCGATGCCCAGGTCTTCGGTCTCGACTGCGAGGGCGAAGGATGCAAGGTCGTCGGGGTGGATCTGAACGCCGTTGAGCTCGCAGAGCGCACGCACGGTCGCAATCACGATCGCGCTCGAGCCACCGAGCCCGACGGCCCGGGGAATCGAGGTCCGCACGCGGACAACGGCCGGCGGCGCCCCGGGGGCCAGCTCACGTTCGAACCGGCGGGTCGTGGCTCGGACCAGCAAGCTCTCGGGAGAGGCGGACCCAGCGGTCGCCGGCTCGGCCTCGACCTCGGCGAGAAAGTCGTGCACGACCACGGCCAGCGTCGCGCCTCCATAGCCATCGGACGGGTTACCTGCGAGAGCGGCTCGCGCGAACGCGCTACCGCGGGCCATCGAGCAACGTTGCCGCGCGGGCACGCAGCCCGGGTCCGACCCGATCATCAGCGAATGCGAGCTCGAGAAACGCATCGCAGTACCCCTGGACGGTGCCGATGTCGTACCTGCGCTCCCCGCGGCCAAGCGGCACCGCGACGACACGTCCGCCGTCGCGCAGCACCGTGCGCAGAGCGTCGGCGAGCTGGACCTCACCGCGGGCATCGGGGGCCGTGGTGTGGAGCGCCGCGAACACCGACGGTCCGAGCACGTAGCGTGCGGCGACCGCGAGCCTGCTCGCGACCTCGTTCTGGTGCGGTTTCTCGATCACGTCAGTGACCTCGATGATGCCATTCTGAAGCTCCGTGCCGCAGACGATCCCGTAGCTCGAGACCGCGTCGTCCTCCACCTCCACGACCCCTATCGCGGCGCTCGCTCCGAACTCGTCGTACGCGTCGGCAAGCCGGGTCACGATTGGCGGCGCGGGCGGACAGGGAGGGGCGACGATCGTGTCGCCGAGCGCGACGACGACCCCGGCTCCGTCACCGAATCCGTCGGCGTAGCGGAGGGCGTCGCCGAGACCGGCCGGGCGCAGCTGGCGGGTATAAAGGATCTTCAGCCCGCCGCGCGGGTCGATCGGCGCACCCGCCCCGAGCGCATGATCGAGCTCGGGGTCGGCGTCGAAGTGGTCCTCGATTGCCCGCTTGCGCCGGCCGGTGACGAACAGGACGCGCTTGATTCCCGCGCTCAGCAGCTCCTCGACGACGTACTGGACGACGGGCTTGTCGACGACCGGCAGCATCTCCTTCGGCTGCGACCGGGTCGCGGGCAGCAGGCGCGTGCCGAGTCCGGCGACGGGGATGACGGCGTCTGTGATCCTCACGGCGTCAATCGATGCTAGCCCCGATCGAGCACCGCCGCAGGTCCGCCGTGAACTGGCGGCGGCGTGTGATCTTCCTGTGAACGCACGCAAGCATCCGGGCGGCAATCGAGAAGATGGACTGGTGACGTCAACGATCCCCGTGTCCGGACCGTCGGTGGTGCTTAGCGCGACGGCTGTCGCGATCGAGCGTGGAGCGCTCCGTGTGGAGGTCGCGTTGCGTCCGTTCGAGCTTACGATCCGACGCGGTGGACGACGGCTGATCCGCGGTGGCGGGGTGTGGGTCGCCGACGGCGAGGTACACGACCAGTTCATCCACCTCACCGAGGGCATCATCGCGCGCGAGGAGCGCTCGCCACCGGAGCACGCGTGGCGCGCGACAGTCACCGTCTGCGAGGACGACGCGGTCGAGCTCGCGCTTGCGCTGTCGGGCGGACGGGCGGCGCATCTGCGCATCGGCTTGCCCACGGACGAACGTGTGCAGCTCGAGCTCGAGTCAGAAGGAGCGCCGCTGCGGCTCGCGATCGATTGGGACCAGCGGGCGGAGGAACGCTTCGTCGGTCTCGGCGCACGACACCACACTCGCCTCGACCACGCGGGAAGAACGATCCAGCTCGGCGCCGACCGGCGCTACACCGGCCCGGACTGCCCCACAGAGCTGCTCGAGCAGGGCGGCATCCCCCAGGGCGACTGCGCGCCCGTGCCGTGGCTGGTCTCGAGCCGGGGCTATGCCGTCTGGGTGCGGACCGACGGCAACGGCACCGTGTTCGACCTCAGCGGCGATCGGGTCGCGGTATCGACGCGCGCGGGTGCGGGGCCGCTTCGCATGGACGTGCTCTGCGGCGTTACCCCGGCGGCGAGGCTGCGGGCCTTCTGTCGCCTCACCGGGTTCGCGCCGGTGCTGCCGGAGTGGGGCTACGGCTTCTGGAAGAGCCGCGACGTCCACGAGCATCGGGACGACGTGATCGAGGACTTCGAAGGCTTCCGCCGCCATCGCATCCCGCTCGACGCGATCGTGATCGACTCGCCCTGGGAGACGCAATACAACACCTGGGAGTTCAACCCCCACCAGTTTCCGGATGCCCCCGGGATGGTGGCGCAGCTGCGCGCGGCTGGAGTGAGGACGGTCCTATGGGTCACGCCGTGGGTCAACGTCGACTCGCGCGACGGCCAGATTCCCCCCCAGCCGGCGTCCCAGCGCCTGCACGAGCAGCCCGCACCCAACTACGCCCCAGCCGCCGCCGCCGGGCACTTCGTGCGCACGGCAACCGGTGAGGCGTTCTTGACTCGCTGGTGGATGGGCGACGGCTCCCCGGTCGACTTCACGAGCCCGGCCGCCGAGGAGTGGTGGAGGGCAAGCGCGCGGCGGGTGCTCGCCCTCGGGGTCGAGGGGATCAAAGCCGATGACGGAGAGGGCTACTACATCCCGGACGATGTCCGGCTCGCCGACGGCCGCACCGGAGCGCAGGCGGCCTGGGCGCTCGGCGGGCTGTACCGCAAGAGCATGCAGCGCGCGCTCGACGAGGAGCATCCCGGCCGTGGCGTCCTGTTCGGGCGCAGCGGCTGGACAGGCCAGCACGCGACCGGGATCACCTGGGGCGCCGACCAGGCGTCTGACTTCTGGTCGCTGCGGGTGCTCGTGGTCGCGACGCTCGCGGCTGCGTGCAGCGGGATCTCCAACTGGTCGCACGACGTCGGCGGCTATCTCGGGCACCGTCTGATCGAGCCCTGCCCACCCGAGCTGCTCGCGCGCTGGCTGCAGTTCGGCTGCTTCACCCCGCTGATGCAGGCGCACTCGAAGATGCCCCAGGAGCCGTGGCGATACGGCGATCCGCTCCTCGACATCTACCGCGCGTACGTGCTGCTGCACGAGCAGCTGGTCCCGTACGTGCGCGCCGCGGCTGCGACGGCGGCTCGCACGGGCCTGCCGATCGTGCGACCGCTTTGTCTCACCGACCCCGGTGACCCGCGGGGCTGGACGCTCGCCGACGCCTACGGCTACGGGCCGGCGCTGTGGATCGCCCCGGTGCTCGACGAGGGCGCGAGGGAGCGTGAGGTCGCCCTCCCTCGCGGCGATTGGATCGAAGCATGGTCGGGCCGGACGGTGCGGGGCGGCGAGGAGATCGTCGCCCCGGCGCCGCTGCACATGATCCCGGTGTGGGTGCGAAGCGGCTCGATCGTCGTCACCTATCCGGCCGCGCACGTCGCCGACGGGCTCGGCGACACGCCGGAGCACGAACGACCGCTAGAGGCGACCCTGTGGGGAGAACCGCGCCTCGGCAGCGCGACCGCGGTGCTCGCGGACGGGACGCGTGTGAGCTGGCGCCGCGGGCGCTGGTCGGTCACCCCTGACCGCGAGGTCAGCTTCTCCGCGCGCTAGTGCTACAGGCCGACCGGATGGCGCTCGACGTAACCGGCAAACTCGCCGCCGCCCGAAGACCAGCGCGTGCCCGTCTCGGCGAGCGCGACCGTGTCGAAGCGGCGGCCGTCGATCGTCATCCAGGCGTGCCCGTCCGTGGCGTAGATCGTCACGTAGCGACCCGGGCCGGGGGCGCCGTAGCTCTCGAGCTCGGTCGAGTCCTCTGGCGAGCTGAGCAGCCCCGCCGCATGCAGCACGTAGGAGACCGATCCCGAGCAGTCATAGCCGACGGACTCGAATGATGCGTGGCCGCCGCCGTACACATACGGCGCGGTGGCGATCTGGTTCGCGGCCGCGATCATCTCCGCGATCTCGGCGCCCGCGCCACTTGTAGGGGTCGAGCTCCCGATCGAAGATCCACCGCTGCTGGTAGCGGTCTGGGTCCCGATCGGGGCCTGGGCAGGCGCAGCCGCGGCCGCCGGCTCTTGCAGCACCGGTCCGGGCCCGAGGCCGAGCGCCTCCCGCGTGGCCGCGTCGACGACACCGTTCGGGGTCAGGCCGCGCGCTCGCTGAAAGCGTTCGACGGCGGCCTTCGTCAGAGGTCCGAAGTCGCCGTCGACGGCGACGCCGAGCCGCTGTTGCAGCGCCTGGACACCGGTGAGGGCTGGTGCGGCGGGACGCGTCGTCGGTCGGGCAGACGGCTGCGTAGCTGCGGCAACGGGGCCGGCGATGGGTGGCGAGGCACCACCTGACTGCTGGTGCGTGGCGAGGCGGGTGACGGTGCTGGCCGCATGGGTAACGGAGACCGGGCCAGGGGTCGGCCCAGCGGTCGGCACAGCCGCGCGTGACGCGGTCACGGACCTCGTCGCGCTCATCCTTGCGTCCGTCGCGCGCGCCGGGACCACCGCGTCGGCGACCAGCGTCGCGGTCGGCTTCGCCGCGCCCGGGTTCGCCGGGGTGGTCACCGTCGCCGGCTTCGCCGTCCTTGTGATGCCAACGGCGTGCTGCACGCTTGTGATCGAGCCCGAGCGGACGGCGCCGTCGGCCGGTGCCGGGTGTCGGGTGGGAACGGCGCTACGGTGGGTTACCGGGCGTTCGACCGCGGCAAGCGCGGTCCCGCCCTGACGCGCGAGGGAAGCGGTCGAGGCGCCGATCGCCTCGCCAGCGCTCGACACCGGGGTGGGGGCTATCGTCGCGATCGCTGCGCTGAGTCTGTCCGCTGCCGGTGTGGGGTCGACCGCCCGGGCGTGGACCGCGGCTCGGGCGCCGCGGCCGCCAAGCAGGCTCGGCAGCGCGGTCGCGGCGAGCAGCACCAGCGCGGCGCCGCTCCCAGCGGCAGAAAGCGGCATCTCGGCGCGCTCAGCCGCCGTGCGGCGAATCTGCCAGTAAGCGGATGACTCGCGCAACGGGCGCGGGCTCGAGAGATCGCGCTCGGGCTTCAGGCGATACAGCTCTACCGAGGCGCGTCTTGGGCGGCCGCGACGGGCGAGCGATCGCTCGAGGGATAACGCCCACAGCTCAGCGCAACCGAGATCTCGCGTGGTCTCCACAACGGCTCCCTTCCTACGACTTGAAAGCCTGCGGAGTTAGCTGACGGGCTCGCGCATCGCGCTATGCCGGGTTGGAAACGGCAATTCGCCCCAGCGACCTGATCGATCGCACTGGGTCCCCCGCTCGCCGGCCACGGGTGGATCGGCGACTCGGCTCGTTATGTGGCCGTCGAGGGTAACAGGAAAAATCTTGCAAAGCGCTGTTCTGCATGGGATCTTGCCAGCTGCTTGCGGTTGGGTCCGCTCTCGTGCGTCGACCCCGCGGCAAAGGGCTAATGGCGCTATGTGGCGTGGTGGGGGGATGAACGGCACGCAATTGCCGCGGGGCCGACGCACGAGGCGGCCTCTGTGCGCCGGCTGGCTCGATCTATGCCCGCGCGCTTTGAAGCTCCGTGGAGCGTTGGGTGGTGCCGGGCCGGAGGGGCCTCGCTATCCTCATCGCCCGGTATGAGACCTCCGGAGCTGACGGTTCCTGAACAGCGGGTGCTTGGCTGCCTGATCGAGAAACGGCGGACGACGCCGGATGCTTATCCGCTGTCGATCAATGCGCTCCGGCTCGCGTGTAATCAGTCGACCAACCGTGACCCGGTGCTCGACTACGACGAGCACACGGTGCGGGAGGCGGCGCAGCGGCTCAGCCGCCGGGGGCTCGCGCGGCTCGCGAGCGGGGCTGGGAGCAGGGCGATCAAGTACCGCCACCTTGCCGAGGAGGGGCTCGGTCTCGGTGACGCGGAGCTCGCGGTTCTGTGCGTGCTGCTGCTGCGCGGCGCTCAGACGCCGGGCGAGCTGAAGGCGCGCACCGAGCGGCTGGCCAGGATCCAGTCGCTGGCAGACGTCGAGGCGCTGCTCGATCAGCTGACGGATCGCGGCTACGTTGCTCGCCTGCCCCGCCGACCCGGCCTGAAGGAGGACCGCTTCATCCACCTGCTCAGGGTCGAAGACGAAGAAGTCCAGACCAGCACACCCACCACCGCATTCGAAGAACGACCGATCCGGAGCGCCCCCGCCCCCCAGCCCACCGACAACGGCCTAGCCGAACGAGTGACAAAGCTCGAAACGGAAGTGGACACGCTACGAGCAGAGCTAAGCGAGCTTCGCGAGGCGCTCGGCGAATAGGCCCGCGCCCCGCTACGTCGGAAAGGCCTGCCCAATCAGATACATAGCCCCCCCGACGATCGCCCCCGCGAGCGTCATCTCGAAGCCGGCCGACCACCATGAGCGAAGCGTGACGAGTGACTTCGCGGCGCCGACGAGGAAGTGGGCGATGAGGGATACGACCGCGGCGGCGATGATCGCGACCGACCCCGTGGTGATCATGAACGGGATGACGGGGACGATCGCCCCGATCCCGGTGCTGATCCCGGCGGCGATCGCGGCCTGCTTGGGGTCGCCGGAGCTCTTGACGCTGCCGAACTCCTCGGCGGCGAGCGCCTGGAGCATCGCGTCGGGCTGCTTGGAGAGGCGCTCGGCCAACTCGTCGGCGGTCTTCTCGTCGATCCCCTTGAGCTGGTAGAAGAGCGACAGCTCCTCCTTCTCCTCCTCGGGGTGCTCGGCGATCTCCTGGCGCTCGCGTTCGATGTTCGCTTCCATCATCTCGACCTCTGACCGCTCGGCGAGGAACGCGCCGGTGGCCATCGAAAGTGCGGACGCGACAGCACCGGAGAGGCCGGCGGTGAGGACGAAGCTGCTCCCGCCGGTGGCGCCGGAGACGCCGGCCACGATCCCGAACACGGCGGCAAGCCCGTCGTTGGCGCCGTAGATCGCGCCCGAGATCCAGCTGGTTCCCGACGAGTGCCACTTCTCGCGACTGAGGATCTTGTCGAGCCGGCGCTGCGCGCCCGGGACCCCGACCGGCGCCGGGTCGGGCGTGGGCTCGGCGCCGCCGCGGATCTCCTGGACCGCGAGCGAGTGGGAGCGCTCCTCTTTGCGGATCTCGCGCAGGAGCCTGTCGGTGGTCGAATCGCCGGTCGACCGCTTGTAGAAGTCGTCGACCTCCTCGTTCTCGGCCGCCTCGCGTGCCGCCAGCAGCCGATCGACCGGCGCGACACGCGCCTGCAGCCGCAGCCATGGCGAGAGCCTGACCGAACTGCGCTCAGGGACCGGGATGCCGAGCTCGTGCATCCGTTCCTCGAGCCGCCCTCGATGACCGCTCTCCGCCTCTGCCATCCGCCGCAGGATGTCCCGCTCGCGCTCGGGCATCCGGCGGCTGATCAGTTCATAGACGTTGCCGGCGACGATCTCGTTGCGCCATGCATCCAGCAGGCGGTCGCGGACCTCATCGCTCACCGCCCGGATTCGTCCCCGACGGCTGATCGCGGGGATTCGTCTGCGGCCTGCATGGGTCCGGCAGGTACCACGGTGAGCGTCGGCCGGCCCGGCTGGTATCGACGGGCGGGACGCTCGGGTCGCGGCAGCCGCGGATTAAATCGGCGGTGCCAGAGCCCGACGAGCCCGAGACGCCAGAACACGTAGCCGGTCCAGCCGGGAAAGATCGAGAAGTCCATGCGGCGGAAGTGGGCGAGCGCACGCCTGGCCAGGTAGAGGGTCCGCAACACAAGTCCGATCCTCGGGTACAGGCGCTGTGGCTCCGTGCTCGCGCGCACGTGTCGCAGCAACCGCTTCCACAGCCACGGCGGCGGCTTCACCAGACACAGGACATACAGGAGCAGGTTGCCGATCCGGGGCGGGATCACGAAGAAGCTCGAGTCGATCTTGTCCACCTCGATCCCCCTCTCCTTGATCAGCCGCTCGAGCTCGGTGTTCGGAATCACCTTGAGCGAGTAGATGAACAGCGTGTAGGGGCGCGGCATGTCGTAGATCACCTGGAGGGTGTCGATCACGTCCTGCCGCGTCTCGACCGGGTTGTCGACGATCAGGTCGTACGCGGGCGGCAGGTGGTACTTGGGGGCGAAGTTCCCGATCACCTTGCCGGCGGCCCGAATCTTCTCCGGCGGCGACGGGCGCTTGTAGAAATCGAGGATGTGCTCGCTGCCGGACTGGATCCCCATCCGGATCCGGTTCATCCCGGCCCAGGTCAGCAGTTCGAACTTGTCCTGCTTGACGTAGTTCGGAATCACCCCGTAGACGGCGAACGGGATGTCGAGCTCTTCCTTCCAAAGGACGGCGAATTCCTCGAGCTGGTCATAGCCGATTGCCATGAAGCTGTCGTCGTGGAAGCTCACCTGGGACAGGTGCGGGAAGCGCCGCCGCGCGTCCTTGATCTGATCGACGATGTAGCGCGCGCTCGGGTGACGGATGCGCTTGTATTTGGCATCGTTGGCGATGAACTTCGTGTTACCGCAGTACGTGCAGTGGAACGGGCACCCGATTGACCACAGGGTCGTGTAGCTGAGGCCGTCATTGGCGACGTAGTCACCCAGGCCGATGTCGTCGAACCCCTGTCCGGTCCGGTAGATCTTCTCCTTCTCGCGGTAGAGCGGAAACGGAAGCGTCTCCATCTCCTGGGCCGTCATCAGCGGCAGGAAGTGGTTACGTATGACCTCGTCGCCGTGCTTGAACCAGAAGTTCTTCACGGTGGTGTCGTCGCGTCCCCGCTGCAGCGATTCGAACAGCTCCGCGAACGCGAATTCGCCCTCGCCGGTGCAGATCGCGTCGACATCGGCTGTGATCGCATCCTCGGGGTTGATGATCGGGTGGATCCCGCCCCAGATCATGTAAATCGACGGGTTCAGCAGACGCACGCGGCTGATGATCCGGTGCGTGAGGTCCGCGTAACCCGTCATCGACGAGAACCCGAGCAGATCAGCGCCCGCAAGCTCCTGCGCGACCTCGTCGACCTCGTCGTCGTTCAGATCGCCGCCTGAGCCGAGGCCGCCGAACAGCGCGTTCCGGATTCCCCGGTACCGGTTGGTCGTGACGTAACACGCCTGAGTATCAGCGTTCAGGCCAGCGACGAACGCGGCCATCTTGCGAAAGCCGCATGAGGTAATGCCGTCCTCGAGGGAGACCATACGGACTTTCATTGCTGTGCAACTCCCCTAAACTCAGGATTACGCCTCGGTCCGGGGACCGGCGTGAGGGCTCGAAGCTTACAACCTGCGCTGGCGGGTCGGGCGTGGCCTACCAGCCCTCGGCGTGGTCGCCCATAATCAGCGGAATGTCGACGCGCATCTGGCTATGCGGGCGCCTTCGCGTCAGTCTTGACGGCGAATCGCTCGAACAGCGGCTCGAGCGCCGTCAGGCGCGGGTCCTCGCAGCGCTGCTGGTGCTGCGCCGCGAGCGTCCGATGCGCCGTGAACAGCTGATCGAGGCGATCTGGCCGCAGGCGAGCTGGGGGCAGCACGACGGAGCGCTCCGCGTGCTCCTGAGCGCGGTCCGGCGGGTGTTCGGCGCCGACGCCCTCACCGGGCGCGTTGAGCTGAGGCTCGAGCTACCAAGCGACACGTGGATCGATGTGGAGCAGGCCGCCGCCGATGTCGCAGTTGCCGAGCGGGCGCTGCGCGAAGGGAGGCTCGCAGACGCTGCTGCCTCAGCCCGGGCTGCGGCACTGCTGGTCGCCGAGCCGTTCCTCGCCGGCGAGACGGGGACGTGGATCGAGGAAACGCGTCGAGATCTCGACGACCTGGCGGTCAGTGCACTCGAGCTCGAGGCCCGCGCGGAGCTCCAGCGCGGGCGCACGAGGGAAGCCGAGCGGGCGGCACGGGAGCTCGTGACGCGCGCACCGTACCGCGAGGGTGGTCACGCGCTACTGATGGAGGCGCTCGCCGCGCAGGGGAACACGGCGGAGGCGCTACTCGCCTATGAACGCTTGCGCCTGCTCCTACGCGATGAGCTGGGTACGACCCCTTCGCATGCCGTCAGCGATCTCCACGCGCGACTGCTGGCCGGCGCGGAGTCCGCCGCTCCGCCACCCGCCGACGGGAGCCTGGTCGATGTTCCCCAGCTGCCGCTCCCGGTTGCGCTCGCGCCGGTCGAGGGGTTGCGCTTCGTCGGTCGTGAGGCTGAGCGTGCGGCGATCGAGGAGGCGTGGCTGCGGGCGCGCGCGGGAACGCGTCGTGTCACGCTGATCGCGGGAGAGCCGGGAATCGGTAAGACGAGCCTCGTGGGCGAGCTCGCGCGCCGCGCCGACGCCGACGGTGGCCTGGTGCTCTACGGGCGCTGCGACGAGGATGTCGGCTTCGCCTTCCAGCCGTTCGTCGAGGCGCTGCGTGCCTACGTGTCGGTCACCCCTCCGTCGCTGCTGCGCGAGCAGGCGGGTCGCGGCGCGCCCGAGCTCGCTCGCGTTCTTCCGGAGCTTGCGGAGCTGCTCGGGGACGTGACGCCGCCGACGCGGCCCGACGCCGCGCTCGATCAGTACCTGATGTTCGAAGCGGTGGTGGGATTCCTGGCCGCCGTCGCCGAGCGCGCGCCGGTGCTGCTGGTCCTCGACGACCTGCACTGGGCGGCGCGGCCGACGCTACACCTGCTGCGCCATCTCGTCCGCTCGCCGCCCGATATGGCCGTCTGCGTCGTCGGCACCTTCCGGGACACCGAGCTGCCGAGCGCCGGCCTGACGCGCGGCGCGCCGCACCCGCTGACCGAGATGCTCGCGGACCTGCGCCGGGAGCCGGGGAACGAGCGCCACGCCCTCCAAGGCCTGAGCGATCAGGACGTCGAGACGCTGATGTCCGGTGCGGTCGACGGCACGCTCGACGCCAAGCGCCGCTCGCTTGCGCGCGCCGTCCATGAGGAGACCCAGGGCAACCCGTTCTTCGTTGGCGAGATCCTCCGTCATGTCGCCGAGGCGGGCCACCAGCCGGCTTCTGGCGACATCGATCTGGCACAGCTCGGCATTCCCGACGGTGTGCGTGAAGTCGTCAGCCGCCGGTTGATGCGGCTCTCCGAGGATGCCACGCGAGTCCTGACGGTCGCGGCCGTCGCCGGGCCGATGGTGACACTGCCGCTGCTCGAGCGGGTTCCGGACGCGGGGGTGACCCCTGACGCGCTGCTCGACGCCCTCGATGAGTGCGTCAGAGCGCGGGTTCTGGTGGAGTCCGAACGGCTCCGCGGGAGGTATGCCTTCGCGCACGCGCTCGTGCGTCAGGCTGTCTACGCCGACCTCACGGCGGCGAGACGGGGACGACTGCACCGCCAGG
>Ga0302324_100010139_pt1 | contig 19567 bp, 18 predicted proteins | sample Palsa_T0_1_FD_201949 | JGI IMG/M metagenome (GOLD analysis project Ga0302324, IMG submission 201949) | Peat permafrost microbial communities from Stordalen Mire near Abisko, Sweden - Palsa_T0_1 | ecosystem: Environmental > Terrestrial > Soil > Palsa > Peat permafrost | place: Sweden: Abisko...
GGCGCGGCCGATCTCGCCGCCATCCGCCGTCACTGCGGCATTGTTGGACATGTTCTGCGGCTTGAACGGCCGCACCGCGAGGCCGCGATCGGCAAGCGCGCGGGCGAGCCCGGCGACGATCAGCGATTTGCCGACATCCGAGCCGGTCCCCTGGAACATCAGGGCGCGCGCCGCCACGTCTAGAATCCCGTCAACAACGTTTGAATCCCATTGTTGTCATCGCCCGGTTCGACCGGGCGATCCAGTAACCACCGGGTTGCGATTTGGGCGAAGCATGAATTCTTCCGATGCCACAGGGATTACTGGATGCCCCGCTTTCGCGGAGCATGACACTGAGACTGAATGAATCGTCAGTGGCATAACATTAGAACTCGATGCCCGGCTGCGCCTTCACGCCGGCGGCGAAGTGATGCTTGACCAGGGTCATCTCGGTCACGAGATCGGCCGCCGCGATCAGTTCCGGCTTGGCGTTGCGCCCGGTGACGACCACGTGCAGCCCGTCGCGGCGCGCGCTCAGGGCGGCGACGACCGCTTCGAGATCGAGATATTCATAGCGCAAGGCGATGTTGAGCTCGTCGAGGATGACGAGGCCGAAGGAGGGGTCCGCGATGAGCTCGCGCGACTTCGCCCAGGCCCGCTCCGCCGCCGCGATGTCGCGGGCGCGGTCCTGGGTCTCCCAGGTGAAGCCCTCGCCCATGGTGTGCCACGACACCTGGTCGCCGAAGGCCGCGAGCGCGTCGCGCTCGGCGGTGTGCCACGCGCCCTTGATGAACTGCACGACGCCGACGCGCTTGCCCCGCCCGAGCATGCGCAGCGCCAGGCCGAAGGCGGCGGTCGATTTTCCCTTGCCGGTCCCGGTGTGCACGATCAGGAGGCCCTTTTCGACGGTCTTTTCCGCGACCTCGGCATCCTGCACCGCCTTGCGCTTCGCCATCTTGGCGCGGTGGCGTTCCGTATCTTCGACGATCTTGGTCATGCCTGTCCTTTTACGATCAGCGGCAGCCCGGCGACGACGAGAACGACGCGGTCGGCGCGGGCGGCGATGCGCTGGTTGAGGCGACCCTGCAGGTCGGCAAACCGCCGCGCAAGCGCATTGTCGGGCACGATCCCGGAGCCGACCTCGTTGGAGACGAGCACGGTCGGCCCTTTGCGGCGGCTCAGGGCGGCTTCGAGGCCGGCGGTTTCGGCCTCGATGTCGGCCTCCGCCAGCATGCGGTTGGTGAGCCACAGCGTCAGGCAATCGACCAGGAGCGCGCCCGCCGCCGCGGCATCGATGGCGGCGGCGAGATCATGCGGCGCCTCGACGGCCTGCCAGCCGGCACCGCGGCGCGCCCGGTGCTGTTCGATGCGTTCCGCCATCTCGGCGTCCAGCGCCTGGGCGGTCGCCACATAGACCCAGGGCGACGCCGTCGCGGTGACCAAGCCTTCCGCATGGCGGCTCTTGCCGGAGCGCGCGCCGCCGAGAACCAGGGTGAGTTGGGGGCGTGGGGTGATCATCATTGAGTGTGTGATACGTCATCCGCAGGCGCGGGCAAGTAGGCCGGATTGAGCGCACGCGAAATCCGGGGTCACCGGCGCATCCGCCAAAGGTTCCCTGATCCGCTGAAATCTCCGAAATTCCGGTGGGGGGACCGGGCCATGCTCGATGCCGACCCGGATTTCGCGTGCGCTCAATCCGGGCTACAGGCCACTCAGAAACGAGGCAATGTCGCGATCGACGGACCGATTTCGGTTGCTCCGACAAACTTCATTTTCTTCCGGGACGCCAAGGTCGAATTCTACAAGTAGCCGAAACTTGGCCGACCGAAAGGCCGGTTGCCCGCAAAATGGGCGAAGGCCTGCGACGAGACCGCTCAGTGACGAAGCCGAAGGAGGTCGTTTCGTCGCAACGGCAGGAATTCGGGATTCGCCGCTTCCACGCCGCGGACAGGCGTTGTAGCCTTCCATGCAGTGCTGCTCGTGCACTCGTACCTCGACCAGCGCCATCACGAAAAATACGTGAGCCGAACCCGGATGCAATCGGCTGAGGTGCGGTGCGCCGTCCGGGTCGAATCAGTCATCAATCGTCGTCAAGGGAGGACATCAGACATGAAGTGGATCACGATCGCTGCATTGGCAGGCACCGCGGTGCTGTGCGCAGGCGCGGCCGGCGCACAGGGCGTCGATTTCTCCAAGGTCGAGATCAAGACCACCGATCTCGGCAACAAGACCTACATGCTCGAGGGCCAGGGCGGCAACATGACGGTCGCGGTCGGCACCGACGGCATCATCATGGTGGACACTGAGTTTGCGCCGCTCCACGACAAGATCAAGGCCGCGATCGAGAAGATATCGCCGCTGCCGGTCAAGTATGTGATCAACACCCATTACCACGGCGATCATACCGGCGGAAACGCGGCGTTCCACAAGGAAGGCGCGACGATCGTGGCGCAGGACAACATCCGGGTCCGCCTCGCGGCCGGCACTACCAACGGATTGACCGGGAACAAGACGCCGCCCGCGCCGGCGGATGCGATCCCGACCGACACCTACCTGGTCGGTGGCATGAAGGTCGACGTCGGCGGCCGCACCGCGCAGGTCGGCCATGTGATCGACGCCCACACCGACGGCGACAGCTGGATCTATTTTCCCGACGCCAATGTGCTCGCCACCGGGGACACGTTCACCAGGAACTATCCCAATATCGACTGGGCCAATGGCGGCGGCATCGACGGCATGATCCTCGCCACCGAAAAGTACCTCAAGGTCGCCAACGACAATACCAAGATCGTGCCTGGCCACGGTCCGCTCGCCACCAAGGTCAACCTCCAGGAATTTCACGACATGCTGGTCACGGCGCGCGACCGGGTAAAGAAATTGTTCGACGAGGGAAAGAGCGAGCAGGAAGTGCTCGCGGCCAACCCGCTGGCCGATCTCGACAAGAAATGGGCCTCTGCTCAGGGTCTCGGAACCGGGGCCACCTTCACGCGCAACGTCTATAACTCGTTCCGCAATCACGACTGACCGACACGCTCATGGGATCGCCGGAGGCGGAAAGCCCGCCCCGGCGGCTCCACATGCGGCCCGGATGGGCCGGACGCTCGATGAGCGCTACAGGCTGCCGCCGGGAGGCGCCTGCTTTGCGTGGGGTTGTTTTTCAAAAAATGAAAGCCGCTGCCCCACCGGGCAGCGCCGCCGCCCGCCGCGAGGTACGGCCCGGCCCACATCGCTTCTCCCAACGATCACATTGACAAAAGCCCTGGACGGACCGCTAAGTGGCGGCATCGACGGCCTCTCGCAAGAGAGCGAACAGGGAATGCGGTGCGGAACGAAGGTTCCTATGCCGCAGCTGCCCCCGCAACTGTAAGCGGCGAGCCCATACCAGGCCACTGGGGTCGAACCCGGGAAGGCGGTTACGGGCACGGACCCGCGAGCCAGGAGACCTGCCGTCGTTTCGGGCGTGCGCTGGGCGGGGTGCCTCGGCGCCGATCGATTAGTTTAGCGGCCGCCGCGAACCGGATGTTTCCGGCGGCGCCATCTCCGCACCCGGGATCCAGGGCTCAGGCCTCAGGAGCGTGCGGGTGACGTTGCGAGATTTCACACCGAAAGACACCACGCAGAACGACGGCGCGGGCAATTCCGCCGCCGCTGACGCCGACGTGGCGGCGGCGCTCAGCACTGCGACCACCATCTATGTCTGCATCACCTGCCGGGACGGCGCCGATTTCGACCAGGTGCCGACGCCGGGGGCGCTGCTTGCCGACGCCACGATACGCGCGGCGGCGGGCACCGGGATCGCCGTCCTGCGGGTGCGCTGCCTCGCCAATTGCAAGCGCGGGCTCAGCGCCGCGGTGCGGCGGAACAATGCCTGGACCTATTTGTTCGGCGGGCTCGACCCCGAGCACGGCGCCCGAGCGCTGATCGAAGGTGCCCGGCTGTTTTCCCACGCGACCGATGGCGTGATGCCGTGGCGCGGCCGTCCCGAAGCGCTCAAGCGCGGCCTCATGGCGCGCACGCCCCCGATCGATTTTCCCGGAGAGGACTGATGACGAATTCGCTCGCGCGCGTACCTTGCACCATCGTCACCGGCTTTCTCGGCGCCGGCAAGACGACGCTGATCCGCCACGTGCTCGGCAATGCCGGGGGCCGCCGCCTCGCGGTGGTCGTCAACGAGTTCGGCGACGTCGGCATCGACGGGGAAATTCTCAAAGGCTGCAGCGATGAGTCCTGTCCGCGCGAGAACATCGTCGAACTCGCCAACGGCTGCCTGTGCTGCACCGTGGCCGAAGAATTCGTGCCCGCACTCGACACCATCCTGTCGCTGCGGCCGGCGGTCGAGCATATCGTGATCGAGACCTCGGGCCTCGCTTTGCCCAAGCCGCTGGTGCAGGCGTTCCACTGGCCGGCGATCAAGAGCCGCGTCACCGTGGACGGCGTCGTCGCGGTGGTCGACGGCGCAGCGCTCGCGGACGGGCGTGTCGCCGCCGACATCGAGGCCTTGGCGCGCCAGCGCGCCGCCGATACGTCGCTCGATCACGACGATCCCGTCGAGGAAGTGTTCGAAGACCAGCTCGCCTGCGCCGATCTCGTCGTGCTCAACAAGCGCGATTTGCTCGACGCCGCCGGCATGGACAAGGCGCTCGCCGCCATTGCGCGCTTCCTGCCGCGCGCGGTGAAGATCGTCACCGTGGCGGACGGCAAGGTCGACCCGGCGGCGCTGCTCGGCCTCGGCGTCGGCACCGAGGACGACATCGAGAACCGCCGCACCCGCCATGACGCGGAAGCCGAGCACAACCACGACGATTTCGACAGCTTCGTCGTGCCGCTGCCGGAGATCGCCGAGCCCGCGGCCTTCGCCGCCCGCGTCGCCGCGCTCGCCGATCTCCACGATGTCTTTCGCGTCAAGGGATTCGCGGCCGTGACCGGCAAGCCGATGCGGCTGCTCGTGCAGGCGGTCGGCGCCCGCGTCACCCATCAATATGACCGCCCCTGGCACGCGTCCGATGCGCGCCAAGGCCGGCTGGTCGTCATCGGCCTCAAGGGGCTCGACCGCGCCGGCGTGACCCGCGCGCTGCTGGGCTGACCGATGCATCTTCTCACCACCACGAGCACGAGCTTCGACGACATCGTCGCGCCGGTCGATCTCGGCCAGGCGCCGGGCGACGTGGTGGTGCTGTCGTTCGCCGACAGCGACCTCGCCGCGCTCGCCGCCGCCTGGGCCGCGGAGCGAGACCTGTTGCCGAGCGTGCGGCTCGCCCATCTGCGCGACCTGCGCCATCCGATGTCGGTCGATCTCTGGATCGAGCGGTCCGGCGTCCATGCCAAGGTGATCCTGGTGCGGCTCATCGGCGGCCTCGACTGGTGGCGCTACGGCGTCGAACGGCTCGCGGGGACCGCGCGCGAGCGCGGCATCGCGCTCGCCGTGCTGCCCGGCGAGGACCGCGACGACCCGCGCCTCGCGGAGGCTTCGACGTTGCCGCCGGACGAACTCGGCGTTCTCCTGCGTTTCTTCCGCGAGGGCGGGACTGAGAATTTGCGCGCGCTGCTGCGCCGGCTGGCGCGCCATGCCGGTGCCCGCCTCGACGCACCGGAGCCGCAGCCGCTGCCGCGGCTGGCCGGCTACCTGCCCGGCATCGGCGCCGTCGATCTCGAACAGCTGGCGGCGAGCCTGCCCGCCGGCCGGCCGGTGATTCCCGTCATCTTCTACCGCGCGCTGCTGCTCGCAGCCGACACAGCCGCGATCGACGCCCTGTACGAGGCCCTGGCGGGGCGCGGGCTCGCACCGGCGCCGCTGGCGATCACGAGCCTCAAGGAGCCGGCCGCAGCGGCCTTCGTACGCGATGCGCTGGCGCGGCTCGCGCCGGCAGCCATCGTCACCACCACGGCGTTCGCCGCCGGCGGCGAGCCCGGCGAACCGACGCCCCTCGACGGGCCCGGCGTGCCGGTGTTCCAGGTGGTGCTCGCGACCACCAAGCGCGCGGCGTGGCGCGACAGCCCGCGCGGCCTCGGCGCCGCCGACCTCGCCATGCACGTGGTGCTGCCGGAACTCGATGGCCGCGTGCTCGCCGGCGCCATCGCGTTCAAGGATGCGCTGCCGGCGCTGGATGGACTCGCCTTCACCGCGTTTGCCAACCGGCCCGAGCCGGACCGCGTCGCCGCCGTCGCTGAACGCGTGGCGGCGCTGGTGCGCCTCGCCGCCACCACGCGGGCGGAGCGCCGCGTCGCGGTGCTGATGCCGGATTATCCGGGCGCGCCGGGCCGCGCCGGCTATGCGGTCGGGCTCGACGTTCCCGCCAGCGTCGTCGCCCTGCTCGCCGATCTCGCCGCCGCCGGCTATGGCGTCGACGCTGCGCCGGAGACGCCAAATACCCTGTTCGATGCGCTGACGACTGCGGATGCCGGCCTGTCGCTCCACGAATATGCACGGCTGATCGCCGAAGTGCCCGCGGAGATACCGGCCCGCATGCGCGAGGCGTGGGGCGAGCCGGCCGACGATCCCGACCTGCGGGACGGCGCTTTCTGCTTCCGTGCACGCACCTTCGGAAACGTCACCGTCGCGCTGCCGCCCGATCGTGGCCGTTCCGGCGAGCGGCGTGCCGACTATCACGACGCCACACTGCCGCCGCGCCATGCGCTGCTCGCCTTCGCGCTGTGGCTGCGCCACGTCGCAAAGGCCGATGCGCTCGTTCATATGGGCGCCCACGGCACGCTGGAATGGCTGCCGGGCAAGGCGGTCGCGCTCACGGCGGCCTGCTTTCCCGAGGCGATGGTCGGGCCGCTGCCGGTGTTCTATCCCTTCATCGTCAGCAATCCCGGCGAGGCGGCCCAGGCCAAGCGCCGGATCGCCGCGGTGACCATCGGGCATCTGCCGCCGCCGCTGGTCGCAGCGGGCCTGTCCGACGATGCGCGCGACCTCGAGCGCCTGGTCGACGAATATGCCCAGGCCGACGGGCTCGACCGCCGCCGCCGCGAACGACTCGCCGAGTTGATCGTGGAGACAGCGCGGCGCAGCGGCCTCGCGCGAGAGGCCTACATCGACGCAGACGCCGATCCCGACGCGGTGCTGCGCGGCATCGACGCCTGGCTGTGCGACCTCAAGGACCTCGCCGTCAAGGACGGCCTTCACGTCTATGGCCGAATGCCGGCCGCGGACGGCGCAGATCCGTCCTGGCAGGCGAGCGCTGCGGCCGAGCGTGCCGCGCTCATCGCCGCGCTCGACGGCAAGCGGGTGGCGCCCGGCCCGGCCGGCGCGCCAGCGCGCGGACGCCGCGACGTGCTGCCCACCGGCCGCAATCTCTACACCGCCGATCCGCGTATGCTGCCGACGCCGACTGCCATGGACCTCGGCGCGCTCGGCGCCGACGAGGTGATCCGCGGCCATCTGCAGGCCCATGGCGAGATGCCGCGCGCGCTCGTCATCGATCTCTGGGGCAGCGCGACGCTGCGCACCGGCGGCGAGGAAATCGCCCACGGCCTCGCGCTGATGGGCTGCCGGCCGGCCTGGGATCACGGCACCGGCCGCGTCACCGGCGTCGAGGTGCTGCCGCCCGCCATGATCGGACGCCCGCGGGTCGACGTGACCTGGCGCATCTCCGGGCTGTTCCGCGACCTGTTCCCGGCCCAGATCGCGCTCCTCGACGCCGCCGTCCGCGCGGTGGCGGCGCGCGAGGAATCCGACGACGAAAATCCGCTCGCCGGTGCGTGGCGCAAGGCAGGGGAAAGTCCGGCCGCGCTGGCGCGCATCTTCGGCACCGCGCCCGGCGCCTATGGCGCCGGTATCGGCGATTTCGGCCTCGAGCCGGATCGCGCCGCGATCGGTGCGGCCTATCTCGAAGCGGCGTCCCATGGCTATGGCGGCGCCGACGGCGGCGCGACGGCGCTGCCCGGCGAATTCGCGGCGCGCGTCGCGGGCGCCGATCTCCTCGTCCATGCGGGCGATGATCCCGGCCGCGATCTCCTGGAGGGTGCGGAAGACGCGGCCTTCGTCGGCGGCTTTGCAGCCGCGGCGGCAGCGCTCGGCCGCTCGCCCGATCTCATCATGCTCGACGTGACCGATCCCAGCCGTCCCCGCGCGCGCCCGCTCGGCCAGGCGCTGGCGCGCATCGTGCGGGCCCGCGCCATCAATCCGCGCTTCATCGCCGGGCAGATGCGCCACGGCCCGCGCGGCGCCGCCGAACTCGCCGAGACCGTCGACCGATTGATCGATTTCGCAGCGATGACATCGGCGGTGTCGAGCACGCTGATCGACCTCGTCCACGACGCCTATCTCGGCGACCCCGCGGTGCGCGACTTCCTGCTGCGCGAGAACCCCGCCGCCGCGCGCGCCATCGCCGCCCGGCTCGACGCCGCGCGCCGCAACGGATGGTGGCACCCGCGCCGCAACGATGTCGACGCCGCGCTCGCGGCCATGCTGGCGGAGACGCCATGAACGCGCGCCTGCCTCTATCCTTGCGCCGCGGCGCCTGCCCCGGCCTGTCGGCGCCGATGCCGACCGGCGACGGCCTGCTGGTGCGCTTCGTTCCGGCCGATGCCGTGCCCCTCGATGCCTTCACCGCGCTGTGCGCGGCGGCGCGCGCCCATGGCAACGGCACCATGGAGGTCACCGCGCGGGGCAGCCTGCAGGTGCGCGGATTGACGCCGGCCTCGGCGTTGCTGTTTGCAACCGAGGTCGCTCGCCTCGGCATCGCCGCGGCCGACGGGGTCGCGGTTCTCGCGGGGCCGTTGCGTGACGATGACGAGGCGATCATCGATGCCTCCAACCTTGCCGCTGAGCTGCGCCGCGCGATTGCGCAGGCGCATCTCGCCTTGGCGCCGAAAGTCTCGGTCGTGGTCGACGGCGGCGGCCTCCTGCATCTCGATGCGCTGTCCGCCGACATCAGGCTGCGCGCTGTCGGACCGGCGAAATCACCACGGTTGCTGGTAGCGCTAGGCGCTCTTCCCCCTCTCCCCGAAGGGGGGAGTATCGGGGAGGGGGTCGCGGGCCGCATGCGTGGCGCTGGTGGCGGGTCAGCGGACCCCCTCCCCAACCCTCCCCCTGAAGAAGGGGGAGGGAGAGAGCTGCCTGCATGGCTCGGCGCCGTCGCGCCGGAGCGCGCGGTCGATGTCGTGCTCGGGCTCCTCCGGGAGATCGCAGCACGTGGCCCGCGCGCGGCGGACTTGCTTCGCTCCCAGGGCATCGGTGCGCTTCGTTCGCAGTTCCGTATCGAACCCGCTGCGATCCCCCCGCGGCGGCCGCCCGCTGAGATGATCGGCCGCCATCGCCTGCGCGACGGATCGCTGGCACTGGGGATCGCGCTCGCCTTCGGCCATGCCCAGGCCGGTGCGATGGCGGAACTCGCTCGTCTTGCATCCATCCACGGCGCGCGATCGATTTGTCCCGTGCCGGACCGTGCGCTGATGCTGATCGGCGTTTCCTCGGAGAATGCGGACGCACTCACCACCGCAGTCGAGCGACTCGGCTTCGTCGTGTGCGCCGGCGATCCGCGCCGCCGCATCGCCGCGTGTCCGGGCGCGCCGGCTTGCGCGTCCGGCTTCATCGACGCGCGGCGGCTCGCCGCTGCGCTCGCGCCGCAGCTTGCGGGACTGCGCGCCGGCATCGCGGTCCATGTGTCCGGTTGCGCCAAGGGCTGCGCCCATCGCGCCTCCGCGGCACTGACCGTGGTCGGAGACGCCTACGGCTGCGGCATCATTCGAGACGGCAACGCGCGGGCGATGCCGGGCTACCACGTCGCGCCCGGCGGCCTCGCGGCCGAGGTCGCACGCGCTTTTGCAGATGGCGAGGCCGTCCATGGCTGAGCTCGCCTATCTGCGCGACGGCACCGCGATCTACGAGCGCTCCTTCGCCATCATCCGCGCCGAGGCCGATCTCGCCCGCTTCACGCCGGACGAAGCCGAAGTGGCGGTGCGCATGATCCATGCCTGCGGCCTCGTCGAGGCGGCCCGCTCCATCGAATTCGGCCCCGGCCTGGTCGCAGCGGCGCGCGCCGCGCTGGCGCAGGGCGCGCCGATCCTGTGCGACGCCGAAATGGTGGCGCATGGCATCACCCGGGCGCGGCTGCCGGCGAAGAACGAGGTCGTCTGCCTGCTGCGTGATCCCCGCGTGCCCGCGCTCGCCGAACGCCTCGCCACCACCCGCTCCGCCGCCGCGCTCGATCTGTGGGGCGACAAGCTCGGCGGTGCCGTGGTCGCCATCGGCAATGCGCCGACGGCGCTGTTCCGCTTGCTCGAAATGCTCGCGTCCGGCGCGCCGCGTCCGGCGGCGATCCTCGGCATTCCCGTCGGCTTCGTCGGCGCGGCGGAATCCAAGGATGCGCTCGCGATCGGCAGCCATGGCGTGCCCTACCTCGTCGTGCGCGGCCGCATGGGCGGCAGCGCGATGACCGCGGCCGCCGTCAACGCGCTGGCGAGGAGCGGATTATGAGCGCCCCCGCGCGGCTGATCGGCGTCGGCGTCGGGCCCGGCGACCCCGAATTGATGACGCTCAAGGCATTGCGGGCGCTGCGCGAAGCCGACGTGGTCGCCCACTTCGCCAAGGCCGGCAATCCGAGCAAGGCGCGCGCCATCGCCGCCGGCCATCTGCGGCCGGGGGTCGCCGAAGTGCCGCTGCTCTATCCCGTGACCACCGAAATCCCCAGGCACGAGCCCGCCTATTGCAGCGAGATCGCGGCCTTCTACGACGGCTGCGCCGACACGCTCGCCGCCCATCTCGATGCGCGCCGCTCGGTCGCGGTGATCTGCGAGGGCGACCCCCTGTTCTACGGCTCCTACATGCACCTGCATGTGCGGCTCGCCGCGCGCTATCCGACCGAGGTGATCGCGGGGGTCACCGGCATGTCCGGCTGCTGGTCGGCGGTGGGCGCACCGATCGCGCAGGGCGACGATGTCTTCACCGTGCTGCCGGGGACGCTGCCGGAGGACGAGCTGGAGCGTCGCCTGCGCGATGCCGATGCCGCCGTGATCATGAAGCTCGGCCGCAACCTGCCCAAGGTGCGGCGCGCGCTGGCGCGTACCGGGCATCTCGTCCGCGCCATGTATGTGGAACGCGGCACCATGAAGGACGCGGTGGTGATGCGGCTCGCCGACAAGGCCGACGACTGCGCACCCTATTTCGCCATCGTTTTGGTGCCGGGCTGGGAGGGACGATCGTGAGCGGACATCTCGCGGTGGTCGGCCTCGGTCCGGGGGATGCGCGCTGGCTCACCCCGGAAGCCGGCGCGTGGCTCGCCGCCGCCGATGCCGTTTACGGCTACGGCGCCTATCTCCTTCGCGTTCCCGAGCGCGAAGGCCAGGCGCGCCACGCCTCCGACAACCGCGAAGAGGGCGCCCGCGCCGCGGCGGCGCTGCGCCATGCGGCGCAGGGCGCGAAGGTCGCGATCGTCTCCGGCGGCGATCCCGGCGTATTCGCCATGGCGGCGGCGGTGTGCGCGGAGATCGAGGCGGGGCCGGACGCATGGCGCGCGCTCGATCTCGCCATCGTCCCCGGCATCACCGCGATGCTGGCGGTGGCGGCCCGCGCCGGCGCGCCGCTGGGACATGATTTCTGTGCGCTCTCGCTGTCCGACAATCTCAAGCCATGGGAGTTGATCGAGCGCCGGCTCGATGCCGCCGCCACCGCCGGGTTCGTCATCGCGCTCTACAATCCGATCTCGCGGGCGCGGCCGTGGCAGCTCGGCGCCGCGCTGGAGCGGTTGCGCCGCCACCTGCCGGCCGCGACGCCCGTTGTGTTCGGCCGCGCGGTCGGGCGCACCGACGAGGGTGTCGCGGTGACGACTCTCGGCGATGCCGACCCCGCCGCAGCCGACATGGCGACACTCATCATCGTTGGATCGCGCGAGACGCGGATCGTGGCACGTCCCGACGGTGCCCCGCTGGTCTACACGCCGCGGGCCGCTTCGGGTGCGAGCACATGATCGAGCCGCGCCAGCGCTTCCTCCACGCCCGCCACCGCCGGCACCTGGGGCCGCGCGGGCCGGGCCAACATGATGACGGGCAGGCCGAGGCGCCGCGCGGCGGCGATCTTGCCATAGGTCGCCGCGCCGCCGCTGTTCTTGGCAATGATGATATCGATGCGATGCTCCCCGAGCAGCCTGTATTCGTCGGTCTCGTCGAATGGGCCGCGGCCGGTGAGATAGACGGCGTGCGGCACCGGAAGTTTCGGCTCGACCGGATCGACGCTGCGGATGAGGTAGAAGTGCTGCGGTGCCGCCACGAACGGCGCCAGCTCTTTGCGGCCGAGCGCGAGAAAGGCGCGGCACGGCGCGGCGCCGAGAGCCTGCACGGCCGCCGGCATGTCCGGCACCTCGGTCCAGTGGTCGCCCGCGACCGCTTCCCAGGCGGGACGATCGAGCACCAACAGCGGGATTTTTGCGCGGGCCGCCGCGTCGGCGGCATTGGCGGAAATCTGGGCGGCATAAGGATGCGTCGCGTCGATCAGGAGGTCGATCGCTTGCGCGCCGAGCCAAGCGGCGAGGCCCGCCGCGCCGCCAAAACCGCCGACCCGCACCGGAACCGGCTGCGGCGCCGGCGCGGCCGTGCGGCCGGCGAGCGACAGCGTCACCGCGAGGTCGGTGCGGGATGCCAGGCGCTCGGCGAGCTGCCGCGCCTGCGTGGTGCCGCCGAGAATGAGGATGCGCTTCATGTCGCTCGCTGACCCGCTATCGCCCGACACTGCCGCATCACCGCGCTGGCTGTCCATCGTCGGCATCGGCGAGGACGGGGTCGAAGGGCTGACCCCGATTGCCCGCGGGCTCGTCAGCGGCGCCGCGATCGTGTTCGGCGGCAAGCGGCATCTGGCGCTGGCGGCGTCCGTGATTCGCGGCGCGGCGCGGCCATGGCCTTCGCCGTTCGACCGCGCAGCCGAAGAGGTCTTGGCCCAACGCGGACGTCAGGTCTGCGTGCTCGCCTCCGGCGATCCCTTCATGCATGGCGTCGGCGCGGTGCTGGCGCGCCATGTCGAGGCGCAGGAAATGCTGGTGATGCCGGCGCCCTCGGCATTCAGCCTCGCGGCGGCACGGCTCGGCTGGGCGCTGCCGGAGACGGCGCTGGTCTCGCTGCACGCCCGCGCGCTCGACTTCGTGCGACCGCATCTGCAGCCCGGGGCGCGCGTCATCGCGCTGACCTCGGACGGCACGGTGCCGGCTGCGCTGGCGCGGCTGCTGGACGACGCCGGCTTTGGCGGTTCGCGGTTCGTCGTGCTCGAAGCGCTCGGCGGCCCGCGCGAGCGCATGCGCGTCACGACGGCCGCTTCGTTCGATCTGCACGATGTCGATGCCCTCAATACCGTTGCGATCGAGGTCGTGGCCGCGCCCGGCGCGCGCGTCATCGCTCGCGTCGCCGGCCTCGCCGATGCCCTGTTCGAGCATGACGGCCAGATCACCAAGCGCGAAATCCGCGCCGTCACGCTGTCGGCACTGGCGCCACGCCGCGGCGAATTGCTGTGGGACATCGGCGCCGGCGCCGGCTCGGTGGCGATCGAATGGCTGCTCGCCGATCCCTCGCTGCGCGCCGCCGCCATCGAGGGACGTGCCGATCGTGCCGCCCGCATCCGCCGCAACGCCGCCGCCTTCGGCGTGCCCGCGCTGGACGTGGTCGAGGGCGAAGCGCCGGGTGCACTCGCGGGTCTCGCGCCTCCCGATGCAATCTTCATCGGCGGTGGCGCCGGCGACCCCGGTGTGCTCGATGCGGCCCTCACTGCCTTGCGTCCGGGCGGCCGCCTGGTCGTCAATGCGGTGACCCTCACCACCGAAGGCCTGCTGCTCGCGCGCCACGCGACGCTCGGCGGCGAACTGGTCAGGATCGCGGTCTCGCGTGCCGAACCGGTCGGCCGTAACGCGGATCCGCAATCGCCGCTGGCGTGGCGCCCGGCGATGCCGGTGACCCAATGGGCGTGGGTGAAGCCATGATCGTCGCGGGCGTCGGATGCCGCAAGGGTACGAAGGCCACCGAGATCAAGGCGGCGATCGCAGCCGCGCTTGCCGGTGCCGGTCTCGGGCTTGCGGCTGTACGGCTGATCGCGACATCTGCGGCCAAGGGCGGCGAGGCCGGTATCGCCGCGGCGGCATCGTCCATCGGCGTGCCGCTGGTGCTGGTCGCCCAGGACGACCTCGCGGCGGCGGGCGAACGCGCAGTGACGCGGTCGCAACGCGTCCTCGCGCTGGCCGGCGTATCGTCGGTCGCGGAAGCCGCCGCGCTCGCGGCCGGCGGGCCGGCGGCGCGGCTGATTGCGCCGCGCATCGCGGTGGGGCCCGCCACTTGCGCCCTCGCCGACAGCGGGAGCGGCCCGTGACCGTGCATTTCATCGGCGCCGGCCCCGGCGCAGCCGACCTCATCACCGTGCGCGGCCGCAACCTGGTGGCGCGCTGCCCGGTCTGTCTTTATGCCGGCTCGATCGTGCCGAAGGAGCTGATCGCCCTGTGCCCGCCCGGCGCGCGCATCGTCGACACCGCGCCCATGAGCCTCGACGAGATCGAGGCGGAGTTCGTGCGCGCCGACGCGGACGGCCGTGATGTCGCGCGGCTGCATTCCGGCGACCTCTCCATCTACAGTGCACTCGCCGAGCAGCTTCGCCGGCTGGAGCGGCACGGTATTCCCTACACGCTGACGCCGGGCGTGCCGGCATTCGCTGCCGCCGCCGCGGCGCTCGGCACCGAGCTCACTGTGCCCGAGGTGGCGCAGAGCGTGGTGCTCACCCGCATGCCCGGCCGCGCCTCCGCCATGCCCAAGGCTGAGCAGCTCACGGCGTTCGCGGCCACCGGCGCGACGCTGGCGATCCACCTCGCCATTCCCGCCATCGAGGCCATCGTCGCGGAGCTGACGCCGTTCTACGGCGTCGATTGCCCGGCCGCGGTGGTGGTGCGCGCGAGCTGGCCGCAGGAGCTGATCCTGCGCGGCACGCTGGGCGACATCGCCGCCAAGGTCGCCGCCGCGCCGATCGAGCGCACCGCGCTCGTGCTGGTCGGCCGGGCGCTCGCCGCAAAAGGTTTCCGCGACAGCGCGCTGTACGACCCGGATTATCGGCGCCGGTTTCGCGGTGGAGAAGCCTAATGACCGGCGGCGTCGGGAGCATGGCCCACCAACTGGCCGTCGCGGTCGAACACCGCGATCTCGACGGCGACGCCGCTGCCGGCGACGGGCCCCAGCGCCGTCTCCCGAGCCGTCTCCGCGACCTTGTCGCCGAGCGCGATGCCCGCCGCGGCGGCATGGGCGAAGGCTTCCGCCGTGGTGTTCGCTGCGGCGATGCGCGCGCCCAGCGCGGCGGAGCCGCCGGCGGCTTCCGCCAGTCCGGCCAGCGCCACCAGATCGACGGTGCCGCGCTTGGAATGCAGGTCGAGCATGCCCTGCGCGAGCTTCGTCATCTTGGCGACGCCGCCGGCGATGGTCACCCGCGCCACCGGATGGCGGCTCAGGTATTTGAGCATGCCGCCGACGAAATCGCCCATTTCGATCAGCGCGGTCTCGGGCAATCCGCAGAGCTTTTGCACGGCGGCTTCCGAACTGGCGCCGGTCGAGCCGGCGATATGGGTGAGGCCGGCGGCGCGCGCGACATCGATGCCGCGGTGGATCGAATGGATCCAGGCGGAGCAGGAATAGGGGATTACGATGCCGGTGGTGCCGAGGATGGACAGGCCGCCGACGATGCCGAGCCGGCCGTTGAGCGTCTTGGCGGCGAGCGCCCCGCCGCCGGGGACCGCGATCTCGACCTCGACATCGCCGCTCGCCTGGGCGGCGGCCGCGACCTCGGCGATGGCGGCGGCGATCATCTGGCGCGGCACCGGATTGATGGCGGGTTCGCCCGGCGGAATGGCGAGGCCCGCCCGCGTCACGATGCCGACCCCTTCGCCGGCGCGGAAGATGATACCGCTGCCCGGCATTCCCCGGCGTACCGTCGCGAGGATGAGGGCGCCGTGGGTCACGTCCGGATCGTCGCCGGCGTCCTTCACCACCCCTGCGGTCGCGGACTCCGCATCCCTGCGGGTGACAGCCAGCACGAAAGCCGGCCGCTCACCATTCGGCAAGGTCACCTCGACCGGATCGGGGAATACCCCGGTCAACAGGCCGGCATAGGCCGCCTTGGCAGCCGCGGTGGCGCAGGTGCCTGTCGTCCAGCCGCGGCGGAGCGGAGGGTCTTGCAAGGTCATGTCGCCATTGTAGCAACTCCGGCTCTGGGTTCCGATACTCGTACTTGGCCGCCAAGTACCTGGCTGGGATTTCTCCCTCCCCTTGAAAAGGGGAGGGTTGGGGTGGGGATCGCGGGCCACAGGTGCAGTGCGTGTGGTGCGGCAGCGGACCCCCTTCCCAACCCTCCACCTGAAAAAGGGGGAGGGGGCTGGCCCAGGCCGGATCAGTGGAGTCACGCCGGAGCTTGGCCATGAGCGGCTGGACGGACCTTGCGGCGCGGCGCAGCGGCATTCCCGTGCTCGAACCCGGCCATGTCTGGCTCGCCGGCGCCGGGCCTGGAGACCCCGGGCTCCTGACCCTCGATGCGCTGGCGGGGCTCGGCCAAGCCGACGTGATCGTCCACGACGCCCTGGTCGATCCGCGCGTGCTGGCACTGGCGGGGCCGGGCGCGCGGCTCGAATTCGCCGGCAAGCGCGGCGGCAAGCCGTCGGCGACCCAGGAAGATATTTCCCGCCGCCTCGTCGCGCTGGCGCAGGCCGGCGAGCGGGTGCTTCGGCTCAAGGGTGGCGATCCCTTCGTGTTCGCCCGCGGCGGCGAGGAGGCCGCGGCGTTGGCCGCCGCAGGGGTGCCGTTCCGGATCGTGCCCGGTGTCACCGCGGGGCTCGCCGCGCTGGCCGCGGCGCTGATTCCGGCGACGTTGCGCGGCGTCAACCGCGCCGTCATTTTTGCGGCCGGCTATGGCGCCGATGCCGACGGCGCCCCGGATTGGGGCGCGCTGGCGCGCACCGGCGAGCCCATCGTGCTCTACATGGCGATGCGCAATCTCGCCGAGATCGCGGACGCCTTGATCGCGGGCGGCCTCGCGCCGCACACACCCGCCGCGGTCATTGCGGCGGCGACCACAGCGGCAGAGCGCGTCCTCGTCTCGACGCTGGGCCGCATCGCCGCGGACGTGCAGGCGCACGGCATCGAGGCGCCGGCGATCGTGGTGATCGGCGAAATCGTGACCGCGCGGCAGGATTTGCGCGCGGGCGCGGCAGTGCGGGAGCCGGTGCGGTGACGGCGCGCGGCCTCATCGTCGCGGCGCCTCGCTCGGGTTCGGGTAAGACCACGGTGACGCTCGGCCTGCTCGCCGCCCTAAAGCAACGTGGGGTCGCCGTGCGCGCTGCAAAGGCGGGACCGGACTATATCGATTCCGCCTTCCACGCCGCGGCCACCGGCGCGCCGAGCATCAATCTCGACAGCTGGGCGATGGCGCCGGCGCTGCTCGACGCGCTCGCGGGCGGGGCCGCAGAAGCGGCCGAGATTCTCGTCATCGAAGGCGTCATGGGACTGTTCGACGGCGTCGCCGGGCCGCCCGGCCGCGGCGGCGCGACCGCCGACCTCGCGGCGCGGTTCCGCCTGCCGGTGCTGCTCGTGCTCGATGTCTCCGGCCAGTCGCAAACGGCGGCGGCGGTGGCGCGCGGCATCGCCTGCCACGATCCGGCCGTGCGCGTCGCCGGCGCCGTGCTCAATCGGGTCGGCAGCGAGCGCCATCGCGGTCTCGTCGCCGAGGCGATGGCGGCGTCGGGAATAGCGGTGTTCGGCGCGGTGCCGCGCGACGCGGGCCTGGCGATGCCGGAACGCCATCTCGGCCTGGTCCAGGCCGCCGAGCATGGCGATATCGCGGCCCGGCTCGACCGCCTCGCCGACATGGCCGAGCGCCATCTCGACCTCGATGCAATCCTCGCGGCCGCCGCGCCGCTGGTGGTTTCCGGCACCGCAAGCCTGCCGGCACTGCCGCCGCCGGGACAACGGGTCGCGCTCGCCACGGATCGAGCCTTTTCGTTCGTCTATCCCCATGTGGTCGACGGCTGGCGCCATTGCGGCGCGGAGATCGTCACGTTCTCGCCGCTCGCCGACGAGCCGCCGCCCGCAGGCTGCGACAGTTGTTGGCTGCCCGGCGGCTATCCCGAGCTTCATGCGGGTGCGCTCGCCGTGGCCCATCGTTTTCGCGACGGCCTGACACGGTTCGCGGCGACGCGGCCGGTGCATGGGGAATGCGGCGGCTACATGGTGCTGGGGGAGGGGCTCGTGGATGCCGACGGCGCGCGCCACACCATGACCGGGCTACTCGGACACGCCACGAGCTTTGCCGCCCGCAAGCTGCATCTCGGCTATCGCGAGGCGCGGCTCATTGCGGCAAGTCCGCTCGGGCCGGCCGGCGGCGGGGTCCGCGGCCATGAGTTCCATTACGCATCGCTGGTCGCGGAAGGAAACGACGAGCTCCTGGTCGATCTCGTCGACGGGCGGGGGCGTGCGCTCGGCAAGGCCGGCGGCCGGCGCGGCCATGTCACCGGCGCCTTCTTTCACGCGATCGCGCGGGAGTATCGAGCGTGATCGAAACCGCGCGCCTAAATCTTGTCCGACACGCCGGCCTCGGCGAAGGTCGCCATACCGGCATGACAGGCGAGCGCGGCGCGCAGGATCAGCGTCGCGACGGCGGCTCCGGAAGCCTCGCCGAGGCGCATGCGGAGATCGAGCAGTGGCGGCAGGCCGAGCGCATCGAGCAGCGCGCGGTGCCCAGCTTCCGCGGATACGTGGGAAGCCCAGGTGTGGGCGAGGGTGCCGGCGCCGAGCTTGCCCAGCGGCGCGACCGCCGCGGTGCATACGAAACCGTCGAGCAGCACCGGGATGTTCCGATGCCGGGCCGCAAGTGTCGCGCCGAGGATGGCGGCGAGCTCGCGGCCGCCCAGGGCCGCCGCGACCTGCAGGGGATCGCCGAGCAGCGGCCGATGCCGGGAGAGCGCGGCGTCGATCGCCACGCGCTTGCGCGCGAGGCCCTCATCGTCGACGCCGGTGCCGCGGCCGGCCCAGCGCTCACCGCCGCCGCCGAACAGGGCGGCGGCGATGGCGGCGGCGGCGGTGGTGTTGCCGATGCCCATTTCGCCGAGGCAGACGAGGTCCGCGTGGGCCGGGACCGCATCCTGGCCGGCGGCGACGGCGGCGAGAAACGCGGCTTCGTCCATCGCGGGTTCCTGCGTGAAATCCGCGGTGGCGGCATCAAGCGAGAGCGGGATGACCGAGAGGTTTGCCCCCGCCTCTGCGGCGAGCTGATTGATGGCCGCGCCGCCGGCCGCGAAATTCGCCACCATCTGTGCGGTGACCCCGGCCGGATAGGCCGACACGCCCTGCGCGACCACACCGTGATTGCCGGCGAAGACGATGACTTCGACACGATCGAGCTGCGGCAGTGCGCGGCCCTGCCAGCGGGCGAGCCACGCGACCACGTCTTCCAGCCGCCCCAGGCTGCCGGGCGGCTTGGTGAGCACGGCGTCGCGGCGCGCGACCGCTGCGGCCGCGGCGGCGTCTCCGGCCGGCAGATCGAGACACGCCGCCCGCAGATCGGCGAAGGATGTAGAGCCTGTCATTGCACGATACCGCCGTCCTGGGTTGGTCGCCGCGCGACGCTTGGCAATGACATTAAATTGGT
>Ga0302324_100010140_pt1 | contig 19567 bp, 18 predicted proteins | sample Palsa_T0_1_FD_201949 | JGI IMG/M metagenome (GOLD analysis project Ga0302324, IMG submission 201949) | Peat permafrost microbial communities from Stordalen Mire near Abisko, Sweden - Palsa_T0_1 | ecosystem: Environmental > Terrestrial > Soil > Palsa > Peat permafrost | place: Sweden: Abisko...
GCCGTTGCGCAGGAAGTTCAGGATCAGCTGCTCGCCGCTATGCACCGCGGGCAGGAGCAGCTTCGCTGGAGCCAGGAGCAGCTGCGGAGGAGTCAGGACCAGGTGCGCAAGAGCCGCGAGGCGATGGCCGAGGCAATCCGCAGCGGCAACGACCTTGCCAAGGCGATGCGCCCGAGCATTCCCGCGCTGCCGGTTCCGACCGTACGCATTCCGTCGCTGAGCGAGCTGACGGACTCGGCGCGGCTCCGGGCACGCGCCCAGGAGCTCGCTGACCAGGTTGCTGCCACGCAGCGCCAGCTCGCCGCAGCCCAGCGCCAGCTCGCCGTTGCCCAGCGCCAGCTCGCTGACCGGGCGATCGAGGTTGCGACTCCGCTGGCCGAGCAGGCCCTTGCTGCCAGGCGCCAGTTCACTGAGAAGGCATTCCAGGCCGCGGGCCCGCTGACTGAGCAGCTCCTGGCAGCTCAGCGCGAGATCGCAGACAGGGCCTTCCAGGCTGCCAGCCCGGTTGTGACCGAGCGGCTGGCCAGGCTGACCGAGCTGATGGGGATGCTGCCGGGCATGCGCAGGACGGCCCCGTCGGACACCGACCGCCCGCGTTCGAGCGGCCACGCTGCTGCCGGAACGGCAACTGCGGCACCGGCCGAGGTTCCCGTCAGTGCCCAGGACCGGACCGCTAGCGCAGAGCCGTCCGCAACCGCCAGCGCGGCCGCCGGAACGACTGCTCCTCGGGCCAGCACGCGCAAGCCACGAGCTCCCAGGACCACGACAGCCAAGGCCAGCACCCCCAAGCCGGCTGCCAGCACGGCGAAGTCCGCCAGCAAGCCAGCCGCCAGCGCGAGCAAGACAGCTGGTACGACCAAGGGCACTCGCACCACCAAGGCAGCGGACACCGCCAAGGCCGAGGGCACGAGCAAGCCGCCGACCAGCAAGAAGTAACCAGTACAGCCGCGAACGGCGGTCCGGTCAGCCGCAGTCAGGCAGGCCGGGCTGCCGAGCGCAGCACAGCCGCACGCCGCACCGGTGAGCGCGCCCGCCGCCAGTTCAAGGCGAACAGCTCACCACACCAGCGGCGCCGCACGAACGGGGGTTGAGAAATGGCCGAGCCGTGGGACTCCCAGATGGAGGCGCTTGGCGCCTTCATCCGCGACAAGCGGAAGCTCGCGAACCTGTCCCTTCGTCAGCTCGCCGAGCTGACGAAGCTCTCCAACCCGTATCTGAGTCAGGTTGAGCGCGGCCTGCACCAGCCGTCAGTGCGCGTCATCCGGCTGATCTCCGACGCGCTCAATGTCTCAGCTGAGAGTCTCCTTGCGCAGGCCGGCCTGCTGCACAGGGAGACCGGCGGGTCCGTGGCCGGGCAGGACGCGCCGCCGGATATCGAGGCAGCCATCAGAGCCGAGAAGCGGCTGACCCAGGATCAGAAGAGCGCGCTCATCGCCGTGCTCAGAAGCATGCTGCCTGCTGATGCGGGATTATCGGTGACAGGTAGGGCTTTGAGGTGATCATCGCGGAACCCGCGCGAAGTAGTCCGCCAGACGATTACGATACGACAGCGTGACTGACCCAAGCCAGCCAGCAGAGCCGCAGCCCGAGGAAGACCTGCCGCAATCCGGCGGGGAACTCCCCCGGCGCAAGCCGCTGGGCGAGTCACAGCCCCAGAGCGGAGGGTCATTCTTCGAACGCACAGCGCCGTCGACGGCCTCCGCGAACGGGCTGCCTCCGCGACGTCCTTCGTACGACTCACGGCCCGCCCGGAACGACTTCTTCCCCCGCGACGACACGCTCCCCCGCCGGGGTGCCCAGTTCTCCGAGCCTGACAGCGCCCTGCCGAAGCGCGGTGAGCAGCCGTCTCAGCCCGGCAATGGGCTCCCCCTGCGCGAAGGCGACCAGCTCCCGCAACGCGGCACCGACCTCCCCCAGCGCGGGGATGCGCTGCCCCAGCGCTGCACCGACCTCCCGCATCGCGGCACCGACCTCCCCCAGCGCGGAGGCGACCAGCTCCCGCAGCGCGGCACCGACCTCCCGCAGCGCGGCACCGACCTCCCCCAGCGCGGCACCGACCTCCCCCAGCGCGGCACCGACCTCCCCCAGCGCGGAGGCGACCAGCTCCCCCAGCGCGGGGATGCGCTGCCCCAGCGCGGAGGCGACCAGCTCCCCCAGCGCGGGGATGCGCTGCCCCAGCGCAGCACCGACCTCCCGCAACGCGGCACCGACCTCCCGCAGCGCGGAAGCGACCAGCTCCCCCAGCGCGGCGGCCTGCCGCAGCGGGACGGGTCGGCCGATGCCCTCGGGGCCCTTCCGCGGCGCACGACCAGAACCCGGCCAGCCGGCAGGCACCGCAGCCCGCACCGGCTGTCAGTGGCCTCCGACGCCCCGGCGCTCGTACTCGCGGTTCCCGGCACGGCTGAGGCTGACCCGACGGAGATCGGCGCGCGTGTCGCCTCCATAGCCAGCCAGTCCTGCCCTGGCGTCGACATCCGCGTTGGTTATCTCGACGGCGACGAGCTGCCGCTGCTGGACAGCCTGATCCCAGCCGGACGGGAACAGGCTGAGCAGGACCAGTTCCCCAGCGTCATCGTGCCGCTGCTGCTGAGCCCGAACCCGCAGTTCGATCCGGTCGTCCGCCAGTACGCATCGCGGCCGCCGCTGCCTGCGGTAGTCGCCGCGCATCTGGGGCCGCATCCGATGGTCGCCGAGGCGCTGCACTCCCGGCTCGCCGAGGCGGGACTAGCCCGGCAGGCACGTTCCAGCGGCCTCAGCATCTCCTCCGAGAACCGCGGCATCGTGGTCCTGGCCGACGTCGGAGAAGAGGCCGCCAGCGCAGCCGGAGTCGCTGCCGTGCTGCTGGCCTCCCGCCTGTCGGTTCCTGTCATCCCGGCGTCGCTGAGTGACCCGTCGAGCATCGTCGACGCGGTGAACCGGCTGGGTGAGTCGGGCGCCCGCCCGGTTCTGGCACCCTGCCTGATCGGACCGGAGACCAACATCAGCGTGCTGGAGGACCTGAGCACGGCACTGAGCGCACCCTGCGCTCCCACGCTCGGCGCTCACCAGGCCATCGGGCAGCTCGTGGCCGTCCGCTACGGCGCCGCACTGGCCAGACTCAGCCTGGCTGGCTAACCCGCAAGCGAAAGACCCTTCAGGCCGGGAACGCACTAACCCCCATCAGTGCTACCGGCAGGCCGCGCCGTTCCGGTCTCGCGCCCGGCCACGGCCGACGGCATCCGGAAGGCTGGCAGCGGCGACGGGAGCAGCAGGAGGAACCCGATCACACCGCCGGCCGAGGCGATCCAGAGCGCCGGCCGGAGCCCAATCAGGCTGCCGAGCGCGCCGCCGAGCAGCGCGCCCACCGGGCGGGTGCCGTAGTTCACGGCCTGGAACGCGCCTGACACCCGCGAGCGCAGCTCGTCCGGGATCACGGCCGCGAAAATCGACCCGATGCTGATGTCGAGCACCATGACGCCGAAGCCGGAAACGAACTCAGCCGCGAACAGCGTCGTGAGAATCAGCAGTCTCGGGCCGCCCGCGAGCGGTACGAGCATCAGCGGGGCGGTGAACAGGGCGCAGCCCGCGGTATACGCCCAGCCGACGCCGATGCGCTCGGCGAGCCGGCTGGTCACGGCGGCGCCGATCACTCCGCCGAACGCGGCAGCCCCGAGCACCAGCCCGATCAGGCCGGCGCTGATGTGCAGCGAGCGGACCACGTAAAGCAGGTACAGCGCGGAGAACATCAGGTTGAAGAAGTTGACGACGGCCACCGCGATGAGCGAGGCCCGCACGATCGGCGAGCGGGCGATGAACCGTGCGCCGGCCGTGACTGAGCCTTCGCCGGTGCGGTCGGGCGGTGCCTCCTTCGGCCGGATCCGGTGCAGGAAGAACGCCGAGCCGAGAAAAGACAGCGCGTCGGCGACGATCGCGAACGGCGCCGACAGGGCCTGCACGAGGAGGCCGCCGATACTCGGGCCGCCGACGAACGACAGTGCCCGGCTGGCGTAGATCAGCGAGTTGCCCTCGACGTACTTGTCCTCCGGCACCACGGCGACGAACAGCGCCGAGTCCGAGACGGTGAACAGCACGGCGAGCGTGCCCTGCGCGAAGGCCACCGCGAAGAGCTGCGCCAGTGTCAGCACGTGCAGCGCGTAGCAGACCGGCAGCGTAATGAGGAGCGCGAACCGGCCGAGATCGGCGGCGATCATGGTGACCCGCCGCCTGCCACGGCGGTCCACCCAGGCGCCCGCGTGCAGGCCGAACAGCAGGCTTGGCAGCCAGACCAGCGCAGTCAGGTAACCCATCTCGGCTGCGCTGGCGTGCAGCACCAGGACGGCGGCCAGCGGAATGGCGATGCCGGAGATCTGGTCCCCGAACATCGAGATCGTCTGGCCGCTCCAGTACCGCCGGAACTCGGTCTCCCGGAGCAGCGCGGGGACCCGGCCCGCCATCTTCCGGTTCACCGCCCGCCGTGAGCGTCCCGCGTCCGGCGACACCGAATCAGGCGCTGCCGCGTCAGGCACTGCCGCGTCAGGCACTGCCGCGTCAGGCACTGCCGCGTCAGGCACTGCCGCGTCAGACACGATCAGCTGTCCCCGGCCTGCGGGCGGACCGGGTCCAGAATCGGATGCGCGACCTGCAGGAAGGTGACCAGGCGTGCGTCTGGCGGCCGCAGTTCCGGCCTGGTCTGGCGGTCCAGGTACACATCAACGAGCTCGCGGATCCGGTCCGACAGCTCAGCCAGCTCGCTGGCGGTGACATAAAGGAACGTGTCCCCGAACTGGGCGGCGCGCTGCCACTCCTCCGGCTCGTCCGGCTGTGCGTCGATCCAGCGCCGCAGGTCGCTCAGCCACTTCTCCGCGATGACCGTGCTGAGCAGGCCGGCCGCGGCGGCGACCTTGTCATCCGGGCTGACGTCAGGCCAGTAGGTGTACATGGCGGTCGCCCGCCAGGGCCGTTCCCGGCCCTGGCCCCCGCCTGCCTCCTCGACCAGCCCGTATTTGGCCAGCTGCCGCAGGTGGAACGAGCAGCTGGCCGAGCTCTCGCCGAGCAGCTCACCCGCCTGAGTGGCGGTCAGCTGCCCGTGAATCCGCAGCTGGCCGACCAGTGCCAGCCGGATCGGATGCGCCAGCGCCCGCAGTGCCTTGGGATCAGTGACCTGCTTGACGGATCGCGCGGATGTCTCGGCCATGCATCCAAAGGTAGCTTTGCAACCAAATCTTTGGAAAGATATCTTTGGAAGAAATCGCGGACTAGTACCGGCGGGCACGGCGAAGGTGCTGATCGGCTGCCGGCCTACTCGCCCGGCGGCACGTACCGGGCCTCGGAGTCGATCTGCCGGTAGATGGCCTGGCCCGCCGGGTTGCGCATCTCCTCAGCCAGGTGGCCGAGCAGACCCGCGGTCCGTGCCAGCAGCGCGAACCCGCGCAGCAGGTCCGGCGGGAATCCGAGGTCGGCCAGCGCGGCGCCGCAGACGCCCGCGCCGTTGAGCGGCAGCGTCCGGCCGATGATGGCCGGGTGCCCCCGGCCGACAGCGGCGAACAGCTCCAGATGCGGGCCGAGCACGCCGGACTCTTCCGCGATCCGGAAGATCACCGGAGTGCGCGGGTCGCCGTCCTTGTGCACGGGATGCCCGAGCCCCGGAACCAGCCGTCCGGCCGTCCGCTGCGCCTGAACGGCCGCGGTCGCCACCTCATCCCAGCCCGCCTCGCTCTCGGGCAGCTGGCCTGTATGCGCTGCCAGCGCTTCGGCGAGGAACCGGCCGCAGTCCTCGGTCACGCCCAGGTACCTCGAGCCGCCGCCCAGCAGCCCGGCCGCCATCGCTCCCTGCACGGACTCCGGCGCGCCGGTCAGCGTCAGCCGCGCCGCGATGACCGACGGCGTGAATCCGTGGTCGGCGAGGGCGACTAGCACGGACTCGAACAACCGCAGTTCGCCAGCGGACGGGCGCCGCAGCGCAGCGAGCCAGAATGCCAGCTCGCCGAAGCTGATCTGGCCCATGAGGTCAGTGGCCAGATTCTGGCCGAGGACGGTGATCGTGGTGGCGCTCGCGGTGCCGATCGAGGTCGGGTACTCAGTCACTGTTCTCCTTGATTGCGCTGGCTGCGCCTCCGGCGGCCCGACGGTAGGTCGCCCGCAGCTCGTAGTCCTTGTCCGGACCGGCCACCTGCCAGGTCTCGCTGAACCGGTCGGGGCCAAGACGCGTGACCGTGACGCGGTACAGATCGGCCCGGCACGGGTGGGCCGTCTCGCAGCTGCCCGGCCGCAGATCAAGCTGATAGAACGCGCTGCCGTCAGCGAACCGCACGTCAGCCGTCCCGTCGGCCCGCCCCGCGTAGATCAGCGACCGCGTGGCCGGCCCGCGGTGGCCGCCGAGCTGAAGCTCGCCGTCTTCGGTGTACTCGAGCACCTGGCCGTCCGCCGACGGCCGGAACCGGGCCCTGCCGCGGAACACGCCTTCCTGCCCGCCCCGCCGGTCGGAGATCTGGCGGACGAGGTCCCACTCCCCGCTCAGGAATCCCACAGTTCCGCCGGCGCTCACGGCCGCACGATACCCCGGCAGCCACACTGGGCGCGAACAGGCCGAATGGTAGAGTCCAGCGTCGTCCGGCCGTACCCCCTCGGCCCGCTCCGGAAGGTCTGCGCCCATGTCCTCAGCCGCCATTGCGGCTCCGCGCCCGCTGGTGCTCGGCGATCTGATCGCTGCCAGCCGCGGCCGCGCTGCGCACGTCGCCCGGGACATCGCGCTCGTGGTCGGAGCGGCCGCGTTCGTCGGAGCGCTGGCGCAGATCTCGATCCATCTGTCGTTCACGCCCGTGCCGATCACCGGCCAGACGCTGGGCGTGCTGCTCGCAGGCGCCGCGCTGGGCTGGCGCCGGGCTGCGGCGGCCATGGCGCTGTACGCCATCGCCGGGCTCGCCGGAGTGCCGTGGTTCGCCGGGCACGCCTCTGGTTACGTCGGCGCCTCATTCGGCTACATCATCGGCTTCTTCGCTGCCGCGACCGCCTGCGGCTACCTGGCCGGGCGGGGCGCGGATCGCTCGGTCCTGAAGTCGGTGCCCGCGATGCTGGTCGGCGAGGTTCTGATCTACGCCTTCGGCTGCGCCTGGCTCGCCGTCGATCTGCACCTCAGCGCGTCCGCGACACTGGCCGACGGCTTCACCCCGTTCGTCATCGGCGACGCGATCAAGGCCGCCATCGCCGCCGCGCTGCTGCCGGTGGCCTGGAAGCTGGCCGGCCGCCGGCATCAGCACGACCCCGAGGCCTGAGCCCGCCCGCGCCAGCCCGGCCGGATTTGCGGCTGGCCGGCCGCTGACGAAGGATGGGGAGGTGAGCACCGACCAGCTGCCGGGCCTGTCCGACTGGGTCGCTGGCGTCTCGAGCGTAGCGGTGCTGACCGGGGCCGGGATCTCGACCGACTCCGGGATCCCGGATTTCCGCGGGCCATCGGGCCTGTGGACCAGGGATCCGGCTGCCGAGAAGATGGCGACGTTCGGTGTCTACGTGGCCGACCCGGCGGTGCGGCAGCGGTCCTGGCAGGCCAGGCTTTCGCACCCGGCGTGGGCGGCTCAGCCGAATGCGGCGCACCTCGCGCTGGCGAGCCTGGCGCTCAGCCCGATTGGCGCGACCGTCATCACCCAGAACATCGACGGCCTGCACCAGCGGGCGGGCACGCCTGCCGAGCGGGTCCTGGAGCTGCACGGCACGATGTACCAGGTCGTCTGCGTCGGCTGCGGCCAGCGGACGGAGATGTCGGCGGCGCTCACCCGGGTGCAGGCAGGTGAGGCTGACCCGCCGTGCGCTCACTGCGGCGGCATCCTGAAATCAGCCACCGTGATGTTCGGGCAGCAGCTGGACGTCCAGGTACTCAGCCGGGCCGCGGCCGCCGCAGAGGCCGCCGACTTGTTCCTGGCCATCGGCAGCACGCTGACCGTCGAGCCTGCGGCCTCGCTCTGCGCCGTCGCCGCGCGGGCGGGCGCGCGCCTGGTCATCGTCAACCGCGACCCGACCCCGTACGACCCGATCGCCGCCGCCGTCATCCGGGAGCCGATCGGCGAGGCCGTCCCGGCACTGGTCAGCGCGCTGCTGGCGAGCTGATTACCGGCGGCGGACACGCTTCACGGGACGACGGTGACCGGCCACTTGCCTGCCCGGACGAGCCGGACCGCCAGGGAGCCGACGAACCGGTGCCCCGCGTGCGCGGACGCCCCGACGACGATCGCGTCGGCCCGGACCTCGCCGGCGATACGGAGGATCTCGGTGTACGGGTCGCCGCGCGCAGCCCTGAATGTCACCGAGATGCCGAGCTCGGAGGCGAAGGTCTGAGCCCGGCTCTCCATGGCCTCGGCCATCGTGCGGAACGCCTCGTCCTTCGCTACGGTCAGGGCCGCACCACCCGGCCCGGCCGCGCCGAAGGAGGCCAGTGGTTCGACGAAGACCGCAACGATTCTGGCCCGCTGCCGTCGCGCCAGCCCGGCCGCGTACCACCCGGCCCGGATCGATGTCGTCGAGTCGTCGACGCCGACAAGGATCACCGACGGGCCGTCCGTGCCCAGCTCGAACGCGCGGGCGGACTTCTCGTGCGCTGAGGACTCCTCGTCCGCGGAGGTCATGCCGCCTCACCGGTGCCCATGCGACAAAGTGTAGAAGAACCGGCCAGGAGGCACTCTGGCATGATCGGCTTGTGACGGCCGATGCAGCTGCCCTCGGGCTCCTCCTGCGCCACGTCGATCCTGCCATCCGGCTGCTGAGAGTCAGTGACCTGGCAGGCGGCACGTCGGCCAAAGTCAGCGCCGTCGAGGTCGAGCGGCCCGGCGGAGCCCGGGAGACCCTGGTCGTACGCCAGTACGGCGACGCGAACCTGCGCACTGACCCGCACTCCGCCTCGCATGAGTTCCAGCTGCTGAGTCTGCTGCACGGCGCCGGACTGCCGGTCCCGCGGCCGGTCCACGCCGACGAGTCCGCCGCGATCCTGCCCCGGCCGTGCCTGGTGACCGCCTTTGTCGACGGCACTACCGTCACCAGCCGGGGGCAGCTCACTGAGCCAGTGGCCGGTTTCACTGGCCAGCTGGCGGCGTTCCTGGCCCGGCTGCATGACGCGGCCTTTACCCGCGCGGACGCCGCCTATCTTCAGGATCTGCCTCAGATCGCTGCCGCCCGGGTCAGGATGCGGCCGGCCGTGCCGGACGAGGCGCTCAGCGAGCCGGCCGTGCGGGCGGCGCTCACGGCTAGCTGGCCGCCGCCGCAGGCCAGCGAGCTGGTGCTGCTGCACGGTGATTACTGGCCGGGCAACATCCTCTGGCGAGACGGCACGCTTGTCTGCGTCCTGGACTGGGAGGACGCCGTCCTCGGTGACCCGCTGGCCGACCTCGGGACTGCCCGCATGGAGATCTGGATGGCGTTCGGCGCTGCCGCGGCAGCGCAGTTCACCAGCCAGTACTGCGAGCTCCGGCCGGACGTCGACCTGGCTGCCCTGCCGCATTGGGATCTGTACGCGGCGCTACGGCACGCGGGCCGGATGAGTGAGTGGGGGCTGTCCGCCGCCGAACTGGCCAGCCTGCAGGCCGGCCATCACGAGTTCGCGGCGGCCGCCCTGGCAGCGGCCCCGGCCTGGCCGTCACCGGGTCAGGGCCGGCACAATGTGGAGGCTGATCGCGATGGCCCCGGCGGGCGCGAGGAGGATGTCATTTCAGCAGGCTCTCAGCCCCGCGCCAGCGCGGATGCCAGTCCGCCTCCGCTGCCCGCGTGGCGGGTACTGGACATGTCGCAGGCAATCTCCGGGCCTTATGCCGGCCGGATCCTGAGCGATCTCGGCGCTGACGTCCTGCGCGTCGACGGCCCCCGCACCGACGTCACCGAGCTGTTCGGTGCCGTCGTCGACGGCCGCGCGGGCATGTACGCGCAGATGAACGCGGGCAAGCGCAGCATCGCCGTGGATCTGACGGCTGAGGGCGGCACGGAGCTCATCCGCGATCTGGCCGCGCAGGCGGACGTGCTGATCGAGAACTTCCGGCCGGGCGTCATGGACCGGCTCGGCCTCGGGTACGAGCGGCTGGCCGCCGCGAACACCCGGCTCGTCATGCTGTCGGTCTCCGGGTTCGGCCCCGCCGGGCCAGCCGCCGGGCGGCGCGCACTAGCGCCGGTCATCCACGCCGAGTCCGGCCTGCTGGCCCGGCAGGCTGACCTGGACGACAGGGAGCCGGCCGACCTGCCGCTGGCGCTGGCGGACACGGTCACCGGGCTGCACGCCGCGATCGCCCTGCTCGCCGCCCTCCATCAGCGCGCCGTCACGGGCCGCGGCCAGCACATCGACCTGAGCATGCTCGCCGCCGTGGCCGCCAGCGACGATCACGCGCACGCGGCCATCGACGGCAGCGAAGAGCCGTACAGCTCTCGCGGCACGATCTGGCACGCGCCCGGCGGCCCGATCCTGATCGCCGCGCCGCCGAAGCATGCCTGGGTCATGCTCTCCCGCCGCGGGCTGATCGCCGATCCCGCGCCGCCCGGCAGCGACCTGACCGTCAAGGCACACCTCCGCCAGCAGGCCATTCAGGACTGGATGACGGGATTCTCCAGCCGCCAGGATCTGATCGCCGAGCTTGAGGGCGCCGGTATCGCCTGGGCCGACCTCGCGGATAGCAGCGACGTGTTCGCAGGCGGCGCGCACACGGCCGGACCGCCCGGCGGCGGCCGCCGCGTCGTGGCGATGCCGTACGAGTTCTCCGCCGCGTCAGCGCAGGTCCGCCGCGCCGTGGCGCGCACGGGCGAGCACAACAGCGAGGCGCTGGCCGACTGGCTCGGGCTGGATCAGGCTGCGGTCAGCGCGCTCACCGACCGCGGCGTGCTTTTCAGCCGCTAGCTCGCCGCCCACCCGGCAATCCCTCCGCCGCACCCGGCCTGATGGGGCGCGAGATTTACGTGCTGCAGGCGGCACGATATAGTCGCGCGGCGGGTAGGCTGAGCAGCACGTAATTCGAGAGAGCTGACTGATGACTGATCCCGACCGGCTGACGGCGTGCGAGGCTTGCGGTCGCCCTCTGTCCGTTACCCCAGGCAGAGGCCGCCCGAGGCGATACTGCGACGCAACCTGCCGGAGCGCAGCCCGGCGGCGCCGTGAACGCGACGGCTACGATCCGGCAACGTTCGTCAAGCAAACTTTGACAACGGCCCGGCGTCAGGATTATGTTGACGGCATGGGTACGGCCGCCGATCCGGCCGGGCCCACGGCGAGCCGGATGTCTGCCGTCGCCGCGCGGCTGACGGCAGAACTGACCCGGACAGGGGCGGGGTCACCGCTCACGGCCGTGGCGTCGGCCCGCGAGCTGTCGGTGCTGGCGGGCGAGGCCCTGCAGGAGACCGTCGACCGCGCCCGGGCGGCCGGCCACAGCTGGAAGGAGATCGGTGACGTGCTCGAAACGACCCGGCAGGCCGCCTTCCAGCGGTTCGGCCGGCCGATGGACCCGCGGACGGGCGAGCCGATGACCAAAGTCGTGCTGCCCGGAGCGGCCGAGCGTGCCGTCGCCATCTTCACCGATATCGCCGCGGGCCGATGGGAAGTGGCCAGGACCGACTTCAGCGACCGGATGAGCGAGGCGGTGAGCGCCGGGCGGCTCGCCGACGGCTGGGCAACGACGGCCGCCCTGATCGGCCGCTTCGAGGGCATGGGCGATCCGGTTGCGACAGCGCTCGGCGAGAACACGGTCGTGGATCTGCCGCTGAGCTTCGAAGCCGGCGAGGGAAACGGGCGCGTGACCTTCGACGCCGACGGCAAGGTCGCCGGCCTTTTCATCCGCCCGGCCGTACCGCCAGGTCGCGGCCAGGCAGTTAGCTAGGGAGACACGAAGTCGTGCGCAGTGACAATCAGCCCGGCTGGGGCTCAGGTGCCAGCACCGACGGAACCGACTACGGCGGCGCAGATTTCGGCGGCCCTCTTCCCGGCGGCCCCGGTTCGGGCGGCGGCAAGCGCCCGTGGTTCGGGCCGAAGCGGATCGGCTGGGGTTACCGGCCGCAGACCTGGCAGGGCTGGCTGGTCACTGCCCTCATGGTCGCCGTGATCATCGGTGCCGGGGCGCTCGGGAAGGGCAAGCCCTGGTTCTTTGTCGTGGTCCTCGCGGTCGCCGCCGTTCCCTTCGTCATCATCGCGGTGCAGCGGCCGCGCCGCTGACCGGCGGCCGCCGCGGCCGCTCAGAAGTCGTGGTCGAATGCCACCGAGCCGGTGACGCCGACCTGGTAGGCCGACACCCGGCGCTCGAAGAAGTTCGACAGTTCCTGCACGTCCTGCAGTTCCATGAACTGCAGCGGGTTCGCCGATCCATACAGCGGCTCGATGCCGAGCCTGCCCAGCCGCCGGTCCGCGACGTGCTGCAGGTACTCGCGCATGCCTGCCAGCGACAGGCCGGGGATGCCGTCGCCGAGCAGGTCAGCGGCGAACTGCACTTCGCATTCCACCGCCTCGGCCAGCATGTCCCGCACCTGCGACGCCAGCCCGGCGTCGAACAGTTCCGGTTCCTCGGCCCTTACGGTGTCCACCACGTCGAACGCGAACGCCATGTGCATCGACTCGTCGCGGAACACCCAGTTGGTGCCCGACGCCAGCCCGTTCAGCAGCCCGCGTGAGCGCAGGAAGTAGACGTAGGCGAAAGCGCCGTAGAAGAACAGTCCCTCGATGCACGCCGCGAAGCAGATGAGGTTGAGCAGGAACGACCGCCGGTCCGCCGCCGACCGCAGCTCGCGCAGCTCATCGACCGAGTCGATCCAGCGGAAGCAGAACTCCGCCTTGCGCCGGATGGACGGGATGTTCTCCACCGCCGCGAACGCCTCCGCCCGCTCCGCGTCGTCGGGCACGTAGGTGTCCAGCAGCGTCAGGTAGAACTGCACGTGAACGGCTTCCTCGAACAGCTGCCGGGACAGGTAGAGCCGCCCTTCCGGCGAGTTGACGTGCTGGTACAGATTCAGCACGAGGTTGTTCGCCACGATGGTGTCACCGGTGGCAAAGAACGCGACAAGCCTGGAAACGAGGTGGCGTTCAGCCAGTGTGAGCTTTCGAAGGTCGGCCAGGTCCGAGTGAAGATCCACTTCCTCCACGGTCCAGGTATTGCGGATCGCGTCCCTGAACCGGTCGTAGAACTGCGGGTACCGCATCGGCCGCAGCGTCAGGTCCATGCCGGGATCCAGGAGCATGCCCCGCCCCGGCGCGTTCGCGGTCACTGGCAGGCCTCGCACGTTTCCGGGTTCTCAAGCGAGCACGCCACCGCCGACGCCGCTTCCGGCCCGTCAGCGGTGACCGTCGCCTGCGCGATCCGGGTGGCCGGCCGCGACCGCAGGTAGTACGTCGTCTTCAGCCCCGCCTTCCAGGCATGCAGGTACATCGAGGACAGCTTGCCGATCGACGGCGCGGCCAGGAACAGGTTCAGCGACTGGCTCTGGTCGATGAACGGGGCGCGCGCCGCCGCCATGTCGATGAGCGCGCGCTGCGGCAGTTCCCAGGCCGTGCGGAACAGCAGCCGGACGCCGGCGGGCAGCTGGGCGATCCCCTGCACCGAGCCCTCCGCCCGCTTGATGGCATCGCGCACGTCCTGCGTCCACAGTTCGTGCGACTTCAGCTCCGTCACGAGCGCGGCGTTGACCTGCATGAACTCTCCGGACAGCGTCTCGCGCTTGAAGAGATTCGACACCTGCGGCTCAATGCACTCGTAGCACCCGGCAATGGACGCGATCGTGGCCGTCGGCGCAATGGCGATGAGCAGAGAGTTGCGCAGGCCCGTTCCCGCCACTTTCTTCCGCAGGGCCTTCCACCGTCCTGCCTGCGTCCCCGCGACGCCCCACAGGTCGTGCTGCAGCTGGCCCGCGGCCGCGCGCGTCTGCGCGAACGCCGGGTGCGCGCCGAGCCGCTCGGCCAGGTCCGCGGATGCCTCCAGCGCGGTGAGGTAGATCTCCTCGGCGATCCGGGCCGACAGCTCGCGGGCCGCGTCGGAGTCGAACGGCAGCCGCAGCGCGAACAGCACGTCCTGCAGGCCCATCACGCCAAGCCCGACGGGGCGCCAGCGCGGGTTGGACGCGGCGGCCTGCTCGCTCGGGTAGTAGCCGATGTCGATCACCCGGTCCAGGAACGGCACGGCGGTGCGCACGGTGTCGCGCAGCTTCGGCCAGTCGACTGCGGCCGTCCCGTCGCCGGCCGTGGTCAGGTGCCTGGCCAGGTTGACGGAGCCGAGGTTGCACACGGCGGTCTCGGCGTCGCTGCTGACCTCGACGATCTCCGTGCACAGGTTGGACAGGTGCACGACGTTGCCGGGCTCGGCCGTCTGGTTGCACCGGGCGTTGGACGGGTCCTTGAACGTCATCCAGCCGTTGCCGGTCTGGGCCAGCGTGCGCATCATCTTCGCGTACAGGTCCCGCGCCTGTACCTGCCGGATGTACCGGCCGGCGGCCTCGGCGGCCCGGTAGGCCGCGTCGAACGCCTCGCCCCACAGGTCGGGCAGCTCGGGCGCGGCGTCCGGGTCGATCAGCGACCACAGCTCATCGGCCTCGACGCGGCGCATGAACTCGTCCGGGATCCAGTTGGCCAGGTTCAGGTTGTGAGTGCGGCGCGCGTCCTCGCCGGTGTTGTCGCGCAGCTCGAGGAACTCCTCGATGTCGGGGTGCCAGGGCTCGAGGTACACGCAGGCAGCGCCCTTGCGGCGGCCGCCCTGGTTCACCGCGGCGACCGAGGAGTCCAGCGTCCGCAGCCACGGCACGATGCCGTTGGACTGCCCGTTCGTGCCCCGGATCAGCGCGCCGCGGGAGCGGATGCGCGACCACGCGATCCCGATCCCGCCGGAGAACTTGGAGAGGCGCGCGACCTGTGCATACCGCGCGTAGATGGAATCCAGCTCGTCCCTGGGGGAGTCGACCAGGAAGCAGGACGACATCTGCGCGTGCCGCGTCCCGGAGTTGAACAGCGTCGGCGAGCTCGGCAGGTAGGCCAGCGACGACATCAGCCGGTAGAAGCCGATGGCCTCGGCCGGCGTCCGGGACAAGCCGCAGGCAACCCGGAGCAGGAAGTACTGCGGCGTCTCAAGCACCAGCCGGCCCGACGGGTGGCGCAGCAGGTAGCGGTCGTACACGGTCTTGATGCCGAAGTACTCGAACTGCAGGTCGGCGTCATCGTCAACGGCGAAGTCGAGCTTGCGGGCGTTGTCCTTCACCAGCTTCGCGGTCTCGTCGCCGATCACTCCCTCGGCGTGGCCGAGCGCGACCGACTGGCTGAACGAGGCGATGCCCTGGCCGCGCACCTCCTTGGCGATGTAGGCCGACAGCAGCCGCGCGGCCAGCCGGGAGTACTGCGGCTCGGCCGCGATCATCTCCGCCGCGGTCTGGATCGACAGCCGGTCAAGCTCGGCCGTCGTCGCCCCGTCGTACAGGCCGCTGATCGTCTTCGTCGCGACGCGCATCGGATCGACATCGTCCAGGTCGCCGGCCCACCGCTGCACCGCGCGCACGATCTTGTTCACGTCGACGGGCTCGGTGTCGCCGTTGCGCTTGCGCACCTGCATGGTCGCTGGCATCTGGGCTCCTCACGATGACCGCTGGCTGGACTCGCTGCAGGAACACCATATGTAGGAGCTCTGACATTTTCCGGCACCACATGTTGGGCCGGCGTGTCGCCGCCGCTAAACCTACCGCCACATCGAGACACCAGCATCAGCGGTGCCGCCAGCGCAGGGCCTCGTCAGGAACCGAACGTGATAGAAGCCGGAACACCGCGCAGCCGGATGGACTTGCCGGCCTTTCCGGTGGCGTTATCGACCGGGGTCAGCAGGCCCAGGTAGATCATCTGGCTGGTCTGCTGCTCGTTGTAGCTGAGCACGTAAAGCGTCTTGCCGCCGTTGCCGAAAAGCGCAGGGCTCGGAGCCCACTGCCCGGCTGCACCGACGCGAACCGGAGCCAGCGGGGCACCATCGGCGGCATCGATCCGGTAGATCTCACCGACCTCACCATTACTCGCGTAGATCATTCTGGTGTCCGGCGAGACAGCGACCTGGTACGGCGACGGAGGCGAGGAGGGCAGCTGCAGCGCCTTGCCCACGGTCCCGGTGCGCAAGCTGACCGGCACGACCGAGCCGTCATCGCTGAGATAGGCGGTCCTGCCATCGGGACTGATGGTGATGGGCGCCGCGGCGGAAAAGCGGCGAAGCCGGATCGGCTTGCCGGCCGAATCCGTCCTGGTGCTGATCGGCGTCATGATCGACTCCGTTGTTGCCCAGCCGGGCCCGGTCGGCGTGCCCGTGACGTAGACAGTCCTGCCGTCCGGGCTCATTGCTAGGTATGGCCACGACCGCGGCTGCAGTGCAATCGGCCGCTGGGGGCGGCCGGTTGCGGTCGCAACCGGCGTCACACGCGAGCCGTCTTGATTTGCCACGTACAGGGTCGAGCCGTCGGGCGTGAGCGCGAACGAGAACGCATCCGGAACCTTAATGAACCGGCCCGGCTTGTCCGCGACCAGGTTCAGGACTGCCACCCCGTACGGCGGTTCGAGCAGGTAGGCAGTCCGGCCGTCCGGAGTCATCACCATGGCCTGCGAGATGCCACCGACAAGGATAGGCCGGCCGGCCTGGCCGGTCGCGAGGTCGACTGGCGTCACCTGCCCCCGGACACTCGCGACGAACAGGGTCTTGCGGTCCGGTGTCACCACCACGCCCACAATGCTGCCTTTGAGGCCGAGCCGAATCGCGGGAAGCGCGATACCGGTTCGCAGGTCAACCGGGATGAGCGTGTCCTGCTCGGTTGCCACGTACGCCATCCCCGGCGTGCCCGCCAGATCCGGTGCGCGCTGCGATCCCGAGTGCAGCGCGTGCGGGACCACGACCGCGGCCAGGACAATGAGGACAACGGCAGCCGCGACGGAGATCGGGATCAGCCATCCGGCGCGTCGCCGGACCGACGGCGTCAAGGGAGCCGGGTCGCTCGCTCCGGGTGGCAGCCCGGAGTCCGCCTCACCGGCTCCGACTGTCGCGGCCAGATCCGTGTAGGCGCGCCGCAGCGCGTCATCGATGCGTTCGGTGTCCGGCCTCACAGCTGCTCCGTCAGATCGCGGGCCAGCGCCGCCAGCGCACGGGAGGCAGTCGAGGACACAGTGGCCTTGCTGACTCCGAGCGCAGCGGCGATGTCAGCGTCAGGCAGGTCGAGTAGATAACGCAGCGCCAGTACTTCCCGTGCTCGCCCGGGCAGCCGCGCGACCGCTTGCAGCGCCAGACGGCTCTCCTCCCGCGCCAGCACAGCGGACTCCGCCGACCAGGCCGGCGGGGAGTGCTGATGAGGCGACCGGATGGCCCGCTGCCGCGCCCGGTGCACGCTGCGGCAGCCGTTAATAACAGACGCTCGCAGATAGCCGAGCGCATTGCCGGGATCGCGCAGCCTAGGCAGCGACCGGTACAGGCCGATAAACGCATCCTGAACCACGTCCTCGGCGGTGGGCCTGTCCCCGACCAGGGCCACAGCGACCCTGATCAGAGGCAGCCGATGGCCGCGGAATAGCTCGGCGATGAGCTGGTCCGCGGTAACGGCCTCGTCCGCGGGCGTAATCGTGACGAGGCCGGCTGCAGCGCTCGCAGCCGGCGCGCTGATCCTGCCCCGGCGAGGATCATCAGCGCGTGTCACGTCTGTCCTGCCTGATCCCTCATCCGGCCCTGGCACTAACTGCGAACGATGGCATATACAGAAGACGCTGCGCGACAGTGATTCCTGAGGTGCGTCGAAGGATTTCTGCAGGCCTGGCGCCGCGCGAACGGAACGACACGGATACGCGATTGCCGTCGCGGACCGCCAGGTCAAGCGTGACGCTGTTCTTAGCGATCGGGGGTGCTCGTGACGGCTGGCAGCGAGCGCGCCGGGCCCGACCGCGACCGCGCGGAGACGTACTTGCGGCTGCGGGCCGAGGCGGAGCTGCGCCGCGCGCTCACAATGCCCCGGTTCCGGCCGCCGGGAATGGTGCTGCCGGGGCCGCCCGGCCAGTGGCTGATGACGATGTCTGACCGGCGGCGGATGGGCCGCAGGCGGCGGGCCGTGAGCCGTGCCATGCAGCGCCGGGCAGGCGCGGACGCGACGGCTCCCGGGCCCGCGGCCGCGCTGGCCCGCAGTGGCGTCCTGCGGGCGCGGCGAGTGCTGGCCCCGGCGATCGACTGGGCCGCGCAGCCGCTGCACCGCCTGCCCCGGCAGAGCTGGCAGCCGCCGGTGCCCGCGCGGGACTGCCTGGAACGGGTGGCCGAACTGGCCGTCACGCTCGCTGCCTGCGAAGCGATCAGCGAAGAGTCGGCCGAGGAAGTTGTGGAGGGCATGCGATCAGCGCTCGCCGGCCGGAGCCTCATCGATCCGGCCGTCCTGCTCGGCGACGCCTTCGCGCGGGCGTTCTCGCGCGTGCAGCCCGCGCCTGCCGGACCGGTGCGAGCCGTTCCGGTCGGCGCCACGACGGAGTGCGAGCTTCTCGGGCGTCCGTTCCGGATCTACCTCGGCGCCCTCATCCTTGAGCAGAAGGCGGCCGCTCTCACGATGCGGTCGAGAGTCGCCGATGTCGCCGAAGACGACCCGGAGCACGCGCACGAGATCTTCCAGGCCCTGAACACGTGCGCGGCCGTTGATGATCGCGGCGCGAGCTACCGGGCGCATTTCAGCGGCGGCGGGACCGCCAGCCACTTTGACGGCAGGTTCCGGTTCCAGCCGGCGCCGCCTGCCGCGGCCCGCTGGCTCGACGTGACGCTGCCCGGTGCTGCTGACGCTGTGCGCATTCAGCTGCACACCAGCGCGGCTCCGCTGCCGGTTACCTCGGGCCGGCTCGCACCGGAACTCCGTGCCGACCGGTACCTGGACAGCCTGATCATCGGCCGGCTCGCCGACGGCTGGGACGCACGGCCGGACGACGGACACGAGCCTCCGATCCTCAGAATCGCCACCGGCCTGCTCGCGGCGGGCGTCCTGACGCCCGGCAGCCCGTCCGTGCGCAGGCTCGTCGCGGCCGAGGCACGCCGCGGGCAGCGGCTCCCCGATTCACTGGCCACAGTGGAGGCTGGCAGTCTGCCGGAGGACTGGCTGCATTTCCTGCGCGACTTCAACAGGACCGACGGGCCGACAGGCGCGATAGCGGTCGGCGCCACGCTCCCGGACCTGGATGGAGTCAGCTGCGTGATAACTGAGCTGGTGTCCGAGGCGGACCGGGCAAGTTTTCAGGCACACGCCTGTGGCTGGCCGGAGCCACGGCACGGTCCGCTCCGCGATCATGAGCCGTTCGGCTGGAGCGCTCGCGATGATCTTGGCGGCTGGTACGCCAGCGCCGAGGGCGGATGGAGCTACAGCGACGGTGAGGCTGATATGGACGTGCGCCTGCACCCGCCGATCGACCCGCAGGCCAGAACGCTGCAGCTCATTCTGACCGGACCGGCGAGCGAGGTCAGCGTGACGATTCCGCTGACCTGGCTGGAGGCGCTGTGAGCCCGGACTGGTGGGCCGCGTTCGGGCCGGCGCAGACGCACGTCAGCTGCAGCGGCAGCACGCACCGCCTGCGCTGGTCAGCAGGCAGCCTGCAAGCCGTCGATCACGCGGACGCCGAGGGCGAGCT
>Ga0302324_100010141_pt1 | contig 19566 bp, 17 predicted proteins | sample Palsa_T0_1_FD_201949 | JGI IMG/M metagenome (GOLD analysis project Ga0302324, IMG submission 201949) | Peat permafrost microbial communities from Stordalen Mire near Abisko, Sweden - Palsa_T0_1 | ecosystem: Environmental > Terrestrial > Soil > Palsa > Peat permafrost | place: Sweden: Abisko...
CATCTGCGCGTCGCGCAGCGAATTGTCGAAGGACTGCAGCGCCGCAGTTTGCAGCGTGAGAAAGGCCACGTTCACGACGGCGAACTCGAAATAGGTAGCCTCCATACCGTTGACGCCGAAATGCGGCAACGGCGGGACGAGCTTCGAGACGAACCATAAGCTCACCACGCTGATTGGTATCGCGATCCAGCTCAGGACGAAGGAGTAGCGGTAGGTGAGCGAGATCCGGACGTCGCGCACGAACAAGGTCCGAAGTTTATCCAGCATCGGCGGTTCCGCTGGTGAGGTTCTCGAACAAGTCCGCGGCGGAGATCGGCTGCGGACCGATTTCGGTCACCACGACGCCGTTTGCGCTCATGGCCGCCAGGAGTTCGTTGAGCGAACGCACGCGCGGATCGAGGGCCACGCGCAACCGCCCGGCGCCCGGCTCGCCCGTGAAATCGATCGCCGTAATGCCCTCGACCGCTCGCAGCCGCGCGAGCAGCCCGTCGTCGATGCGATCGACGGCGATCGCGTAATGCCGCCGGCCCGCGGCTCGCTCACGCAGCTCTTCGCCGCGGCCCACGGCGATCGCGTGGCCGGCCCGGAGCACGGCGATGCGATCGCACAGGTTCCAGGCTTCCTCGAGCAGGTTCGTCGTGACGACGACGGTCTTGCCGTGTTTGCGTACGAGATCGACGATCGTGGCGCGGAGCTGTTCGGCATGAAGCGGATCGACCGCCCGGGTCGGCTCGTCGAGCAGCAACACGTCGGGATCGGCGAGCAAGGCTCGCGCGATCGCGAGGCGCTGCCGCATGCCGGAAGAGAATGAGTCGAAGCGTCGATCCAAGTCTTCGGCCAGGTCCACCGCGCGAACCGCGTCGGCAATGCGTGACCGGCGCACGGCGTGCGGTATGCCGCACATGCCCGCGTACAGCTCGAGATTCTGACGGGCCGTCAGGCGGTGGAAGAAGCTCCGTTCGTCGCCGGTCGAGAGCCCGATGCGCGAGCGCGCGCGGACGGGTTCCGCGACCACGTCGATGCCGCCGAGGACGATCTTGCCCGAATCCGGCGAAATGAGTCCGACCAGCATCCGCAGGATCGTGCTCTTGCCCGAACCGTTCGCCCCGAGCAAGCCGAACAGTTCGCCCCTTTCGACCGTAAATGAAAGGTCGTCGATCGCGCGACGCCGCGGCATCCGTCCGCGGCGGCGAAGCCAATTGATGACCCCGTAGCGTTCTGGAAAGGTCTTGACGACGTCGCGAAACTCGATCATGCGGACACCTGCGACAACGTCACCTCACGCAACGCTCCGGCGGTGGTGGGTGGTCCTTCGTAGGTCCGGGTGCCGACCGAAATCCAAACGTGGGCACGGCGCCGCTCCCGCGCGTCGTCGCGCTCTTCGACGCCGAAGTGCAGATGCATCGGCTCGTCGCCGACGTCGAGAAAGCGGTACAGCGTGAGCGAACGCAGATAGCAGCTGTCGCGTTGGCGGAAGAACGAACGGCGCAGCCAGGCCTGACGAATTCGTTCGATCCGCGCGATTTGGACCTCCGCCGGCAGCCGGGAGCGCGGCCGCCGGCGCTCGAGTTCGCGCAGGTATGCATGCAGGTGACGCCGACCGAGCACGTGCGGAGCGCGCCAGAGAAACCAACCGATGCGGATCGCGAGAACGGCGTCGGCAGGCTCCCGGATGATGTCGCGCAGGCGCGCGGCGATCCAGCCGGGGTTCCACTTCGTGGCCCGGGTCATCCGCGCGACCGCCGGTAGAATTCTTGCAGCATGCCGTTCGAGAAGTGCCAGGACCAGAGCCGATGGTAGGTCGCAAACTCGAGACGCTCGGCCTTGACCACGCGCAGCAGGCGTCCCAACGCCAACAGCGGCGGAGCGATCGTGCGGATCGCGAGCCGCCAGACGACGATGGCCGTCTTACGCGCATCCCACTGCAGTTTCTCCGGATAGCGCAAGTACATCTGAGCCACACCGCGGCCATAGGAAGACGCCAGAGACCGCAATTGCTCGGGGGTCGAGCGGACGCGGTGGAAGAGTACCGCGGCGTTCGCGCGGGCGATCGGCCCTGGTGCCAGAGCCAGCACGCGATGCGAGAAGTCGACGTCCTCGGCGGTCAGCAGATCCTCGCACCAACCTCCTGCAGCCAGTGCCGCCGAGCGCCGCACGGCCATGTTGAGGGAAGGCGCGAACGGGAACGGCTCGCGCGAGGTCGCGAGATCCGATTCGTAAAGGCCCGACGCCGCGATGTACCGCTCGACGGGTGTTTGCGGCGAGAAGCAAACGGTCCGCCCGACGGCGAGAACGACGGCCGGATCCGCGAACGGGGCGACGATCGAGGCGAGCCAGCGCCGGGTCGGCAAGGTGTCGGCGTCGAGGTGAACGACGATCTCACCTCGCGCAGCGCGCAGCCCGCAATTCCGGGCCGCGGCCGGCCCCCGCCGGGCTTCGTGCAGTAGCGTGACGTTAGGAAAGCGCGCGACGACGGCGCAGGTATCGTCGCGCGAGCCGTTGTCGACGACGATGATCTCCAGCTCGCGCGGCGCGCCGGCTTGGGCCGAGAGCGCCGCGAGCATCGCGCCGATCGTGGCCGCGCCGTCGAGCACCGGCACGACGACGCTGACGCTCGGGCCTGGTCCCGTCATAGCTCGCCGATCGCTCGCTCGATCGAGGCGAGGGCCGCCCCGCCGGCATATGCGCCCGTGCCGATCTCGAGCCGCACGCCGCCGATGCCGCCGGCCGTCGCTGCGATCGTTCGAACGATCGGCGCGGCGCGGCGGGGATCGCGAGGGATCACCGTTTGACGCAGCAAGGCATCGAGGATCTCGCTGCGCGTGAGCGCTCGGGCGCGCACCTGCGAGTGCCCCGCGCACCGTTCGAGTAAGATCAGCCGCGTGGGCCGCGCGCGCAGGGCGCCAATTCCTGGCCAGATCGCGGTCGCGCGGACCTTCCGTTTGTCGGTCCACGCGGAGTAGCGCGGCAGGCGCTCGAGCGGGCCGACCTCGGGGAACCACTGGCGCGTGCGTGGATGCAGGTTGAAGGTGTGCAGCAGCGCCGCGAGTTCCGGTTCTCGATTTTGAACGCGCAGCAGAAGCTTGTCGTCGCCCAGGGTGCGCCAGCCGGTGCGCACGAGCGACGCCGTCAAGGTCGTCTTACCGCCGCCCGTGGGCGCGCAGACGATCGCGCACCGGCCGTCGCGTTCCACGGCCGCAGCGTGGATCGGAACCCACCCCGCAGCGCGCCATCCCTCGGTGAGCACGAGGGATAGGATGTCCTCGAGTTCTTCAAGCTTGCGTGCGGCGATCAACGCGTCCGGAACTTCGATGTTCCAGCTGCCCTCGGAAGCGCATTGCCTCGCGCTGCATCCGGATACGGTGCTCGCGTACAGACCGTCGGCCAAAACGTCGACGTTCATGCGGCCGCAGAGCAGATTCGTGCCCGTCGCGATGGCGGCTGGCCCCTGCGCGCGCGCGGCCCTGACGTCGACCGGAATCAGCGGCACATCCCAACGGACGTCGTAGAGTCCCAGGGTTTCCGCTAGCTTCGCGCGCAAAACCCCGCTTGCGTGCAGTTGGATAGCGAGCGGTCCGCAGGCGAACGACTCGACCGGAGCTTCCGACGTCGAGGCTTCCGCGATCACTCGAGTAACGGAACGCTCGGGTCGAAGGCGCTCATCATGATCTGTTGCAGCGGCTGCTCTTGCTTGATGATCGAAGGGGAAGTCCACGCCGCCGGCGCGTCAACCTCAGGTGCGACCGCTGCTTCGGAACCGGGGACGATCAGTTTCTCGGCGACGAGGGTGTCGATCACCGCCCGGATCGCCGGCTCGTCGCCGCTCGGGGCTCCCCACTCTCGGCTGCGTTCGAGAACCGATTGGATGCTCGCCCCGTTTTCGAACATCGCGGCGAGAGCCCAACCCGTCGCATCGAGTTCGTAGAAGAACTTCGTCTCGAGGTCGAGCAGGATGGCGCCGTCGTCGAGGACCGTAGAAACAACGTCGTCTCGAAAGGCATAGCAGCCTTCGTTTGTAAGCATCCCGTCCCCGTGGTAAAGCGGTCGATTAAGGGTCCTTAAGTTTATCCGTAACAGGCCAAATGCCCTATCGACGGCCCGGAGCCACGCGTCACACTCCGATACGGTGATGGGCTTGCATTTCGGCGTGGTTCCGTTGCGTCCTAACGGTCGCTGTCAAGAGCCCGGCGATAGGCATTTGAGGGAACTTCTCGCCGCCAGTCGGGGGTCGTTGCGAAGGGGTAGCAAAGGGAGGGAACATGACCAAGGAGATGGCGTTCGTTGCATACTCCGTCCGCGACGTCCCCACGGCGCGGGCCTTCTATCGCGACACGATGGGCTTTACGCCGGGCGAGTCGTTCGGCGATCATTGGGTCGAGTTCGACCTCGGGAACGTCACCTTCGGGATCGGTAACGGCGAACCGCTGGGCATCATCCCCGGTACGTCGTTCAGCGCGACCTTCGAAGTCGACGACGTCGCGGCCGAACGCGAGCGTCTGCTGGGTCTCGGCGTGCCGGTGACGGAGATTCACGACTCGCCCGTCTGCTTCAGCGCCTTCGTCACCGACCCCGAAGGCAACCGCTTCGGCATCCACCAACGCAAACCGCGCTAGGCGGCTAGCCTCGGTAGAAGTACGGGTCCAAAACGCTCACCGCGGTGATCTTGTCGATCGGCAGGTTGGTGTCTTGGGCTGCCGCGCGGATCGCTTCGGGTGTCGGGCCGTCGTAGATGCAATAGGTCTTGCGCAGGTCCTCGCTCACGTAGGACTGCACCCAGGTGACGCCGTTCCTGGCGTTGTTCTCGACGACCGAAGCACAGGCGCGCGCACCCTCGTCCGTCAGCGGTATCCGCAGCCCTTCGTGAAAGGTTCTCTCGACCATATACCGTGGCATCTCTACCTCACGTCGCAGCGACGGCCAGAACGGCCGGCGGCACCATCGTAGGCGACGAGAGTCGAGCGCGGCTGCGGCGGATTTACCTACTTTAGGCCGCCGCGCTGCCCATTTTAGCCCGCCTCGGCTGACCTCAAGCGTTTTGGATTTGGATTCCTAAGCGCAGTGCCGCCGCGGCGGCCTCGGTTCGCGTCGAGACGCCGAGTTTCGAAAAGGCCGAAGCCACGTGGTGATCGACGGTACGCACCGACCGGCACAGGCGCTCGGCAATTTCGGAGTTCTTCAAGCCCCCGCAAAGCAGCGCGACGACCTCGAGTTCGCGTTCGGTCAGGTCGTGCGGATTCGCCTTCGTCGACGCGCGCGAGCCGCGCGGAACGCCGCGGACGGCGGCGGTCTGGAGCCGGCGCCGCAATGCGCTTGCGGCGGGGCGCGCCCCCAAGCGCTCGAAGAGTTTGAGTGCCTCGAGTTGTGCCGGCACGTCGCCTTCCGCGAGCGCGCGCGCCTGCTCGTACGAGCAACCCAGTGCCGCCCAGGCGTTCGCCGCTTCCCGGAATTGACCGGCGATTTGCAGCTCGAAAGGTTCGGCGCCAGGCCCGGGCGGAATGTCTCGCGCGCCGGCGCGGTGCATCCAATACCTCAGCTCGCCGGCAGACCAAACATCGCCGCGGCTCGCGGCCGGAACCAGCGCTGGTCGCGCTTCGTCGGCGGTTGCGCGCAGATCCCCGCGCAGGAAGGCGGCTTCGGCCCGCGCCGCCCGCACGGGTGCGGCCCGTTGCGAGGTGTCGCTCGCGTCCGCGAGTGCCAATGCCTCTTCGAGCAGGGCTTGCGCGTCGGGATCTCCGCGTCGCGCTCGTACGCGCCCGAGGGCAACCAGCGCTGAAACGCGACTTATCGTGCGATCGTCCGTTCCGTCGATGACGTCGAGTGCGCGCGCCGCCGCCTCGTCCCAACGTCCGAGGTACATCTCGCATAGCGCCAGCCACGAGGTCGCGTAGGTCCGCGCGCTGTCGATGTCGCGCTGGCGGGCGAAGGAGATGGCCTGCAACAGCTGCTCGCGTGCTTCTCGCAGCCGGAAGAGCTGACCCGATCCCGAGCCAAGATTGTTGGCGATGATCGCGGCCATGAATTCGAGGCCGCTCGCGACGGCCAAGTCGAACGCGCGTCGCAGATATTCGCAGCCTGCATCGTAATCGACGAAGATCGTCGCAGCCCCAAGCGTGCCGAGCGCGGCTGCGAGTACGTCGCGCCCGCCAAAGCGCTCGGCGAGAAGGATCGCCTTGTTGCTCCAGGCGATCGCGTCGGCCACGTCGCGATTGAGGAACCGCAGGTGCGCCTGAACGCGATAAGCGCGCGCGAGTTCGAGGCCCGGTGGTTGGGCTTCGAGCAATGCGACGGCTTGGAGGCTCGCTGCGTCGGCCTCGGCATTGCGCAACGCTCGGATGTAAGCGAGCGCGAGTTCGCTGAGATTCTCCGCTTCGCCGACGATGTTCCCGGCGAGCCGGTGCAATTCTGCCGCGCTCGTGCGCGCGGCGATCGCCTCGTCCAGCTGCGCCGTAAACTGGCATTCGCGCGCGTATTCTTCGAGCCAAGCGACGCGTTCGGTAGTGCCGTTCGCATCTGCGCGGGCGAGCGCCGTGCGATAGTGCGCGACGGCCTCGCGGTGCGCGCCGCGTTGTGCCGCTTGACGGGCGGCTTCGGGCGCATAGCGAAGGATGGCTGCGTCGTCTCCGACATGCGTCGCATGATGCACGAGGCGCGAAGCCGAAGGCTGGCCCTCGCCGTCTTCGACCAGTGCGCGGAGCACGCGGCGGTGCAGCGCCCGCGCGGCCGGCTCGGACATGGCGCTTTCGATCACGATGCGGGCCAGTTCGTGCCGGAAGTGCAGCGCGGACGCGTCTGCCTCTAGCAGTCCCGAGTTGAGGCACTCTTCGAGCGGCTCAACGCCGCTTGTCAGCAGCGTCTCGACGAGTCGACGTTCGATTTGCCGCGGAACGATCGAGGTCAGGTTGAGGATGGCCTGGGCGTCGGGTGTAAGGCGCGCGAAGCGCGCGAGCACGAGATCCTCGATGCTGCGCGGCATGCCGCCGCCTGGGTTGCGAAGCAACTCGCTGACGAAGAACGGGTTGCCGCCGGTCGCTTCGTAGATGCCGGCGGGCGATTGCAGCGCGCGGCGGGCAAGCAACTCGACGGCTGGCAGCGAGAGCCGCCGTAGGTCGACGCGGGTCACGGTCGCACTCGGCAATTCGCCGATCACGCGGCGCAGCGGGTGCGCGGCAGTCACTTCATCGTCGCGGTAGGAAACGGCGAGCAGACACGGCACGCGTTCGATCCGCCGCCCCAAGAATTTCAGCAGGTCGAGCGTCGCCTCGTCGGCCCAATGCGCGTCCTCGATCACCATCAGCGTCGGCCGCCGGCTTTGCTGTAACTCGGCGACGACGCTCTCAAAGAGGGCCGCCCGGTCGCCGTCGGCCTTTAGCTGCGCGTTGAAGCGAGCGTCGCAAGCGCGGGCGATATCATACAGCGGCGCGAGCGGGTGGGGTGTTTGCAGGGCGTCGCAGGCGCCCCACCAGAGCCGCACGTCGGGGTGGGTTGCCGCCAGCGTGCGCAGGAGGCTGGTTTTCCCAATCCCCGCCTCGCCTGCCACGAGCGTGGTGTGACCGCAGCCACGCGCGACCGAGCCAAGGCGCTCCGCGAGCGCGCGCAACACTTCATCGCGCTCGACCAAAGTGCCGGCGCGCAGATCGGGCCGAATCGCGTCGGACTTGATAGCCATCAGACCGTGATCCACCGAATTGACCAGGCCCGCGATGGAATCCCGTCACTCCGCGCAACCGCCCACCGAAACCGCGACCGGTCTGCCACGGAAGTCGCGCTATGGCCGCCCGGCCACGAGCGCCGGCGCACCCCTATCCGGGTCGATACGACTCCGCGGCAATTCGGATACCTTCGGAATAAGGCGTCGCTGTAGTCGCGAACTCCGTGGCGAATTTGGTCGAGTCGAAGATATAGGGTGCCGCGCTCTGGTAGAGCATCTCGTACGACTCCCGCACGCGCGGGTCGAACCATCCCACGACGCGGAGCATCGGCTTGCTGAGCACTCGATATTTCGGCGGGACGCCGAACGCCGCGGCCGCCATCTCGATGAACTCTTTGCCGGTCGGCGGGTCGGGCGCGGTCGGCAAATGCCATACCTGGTTCCAGGCGGATTCCCGTTCGGCGAGCATCGCAACGCCGCGCGCGGCGTCCGGAATAAACGTCAACGAGTGCGGCACGGTCGCGTTCGCGAGCCACGAGGCCGTCGATCCTTTGGCGAAGGCCTCGAAGACCAGGACGTTCGGGACGCCATTCTTGGTATTCGGCCCGTAGAAGTCTGCCGCGCGGGCGATCATCGCCCCCAGATTCCCCGCTTTGACTTCGTCCATCAGCATGGTCGCGATTTCCGTGCGGATCGCGCCCTTCTTGCTGCAAGGGGCGTACGGCGTTTGCTCCGTCATCGGACCGTGTACTTCCCCATACATGTAAACGTTGTCGAAAAAGATGAGCTTGGCACCCGTCCGCTTGCAGGCTTCAATCGTATTGGCCATGATCCGCGGCCAAAGGTCTTGCCAGACCGAAAGTACGTACGGGAGGCCAACCAGGAGACAAACCACATCCGATCCGCGGACGGCCTCGATGGTCCGCTCGCGATCGGAGATGTCCGCCGCGATGATCTCCGCCCCTGCGAACGGCTTGGGGCTGCGCCCAACTAGGCGAACCGGGGCATTCTTCGCCACAAGGATCTTGGCCAGCTCGTTTCCGATCGGGCCGCCTGCGCCAAGGAGCGTCGTCAGCATTCGTATGAGCCTAACTCTTTTCGCTACGCGGCGAAAGGCATGTGAAAGAAAAACCCCAGCACATATGAGACGATGAAGACGAGGCCAACGACGGCAAAACCTTTTTGCGCCTTTTCCGATCCGAAGTAGATCGCAGCGGCCGAAACGACGATACTTATCGCTTTCACAAGGGTATCGGCGTCTCTGTGAACGTGGCCCTCAACCAAGAATTGCTGCAAGGAACCAAATATCGGTACCGCTATCAGCAGAGCGAAAAACCACACGCGGTTCTCGAAGTATGTCTTGTGCATGTCGTTCGACTCGGGAAGAATCAAGAACGCCATGAAGTACAGCGTCGCCGGTATCAGCAGCACAGATGTGAAACCTGCTAGCGTCCACTCCGTCTCCTTGCTCAATGAAAAATCGACCCACCAGACTTGAATGATGAGGATGAGCAACAAGAGACTCCACACCAGTGTAGGCCAATAGAACGTCGTAGTATCGCGCCGCGAGACCGAGCGCGCTACGCCGCTCAGAAGATGCGCGATTCCCAGTCCCAATACAATGGAAATCAGGACGCTGAGGTAGCTAAATATGTTTGACAGGCTTCCCTGCTTTACGCATGTGCAGACGACTACCTTGTGCGCCGTGCCAGCGAGTGAATTCTCGCGCACAAACTTGGCCGAACGGGCGCGCACTTGGTCCGAGCGCGGCTGAAGCTCGTCCTCGCGCCTCGAAGGCTTGCGCATGGAGTTCGCGTTGCGCGCTCGGCCCGTGGGTCTCCAGTGGGCGATACTGTTCGGCCTCTCGGCTGCGCTAACGCTGGTCCTCGAGCTGGTCCATCTGCCCGCTGCGCTCTTGCTCGGGCCGATGATTGCAGCGATCGTCATCGCCGCATTGGAGGGAACGGTTCGCGTGCCTGCGCTGCCGTTTTCTCTAGCACAAGGCATCATCGGCCTCTTGATTGCGCGCAGCATCCCGGTTTCCGTGTTCGCCGAGATCGGCAAGGACTGGCCGGTCTTTGCGGGAGGCGTCGTCTTCGTCATTGCCGCGGCGTCGGTGCTCGGCTACGTGTTGGCCCGGTTTCAAGTATTGCCGGGTTCTACGGCCGTCTGGGGATCTTCGCCCGGCGCGGCAACCGCGATGGTGCTCATGGCGGAAGCCAGCGGCGCCGACGTGCGGCTCGTTGCGATCATGCAATACTTGCGGGTCGTTTGTGTGGCCGCAGTCGCGTCGCTCGTAGCAAAAATATGGTCCCCTGGCGCTAACATCGCCCGGCCGGCAATCGTCTGGTTCCCGCACGTAGATGAGCGCCAGTTCATTCTCACGTTGCTCGTAGCGGTCGGCGGCGCACTAGCCGGGCCGCGCCTGGGGATTCTGGCGGGTTCGCTCATCTTGCCGCTGGTCGCCGGCGTCGTCGCGCAAGACTTCGGGCACCTCACCATAACGTTGCCGCCCTGGCTGCTCGCCATGAGTTACACGCTCGTTGGTTGGACCATTGGGCTGCGTTTCACGCGCGACATTTTGGTGTATGCTGCGAGGTCGCTGCCGCGCGTGCTCGCATCGATTTTCGGGCTGGTCGGCGTCTGCGCGGCGTTCGCCGGTCTGCTCGCATGGAAAGCCGGCATCGACCCGCTGACCGCCTATCTCGCCACGAGTCCCGGCGGAGCGGATTCCGTCGCGATCATCGCGGCGAGCACCAAGGTCGACGTGCCCTTCGTGATGACGATGCAGACGGCGCGTTTCGTCATCGTGTTGCTTATCGGGCCGGCGCTTTCGGGTTTCATCGCGAAACATACGCCAACGCCGGCGTCCGGACCGCGATGACGTTCACGCGCGCCGCTCCTTCAATTCCACGGCGACGTCGAGATAGTCGAAGTGGCGCGGGCCGCGCAGCTCCGGCGGGACCGCGTACAGCACGCGTTCCAACACAGCTGCGAGGATTGCGCTGCGGCGCGGATTCAGCCGGGCGAACAACCATCCGGCGGCGGGATTCTCGGCCAGCATCACCTCACCGAGCATCGCCCAGCGCTCGTGCTCGCTGCGCCCCGAGGGCATGTCGACGGCGGGCGGCGGCGGGATTAGGATGAACGGCTCGGCGTCGCCGATCGCGTCGAACTCCCCGCTCTCGATGGGATGCTGCCATTTCTGGAAGTGCCACCATTCGTGGATGAGGGTCGTCCGCGTGGTGTCCTCATCGACTGGGCGGTAGAGCGCCACCTGGCAGCGCGCATCGAGTTCGGCGGCGGCGAGGTAGCGCGCGTCCGCGCCAAGCTGGCGCCGCGCCCACGGGTCGAGCGGATGCGCACCGTCGATGACGACGACCGATCGCATCAAGCGCACGTCGGGAAGATCGTTGACCGCTCGCAGAATCGCGGCCAGCGGCAGTTGCGGGTAAGATGGTTCGCCCTGCGGCAGACAGATCGCGGTGTGGGGATAACCTGCGAGCGGATAAGCTCGCATCTGCGCCGCCCGCCAGGTGCAGCCGCTCTCGAGATACTCTTCGAGGGAGTCGAACGGCCCGGCGTCCTCGTCCGCCGTGCGGTATAGCACCTCGCGCAAAACGTACGGCCCGATGCCGGCCGGTAACGGGTCGCCGGCGCTAGTTTCGTCGCTCACGCGGAGCCTTTGTGGGTCATGGGGTTCCCCTTCCAGTCCCATCTCCGAGGCGCGGATTGCCGGCGCCTTGTATGCATTGCGAATTCCGAGGGCAGAGGTGAAGTCTTCACCAGCCTGACGAAGATCCGCGCGAGATCGGGCCCTCGCAGCGTGGAAGGAAATTGTTATGCCCCTTTTGTCTTTCCTCAGTCCCGGCCAGGCTTCAGATTTGAGCCCACAAGAGCGCGCTCGCCGACTTAACGCCGGAATTCGCAACCTGACGCTTATCGCGCTGCTGGTCATCACTCTTGCCGTACTACTATTCGAGATTGTCGAGCTGCGACAAGGACCTTGGGCGTCGGCGGCGGCGTTTTCCCTGGCGGCGTACACCGCTGGACTGCTTTTAGGCTTTCTCTTTTCCATCCCAAAGGCCGCCGAGGATCCAACACCCGATCGTGTATCGAAAGGATCGGGTGACGTCAGTCCCTCAACCGCAAACGCTACCCCGGAAGCGGAGCAGACAGCTGTCCCGAGAAAACTGCTGAGCGTTAACACCAATTTTGAGCAAATCTCAGATTGGCTTACGAAGATTATCGTCGGCGTTGGTCTCGTCGAGTCGAAGCAAATCATCGTGACCACGGGGCAGCTAACGGGTTTCCTCGCTGCAGGCTTTGCCAGCGCCTCGCGCAAGCCGGTGGACCCTTCGCTCGATGTCTTGGCCCTCGCGATCATCATCGGCTTTCCGAGCCTTGGTACGTTAACCGGATATCTTTATACGCGCCTCTACGTGGCGCGCGCTCTTGGTGAGGCGGATGCTGCATCGACGCGACCAGAAGGCCAGATTTCCGCGAACGATAAGGCCACACTAGAACAGACCGTTGAGTCCAAAGGCAGCGACCTCAAACGGAGTTCAACAACCAGGAGCATAGACACAGCCGCCCTTAATGACAACACAAGACGGATTGCGCTAGAGATCGCTTCTAAGGATCCGCGCAGTTTAGCCAGCGCTGACGACCTTTACGCGTGGTGTAACTCGCAATTGGCGCTTGGAAACTTCGCCGCCGCGTTCTATGGTTATAGCATCTTGTTCGAACGAGATCCCGACAACCCCAGAACCCGCTTTGAGTATGCTAGAGCGCTTGAATTCGCCGGACGCCTTAACGAAGCGATCGAGCAACTCCAACTCGCCTACTCAAATAGAACTCTGATCTCTAGTGATCTGCGTTCCATGATCAGCGAAGAGCTCGTTAACGCTCAGCTGATGACCCCGCCGCCTGCCGGTTTTACCGACGCGCTCGCAATACTCGATTCGTACGTCAAGGTTTCCGGCGCGAGCAGCATGTGGGCCTGGATTCTAATGGCGCTTGCTTTGGGGCAACGCTATAACTATCGGCTCGCGCAGTCGGACCCGAATGCGCCAGAAGAACTTCCTGGCATCGTGGAGAGCGCTCGGCGCGCTCTGGCGCTCGATCAAAATGACCCGAATCGGCAAGCCCAATATGAACTCGTCTCAATGATCGTTACTGGTGGTCGTGAGGATCTGCGAGCGGCCGCGGCGGCAAGCCCGGAGCTACGCAGAGAACTCGGCTTGCCGGCATGAACGTCTTACCGGGGAAATCTAGCTCAAGTACGTGCCCGATCGCGCTAGAGTGCCTTCTTTCTAGGTGTCGAGGCTGGCGCGCAGCGTCAGCAACGGCGGCGGCTTCGGTAACTCGTCATCGAGGGTAGCGAGTTTCGCGATGTCAATCCCGGCTTGTTCGATTCGTTTCGCCATCGCATCGACTTCTGCACGATCATCCGGGGCAATAGGATAGCGGTGAGCGGGCGTGCCGTCGGATGCCATGATCAGGGCGTCATACGGAACGTCGGGTGGCTGCGGGTCCTGCATGGCAGTCGCGAATGCCTTGAGGTAGGTCTTCAAAGCCCCCATGGTGCTGCGGAAGCGCGACCAGCGGTGATTCTCCCAGTTCATGCTGCCCTTTCCGGGCGGTAGCGTGCTTGGCTCTTTGAAGCGCCCGGCGATGAGTGCTCCGGCAGCGGCTCCGCGCAGACGCAGCCTTTTAAGTACATCCGGCGGCATGTCGAGGTTCAGGCCGCCTTCCTTGTCACTTAGGAAGACCGTTACGATGCGGTCGCGATAGCCGGGGAGATGCGTCTGCGTGTTATCGTTCCAGTTTTGCATTGCGTCCAAGATAGCGGATAAGAAGTTCGGCACCGACGTGAAGCGGTCAAACGGAAGCAACGTTCCGGCGCTATTGCTGGCGGGCATGTACACGTTCTTCGACTCGTCCGCTTGCTGCGGATGAGCCGGAGGAAAGGGCGCCAGGTTAATTGCGAACGTCGGCCAGCGCGGAAGCGGCGAATCGAAAATCGTGATCGGGAAATTGCTGGAGATGCCGCCATCGGAGAACCAGCAATGCTCGAGTTCTGGCAGCTCGCCGGGGGGCGGCTTCAGGGAATAATCTGCCGCATACAAAGGCACGGCGCTAAGCAAGATCGGAAACGCGAGGCTCATACGGGTGGCGACGATCACCGGGAGGTCGGCGGCTGCCGGTAGCGGCAGCTTTCCTTTAAGCTTGTAAGCTGCGAAGTGCTCTGCCTCGTCGCCTGGTTTCGGCTGGCGCGGATGCTCACTCATCCAAGTAAGGACGTGATCGGGGAAATAATCGCGCAACTCGACGGGGTCGTAGTAGAAGACGCGATCGGTTGGGAATTGATAGGGCCGGCCCCACGTCACGTTGGTCGTGACCATCTCGAGGTTGACGTCGGGCTCCAGCGGCTTCGCAGCGAGCCCTTGTGCCGTAATGCCTTGTTTTGCGTCCCAAAGCATGCCGAACGTCAGCGGGCTTTTCCCGGCTTCGAGGCCCGCGGTAAGCTCGAGTTCCTGCGTCAGCCAGGTGCAGAGCGCGACTAGGCTGGCGCGATTTGTGTCGTCGATGCCCTTGACCATGCCGAAATTGTTTCGCGGCAGCCGGCCGAGCACGTCTCGCACCAACGCCACGACGATCCCAATCGTAATGCCGACGATAATGGCGATAGCCGACGCGACCAAATCAACGGCGAACAGGAGGCCGTACCCCCGTCCCTCGATGACCCGAAGAAAGAAGAGGGCACCTATGACGGCCCCAATGATTGACGCGATCGGGTAAGCCCAGACGAGGCCGCACCACTGTGCGAGCCATGCCGGCTGAAAACGCGGGCGGCCGGCAAGACTGACGATGGTCCGGTACAGTGACCGCGTGGAGGCGGTCGGCGTGAAGAGGTGATACAAGTGCTGGTCTTTGGCAAGGTAGTCCGGGACCGCGTTTACGCGCGCAAACCCTTCCATTGACCCGTCCCGCGCCCGTCGTCTCTCGGCAGCGGCCGTTAGGGCCGCGGCAATCGCTCCGGCCGACGTCCCGCCGACGTTCTTAAAGACGAAGTCCTTCGCAATCTCATAGACCGCAGCCGGATACACGATCCCGCTCGTGATCCCACCCTTCATTATGATGTCGCAAAATCGTGGCATGCGCCGTGGTTCTTCCGCGGCGGGGGTCGCCCCCTTGATGAGTGTCGTGGTCGTTAGCTCGGGCAGAGCCATAATGCATTAGGCTCCTGATTCTGGATGGTTGCGTCCCCGCACAGCCAGTTCTTGAATTGTACGGTGAGGAATGATCCGCCGAATTGACCCTGATCGTCCTCAAGCAGCAGAAAGCGGTTTTTCAGCACAGACGTCGGCGTGCCCCTGAGAAGCTTGGCGGCATATTCGGCGCTGTCCCCGGCAATATACGAGTCCAGCGCCGCTCGCAACCCTCGAACTTCGGGCGCAGCATAAATGTCTTGGAGCGTCGCCACCTGCGATTTTGTCAGAAGTAATGGGTTGTGATTTGCTCAGCATTGTTGAGTATTTACGTAAAGCTGCCCGCCGGCGGAGATGTTTCGCTCGGAAGATCGTACTGGTCGCACCAGGAACCTATCCCGTTGCTGTACGGCTGAATCGTGTCAGCGCTGGCAGCCGCGTTGAGTTGCGTAAGGCAATCCGACGACGACGAGTACCCGCTCGCGCTCCCAAAGATTCCTGAATTCGCGCCAAACTCGTCTTCACACCCGCTCGAGCCTCCGCACGAGTAATGGAGATACCAGTTACCCGACGGCGGAGCCGGACTTTGCGTTGCCGTCGGACTCGGTGACGGCGTCGGACTCGGTGACGGCGTCGGACTCGGTGACGGCGACAGCACAAGGACGCTACCGATGGGGAAGGTTCCTTGCTGAGGCGGCACGTTTAGTATTTGAGGAGCTGCGTCGTCCGGAGGCAGCACCACGTCATTGCTAGTCGCGGTCGGAAAGCCGATCACTATGCTGGGAATGTGCACGCCGTTCAGCGGATTCCAGTGCTGTGCAGCCAAATCGATGAGGGGCCACGTGTCAAGCACAAATCCCGCTGCATAGCCCAATCGTCCAAAGGCCGGCCCCAACGAATCCATACCAAGGAGGCCGCCTGCGAATCCATTTAAGGGATTCTGGCCGTTGAGATACGCCGCTGCCGCCCCGCCGAGGCCGGCAAAAGCAAGGGTGAATACAACCGCGGTGCCCTCAGCAATGCCGGCTGCCGCGAAAAGTCCAGCTAAGGGTGCGGCAAACATAAACCCGGCGAGCGCGCCACCGATGGCTCCCGCTGCCGCAATCGCAGTCGCGCTCGGCGGCCCACTTGCAAGTCCCTCGAATGTGTCCTGATATTGGCAAACGTAGGTGGAAAAGGCTGCTGGCGCGTAGGCTCCTACCGGGCAATCGTCGTTGTCCCGATGCCGCCGGTTCGCAGTAGCGTTCACGGATCGTTTTGTTGCGGGGCGTCGGGCTAGGCCAGTGGAAACCGCAGGGAGCTGTCCCTGGTTGACAAGGGCACTCGCTAGTGCCTGAAACATTTGATCGGAGACGGCAAGCGTCTGCGCGCTCAGCACTACCACACCGTCAGTCGTTGGTACGGAAACCGTCATCCCGGGATTGCTCGCGATCTGATTTGCCGCTGAAATTACGGCGCTGAGAACGGAGGTATACTGGGTAACCGCGGGTCCCAGATTTGCCATTTGTGGGCTGGCCGAAATATTCAAGGACGCTTGCAAGAAGAGCGCTGTTAGTGCTCCGGCAGGGACGCCGGCTGGCACAGGAGGCAGAGCACCGACTTGCAAGCCCGTGATCAGGTTGGAAGTTGAAACCGTACTGCTGGAAACTTGTACTACCTGCACATCGACGACAGTCGACATGGCGCTGCCCGAGGTGAAGTCGAAAAATGGTGGAACCGCGGCTTCCACGCTATTAGACGTCACCGCAATCACCGGTACGGTCAAGGAAGGTGCTCCATTTTCAGGTTTAAATATCAGCGATATCGCTGAGCCGCCAGATGTATCGAACCCGCTTCCCGATACAGTCAAGGGTTGAAAGGGCGTTACATTAGTCGCGCCCAGCGAAGCGATCTGAAGCGACCCAGTGGGGGGCGACGTCGGCGGCGACGGCGACGAATGCTGTCCTCCACTGCATCCGGCAATCAAAGTGGCCGCCAGGATAACCGCAAGAGTATAGCGCGCGTTCGTCACGGGCATATAGCCTCCGCGCCTCTCACAAGAAGAGAAGAAAATGAGCCCAAGAGGAAGAGCGCTGCAATCAGCAGCGCGGTTGTCTGGAGTTCCTTTCCTGGTGGCGTATTGATAATCACAACGCTTCGTCCAACGCTCCCGACTATGTGGGGATCCGATTAAGGGTGCCTCAACTCCGCCGCAGTCATTAACTCACTTGAAAAGCCGTAGCGTCGCAACGCATTGCGGAGGCTGTCCTCAATCACGGACGCGTCCAGATCGTATTCGCGCGCGATGTCGCAGATCGCGTAGCCGGCTAGGAAGTCACAGAGGACGTCTATTTCCCGTGACCCGTCATCATCGTTAGAAATGATGCTACGCGCAGAGAGGCGGGACCGTCTGGGTGCAAGGCGGTGACGATGCTGGGGTTAGTAACAGGGAGAGCGCGAGTGCAATTGCTGAGACCAAAGCCATCAGACCAAACTCCTAAGAGGTGAGTTGGTCGGATGATAGGTTCAGGGCTCACGAGCGGCCTGGGCAATTGTGACTACGAGGAGCGCAATCCCTTATGGGACAAGGGCTTGGTGGTCGCGCCTATTCCAGCAGTCCGAGTTTCCGCGCATGTGAGAGGGCGGCAACGCGGCCGCTTACGTCGAACTTGTCGATGATCGAACGCGTGTGATTGCGGACGGTGGAAACGCTGCGTCCCGTTTGGTTGGCGATCTGCGGGGCGGTCATGCCCTCGGCGAGCATTCGAAGAACGGCTTGCTCTGCGCGGGTGAGATCGACGCGCGAGCGGCACTTCAGAACCCGATCACGCGTCGCTTGGATGGCGCGGCCGAAACCGCGATTGCGAATCGAGAGTTCGCGATAGTCCCGGCCCTGAGCCACTGCGATGAACACTGCTAACTCTTCGTCTTTGGCGAAAGCTTTGCCGTCGAGCGCCCGATGGCCGCGATGGGTGGCACCCAAGAGCACGCAGCTGGAACCCGCCAGCGCGCGCGCGAGCAACCGGTAGCGACAATCGTAGGCGGTTTCGTTTTCGCGAACGTCGAGGTTCGCTTGACTTATTGCCGCTCGAGAGAGACGGCGAGAATCGGCTGCATTCCCTAGCGCACAATCGGCCAAGGCCATCAGGGCCGTTGCGAGCGCTCGCATCGGCGGCGTCAGGCGCAACGCGTCTCGTGCGATGCTCATGCCGGCGCGGAGGGCTTCAAAATTGTCCTCCCAGGCAAACGGCAAGAAGTCCGCCACTCGGCAGGCAAAGCGTTCGCGGAACTGTTCCGGAACCGCTTCGCGGCGAATTTGGAGGCGAAGCGCGTGCAACCGTCCGGAGTCGCCCATCTCGGCCGCGATTTCGTACTGCGCGACGAGGCCGATATTGAGATACGAGCGATCGGCAGCTGCCTTTGCAAGATCCGTCATGATTTCGGCTGCGCGCAAGGCTGCGAGGCAATCTCCGGTCACGGCGTGGTGGACGTTATAAATGATCGAATAGGGCGTTACGGCTAATCGAGGGGCCTGCAGGCGTACAAAAGCTTGCACACTTTGCTCGGCAAAACACATTGCAAGCTCATACCGTTTGGTATAGTAGGCGGCAAGAGCGAGGCGTTGAGCAACCTTCCCAGTGAGTAGGTCGTCGTGGAAACGGCCCAGCTGGTTCGCGAGGTCGTCGATATCGGCGTGGACGGTCGACCGATGTCGCTTACGGGCGTCGCGAACGACGCGGAGTGCGGCGATGCCGAGGGCGATGGGGTGATCTTCGGGCACGGTCTCGACCAGATCTTCGAGTTCCTCGAGCTGATTCGACATTACATAGAGTGGCGCGAGAATGTCGATCAGGAACGGTCGGGCGTTTGCGGTCGCCGGCTCGAGGCCGTCTTCGAGAACGCGCATCGCCCGCGGGACCTGCCCGCTCAGTAGGTCGGCCGCCGCAAGAAGCAGCGTCCGTTGCGTGGACTGCCTGCGACCCACAACTTCGAGAGCCGCACGAACAGACTGAAGCGAGCCGGCAGCCGCAACACGATACGCGGCCTCGACGCTCATGGTATCGGCGCCGGGGTTCGGGGGAGCGTCTAAGATCGAATACGCGGCAAGATCGTAAGCCATCGGAAGATCCCCACCTGGATCGGCTTGGCGCCGGAGGAGGCGCGACGATGGGGCTACAGACCAGCCGCGGCCCGATAGCCAAACACCGCCGTGGTCTTTACCGGGACGCCGGATAGCAAGTTTTCAGCAGCGTTGCAATCCGCTACTATTAGCAATATTTTGGCAACAAAGAGATGATCGCCTGGTCGGGTGCTAGCTAACGCGGTCGAGCAGCGTCGATCAATGGCTCGGATAGGCCTTTGGTACCGAGTCTGTTGAAAACTGGGCCGCGCGGCCTGACGACGCGCTCACCCCTGACCGCCAACCAGAAAGTGATGATTTCGACCCTGACCGCGGCTTAACGCCCTCGCCGGCGCCCGCGTCGACGGAAGCTCTGCAGCTGCTTCTTAAGACGGTGTCGGCCCGCACGTCTCGACCCTCGGGGCTGAGTCGAGGCTGGAACCGGCAGCGCCGAAGCCACGCGCGAGCCGCGTCAAACTGACCTGAGGTGGCGGATTCGGACAGACGGAGACTGTGAGTTTCCGGGCGTAGAGCCCACTAAGGAGACTCCCCGGTGCGCAAGAGCCGCTTCACTGAGAGCCAGATCGTTGCGATCCTGAAAGAAC
>Ga0302324_100010142_pt1 | contig 19565 bp, 8 predicted proteins | sample Palsa_T0_1_FD_201949 | JGI IMG/M metagenome (GOLD analysis project Ga0302324, IMG submission 201949) | Peat permafrost microbial communities from Stordalen Mire near Abisko, Sweden - Palsa_T0_1 | ecosystem: Environmental > Terrestrial > Soil > Palsa > Peat permafrost | place: Sweden: Abisko...
CGAGCTGTCGCCGGCAATCCTGAAGCCTTCTGGCGCAGCGTGCAGCGAGTAATGAGCTTTCATGGTCGTATTTCTTGCAAGTTGTAGCGATTCAGATTTCTATCTACTTTATAATCATATATATAGCATTTCTAATCTCTACTCATGTTGCGATTCGGATTTCTGCCTTGCTCCGATGAAACTTGCCGTGGCGCGGTCGCGGATTTCGGGCTCGGCCAAGGCAGCAGGCGAAGAGACGTCATCAATTCGTTTCTTGCAATTCGCATGGATTCAGAATTGCTATCTCTTTTGCCCTCAGGCACATCGGATTTCTAATCCCCACAGGTGCCGCGATTCAGATTTCTGCCTTGATCCGATGAGATTTGCCGTGGCGCAGTGGCGGATTCCGGGCTCGGCCGGGCAGCAGGCGAATAGACGTCATCAATTCGTTTCTTGCAATTCGCATGGATTCAGAATTGCTATCTCTTTTGCCCTCACGTACATCCGATTTCTAATCCCCACAGGTGCCGCGATTCAGATTTCGCCGTTTTCCGGCGAGATCTTGTCGTGATGCGTTACAGAGTTTGGACCTGCCACCCGATTCAGATTTCGGCCTTTTTCCGGTGAAACCATGCCGTGATGCGTTACAGATAGTGGACCCACCGAAGGCTGCAATCAACCGATAAAGCCGGTGGAGAGAGCCCTCTTGAGGTGCGTACCGCTGAACCAGGCTTATTACCCGCGACGCCGAACCAGCCGTCCCATTTGTGCATGGCTGTCTTGCGCTGGCCGCATACGGCGGCCAGCAAAACCGATTGGGATCAGGGCTTGGCGGAAAGAGAATCCTTCTCGGAAAAGACAAACTGGCGGATATCGGCGCGCTGTTTGTCGATTTCTGCGAGGTGCTGTTCGCGAAGCGTTTTATAGACGTCGAACTCCTTTTGGGCGAGTTCCTTTTGACCGGTGCGGACGTAGGCCTGGCCGAGACGGTAACGGACGTCGGAAAGGTCGGGACCAAGCTCGCGAGCGCGGAGGTACTCGGGAATGGACTCGGCAAACTTGTTCTGGCCGGAGTAGAGATTGCCCAACTGGAGGTGCGATTCGGCGATGTTTGGATCGAGTGCGATCGATTTCTTGAGCAAGGATTCGATTTGGTTGAGATCCTGAGTGGGATCTTTCTCGCGCTTTCCTTTCCAGAGACTCAAAGCGTAGTAATAGAGGGCGCGAGCATTATTGGGCTGAAGCTCGACAAAGCGGCGGAAGCGCTCGATGACGTCGGCGGCCTGAGCGGGAGAGCTGTCGAAGGCCCGGGAGAGAAAGAGATAGCAACTGGGGTCGGAAGGGTTGAGATCGGCACCGCGAAGAAGCGCCTTCACTGCGTCGTCGTAATTGCCGCGTGCGTAGAGAGATGTGCCCAGACCAATCACCAAGCGCGGTGAATTGGGGTAACGGTCGGAAGCCTGCCGGAAGACCTGCACGGCAGGGTCCAGGGTGCGATGGAGGAGAAGTTCAGAACCCCAGTCGAAGAGATTGCTCTCGCTGGGATCGGCATGGGCGGCTAGCTCGAATTGATTGGCGGCCGCGACGAAATTGCCGTCCTTTTCCTCGATTTGGCCGGAAAGATTATGTAATTCGGCGGTGTCTTTTTGGAGCAGGAGGGCGGCCACCGACTGACGAGCCTGTTCGAGCTTACCAGTGACGAGGTAGGCGAGCGAAAGATCGTAGCCATTGTCGTAAGAACTGGAATTGACGCGCTCGGCTTGTTCCAAGTAGGGAACGGCGGCGGCAATTTTGCCAGACTGGACGTATAACTCGCCCAAGTCGTGATTGGCCTCGTAGTCGCGCGGCTGCAGCTCGATGGCCTTTTTGAATTGAAGCTCGGCCAAATCCAGTTTTCCGGAGCGGGCCAGATTGGTAGCGTAGTTGGTTCTGGCTTCGGGGGAATTGGGATTCAGGCGAACAGCCTTCTCGAAATGCAAAGCGGCTTTGGCGTCTTGCGACTGCTCGGAATAAATCAAGCCGAGGAGCTCGTGGAGTTCAAATGTTTCTGGAGATTCGAGCACTAGCTTCTCCAACGCAGCGGCAGCTGGTGCGAGGCGGCCGGCGTCATAATCGGCGACAGCGGCTTGAAACCTGCGGTCCAAGTCCTGGTCCTGTTTCGATTGAGCCTTGGTCAGGGACGAGCAGAGCAGAAGGGCCAGGAAAACAGAACATGTGAAGCAGTGTTTCGTGGTCACAGTATGTTCATGTTACCACTGCGGCGCGGCAAGCTAGAGACCTGACCGGAACTAAAAATTTGCGGCGAAGGGCTTCTTTCGAAGCACCCTCGCCGCCGGGGTGTAAGGGGTCAACTAAAAGTAAACCTTAAGGGCGAACTGGATCTGCCGCGGATCGTAGGGATCGTCGCGAGTGGACCCGATTTCGCCGAAGTTGGAACTGCTGTAGTTGAGAGAGTTCGGAATTGCCACCACACCGTTTCCACCAAAACCGGGGGCGTTGAAGTTGGCATGATTGGCGATGTTGAAGATCTCGGCCCGGAATTGGATGTAGCGGCTTTCGGTGATCGGGAAATTCTTGAAGAATGAAATGTCCGCCCGACGGAAGACGGGCCCTTCCACTTGACTTACTTTGCCCAGGACTGCATTGCCGGACGTTACCACGCAACCCGCCGGCGTTCCGGGATCTGGCTGGCCGTCTGATCCGATCACGCAAGGCTGATTAAAGGCGGCAGCGCCGTTCGAGAACAAGCTGAGCTTGCCATTGGTATCGGTGTGCAGTCCGACTTTCAAGGGCTGTCCGGTGGTGAGCGCGCCGCAGCCCAAACCTGCTGCGGTATCCTGGAGACAGCCGATGGTGATCGGCTGGCCGCCTTCGAAGGTCATATTCCAATACACGACGTAGCCACCAATGAGCTGGTTCTTGAAGCCTGTGGCGTCCCCGGCATATTTCTTCCCCTTACCAAAAGGAAGTTCATAGCCGCCACTCAAGTGGAAGACGTTTCTGATGTCTGATGGAGCCAGCGAGTAGTCCGAATGGATTCCGAAACCGGGAAGAAGCGGCGCGCGGTAGCTAACAAGGGAACTACCCGTATTTAGCGGGTCGCGCGCATCGGTAAGGGTCTTCGAGTAGGTATAGTTTGCAAGGAAGTTTAGACCGTTGGCCAGGCGCTTTTCGACCTGGGTCTGCAAACCGTTGTAGTTGCTGTTGCCTTCGGTGGCAGCGTAGCTGGCGCCGGTTCCGAAATCCGGGAAAGGAACCAGGGCCGGAGAGGCGGGAGTGCTGCCGCTCGCCGCAGCTCCGAGAATGGGAGCGTTGTAATAGTTGAGAGTGGAAACGACGTTGGAGTTCGGAAAGACCTCGATGTGGCGTCCGTTCTCAAGCACGTATCCGACCTGCACCGCGATGGTCGGCGTAACCTGATATTGAACGGTGACATTGGCGCCCAAGGTGTATGGGGTCTGATAGTGGAATTGAATGCCGGGCAAAGACAAGCCACTGGCATTGACGTCGATTGGATTCAGCGGAGTGCATGAGAATCCGGTCTCGAACGTTCCGACGTTACCTGGGCCCGCGGTGGCGCAGCCGGGAAAAGTGAGCGGCGTGGAATCGTTGGCCGGGAAATAGTTGAAGCTGTACTGGAACGGATAGCTTTCGCCAAGATTGGGCGAATATCCGCGGTTTTCAAAACCGTTGTAGAACATGCCAAATCCGCCGCGTACCACGAGCTTTTGGCTGGCCTGGTAGGCGAAGCCGACGCGTGGGCCAAAATTATCCTTCTGGGAAGTTCCCAGCCCGCCGCCGTACTTGTTGGTGACATCCAAGGCGATGCCGTCCTTGGCAAGCAGCGTGAGATAGCTCGGCGAGAGATCGGCGAGTAACGGGCTCCCTGCCGGAATTACTTCGGTGGGGCCGCCGACGGCATCGGGCACGAAGTTAGCCTGAGCGTGGTGGTGTTCGAAGACGAGACCGAAAAAGTCATACCGCAAGCCCAGGTTTATGGTGAGCTTGGAAGAGATCTTCCAGTCGTCGTTGATGTAGCCGCCATAATAGTTTTTGCCGTCATCGGTCTCACCAATATTGGAGGCTCGGATGTCACTGGATCCTCCGACGTAATTCACGCCGCCTACGACGGAGGAGGTAGTTGGAGTGAGAAGAAAGTCGGCACGGCCGGTGCTGCTGGAATCGGTGCCGCCGGCGATATCGGTGAAATCGCCGTTGTAATCGAACTCCCCATGGGACCAAGACGGCTGCAGCGTAGAGAACTTCACGTGCTGCCATTCAAAACCCATTTTGAAGGTGTGTTTGCCGTAAATCTTGGTGACATCTTCAGTGAGCTGGAAGGTGGAGCTGATTTCGTCGGAGGGTAGGAAGTTATTGCTGCCCAGGGTGGAGAGTCCGTTGATGCCGAAGGCGGGAAGACCGCCGTTCAAGTCTCCTTGCGGGATGTCCTGAATACCAAATTGTGCCGGAAGGCCATTCACGGACGCCTCAGGAGCAGCGCGAGTGGTGTGGAGATAATTCAGACCGACACGCAGGGTGTTGATGAGGGTGGGCGAAAATTCGTGGGTGTAACCCAGAGCGCTCTGCTGCGCGTTGGCGGTCTGATTGCCCTGCTGGAAAGCACCGCCGTCCGCGATACCCCCGAAGATTCCGGGGATGAATTCCGGATCGTCCTTGAGGCTGAAGCGGAAAAAGAGCTGATTGGACTCGTTGATATTTAGGTCGACGCGGGCATCAAACGCGTTGGTATGTTCGAAGAGCTTTGGCGAGCTGGCAAAGTTAGAGAAGAGCGAGCCGTTGGTCGGGTTGGGGTAAAGACTCAACAATTTGATGGCGTTGGGATCCAGGCGTCCCGCCGGAATCTGATTCAAAGCACTCGCCAAAGGAACGAAATTGGTAATTCCGGCCACGCTGCCGCCGGTATAGAACGGATCGCGAACGTCGCCGGTATTGGTTGCCGTCAAACCTGTAACGGGATCCACGCTACCCGCAGTGACTGGGCGAGTAGTGGCTGGATCCATGATCGTGCCGGTGGGGATGGTACGGCCGAGGTTGTCGGTCGCCGTCCCGGCTTGGCCGGCGAGTAGATCGGTGAAATTGGTGAAACCGCTGTTGCGTTCGGCAACGGTCGGCACGCTACCAGTGGAAACCTCGCCCTGGACCCTGCGGAGCCCTTCGTAGTCGGCGAAGAAGAAGAGCTTTTTGCGGCCGTTGAAGACGTGCGGGATCACTACCGGGCCGCCGATGGCAACGCCAAACTGGTTCTGCTGCAAATCGCCCTTGGGGATGCCATTGGCATTTTCAAAGAAGTCCGCGGCATCGAGTTTGTCGTTGCGGAAGAATTCCCAGCCGTCGCCGTGAAACTCGTTGGTACCGGACTTGGTGGTGGCATTCAGAATGGCCGCGCCGGAACGTCCAAACTCTGCGCTGAAGTCGGTGGTCTGCACCTTGAATTCCTGAATGGCGTCCAAGGGAGGAAGAACGACGAAGTTAGTGCCGTTGAGGAAGTCGACGGTGTCGGAGTTATTGTCGATGCCGTCGAGGAGGTAGTTATTCATCGAAGGGCGCTGGCCATTGGCGGCGAAAGCACCACTGCCGGCGTTACCGCGGGTGTCTGACTGCGGGGTGTTGACGCCGGCGGAGATCTGAGCGAGGAACGTAAAATTGCGGCCGTTGAGAGGAAGGTTGTTCACTTCCTGGGAGTTAATGACTTGGCCGACAGAAGCATCCTGGGATTCCAGCAGAGGAGCGGCGGCGGTAATTTCGACGGTCTGAGAAACACTGCCGGGGTTGAGGGCAAAATTCTGGACGACATCGGCGCCGATGTCGACAACCACACCTTTAACGGTGCTCGACTGGAAGCCCTGATAGGAGACGTCAATCTTGTAGCGGCCAATCTTGACGGGCGTGAATTTGTAGACGCCGTCGGAACCGGTGGTGGTAGACAGGCTCGCGCCCGTCCCCTCACTGGTGAGGGTGACCTTGGCGCCACTGAGTACGGCGCCACTTTGGTCGGAAATGGTGCCCAGGATGGAACCGGCGTCAAGCTGAGCACGGAGCGGCGATGCCGCTAACAGCACAGCCAAAAGGGCGACCAGCGCCAGTGTGAAACTGCGGTCGCAAACAAAATTTGTCCTGGACTTCATGCCTATTCCTCCTCAGAAATAACTATGCGAGCAAGGTAAACATTTGCCGGGTAAGGTTCGCGCCCAAAGGCGCGCACGCCGAACCCGACGGGGCCGGTGAAACCAACGCAAAAAACATCGTGGCAATAATACGTAGGTAAACTGGGAAGCAGGAAGCGCGGAAGGGCTAAGTAAGAAGCAAGCCCGCGAGCCACGCCACCGCTCAACAGCACCCCAAAAATAAAACCCCAAAAAGATTAACCGCTTAACCTTGCGGCACTAAAACATATTCTTTCAATTGTTGTCAAGAGTTTATTTTGATAGCTTGCATTTGTTTATCGAGGGAAGCTCGCTCTGGGCAATGGGTTTAAGGTAGGGTTGTGCCGACATGGGTTTAACGATCCGAGATGTGGCGAAGGCTGCCGGGGTATCGACGGCGACGGTTTCGAACGTATTGAACAAGAGAGGCAAGGTTGGCCGCAAGACGCAAGGCCTGGTCCTCTCGACGGTCAAACGGCTCGGTTATCTTCCCAACATTCACGCCCGCCGCCTAGCTTCGCGCGATACGCGAACGCTGGGAATTATTGTTTCAGATATTGAAAATCCCTTTTTCCCGGAAATTATCAAGAGCTTTCTGGCGCGGACCCGGCAACTCGGCTACGAGGCAATTCTCAGCGACACCAACTACGACCCGCGGCGCACCCAGGAAGCAGCGAGCCGAATGATGGCGCACAACGTCAGCGGTGTGGCGATCATGACTTCCGAAATCAGCGCGCGATTGATCGACGAACTGGCGCGCCGGAAGATCGCGGTAACGTTTCTCGATCTCGCACCGGCGCGGGGATACGTGAGCACGCTGCGAATCGATTACGCATCCGGGATTGAGCAAAGCGTGAAATACCTGTACCAAGAGGGGCACCGAAAAATTGCGTTCGTGGCCGGCAGGAATCTGAAATCGAATGTGGCGCGGCTGGAAGCCTACGAAAAATACACGCTGGCGCTGGGACTAAAACCCGGGCCAATCCTGCACGGTGACTTGCGATTTGAGGGAGGCCTTGCCGCAGGATTAGCGATCGGACAAATGTCTCCGAGGCCGACCGCGGTGATGGCGATCAACGACCTCACCGCGGTGGGGGTGATGAAAGGACTGACGTCCGCGGGTTGCCGGATTCCTGAAGATATTTCGGTGACCGGATTCGACCGCACACGGCTGGCGGAATATAGCATCCCTTCGCTTACGACGGTGGACATCCATCGAGATCTACTTGGGCAAATGGCAGCCGACGCGTTGCATGAACTTTGCAGCTCCAAAATTCCGCAAGGCAGAGAATACGAGATTCCCGCGGAACTGATTGTGGGGCATTCTTCGGGACCGGCGAAGGCGTAGCGGCGAAGCCCCGTTAGTTTATCGACACATCCAACTAGTTTTGGACGCCAGCCAGGTTCGCGGGAGCCGCTCTCGCTCGATTTCGTATTGCTCGCCGTGTGACGCCAAGAGGTTTGATTTTTCGCAAGATTTCCGGGAAAAGGCCGGCGAGTTTGGACAGTTTCATTTGCATGCTAGCATGCAAAACTGGATTGAATTTCCACGGGCACCCGGAAATGGGGCACAAAAAAGAGAGAAAAAATAAAGTTTCACGGCGAACCTTCCTCGGAGGGATGCGCTGGGCCCCTTTGTTGTTCCTTCCTGCGCCACTTCATTCGGCGGAATTCGGATCCTTTGCTTCGCGGATGTTGGGAGAGCCCGGAGAGCCGTCTTTTCCCTTAACGGATTACCGATTGACTCCACACTATCCGGCGAGGTCCCCGCTGGATGACGTGCTGCGTTACGTGGAACCGGGAAGCGATGAATACGTGACGGAGAAGTACGCCGCTGAAATCGCGCGGCACCTGGAAGAATGGGGACAAGAGCTGCGGTCGAACCCGTCTGGCCTGAACACGCTGGCGAAATTTCTGCATACTTCGCTCAAGGCCGGCTCACTCACTGCTACGCAAGAGAATGCGGTTCGTTCGGAATATGGGATTGATGCTTTCCGGAGGACGTTTTCGAGAGAGGCGCTGGGCGGGCGCGAGGGCTTCCTGAAGGAAATGCAAGCGTACCTGGCGGCGCTGACTCGTGTGGAGACGGCGGAATTTCAAATTGCGGGAATCGAGCAAGCCGCTACTTCACCTCCAAAAGTTCGCGCGGTGATTCGCTATGACATGGTTGGAAGGCACGGCGATACCGGGCGCGAGGAGCGCATTGGGTATTGGTTGACGGAATGGACGCACGACGACGCCCGTGGATGGCAGGCCTACCGCTGGACGGCAACGGAGGAGACTCTCAGCCGCGCCGCAGGGCCGGTTTTCCTGGATGTGACTGAGCAAGCTCTTGGGCAGACCGAGTCATACAAAAACCAGATGCTCCACGGAATGGACTACTGGCGCACGGTTCTGGACGGGGCGTGTGGAATCGACATTTACGGAAATACCGGAGTGGCGGCAGGAGACTTCGACAACGACGGACTGGATGATCTGTATGTCTGCCAACCTCCGGGACTTCCCAACCGGCTTTACCATAATCGCGGCGACGGGACATTTGAGGATGTGACGGAAGCCGCTGGGGTGGGCGTTTTGGACGGCACTGCTTGTGCACTGTTTGCCGATTTCGAAAATAAGGGACTGCAGGACCTGTTGGTAGTGACCGGCAACGGGCCTTTGCTCTTCGTCAATCAGGGAAATGGAAAATTTTCGCTGAAGCGCGATGCGTTCCAGTTTGCGAATGCGCCGGCGGGAACGTTTACACACGCTGCGGTGGCCGACTATGATCGCGATGGGCGGCTCGACGTTTATTTCGGCGTCTACAACTATTATCTCGGGCTGGACCAATACCACTATCCGGTGCCGTATTTTGACGCACGGAATGGGCCGCCAAACTTTCTGTTCCACAACGAAGGCAACGGAGTATTTCAAGACCGGACCGAAGCTGCGGGCCTGAACGTGGAGAACGATCGCTACACTTTTGCGTGTTCGTGGGGCGACTTCAACGGCGATGGCTGGCCGGACTTATACGTGGTGAATGACTTTGGGCGCAACAATCTCTACCGAAACAATGGCGACGGCAGATTCGCGGCGGTTTCCGACGACGCGCAAGTGAATGAGCCGGGAGCCGGCATGAGCGCATGCTGGCTGGATTTCGATAACGATGGAAACCAGGACATCTATGCCGCGGGAATGTGGGTCGCCGCTGGGATGCGAGTTTTTGGACAAGCATCTTTTCAGGATAAAGCGCCGGAACCGATTCGCGAACTTTACCGGCGACACATGAGCGGCAATTCGTTGTATCGGAACCTGGGGAACGGCCGGTTTCAGAATGTGGCCAAGCAAGCAGGGGTGGAAATGGGCCGCTGGTCGTGGTCCACGGATGCATGGGACTTTGACCATGACGGCTATCCGGACCTGTACGTCGCCAATGGTTATATCTCGGGCCGTGACAATCGCGACGCCTCAAGCTTTTTCTGGCGGCGGGTGGTGGCAAAATCACCGCCAAGTGCGACCCCGTCGGAAAGCTATGAGCGCGGGTGGAACGCGATCAACGAGTTGATCCGTTCGGACGCCACCTGGAACGGACATGAGAGAAATGTGTGCTACCTGAATAATCGGGATGGCACCTTCTCTGAGGTTTCGGGCGTAGCGGGGTTGGATTTTCTCGATGACAGCCGCACGTTTGCACTGGCCGACCTGGATCACGACGGACGGCTGGAAATCATTCTGAAGAACCGGACCGCGCCGCAGATTCGAGTGCTGCATAACGCGATGAACGCAATTGGATCGTCCATCGCGCTGCGCCTGCAGGGGAAAAAGAGCAATCGTGACGCGATCGGCGCGGCTGTGACGGTGGAGGGGACCGCCCATCGGCAGACGAAGTATTTGCAGGCAGGTTCGGGCTTTTTGGCACAGCACAGCAAGGAACTTTTCTTTGGAGTGGGAGGCACGGCAGACACGGTGCGCGCCAGCATTCGCTGGCCGAGCGGCCTTACGCAAGTCTTCGAAAAATTGCCGGTCAACCAGCGCATCGAAATACAGGAAGGTGTAGAAGATTTTCGAGCCAAACCGTTTGCGGCTGCACCCGCGGGTTACTTGCACGGAAGCGAGCCGCAAAAACCGGAGCGTCTGCCGCTTGCGGTGGAGACGTGGCTGATCCAGCCGATGCATGCACCCGACTTTTCTTTGCTGGACCTTGCGGGGGACAGCAAGCAGCTGCAATCGTTTCGCGGGAGTTTTGTTCTGTTGAATTTTTGGGACACTGCGGCGCCATCGTGTAGCGGCCAGCTGCGGCTCTTGCAGAAGCACCAGGCGAACTGGACGTCGTCAAATCTTCACGTGCTCGCGCTCAACGTCGATGATCCGCAGGATGCGGGAGCGGTGCGCTCACTCGCCACGAAGGAAGGGATTTCGCTGCCAATTCTATTGGCGACGCCGGAACTGGCGGGGGTCTACAACATCATCTATCGCTATCTCTTCGATCGGCGGAGAGATCTAGCGCTGCCAACGTCGTTGCTGGTGAACCGGGAGGGCATGATCGTCAAGGTGTATCAAGGGACGGTGGAACCGGAGCGGCTGCTGCAGGACGTGCGGTCGGTCCCGAATAGTGCCGCCGGTTTTCTTAAGAAAGCACTACCGTTCAAGGGGCCGATGATTCAGGGAAATTTCCAGCGCAACGATCTCACGGTGGGAGTGGCGCTGTTTCAGCGCGGCTATTTGGAAGAGGCGGCGGAAGAATTCAAGCAAGTGATTATTGTGAAACCCGACGAGCCGATGGCCTATTACAACCTGGGCACGCTCTACCTGCGAAGAAATGCGCTGCCCGAGGCGCGCCAGTACTTGGAGCAGGCGGTGAAGTTGCGTCCTAACTATGCGGAGGCCTGGAACAATCTGGGGATGGTGTCAGCGCAACAGGGCCAGCCCGACGAGGCGATCCAGAATTTTCAAAAGTCGATTCAACTTAGACCGACGTATGTAACCGCGCTGCTGAACCTCGGAAATCTGTTGCGCCGAAAGGGCTCATTGGTAGAGGCGCAAAAACTATTGGAGCGGGCGCTTGCTGACGCTCCCGAGGATCCCGAGGCGAACTACAGCATGGGAATGCTCTCTGCTGGGCAAAACCAACTTCAGGCGGCATCCGACTATTTGGCGCGAGCGGCGGCGCTGCGGCCGGACTATCCGGATGCGCTGAATAATCTGGGAGTTCTTCTGGTGCGGCAGGGACAATATTCGGAGGCCAAGCAGAAATTCGAAACGTGCATCCAGGTAGCGCCGAAGTTTGACCAAGCCTATTTCAATCTGGCGAAGCTGTACGTGGTTTTGAACGACAAGGAAAAGGCCAGAGAAATAATGCGGGCGCTGCTTCGCGAGCAACCGGACCACAAGTTGGCTCAGCAGACTCTGGAAATGCTAAATTAATTTTCACGGGCCTCATTCCCAAGGAAGTACGCACAGAGGAACAGCGTTGATGGACGTTCGCGGTTATGTCCGGCACACCACCGGAAAGTGGAGCGGGCGAGTAGAATCGGGCGCCGCTGTTGCGCTGATCGCGATTTCCTTTTTCGCGGCGCGCGGAATTGCCGGACAACAGGCGGCTCCGGACAAACCAGCCAGCGGCCCTGCGACCGAAACTCCTACTCCGTTTGCGGATGCGGAAGCGCTTCTTCGGCAGGGCCAACTTGAGAACGCGAGAACGAAGATCCAGGAAGAGCTGCGGCAGAATCCTTCGAGCGCCGAGGGGTATTCGCTGTTGGGGCTGGTGTACACGGAAGAGAAGAATTACGGGGAAGCTCTGGCCGCCTTCGAGCAGGGATTGAAATTCAATGCAAAATCCAGCGGGATTCGCAATGACATGGGCAACGTTTACGTTGCTCAGGGAAAGATCGATCTGGCTGAGAAAGAATTCCGCGAGGCGGTGCGGCTGAACCCGGCGGATAACGACGGCAACTACAATCTGGGGCTGGTCCTTTTGGCGAAGAAGCATCCGGCAGAAGCGATTCCCTACTTGCAACGAATCCGGCCGCAAACGATTGCGTCGCGGATGAGCCTGGCGCGCGCCGATCTGGAAGCGGGCAAGCCGACGGATGGATTGAAGGCGGCCGCGGATCTTTCCGAGCAAAACAAAGACAACGTGCAGGTCCACTTCACGCTGGGCGTGTTGCTGGCGACCGAGAAGCAACACCGCGCCGCACAAGCCGAACTGGAGCAAGCCAATCTGCTGCAGCCCCAGACATTCGAGATCCTCTACAACCTGGGCGAGGTTTATTTGCGGAATGTGGAATACGCCAAGGCGGAAGTGGCGTTGAATCGCGCGCTGAAACTGAAGCCGGATTCAGCCGAGACGCTGCTTCTACTGGCGCAGGTTGACTCCGAACAGATGAAGCCGGTTGACGCGCTGGACCTGCTGGTGCGGGCGCACAAGCTCGATCCCCAGAATACGGACGTGATCTATTCGCTGGCTCGGGTGAGCATGTCTCAGAATTATTATGAAGACTCGATTCCCCTGCTGGAATCCGGATTGAACATTGCTCCGCAGCGAGCGGACCTGCGCGCCGCGCTCGGAGAGAGCTACTTCATGTCTGGGAAAGTGGAGAAGGCGATTGATGAGTTCAAGCAGCTGATCGATCTAGATCCTTCGGCGCGATCCTATGCGTTTTTGGGACTTTCCTACCGGCAGCTGGGACGTTTCGACGAGGCGCGCAAATATTTTCAGGAAGGCCTGAAGAAAGACCCCCGGAATGCCTCGTGCTTGTTCAATATTGGGTACATCGACGCGCGCCAGGGAAACGTCGAGACGGCCGAACATCTTTTTCAGGAAGCGCTGCGATCGAACCCCGACTATGCCGAAGCATTGCTGGAGTTGGCGAACTTGCGAATCACCAGCAAAAAATATGCAGAGGCGGCGGAGCTGTTGCGAAAATTCGTCGGCGTGGCGCGCGCGCCCGCACCGGGATACTACAAGCTGGCCATGGTCGAACGGAGCCTGCACCAGACCGAGGCGGCGCAACGGGATTTGGGCGTGTTTCAGACACTTTCCAAGAATGCTTCGACCGGGCCGTATCCCTACCAGCATCTTTTTGATTACCTCAACAATCGCTCGAATCTTTCCGGCGATGAGAAGGCGCAACTGGATCTTACCGAGCTGTCTGCGCAGATCCAGAAACAACCTGACCAGCCGGAAAACCTCTACCTGCTTGCCGAAGGATATTTGAAACTCGGGAAGGTTGAGGAAGCTCGCCAGGCTATTGCGGAGTTAGACCAGCTAAGCGCAGGAGACTACCGAACGCAAACCGGGATAGGAGTGCTGCTGGCGCATCATCATCTGTACGACGATGCCGCGCGGCATTTCCAGGCGGCATTGCAAGTGAATCCCGATTCCGACGATGTGAAATTCGATCTGGCGGATGCTTATTTTCGCAAACGGATGTACCCGCAAGCGTTGGAAGTTGCGCAGCAAGTATCGAGCAAGGGCCAGCAGGACGATGCGTTTCTTTCTCTGTTTGGGGATATCCAGGCGCGTCTCGGGCAGCCGCTCGAAGCCTCAGAGATTTACAGGAATGCGATTCGGCGGAATCCTGACAACGACCAGAGTTATCTCTCGCTGCTGCTGCTGCAACTGCGCCAGAGCGATCTGCCCGGTGCGGAACAAACTCTGCACGAAGGTCTTTCGCGGATCCCGGGATCGGGGAAACTGCTGTGGGGCGCGGGACTGGTCTCGGTGTTAGAAGGCAAAACAGCGCAGGCGGCGGAGCAACTGGCGCAAGCCGTGGATCTAATGCCGGAGTGGTTAGGTAGCTATTCCACGCTGGGCGTTTTTTACTATCAAACGGGACAAATCGGAAAGGCGAGAGAAGTGCTGAACCGATTTGAGGGTAGCAACGCCGGCGGCGGATTGGACGTGAACCGGATCGAAGAGACTTTGGACAAGGCTCCGGCGATGCCGCTTGTGGTGAACGAGCCGATGCCGATGGCGGCTCGGCAGCAAGTAGTGCAGTTCGCGCTATCGATTGCTGACCGCACCCTTTGATTCCTTGCAGGAGACTTCCGCGTTAGATTGAGACGCTTCGTCAAGACTTGCTGAGAATGAAGAACAAATCGACGATGGATAGAGGCGCCCGCCGGAGCCATCGGATGGCTGTAGCGGCACTGTGCTTTTTGATCGGCGTGACCTTGAATCCCTGGACTATCGGCAGCGGCGCGCAGAAGTCCAAAGCGCAGGACCCGACAAAGGTTCGCTTTACGGACGTACGGAAAGAAGCGGGGATCACGTTTCAGCAGGATGGGACTGGGACCGACGAAAAGTATTATCTAGAAACGATGGGAACAGGTGTCGGTTGGATCGATTACGACCAGGATGGGCTGATGGATCTTTATTTCGTGCAATCGGCGGCTACCGACACTTACAAGCCAGCTCATCCATTGCGCTCGGCGCTGTATCACAATAATGGCGACGGAACATTTACGGACGTGACCGAGAAAGCAGGGGTGGGCGGTGAGGGACATTACGGCCAAGGCGTAGCGGTGGCGGATTTCGACAACGATGGATATCCCGATATTTATGTGACCGGATATGCTGGCGGGATTCTGTACCACAACAACGGTAACGGGACGTTTACCGACGTCACGTCAAAGGCGGGAGTTGCCGACGCAGGCCAGTGGTCAACGAGCGCGGGATGGTTCGACTACGATAAGGACGGCTGGCTGGACCTGGTGGTCGCGAATTACATCGATTGGACGCCGCAGAACAATACCTGGTGCGGGGAACGGCGGCCGGGTTACCGATCGTATTGCCATCCGGGCAACTACAAGGGGCAACGGATCAAGCTGTATCACAACAATCATGATGGGACGTTCACCGATGTGAGCGACGCGTCGGGCGTTGGGAAACCTGAAGCCAAGGGAATGGGAGTGCTGCTGGCGGATTTTGATAACGACGGATGGATGGACATCGCCATCGCCAACGATTCCTGGCCTAATTTTCTTTTTATGAACAAGCACGACGGAACGTTTCAAGACGCGTCGTTCGTTTCCGGCATGGCAGCCAGCGAGGATGGCCGTTACGAGGCGGGCATGGGGATTGACGCTGCGGACGTGGACGGAGACGGCTGGCAGGATGTGTACATAACGCACCTGGATTTCGAGTTGAATCGGCTGTATCACAACAATCAGAACGGGACGTTTGACGACTACACGTACCGCTCCGGAATCGGGAACAAGGCGATCCTGATGAGCGGCGTCTCGGCGAAGTTTCTGGACTACGACAACGACGGATGGCCCGATATCGTGCAGATCAACGGCGCGATGGTGGATAACGTACAGCTGTACCACAGCGAAGTGACGTACAAAGAACCGCTGTTGATGTTCCGGAACGTGGGGAAAGGCCAGTTCGAGAAAGTGTCCGAATCCCTGGGTCCCGATTTCATGCGCCCGGTCGCGGGACGTGGACTCGCCACCGCGGACTTTGACAACGACGGCGACATCGACATCGCCACGAATAACCGCGACGACTATCCGGAACTACTGCGCAATGACGGTGGAAACTCCAATCATTGGCTGGAGATTTTCCTGATTGGAACACGCTCGAACCGGGACGGCATCGGCGCTTCGTTGAAACTGACCTCAGAAGGAATCACCCGTGCGGAGCAGGCGAAAGGCGGGATGAGCTACATGTCTGCCAGCGATCCACGGATCCATTTTGGGCTGGGAAAGCGAAGCAAGATCGATTCTCTGGAAATCACGTGGCCGAGCGGCCAAGTGGACCGGTTGACGAATGTGCCCATCGACCGAATCATCGCGGTCAAGGAAGGCGCTGGAATTGTGCCGCGCAATTTTCCAAGGATACCGAGCCGATGAAGCGAGACACAAATACACGCGAAACAATCGAATGCCCTTGCGCGCACATTTCGGCTGAGACAAGTCTCGGCCCGGACCTTCTCGGCCTATGAACCTGCCGCGACGGGGTTTTCTCGGCTCTTCCCTGCTCCTGCTCGGAAATGAGCTGGTGGACGCGCTGGCGACGCCATTATGGAAGTGGAAGCGGCCGATGGTGGTCGAAGCCGCCAGCATTACGAATGCGCCGATTTCTGGGGCGGCGGTTTCTGCGGCGGCGACTTCTCCGGTAACGTTTGTCGATGCGGGCCGCGAAGCAGGCCTGAACATACCGAATGTGTGGGGCGGGTCGGACCACAAGCGTTCGATCATTGAAGCGAAAGGGAGCGGGCTGGCCTTTTTCGATTATGACAATGACGGATGGCTGGATATTTATCTGACCAACGGGACTCTGCTGGATGCGCACTGGCCCGCCGGGCAAGCGCCGACCTCTCACTTGTACAAGAATAATCGAGACGGAACATTCAAGGATGTAACGGAGAAATCGGGGCTGGCGCGGACCGGATGGCAGACCGGAGTGTGCGTAGGCGACTACGACAACGACGGGTGGGACGATTTGTTTTGCTGCTTCTGGGGGCACAATGTGTTGTTCCACAACAACGGCGACGGAACATTCACGGAGGTAACCCAGAAAGCGGGGCTGCGCGGCGAGCGAATCCGCTGGGGCGCCGGCTGTACCTGGCTGGACTACGACCGGGACGGACGCCTGGATCTTTTCGTCTGCAACTACATCCCGCTCGATCCAGACAAAGTTGCGGCGGACAGCAACCCCGCGCTCTGCCAATGGAAAGGAATTCCGGTGATGTGCGGGCCGCGCGGCCTGCCGGGTGACACGAATATTTTGTATCACAACAACGGAGACGGAACGTTTACCGACGTCTCGGAGAAGTCCGGGATCCTGAAGCCCGGACCGCGTTATTCGATTACCGCGGTCTCTTATGATTTCGACAACGACGGGTGGCCGGATATTTACGTGGCGGTGGACTCAGAGCCGAGTATTCTGTTTCATAACAACCACGACGGCACGTTTACTGACGTCGCGGTGATTGCCGGGTGCGCGTACAGCGAAAACGGCCACGAGCAGGCAGGGATGGGCGTGGCCGTGGGCGATTACAATTGCGATGGATGGTTCGATATTTTCAAGACCAACTTCGCGGACGACACTTGCGACCTTTACCGCAACAACGGCGATGGGACCTTTACCGACGCAACATTTTCCTCGGGCATCGGGGTTAACAACGGGTACGTTGCGTGGGGCTGCGCGTTCATCGATTACGACAACGACGGATGGCTGGATATTTTTCAGGTGAACGGACACGTATACCCAGAAATCGGCGGACATGACATCGGTCAGGAATATAAGAACCCGCGGCTGGTTTACAAGAATCTGGGGGACGGACGCTTCAAGGATGCTTCGTCCGAGCTAGGGCCGGGGATCAGCGAACACTTCTCCAGCCGAGGCGCAGCGTTCGGAGATTACGACAACGACGGAGACATCGACGCGCTGATACTGAACATGAGCGATTTGCCGTCGCTTTTGCGCAACGACGGCGGGAATGCGAAAAACTGGATCAAGATCAAATTGATTGGCACGCAATGCAATCGGACGGCGATTGGCGCCCGGGTCCGGGTGGTTACCGGCACACACACGCAGATGGACGAGGTCCACAGCGGGACGAGCGTGATGTCGCAATCGGACCTGCGCCTTCATTTCGGGCTGGGCAAAGCGCCGATCGTGGATATGATCGAAGTGAAATGGCCAACTACGCAGAAAATCGAACGGTTCAGCAAGGTGAAAGTGAATCAGATCATCACGATCCGCGAGGGACATGGGATAGTGATTCCAAATTCAAAGAATAAATAGACGCAAGGGTTGTGGCGTGAAATGCACTTTTATTGGGGTGCAGAACCTACCGGCTGGTCCTTCAGGACAATCAGGAATTGCTGTACTTCCCGCCGCTGGCGCTCGACTGCGTCGGCCTGAGTTTGCTCCAACTGTGTGTAGAGCTGAATTTCCCGCTCGGCCTTGTCGGTTTCGCCGGCGCGCCGGTAGAGCTGGCTCAGGCGGTAGTGAGGTTCGCTCAGGCTGGGAGTGACTTCGGTTGCTTTCTGATAGGCGGCGATGGCTCGATCGGGAGCGGCCTGCGCCGCGTACAAAATTCCAAGTTGTAAATACGCTTCGCCCAGTTTGGGATCGATGGCCAGCGATTTCTCAAGCAGTGCTTCGGCTTGTTGCGAGTTGGCAACGGTCTTGGCATCCCGATCCTGCTTCAGCAGGGCCACTGCGAAGTAATAATTGGCTAGAGCTTTTCCGGGCTGATTTTTCAGAAAGCGGGCCAACTTCTGTTCGCTGCACGGGAGCGAGGTGGCGGAAATTTCCTGCATCTTGCCGATAATAAGATAGGGCGTGGAATCTTCCGGCTGCAAATCCGAAGCACGGCAAATCTGACGGGCCGCTTCATCGTACGTGCCACGGGAGTAGAGAGCGGTGGAGAGTCCCACCAGCATGCGAACCGAAGTGGGATGCGCCATGGAGCCTTTTTGGAAGACGCTCATCGCCGGCGAGACGGCGCGGTGCAGCAGAAGTTCCGTACCCCAAGCGAAGTAATTCGGCTCGCTGGGGTCGAGAGCGGCGGCGCGTTCGAATTCGCGGACAGCGCCGAGGGGGTCGCCGGATCGCTCATCGAGATCGCCCAGCAGGCGATGCACGTCGGCGGGATGCTCCGCGTTGGCCAGGATTTTGGCGGCCAGATCGTGGGCTGGCACCAGGTCGCCGTTGGCGCTGTAGGCCAGCGCTAGATCGTAGGAGTTGGAAAAATCGATGGGATCGATCTGGTATGCGGTCCTTAAGGGCGGGACGGCCTCGCCGGCTTTCCCCAGATGGAAATAGAATTCGCCGAGTTGATGATTCGCTGCGAAGCTGCCGGGAGTCTGCGCGACAGTGGCGCGGAGTTTGTTTTCCGTCGCCGCCGATTCGGTACCTGCGGCGCTCCCAGCTGCAGAGCCGTCTGGGCCGGCGGATTTGAGCGCCAGCGTCTGGCGGGCAAACGCCTCGCTGGTTCGCAGGCTGGTATCTGAACCATGGCCGCCCGCACCGGACCAATCGGTAACTCCCGCGACGGTGAAATTCGGTTTGTCGTCGAACTCCATCGCCGCCGAAGAACTCAGCAGCAGATCGACCTGTTTTTTCTGACCGGCGGATAATGGCAACGGGCCGATGACGCATTTGCCGAACCCTGATTTTTCCGCGGTTACGGTGTAGACGCCTCGCTCACGGGCGCTGAAGACGAATTTTCCTTGGGCATCGGTCTTGGCCTGCTGGGGATGATCCTGGGTTTTCTCCTGCAATGACACTGCAGCGTCTTTCACCGGTTCGCCGGCAGCGTTTCGAACAGTTCCCTGAACGATGATGGAGTCTGACTTCTGGGATGCCGAGCTCTGTGCCCAAGCGACGGGAACGAATGCGGTGAGAGCAATGGCCAATCTAAAGAGACAGAAAAGGATTCGATTCGGCCGATTTGCGACGCTGACCGGCATGGCGCGGAGACG
>Ga0302324_100010144_pt1 | contig 19562 bp, 11 predicted proteins | sample Palsa_T0_1_FD_201949 | JGI IMG/M metagenome (GOLD analysis project Ga0302324, IMG submission 201949) | Peat permafrost microbial communities from Stordalen Mire near Abisko, Sweden - Palsa_T0_1 | ecosystem: Environmental > Terrestrial > Soil > Palsa > Peat permafrost | place: Sweden: Abisko...
AAAACCTGTAGCCAAATCGGAGATCTCCAACATGCTGTTTGAAGATACGTTGTCTCACGCATCCGTCCTTCAAGCCCTCAATAATGCACCCCCTGATTCGTCCCAGGTAGTCGTGTCATCGCGTTCGGCCACTGCGGGTATCCACGAGGAACCCGTCCATAAATCAGTCCAGGCTAATCAGCAACCAACGCATCCACCCTACGAAGAGGAATTCCTGCGCCGCGTGGGTCGCTCCAATGTTCCCGTCCTCTTGAATGGTGAAACCGGGGTGGGTAAAGAAGTCATGGCCAGAAAGCTATGGACCTATTCCAACCGCGTCGCCAAGCCTTTTCTAAAATTGAACTGTGCCGCCCTGCCCTCTGAGCTTATTGAAAGTGAACTCTTCGGCTACGAGAAGGGAGCATTCACCGGCGCTCTGATGGATAAACCGGGCAAATTTGAACTGGCGCAAGATGGAACCATCCTGCTGGATGAGATCGGAGACATGGATACCCGTCTTCAGGCAAAGCTGTTACAGGTTCTGCAGGACGGCGAAGTTCAACCGCTTGGCAGCAGCCGCACCATCAAGGTAAACGTCCGTATCATGGCAGCAACCCATCGGGATCTGCGTGCCGCTATAGAGCAGGGAACATTCAGGGAAGATCTTTACTACCGGCTCAATGTAGTTAGCATAACCATTCCTCCGATACGTGAGCGCCGCGACGAGATCATTCCTCTCGCTGAAGAGTTGCTCTTACGTCATGTTGCCCCGGGTTCATCGGTTCCCTCCATTCCGGAGACGCTCCGCCAGGCCATGCTCGATCACAACTGGCCCGGGAATGTCCGGGAACTCGAAAACGTGATGAGGCGCTTCCTGGTCTATCAGGATGCCGCTTTGCTTACGGCCGAGTTGAGCCGCCCGTTCGACTTGCCCAAGCGCCGGCCTGCGGCGGTGAGAGTTTCGACTCCTGATCCTGCTCCGCTTAATGAAACCCACGGCAGCTTTGACCACTTCGCCGAAGCCTCTCGTGTCGCGGAGGCGCGATTGCTACTCGAGACTCTGGAATCCGTCCGCTGGAACCGTCGCCAGGCAGCCATGCAGCTGAACATCGATTACAAGGCACTCTTATACAAACTGCAGAAGCATGGAATCGTGGAGAGCAAAAGCAAGCGACGAGAAGTCAGTGCCTGACGGAGCCCGGGGCCCGGCAAGCGCCCTCTCACTTAAGCCATGTTCGATAACCTGAGGGAAGATTGGCGAACACACGACCGGCAGCTCTTGCGCCAGGGCTTGTGGGTCATGGCAGTTTATCGATTTGGCAGATGGCGCTATAACATTCGCCCTCGTTGGATACGGGTGCCCTTTTCGGCCATTTATAAACTCCTCAAGCTCCTTTGTGAAATACTCACCGGCATCGAGCTCCCGTGCGAAGCTGTCGTGGGCCGTCGTTTTCGGATCGACCATTTCGGCGGAATCATCATCAGCGGCGATGCTGTTTTTGGCGACGATTGTATTGTCCGCAACGGCGTAACGGTAGGCTTGAGGTATACCGGTAAGAGTGGTTCCCCCATCATCGGTAGCCGCGTCGATATTGGCGCGGGAGCCAAGGTTCTGGGTTCGATTCGCGTAGGCGACGATGTCTCGATCGGCGCCAATGCTGTGGTTCTCGTCGATGTGCCGCCCAACGCCATCGCCGTCGGTGTACCTGCTCGTGTCCTCCCCCGCAAGCCAACCATGAGTCAAACCAACGCGGAAGTTCAATGAAACGACCTAAGCTGTCGATCGTGGTCATCGGACGTAACGAAGGTGACCGCCTGGCTTCCTGCCTGCAGTCGGTAACCATAACCAATGAGGATGTCGAATTGATCTACGTTGATTCTGCCTCTTCTGATGGGAGTGCACAGCTGGCAGCCAATTTCGGCGCTCAGGTCATCATTCTTCAGGGAGGAACCCAGACTGCCGCGCGCGCCCGCAACGCCGGCTGGCAACGGGCTACAGCTCCTCTTATTCTCTTCCTCGACGGCGATACCATTCTCAACCAGGACTTCCCATCGGCCGCTCTCAAGGTCCTCGAATCCGAGGCTGCTATTGCTGCGGTGTGGGGCCATCGCCGCGAGCTCCACCCGGAACATTCGCTATTTAACCGTGTGCTCGACCTGGATTGGATCTATGCCGCCGGTGACACGGATTACTGTGGCGGAGATGTGCTGATGCGGCGGAGCGCTCTTGCCGAAGTCGAAGGATACGATTCCGGCTTGATTGCCGGTGAAGAACCGGAGCTTTGCCGCCGTCTGCGCGCGCGCGGTTATCGCATTGTCCATATCGACTTTCCGATGAGCGGCCACGATCTGAATATGATGTGTTTGAGTCAGTACTGGCGCCGTGCGGTTCGTGCCGGCCATGCTTACGCTGAGATCTCCGGCCGCTATCGCGGAACAGCGGACCCCATGTGGTTCAAAGAGAGCCGCAGAAATCTGCGTACGGGCGGCTTTTGGATCGCATGGCTTCTGATCGCCCTCGCGTTCTCGGCATTCAAAAGCTGGGGGGTCGTGCCCTGGCTCGCCCTGCTGCCCCTCTTGTCCGCTCGTTCAGCATGGAAGGCACGCTCCAAAGGCCGGGGCCAGATATTGTTGCTCCTGGTGTATGGCTTTCACTCGCAGCTTCAGCAAATACCGATACTGGTGGGACAGCTGAGATATTTTCGAAGTCGCCGGTCGGGTGAGCGGCCAAAGCAGATCGAATACAAGCAGGGAGCGAACGCCTGACGGGCCGCTATACAAAAAAGACATCCTGCTTTATTTCGTCCCCACCATCGTGCCTGGATGCAGCGCAAGCGCAACACCTGTGATTTCTCCAGCGTCTCTAAGTCCTTACCATCCGGTACCGCGCAGGACCACTTCCGCCGTTTTGACCATGATCTTTAAATCCATCCAAAAGCTCCAATTCTCGACGTATGCCAAATCCAGAGCAACATAGCGAGTGAACGACGGATCCTGGCGGGCATGAACCTGCCACAGGCCGGTGATCCCCGGCAAGACTTCGAGCCGGCGAAAGTGTTCCAGCTCATACTGTCCCACCTCTGACGCCAGCGGCGGCCGTGGGCCCACCAGGCTCATATCGCCGAAGAAAATATTAAACAGCTGCGGAAGTTCATCCAGGCTGAACTTCCGCAGGATTCGCCCTATTTTGGTTAGTCGCGGATCTTTCCTGATTTTGAACAGGATTCCATCGCGTTCGTTGAATGAGGCCAAAGTCGATTTAAGCTGGTCTGCGTTGGCGACCATTGTCCGAAACTTATAGCAAGGAAACACGCGTCCTTTTTTGCCAATGCGATGAGAAACATACAAAACGGGCCCCGGCGAATCCAGCTTTATCAACAGCGGGATCACCAGTAAAGCCGGGGTTAGTGCAACCAGCAAACCCGAGGACAGAACGATGTCGCAGAGCCTTTTCAGCAGATGGTCGAGGACTTTGCCGTTACGGCGATGCAGCGCCACCACTGGGAAAGTCCCCAGGTATTTAACCGGCACATCGGGTGTCAGCTCATCGTAAAAACCGGGGATTGCCAGCACCTCGACATCCAATTCGCGGCCAATTTCCATCAGGTCAATGACCGCCCGCGTAGGACAACGGTCCGCAACGATGATCTCATCTACGAAGAACTGTCTTGAAATGGCCTTGACCTGTTGCAGATTCCCGAGCACAAATCGCTCAGCTTCCATGACCGAATCGCCGCCATGAGTTTCGACGAAGCCCTTGAAGACCCGGCCAAGGTGGCTACTTCTGTTAAGCGATTTGCGCATCGCGTCAGCCATATGGGACGTGCCCACGATCAGCACGTTTTTGGTGTCGATGCCCCGTGCGTACTTTCGGTAAAGGGATCGGCGCGAAAACCCGCGGAGCGCACAGAGAAATACGGTTGTAAGCGTGATGAAGTACGCGACAAAGCCTCGCGAAACGCTGGCGTCATGCACCATGTACAAGCCACCACACAGCAGGAGACCGGCGCCGAAACAAGCTTGGACCGTTCTCCGCTGCTCGTGCAACGAACCATGTGCCTCCAACTGGCTATACAAACCGTCGCGCCGGTTGATAATCAGGAGCGCCACAGCGAATATAACCAGATACCAGGGTTGTATAGGAAAATAGTTCGCATCCAAAAGTCCCACCGGCCCGTGAGGCCACATCGTTGGCGAAAGGTCGAAACGAAAGACGGACGCTAAGCAAAACGAAATGCCCACCGCCATCCCATCAGCCGCCATCATAATAGATTCCCTCAAGGCGGCTTCGCTGGGCGATCTGCGGCCCACCTGGCGGGCGTAAAGGGCAGGAGCAGCGTACCCAGCTTCTATCGGTTGCGAAACAGACTCTGATGCAGCCATCGTGATCTCTCTTTAGCAAACACTTGTGGCGGGCTTTGATCTTGAGCCGTGCCACGAGCGCCATTCGCTATCGGGGCAGCGAAGGCGCCGAAGATAGATCTGAATTGGTGGTTTCACCCGCGTTAAGTTGATTAAGCCAGTGAGGACTTCGGTTGATCTTTATGCAGTGTGAACTCCTCTGCGAAGAACTCCACGATCGAATGCCCGGAGGACATTGGTTGAGATGTTGCGGGCCCGACTAGTGTCCTGTAACTGAAGTTCATTGAAAAATTTTCTTTGGCTTTGTATCAGGGCCCGACTTTAGTCGGGCCGTAAATGCTTGGAAATATGATGGGCTTTAGCCCCTGAGGCCGTTCTTCGATCTGTCGAATTTTTCAACCAACTTCAGAGACACGACACTAGGAAGTGAACATTATAAGTGCGACGAAAACGCCTATTACACAGATTCCAGAAGCAGAAGCCTGGAAAAATGCCAGTATTGACAAAGAAGTGACCGTGTATTTCAGTAACCCAATGCGAAGCTGAATATCTCTTAGGTGATTGCCACGAGTCTACCGCCTATCTCGCGGAATGCCAGCTCATTTTGGTAACACGGATGCATTTTGTGAATGAATTACTTTAGAGTATCTCGTGAGAAAGCCGTGGGTTAAGGTTAAGTTGGATAAGTGGAAATGCTTTGGGAAAAAGGGATAATTTATTGCTCGTTGATGGGGTCATCGCGCGGAATGTTCTACGCGAATCGTACAACGACTGCACGAGTGTGAAGTGTGACCCTCAGAAGGTGTAATATACTTCTTGCAACGGCCAGGTGGCACTGACACGCACATTGATGCGAGACTACCCGTCAGTTGTGCGGATGCATGCAGATACCGCAGAATGCCCCATGATGTGTTGTCAGACGAGTGGACTTCTCTGCACACGTTGTTCTTGGTCCGGCCGGCTGTTGCTCTCGGGTTCCGCGATGCACCGGCTGACTGAACGCACTACTATCGCGAGGTTGTTTGTAAAACGGTAGACTCTTCGATGATGAGTTTGTCCCGCTGTCACCTTGTGTCTCCTATTGACGGTTCTGACGAACCGGCAAGAGCCTGTGTGGGAGCATCTAGCGCTGCGGGGGACAGAGAAGATGGTCGGGCAGACGACCTGCTCCGCCGTCTGCCCACAGACCTTGAGTCCAGCGAGGCCCCCACTTTTCTGGCCGTTGCCACCTATCGAATCAGCAGCGCTCGTATCGGCCGGCTTTCCCAGGCTTCTGCCTTTCTTGGAACGGACTGCGACGCATTCTTCGTGACCGCCTTCGCTACCTTGCTTGCGCGCCTCGCAGGCCAGGACGTGGTACGGCTCCGGAAGATTCACTCGGACTCAAAGATCTTGTCTTTTGAGTTCGACCCTGAGGAGTCGTTCCGCTCGCTGCTTACCGGGACCCGCGGCCAGATTCTTACGCCAGCCCAGCCTTGCGCCGTGGAGTACCTTTTCGGCGCTGGGGAATTCTCGTTTGCCGACTTTCCGTCCGATGGCCTGCGCATGGCGGTGCACCTCCTGGACAGCGACTGCCAAGCGGCCGGCTATCAGGTTAGGCTTGCCAGTTCAACCGGCTTATGGGGCCGGTCCGTTCTTCAGCTGTGGCTGCGTTATTTTGACCAACTGCTGGCAGCGGCTGCTGCTGCGCCCGACGCCCCTTGGAAGACGTTACCGCTGTTGGACCCAGCCGAAGCCCAGGAGTTCTACCTCGCGTTGAACGACACGGCAAAAGCGTTTTCAAATGACGCATGCGTCCACGAGTTAGTGATACGCCAAGCCGAACGGACGCCTGATGCGATAGCGGTGGTCTCCGAACTGCATTGCATAACCTATCGCCAGCTCCATGAACGTAGCGATGCGCTCGCTTGCCGATTGCAGGCGTTGGGGGCCGGACCCAACCGGCCTGTCGCGATATGCCTGGAACGAAGTGCACAGCTTCCGGTGGTGCTTCTCGGTATCCTGAAGTCCGGATCTTGTTACGTACCGCTCGATCAGCGCGACTCGCCCCGTCGTCTGACATCCATTATTGAAGAGTGCCGGCCGGCCGCGGTGATTCTCGACCGTTCATTTTGCTCGTTGCGCGTGCCCGATGGAATTCCTACGATTTATTCGGATACCATTCCGGATCTCTCGCCCGTCCCTGGTTTCGCCGCGTCGAACGTTTCGCCGGACGACCAGGCCTACATCATCTATACCTCGGGCACTACTGGTAAGCCAAAGGGAGTGATGATTACCCATCGCGCACTCGCCAACTTGCTTCATTCCATGATGCAAGCGCCCGGCTTCACCTCCGCAGATCGCATGCTCGCCGTCTCGCCCATCTCCTTCGATATCGCCACCATGGACATGTTTCTGCCCCTGGCAGGGGGAGGAACATTGGCGATCGCCGATCAGTTCGTTGCGGCGGACCCATCCCGGCTGGCCGCCCTGCTCGATAAATTCGCAATTACCGTCCTGCAAGCCACACCCGCTACATGGCGCTTGCTGGCCTCTTCGGACTGGGAAGGAAAGCACAGCCTGAAAATGATATCCGGAGGGGAAGCGCTGCCGCGTGACCTGGCAAACAAGTTGCTCACTCTGGGTGGAGAGCTTTGGAATTGCTACGGTCCCACAGAAACGACAATCTATTCGAGCGTTCTGCGGATTCAATCGGAAGCAGGTGTAGTACCCCTCGGACCGCCGATGGCCAATACCAGATTTTACGTCCTCGACGACACCGGAAGACTCCTTCCACCTGGAGTGCCCGGTGAGCTTTACATCGCAGGAACAGGTGTAAGCGCGGGCTATGTCAATCCGTCGCCGGAAGCGAGCGGGCGCTTCGTAGCTGACCCGTACGCGGAAGTTGCGGGGGCGCGGATGTTCAGGTCGGGCGACCTTGTCCGCCTCATCAATGGTAACCAGTTCGAATTCTTCGGACGCCTGGACCACCAGGTGAAGTTGCGGGGTTATCGCATCGAGCTGGGAGAAATCGAGTCTGCTGTACGCACTTTTCCAAATGTTGAAAATACCGTGGTCGCATTGCGCGAAGACGAACCAGGCGAGCCATATCTCATTGCCTACGTTACCGCTGCCGCGCCGGACCTTCGCGGGCTGCGAGATCACGTCGCGCAATTACTTCCGGCCTACATGCTGCCCAAGAGTTTCGTGCGGATGGAGGCAATCCCGCTTACCAGTAGCGGCAAGATAGACCGTAAGACCTTAGTCGCTTCCGCAGCCGTGTCATCCAGTTTCAGCGCGTATCACCAGCCCAAGGGAGCGCCGCCACGGACGGCGCTGGAGGAAAGACTGCTCTCTATCTTCCGTAGCGTCCTCAATGCTCCCCAGTTGGGCGTAACTGACAGCTTTTTCGATTATGGGGGCTATTCGCTGCTGACGGTCAAGCTGTTCACGCGGATCAATCGCGCCCTGAAATTGTCTCTCCCCATCAGTCTCCTGTTTGATGCTCCAACCGTTCGAGCACTTGCGGAAGCTATCGAAGATACGCAGCCGCTATCTCAGATTGTCCCCATTCGTCCGCGGGGTAGATCCGCACCCCTCTTCGTTATCCATTCTTACCTCCTGTATGGAGTATTGCCTCATATCGTCGAGCCGGATCGGCCTGTGTATGGAGTGCGTGAGTTTATGGACGATTCTGAGCCCCAAACCATCGAAGAGCGGGCCGCGGCCTATGTAAACGAGATTCTAAAGGTCCATCCCAACGGGCCACTGTTGCTGAGCGGCTGGTGCGCGGCGGGGTCTCTGACTGTGGAAATCGCACGCCGGCTTCGCGAACTCAATCACCGGGTTACGCTGGTAGCCCTCTTCGACGCTGAGCGTCCCGGCTATCGTCCTGTTCTTCGCGGGAACAGAACCGCCAGGCTGCTTGCAAAAATAAGGTTTCACGTCCGGCGGCTCCGCGGCCTCTCGATAGGCCAGAAGCTTAACTATGTTCGCAACGCTCTTCGTCATAGTTGGGAAACACTATTTGAGTCGGTTTTCATGCACCATAGGCCATTGGTGATGCGCCTGCAGCGAGTCTTTGGCTTTTCTCTTCCCGAAGCCGCATTCAACAATACCTGGTCTCGTATAGCTGCGATCCAAAACTACGCCCCCGCCCGATACCCTGGCAGAGTTATCTTGTTCCGTGCCACGGATGTTCCGCAGCTCCCCGGTGGCGACGAAACACTGGGTTGGAAGGAAATTGTGGATGATGGCGTCGAAGTCATCTTCGTTCCCGGTGACCACGAATCCATGTTCCGAAAGCCCAACGTTGAATTCTTTAGCACACGTTTTAGGCAACTGCTCCAACTGGCGGAGTATGACACTCCATCCTAGGTCTGCGACCAGTAACCCGGCGTTTGCCTGCTAAGTCAAAGGAGATTTGTGTTCGTCAGACTTTCACCTTGACCGTTTCGCGCAATCACCCTTGGATATCGTTGAGGCTTCGTATCCATCGCAGGGAGTGGGCGTCGGTAGGGTTCGGGGCCGGATCCTATGGTATAGGCGCGCTTGCCACTGCCGGTCGGGCCACTCTTCCTTGAGAAGTTCCTGCATCAGCGCCGGGTCCTCCCGTGGCAGGTCCTCGTATCCGATCATCGAATGGCCATTCGGCGGCTTCCAGGAGAACGCTTTAGGGAAGAACGCGATCGTCTCACCGGGAGTCAACCCTACCGGTCGCCGCGAGTGAGTGCTAGTCGAAGGCACGCCCAATTCTTTACATAAAAGGCCGGCAAGATCACCTTGGCCTACGATCGGCAGGTGTCCTAGCTGCGTGCAACGCGGATTCATTTCGATTAGGTACGCTGCTCCTGAATCGGGATCGAGGATGAAATCCAGGCCATGAAATCCTGATAATTCCAGCCGCTTCGCCAGTCTGCAAGCTGCCTGCGCAATCTCACGATGGTCGATCAGACGGACTACCATCGCCGACCCTGTGGCTCCTTGAGACCACAGCACCTCAACCATCACCGCCCCCAGCACTTGTCCCTTCCAGCAGGCCATCATGAGATTTGCGGGACGACCCGGAATAAACTGCTGCAACGTAACCGTGGGCTTTTCGTGTCTCTTGTTCCACAATGCCAGCGGGTCACGATCGACCACCATCCGCTTGCAAGTAACGGACCACGGCACTGGGCGCAACATTCGGGTTAACTCTTCTGCAGCTTCTGTAATAGAACGCGCCACACGCACGCCATATCCGCCCCATGTTCCATCGCGCTTAAGCACAACCGTGCCCCCGATATGGTCGAACCAGGCACGCAAGTCTTCTATGGATCGCACCCGGCTCCGCTGCGGCACGCGGATGTGCAGTTCTTGTGCAACCTCCTGTAGCCGCTCGCGACTGTCGACCACTTCAAAATGGGCCGCGGCGCCCAGGGAGCGCGCGATAAGAGCTCGCAGTGCGGGCTCCTTCTTATATAGGTAATGCAACTGCCACACCACGCCATCGTCGCACGGGATTACGAGTTGGGGAGACGTCGCAGCAATAACATTCCGTAGTGTTCCAAGTGAATTGATCCTGCTATAGCGGTGACAACGCCGGACACCTCTTACGTGACGAAGAGGATGCCCAGGTGGGCAAAGAGCTTCCACGCTGCAACCATGTTGCAGAAGCGCGCCGGCGAGCCGCGCTGAGAGCGGCCACCAAGTCGTTGCCGCAAGAAGAAAAGTAGGTTGGGTATTTTCGTTCAATTTAAATTAAATCTGCTAGCATCGTTGTGCATGTAATACCCCTCCGGGACTTTAGCCAGGAACAGCTATTCACTATCCGCCCTTATCGGGAATGGTGCTATCTTACTCATCAAGTCGGGTGTTGTGGGCATATTAATTTTTAACTCTTGCGGGAGGACCTTATGAAGTCGACTGCAGTGGATGTGGCCATCGTAGGAGCTGGTCCCTATGGCCTTTCCCTGGCGGCACACCTTAACGCCGGCAAACTTTCGTACCGTATTTTTGGTACTCCCATGTCCAGCTGGCGTAATCACATGCCTAACCGAACCTGGCTTAAGTCAGACGGCTTCGCCTCTAGCCTGTACGACCCCAACTCGACCTTTACCTTGGCTAGGTATTGCCAGGAGCAGTCGCTTCCATACGCGGACGTGGGTCTGCCCGTCCCCATTGAGACTTTCATTAACTACGGCCTCGAGTTCCAGAAACGCTTCGTAACTCAACTCGAAGAAACCGAAGTAACCAACGTCGCCCAGGCTACCGGCGGTTTTGAGCTCACGACGCAAGGTGGAGGGTCGGTCCGCAGCAAGCGCGTCGTCGTTGCCGCCGGCATCACGCACTTCGGCTATGTCCCGCCAGTGTTTGCCGGACTACCCAAGGAATTGCTTACCCATAGTTCCGATCACAAGGAGGTGAGCAGCTTCAGGGGCCGCAGAGTAGCCGTCATCGGTGCCGGAGCCTCTGCCGTGGATCTGGCCGGCCTTCTGCATGAAGCGGGTGCCGACCCGCATCTCATCGCCCGCCGCCCGGCCATTGCATTCCACGAACCCTCCGTCGAGCCCAGGCCTATTGCGCAACGGGTGCTCATGCCTCGGTCTGGTCTCGGTCTTGGATGGCGATCGCGACTTTGCACGGACGCCCCGCTCCTCTTCCACTCGATGCCGTCAAGGCTTCGCAGACGAGCCGTCCAGCGTCATCTCGGGCCGGCTCCCGGCTGGTTTGCCAAAACCAGGTTTGTTGGCTCCGTGACGAGCCATCTCGGGACAAATATGAAACAGGCGCGCACACGCGGCAACTGTGTCTCCTTGAAGTTCACTCAACAGGATGGCTCCGACACCGAACTCCAGTTCGACCACGTCATTTGTGCCACTGGTTACAAGGTGAACCTCCAGCGCTTATCCTTCATCGACCCTGCGCTTCGCAAAAAAATGGCTACACCGGACGATGTGCCCATCTTGAATCGCAATTTCAGCTCCGTGGTCCCGGGCCTCTACTTCGTTGGCCTCGCGTCCTCCAACAGCTTCGGGCCGCTGTGCCGATTTGCTTTTGGCGCAAAATTCACCTCTAAGCGTCTCGCCCACCATCTTGGAAACGCCGGTTAGGGAAGGTTGGCCGACTTTACAGGCTGCGGAAAAACTCAAGTCGTAGTGGAACCTGTCCGGGTGCCCCATGTTCGCGCCAGCGTACGTGGGCCGAAAAAGACGGGCGAAGCCCTTCGAACGCTTCTATTCCTTTAGTGAAAGCATTCGAAGAATTCATAATCGGCCCACGTACGCTGGTGCGAACATGGGGCACCCGGACAGGTTCCACTACGACTTGAGTTTTTCCGCAGCCCGTAAAGTCGGGCCGCACATTGCATGTAAATATCGAGGGCTCTAGCCCTGGGGTTTTGTTTCTTGTCTGATGTGAGCGCAGTGACCGAAGAACCGTTTAACCCAGTTTTGAAGGAATTTATCCTATGGTTTCTACTCTGCCGACGCCAACAGGAGTTTGCGTCACCCCCCCGGTGGCCAGGCTGCTGATTAACAATCGCTGGGTTTCTAGTGAATCAGGCAAGACCTTCCCGACCATCAATCCTTCCACCGGCGAAGAAATCTGCCAGGTTGCCGAGGCCGATGCCGCCGATGTAGACAAGGCTGTTAAGGCGGCGCGATCGGCTTTCGAGGGGCCATGGCGAAAGATGCGCGCCTCTGAGCGGGGGAGACTGCTGTACCGTCTCGCTGATCTAATCGAAGCCAATGCGGACGAACTCGCGCGCCTGGAGACCCTCGACAACGGCAAGCCTCTTTCCATTGCCAAAACCGTCGACGTTGCCAAAACCATTGCCTGTTATCGCTATTTCGCAGGATGGGCAGACAAGGTCCAGGGCAAGACTATCCCCGTCGACGGAGACTTCTTTAGTTACACCAGGCATGAGCCCGTTGGAGTAGTGGGGCAAATCATTCCCTGGAACTATCCCATGCTGATGCAATCGTGGAAGCTTGCACCGGCATTGGCTACCGGCAACACGGTGGTGATGAAGCCGGCGGAGCAGACGCCCCTCTCCGCACTCCGCGTCGGGGAGCTGCTCCTGGAAGCAGGCTATCCGGAGGGTGTCGTGAACATCCTGCCCGGGTTTGGCCCCACCGCCGGCGCTGCCCTCGCCCGCCACATGGATGTCGACAAGGTCGCCTTCACCGGGTCCACGGAAGTAGGCCGCCTTATCATGACTGCGGCCGCACAATCCAATCTCAAGCGCGTGACGCTGGAGCTGGGCGGCAAGAGCCCGAACATCATCTTTGAGGACACTGATCTCGACGCGGCCGTTGAAGGCGCCCACATGGGCATCTTTGTAAACCAGGGTCAATCCTGTTGTGCCGGATCAAGGGTCTTTGTGGAAGAGAAGATCTATCAGGCGTTCGTAGAAAAAAGTGTGGCCAGAGCTGCAAAACGCCGGGTGGGCGACCCGCTCGACCCCAACACCGACCAGGGGCCCCAAATAGATCAATGCCAGTACGACAAAATTATGGGCTATATCGAATCGGGTAGGAGGGAAGGGGCGACGCTAGCCGGTGGGGGCGAGCGGGTAGGCGATCGTGGATACTTCATCCGGCCTACGGTATTTGTTGATGTGCAAGATGACATGAAAATCGCCCAGGAAGAGATCTTCGGACCGGTCATGAGCGTGATTGCCTTCAAAGGTATAGATGAGGTGATTGCCCGTGCAAACAAAACAGATTATGGGTTAGCAGCAGGCGTGTGGACCCGCGACATCAAGAAGGCGCACGCGGTTGCCAACGGCGTGCGAGCCGGCACCGTATGGGTAAACTGCTATCACGTGCTGGACGTCAGGGCCCCCTTCGGCGGCTTCAAGCAATCCGGGATGGGCCGCGAACTGGGCGAGTACGCATTGCACGAATACACAGAAGTGAAAACCGTCATCGTTAAGCTCTGATCAAAACTGTCTGACGCTGGTGTAGTCCGCCACTAATAGGGTCAGGTAACCCGTTGGGTCGCCAACATCTTTACGGGCGAAGCAATAGGGGCGCCCCATATCTCACGACGTTTTTTGTCGGGAGATGTGGGTGCGAAGCTGAGGTATCGAGAGAAGATTAGGGGGAACATTGGGTCCATCGACAGAGTCCGGTTCATTAGCTGCGCTTCTGCCGACGTTCTCGGTCATGCTCTTCAACCCCGAATAAAGGTCCATCTGTGTGGCGGACTACACTAGCTTTGCTTGCCCGCCAGCTCCCAGAATGGGCGCCGGCCAGAAGAGCCAAAGCTGGGCCAGACCCCATCCACCAATGGCGCGGTCATGCACAATGACGCATCAGCAAGATAGTGCAATTCTGCACCCGGAACCTTAAGCGAACCTTAAGCAGCGTGCCGACCCTGATTTTCTGTGTGTTCATTTACGCGACATCCGAACAGTGGCTGTGACGTCCATTACCGGTGATCACCCTCGCCGGCGCGGATGATTACGGATCAAATTAGAAACGGTTCTGGGGTGTGCTTCGTGCAATTCGTCGTGCAATTCGTCCACTAATACCCGGGCTCTAGCCAAGGCTTTCCGCCCTGATGGGGTGATTTTGTAGATCCGCCGCCGGCGTCCGTTAACATTCTTCAACTCAGACTTGAGCAGGCCTGCACGCTCCATGCCATGCAGGAGCGGATAGAGCGTCCCCGGACCGATCCGATAGCCATGATGCTTGAGCTCTTCCATCATGGCAAGTCCGAAGAGAGACTCGTGCGCAGCATGAATCAGCACGTGAATGCGGATGAGTCCGTTAAACAGTTCCCGTTGCTGAGTGGAAATAGCCATGAAATACTCACGCTGAGCCGCGATCCATAGTATCGAATTTCGATGATATGATTCTGACTCATTAGCAGAAGCTCCTGCTGGCCTCGTATGCGTAGAATTGCTTTGGCCTTTTTCCGGGTGATCAGTCCGACAGTCGTCGTGCTGTGCGCGCCACACTCCAGCTCGCGTGCCCAGACTCCCGCAACCGGCGTACCAGCCGCCATGACGCTGGTTCAGGTAATTGAAACAGCAAATGCCGGCTACCCTGCTATCAAAGCGGCAGAGGCCCAGCAGCGTGCCGCCCAAGGAGAGATCAGCGTCGCTAGAACCGCTTTCCTTCCGCGGACAGACGTGCTCTGGCAAACCAACCGGGCAACGGCAAACAACATCCTGGGCCTCTTGCTTCCACAGTCCACGATTCCGAGTGTGACCGGCACCGTGCTCCCAGCGGATCCGTCTCGGAGTGCATGGAACAGCGCGGGGGGCGCGCTGCTGAGCTGGCAGCCGTTCGACTTTGGCGCCCGCCGGGCGAAGCTTGAATCCGCCCGCGCCGGCAGCGAGGCTGCCAGGCGGGCCGCTATGCTTACCAGCCTTGAAGTGAGCGCGAATGCCGGGAGCGCGTTTTTTGATCTGGCTGCCGCAGAGCAATTGGTGACAGTGGCGGAGGCAAACGTGCGCCGCTACGAGGCGTTCGATAAAGCCGTGCACGTTTTGTTTAAAAATTCTCTGCGCCCGGGGGCCGACGCTTCGCAGGCCGATGCGCAACTCGCGCTTGCTCGCAATCAGCTCATCCAGTTACAAACCCAGAAAGCAATAAGACGCTCCGCTCTTTTTGCGTACCTGCAAATGAAACCAGACCATGCGGAGATCGATGCTGCGCAGCTGCTTACGTCGCTTCCGGCAACTGATGTCGAGTCAAGCCCGGCGACCGAACATCCTGCTGTGCTGGAAGAGCGCGCTATTGGTTTGCAGCAACAGGCGCAGAAGCATTTCCTTGATCGAAGCTATGTACCTGTCTTCGGCGCGTCGGGAATGATCTTTGGCCGAGGTGCGGGAACAAGCTCGACGGGACCTTCTCCGGGCGGGGCTGCCGGACTTGCTCCAGACGTGCTGAATTGGGGTGCAGGCATCCAGGTGTCGTTCGCAGCCTTTGACTACTTTATTCTCCGCGACCAGCGCCGGGTTCAGGAAGCGAAGGTAGAAGCGGAGGCTGCTCGCTATGACCAGTCGCTCAGTGACGTAACGGCGGCCCTTGAACAGGCGCATGCGACCCTTGCCGGTGCGCGCAGCCTGGCGGCAAATACCCCGATTGAATTAGCGGCGGCGCGAGAGAGTGAACAGCAGCAGCAGGTTCGTTATCGGTCCGGCTTGGCCACGGTGGTAGACGTAGCTGCAGCCGAAGGTGTGCTCGCACAAGCCGAGGGCGATGAAGCGATTGCCCGCCTCGGGGTCTGGCGGGCAGAACTTGGGGTCGCCGCGGCACAGGGCGACTTGCGGCCGTTACTCCTGATGCTGCATAGCCAGGCGAAAGGGAATTAGCATTCATGTGGCTGATCCGGATGGCTCTGCGACGCCCGATCACCATCATCGTGATGGTGATCACGCTCGCCTTCTTGTCCGTCCTGGCGATTATGCGAACCAGGATCGACATATTTCCCAATCTCGACCTGCCGGTCATTTATGTGGCGCAACCGTACGGCGGCTTGAGCCCGCAGCAGATGGAAGGCTTCGTTTCGTATTACTACGAGTACCACTTCCTGTATATCAATGGGATCGAGAGTGTCGAAGCCAAGTCGATCCAGGGCACGGCTTTGCTTCGACTCACCTTTCATCCTGGAACCAACATGAGCGATGCCCTGGCGCAAACTATTTCCTATGTCAACCGGGCTCGAGCTTTCATGCCCCCGGGCACGGTCTCGCCCTTTGTGATTCGCTACGATGCCGGGACGCTGCCGGTAGGGTACCTGGTCTTCTCCAGCCCCTCTCGTACGCTGGCAGAGATTCAGGACCTGGCTCTGAACCGGGTGCGGCCGGTGTTTGCCACACTGGTCGGGGTTTCGTCTCCACCGCCCTTCGGAGGCAACCAGAGAACCATTGTGGTGAGTGTCGATCCACAAAAACTGCAGGCTTACGGTCTGTCCCCGGAAAACGTTGTGCAGGCGCTGACGAGTGGAAATAGTATTCAGCCGGCGGGCAATGCGGATATCGGTACAACCCATAACCTGGTCACCGTCGACTCGACGGTGTCGCAGATTAACGATCTGCTCAGCATCCCGCTCAAGGTGGGAGCGGGCGCCTCGGCGTACGTCCGCGATGTCGGCACCGTGTCGGACTCATCCGACCTTCTGGCAGGTTACGCGTTGCGCAACGGCAAGAGAACAATCTATATACCGGTCACCAAAAGGCCGGACGCATCGACGCTCGCCGTGGTGCAGGAAGTGCGGCAGAACCTGGCTCGCTTTCAGTCTCTGGTGCCGGAAGATATCAAAATCACCTATGAGTTCGACCAGTCATCGTACGTGCGCGGCGCTCTCACGTCGGTTGTGCGGGAGGCGATCATGGGCGCGCTGCTTACCGGGCTTACCATTTGGCTCTTTCTACGCGACGGTCGTTCGTCCCTGATTGTGGTGATCACCATTCCGCTGGCACTGCTCACCGCGGTTGTGCTGCTCAAACTTTCAGGACAGACGATCAACATCATGACCTTGGGCGGTCTGGCGTTGGCGGTGGGTGTCCTGGTGGATGAAGCAACGGTGCTGCTCGAAAATATTCATGTTCACCTCGATAAGGGAGAAACCACAGCCCGGGCCGTGCTCTCTGCAAGCCGCGAGGTGGCTGTGCCGCGGTTGCTGGCGATGCTTTGCGTGATGGCGGTGTTTATTCCGTCTTTCTTCATGACCGGTGTTGCCCAGTCTCTGTTTCTCCCTTTATCGCTGGCGGTCGGCTTCGCCATGGCCGCGTCTTATCTCTTATCGAGTACGCTGGTTCCCATCCTGGCCAATTGGCTGTTAAAGAACAGGTCAAGGGTAGCGACCGGGCAGCCCCTTGCCGATGGCAGCTTCGTTCGTTTCCGAAGCCGGTTTGAACGAGCGCTCGAGAAAACAATGAGCCTTCCCGCGATTTTGCTCGGCGCCTATGGTGTTGTCGCTTTGCTGATACTGGCGTTGATGACGCCGATGATCGCGGAAGAGATCTTTCCGTCTTCCGCTTCCAATCAGTTCCGGCTGAGAATCGATGCCCCTGATGGAACCCGTGTGCCGGTTACAGAAGTGCTCGTGAAGCAGGTTCTTGCCTCCATCAGCCAGGTTGCCGGAGACCAGAACCTTGATCTAAGCCTGGGTTACGTGGGCACGCAGGGATCTTCTTATCCCATCAACGCGGTCTTTCTTTGGACCAGCGGGCCGCAGCAAGCCATTATCAATGTGGCTTTGAAGCCTGAAAGTTCTCTCAAATTGGCTGACCTGGAAGCTGATCTGCGAAAAAAGCTGGCCCAGCAATTTCCTACTGCCCGGTTCTCTTTCGACCCCGGAGATCTCATAAGCCAGATCCTTAACTTTGGCACTTCTTCGCTTGCCGAAGTGACCGTCACCGGGCCGCAGTATACCGATGTAGTGAGCTACGCGGAGCGCGTCCGTCAGAAGATGGCTGGGCTCCCGGAGCTTGCAGACCTTGAGTATGAAGAGCCGTTGCATTACCCAACGGTGGACATTCGCCTCAACCGTACGTTGGCGGGGCAACTGGGAGCAACGGCAGAGTCGGTCGGAGCGGCCGTGGTCGCAGCGACCGCATCCAGCCGATTCATTGCGCCGAGTTACTGGCGTGATCCCAAGTCGGGGGTGAGCTACCAGGTGCAGGTCCAGGTACCGTCAACCAGGATGACCTCCCTGGGAGACATAGGGAACATCCCCGTCGGCAGCACCACCGGCGCTCGGCCGGTGGTGAACCAACTGGCGGAGCTCCGGTCAGAAACGTTGCCGGGTGAACTCGATCGCCAGAATGGGCAATGGATGCTGGCGCTTTCTGCCAACTTGAGCGGACGCGATCTTCGCCGCGCGCACCACAGCATCGCCACGGCCATCGCTGCTGCGGGCCCGCCGCCGCGGGGTGTGAAAACCGAGATCCGGGGCCAGGTGAGCGCTTTGGGTCAAATCTTCGGCGAACTCGTCATCGGCTTGCTGGCTGCGATCATGGTCATACTTCTATTGCTGACCGCGAACTTTCAATCGTTCAGGTTGGCTCTTATTGTTCTTTCAACCGCTCCAGCGGTGCTCGCGGGTTCCGTCCTCATGCTGTTCGTAACAGGAACGACCTTGAATCTGGAGAGTTTCATGGGAACGATCATGGCGATCGGGGTTGCCGTTGCCAATGCCATCCTTCTGGTCAGTGTCGCGGAACAGAATCGCCTGCAGGGTGCGACATCGGCGGCGGCGGCGCACGCTGCCGCCGCTGAGCGGCTGCGGCCGGTGTTGATGACGAGTGTCGCTATGATCGCGGGCATGATCCCGATGGCGCTCGCCTTCGGCCGAGGCAGCGAGGAGACGGCGCCTCTCGGCCGAGCTGTGATCGGAGGCCTTTCTGCCGCAACCCTCGCGACCCTCTTTCTGCTGCCCCTGATCTTCAGCCTGGTGCAAAGGAGCGCATCCAGACGAACGCGCTCGCTTGACCCTGAAGACCCTGGTAGCCAATGGTTTGAAGAATCAGCGGAGCTCGTGAGATGAAAGGCTGGGTGGTCGCTACTACTTTGCTTTGTTTTGTCTCCGGTTGCAGCGCGACCAATCCTGACGGAGGCGCGAGCGCGAGTGCGCCCCCGGGACCGAGCGCTCCAGTCAAAGTGGACACAGTCCGAGTGGTGTCGAGGAGGTTGCAGACGACGATTGTTCTGCCCGCCCAACTCACCCCTTACGAGCAGGTAGATATTTATCCCAAGGTGACCGGCTTCGTGGAAACCGTCAGCGTGGACCGCGGCTCTCATGTGCATCGCGGAGAGGTGCTGGTCAAACTCTCCGCGCCCGAATTGGGGAGCCAGCGGTCACAAGCCGAAGCCGCCGTGGGGGCTGCCCAATCGCAACTAGCCTCAGCCCAAGCCAAACTTTCTTCGGATAACGGGACTTATCTTCACATGCAGGAGGCTGCTAGAACCCCTGGCGTCTTGGCAGAAAATGATGTGCTGGTTGCGGGCCAAACAGTGTCTGCCGATAAAGGGCTGGTCGATGCGGCGGAGCAGAACGTCGCAGCCGCAAAAGATGCCCAACGAAGCATTAGCCAAACAGAATCTTACCTGACCATCACGGCTCCGTTCGCGGGCACCGTCACCACACGCAATCTGCATCCGGGGGCGCTCATTGGTCCGGCATCTGGGGCGGGCGGCCAGCAAGCCATTTTGCAAATTGTGGACGATAAGCGACTCCGGCTGGTGGTTCCTGTGCCTGAGGCTCAGCTCGGAGATATGAAACTCGGGCAAGCCGTCTCCTTC
>Ga0302324_100010145_pt1 | contig 19560 bp, 23 predicted proteins | sample Palsa_T0_1_FD_201949 | JGI IMG/M metagenome (GOLD analysis project Ga0302324, IMG submission 201949) | Peat permafrost microbial communities from Stordalen Mire near Abisko, Sweden - Palsa_T0_1 | ecosystem: Environmental > Terrestrial > Soil > Palsa > Peat permafrost | place: Sweden: Abisko...
CCATCGTGGCCCTCCCAAGAGTCGACGATCGGTACTAAGCACCGCCGACTTCGATCTGCCTGCCTACAACCCCTCCCACCAACCCACAGCCACCCCACGGCCGTGGCACTACTCATCTAGGCTTCAGCGGTCGTGTCGCTGACCGCCCTGACGTCCGCGGAGATCTCGCTGCCGGCCGAGGCCGATGGCGCGCGCGTCAGCGACCGGATCGCTGTGCTGGCCGACACCGTCGACGTCGTCGGGTTGACCGACAATCACGCCGGCCAGCCGCGGATGTCGCCGCTGGCTGCGGTGGCGCTCGCGCGGGAGCAGGGCGTGGGGACAATCGTCCACGTTTCCTGCCGCGATCGCAACCGGCTTGCCCTGCAGTCCCAGGTCGTGGGCGCGGCGGCGCTCGGCGCTGAGGCGGTCCTCTGCATGCAGGGCGATCCGGTGCCCGGCATCGAACATGTGGGCGACATGACCGCCACGCAGCTCATCGCGAGCGCGTCGTCATGGAGCGCCCCGCACCCGCTGGCGGTCGGGGCGGTCGTCAACCCCTTCGCCGAGGACGTCGACCGGGAGTTGCGGCTCCTGCGGCGCAAGATCGCCGCTGGAGCAACCTTCGTGCAGTCGCAGATGATCTTCGACCTCGGGCGCCTCGAAGCGTTCCTCTCGGCCGCCGAGGACACCCTCGCGGACGTGCGGTTCTACGCAAGCGTCGCGCTGCTCCGCAGCGAGCGCATGGCAGAGCGCGCTTGCGCGCTACCGGGGGTCGCGATTCCTCAGCGAGCCCTGGCGCAGATCAGTCGCGGCGGCGGCATCGACCTGGCGCGCGAACTGGCGGCCGGCGTTGCCAGTATCTCGCGCGTGGATGCGCTTCACGTATTTCCGCTCGGAGCCGAGGCGTCGACACGCGAGGTCGCCGCGGAGTTCCGCGTCGCGCGGGGTGTCAGCGCCCAACGCCTGGCAGGGACCGGTCAGTAACCGGAACGTCTTGTAGCACCGGACCGCCGAGCAGTGCCGCGGTGCGAGCGTTCGAGTTTAGAACCGGTGGCGGGTGTGGCTGAACGTTCCCTTGCCGAACGCGAGGACCTTCGTCGGCGCGACCGCGTACACCAGCGCCCTGTGAAACCCGTCCTCAGCGGGCTCGTATTGCCACCGACCGTCCCACTTGCGCCTCCACGCCTCGGCCAGGGCCCGCAGCTGCAGCGTGTCGGTCACCGGCACAGCCTGGCCCTCAACGACGATGTCAACGCCGGAGCGCCACTCGTTGGTGCCGGTGGTGAGGACGACGTGGGGATTGGTCGCCAGGTTATGGGCCTTCTGCTCGGACGGCCCCGTGCAGAAACAGAGCGCGTCGTCGAGCCAGACGGCGACCAGCGGCGTGACGTGCGGGCGCCCGTCGGCGCGGACGGTGGAGATCCAGAACAGCTCGGCTCGCTCGATCGCGTCTCGCGTCGCTGACCAGCTGATCGGCTGCGCGCCGGGACCGCTGAACCGCTCATCGAGCTCGGTCTCCGGGGTGGTCATCGTTCGCTTCCTTCTCACACTTTGAACGGCCCGCGCGCGACCACGTGGCCAGGATGGGTGGGCTTCGCCCTGGTCTCCTCGGTGAGCAGGATTTCGCGGAAGTCGCCGGCGTTGGCCGGCAGCGCCGAGCCGCCCGCGAGGCTGTGGGTGGAGCCGACCTGCGGGCTGCGGCTGAGCGGCAGGACGCTGCTCGGCGAGTTGTACAGCCAGATCGCGTAGTAGAAGCCTTTGGTCGCGGGGAGGTTCTGGGCGGCGATGAAGAACGCCCGCTTGGTGCCTTCCGCGAGCACGTACACGACGGCGATGAGCTTGCTGTTGGGGTCGGTGGGTTTGAGTTTGATCTGGTCCTGGACCTTCGGGCCTTTGCCTTTGGCCGTGGTCGTGGTGGCGCTCGTGGAGGTCGTTTTCGCGTGCGAGCTGCTGCTGCCGCCGCTGGTGATCAGGACCACCGCCACGATCACCGCCGCGGCCAGCACGGCGAGCAGCACCGCGCCGGCCGTCCGCGAGCTGCCGGGTGTCGAGGGCGCCTGTGCTCCCTTGCCGGGCTCGCCGGCACCCGGGGGCGAGGCGGGGGTCGTGGAGGCCAGGTCGGACACGCGCTGGGGCTCCTGCGCGCCGCCGCCCGCGCCCGCCCCGCCTGCGCCGCCCGGCGCGGCGGCGGCAGGGATCTCGGGCAGGCCCGAGCCGGCCAGCGGGGAGAGCTGGGCGGCGAGCTCGCCCGCCCACGCCCGGGCCGGCTCGTCGCTGGCGAGGTAGGCCCGCGTGCGCAGGCGCTCGGCCACACCCGCCTGCTGGCCGAGCACGTAGTCGCCGACCTCCAGCCGGTGCTCTGGCGTCAGCTCGCGGGCACGGCGCGGGGCGAGCATCACCAGCGCCGCATGGGCACGGTCGTGCACGGCTCGCTCGCCGATGCCCAGCAGCTTGGCCACCTCCGCGTAGCTCTTGCGCTGGCGCAGCAACAGCGAAAGCGCCGCGCTCTGGTCGGGTGGGAGCTCGTCCAATCGGCTCATCGTGTATGTGTTGTACTCCGCCGCCCGGGTGTGCGGGCCACGCCGGCCCGCGGCAGCGGAGGGTAGGCTATCGTGGCGCCTGGATGGCCAGCGTGGTCGACGAGCTGAACGCCAATGTGCGGGGCTACGACCGCTTCTACGGCCTGGAGTGGGAGGCGTGCTCGGACACGGACGCCCGCGCGCGGGTGGTGGCCCGGGACGAGCTCAAGCAGCCCCTCGGGCTGATCCACGGCGGCGTGTACGCGTCGATCGCCGAGTCCGTCGCCTCGGTGGCCACCGCGCTCGCCGTGGGCCCGCAGGGAGAGATGGCGATGGGGCTCTCCAACAGCACGAGCTTCCTGCGCCCGATCACCGCCGGCAGCGTCCACGCCCACGCCGCGCGGGTGCACCGCGGTCGCACCACGTGGGTGTGGGATGTGACCTTCACCGACGACGAGGGGCGCACGTGCGCGCTGACGCGCATGACGATCGCCGTGCGGCCGATGGGCGAGCGCGGTGGCGAGCGCCCGGCGGGCGGCTGAGCGGGGGCGTCAGGGCCTCAGGGCAGCGCCCGCAGCGGTGCCGGCACCTGGGTGGGCAGCGGCGCTGCCCCGAAGCCGCTGTCGGGCAGCGCCGGCGGGAGCGGCGCCGCGGGCGCCCCGGGCCGGTTGATGGGCACGATCGTGCGCGCGGCGAGCCTGGCGGTGCGGGCGGTGGAGGCGTAGATGTCGACCACCACCGCCCCGGTGGGCATGATGATCGTCCTGCCTTCCTGGGCGGCCCGGGCTTCGATGCCCCTGATGTGGAGCGTGCGGGTGGGCGTGGAGCCGCCGGGGAGGAAGCCGTTGTCGGGGGAGGTGACGATGCGCAGCGGCGGCACGCACACGCCCTCCCCGCCTTCCAGGCAGTTGCCGTACTGGATCTCCCAGGCGTCGCTGGGGTCGTGGGTGGCTTCGCCGATTTCGAGGCCTTCGAAGGTGCCGCCGGCCCAGTACACGGGGTAGGGGGCGGCGAGCATGTACTCGAGGACGTTGTGCGGGATCGGCCGGTCCTGCAGGGTGCTCCCGCAGGAGCCCAGCGCGCCGGCGCACAGGCCGGCGGCGCACACGGCGGCGAGCGCGCGCCCGGCGCGCCTAGCCACGGTAGCGATTGGTGATGGGCATGCGCCGGTCGCGCCCGAACGCGCGCGGGGTGATCTTGATGCCGGGAGGCGCCTGGCGGCGCTTGTACTCGGCGAGGTCGACCAGGCGGATGGTGCGCTCGACGTCCGCCGCGGGCAGCCCCTGGGCGATGAGCTGCTCGCGGGAGCGGTCGAGCTCGACGTAGCCCTCGAGGATGCGGTCGAGCACCGGGTAGGGGGGCAGCGAGTCCTCGTCGCGCTGGTTGGCCCGCAGCTCGGCGGTGGGCGCGCGCTCGAGGATGGATAGGGGGATCGGTTGGGGGGCGGCCGCGGGGGTGGCCTCGCGCGGCGCGCCGTGCGTGTCCTCGGCCTGCGGGGCGATCGCGTCGGGGGCGCTCGCGCCGTCAGCGCTGTTGCGCCACGTGCACAGGCGGTAGACGAGCGTCTTGGGCACGTCCTTGATGACGGCGAAGCCGCCCGCGAGGTCGCCGTAGAGGGTGGTGTAGCCGACGGACATCTCGGACTTGTTGCCGGTGGTGAGCACGAGCCAGCCGAACTTGTTGGAGAGCGCCATCAGCAGGTTGCCGCGGATGCGCGCCTGCAGGTTCTCCTCGGTGATGTCGGGATCGCGCCCGGCGAAGTCCGACCGGAGCGCGTCCTGGTAGGCGTCCATGACGGGCGCGATGGCGAGCTCGTGGGTGCGCACGCCGAGCGCGGCGGCGAGCGCGCGGGCGTCCTGTTGGGTGGCGGCGGAGGAGTAGGGGGAGGGCATGATCACGGCGCTCACGCGCTCGGGCCCGAGCGCGTCGGCGGCCAGGCAGGCGACGAGCGCCGAGTCGATCCCGCCGGAGAGCCCGAGCACGACCTGCTGAAAGCCGTTCTTGAGGACGTAGTCGTGCAGGCCGAGCGTGAGCGCGGCGTACACCTCGGCCTCTACGGGGGCCAATGGCTCGGTCAGCGGGCCTCCGGGCGCGGCGTCGGCCCGCGGCGCGGAGGGTTCGCCGCCCTCGCCCGGCACGGGCGTCGCCCTCTGCGATGCGGGCGCGGCCAGCGCCGGCAGCACCTGTGCGCGGCGCTCGGAGCGCCGGGCGGCGGGGCGCTGGCTGGACCGGGCGGAGCCGCTCGGCCAGCGCAGGCGGGCGGCGGCGGCGGCCTCGAGGTCGGCCTCGCAGACGAGCAGCTCCTCGCGGAACTGGGCGGCGCGGGCGATGGTGGCGCCGGTGTGGTCGAGCACGCACGAGTGGCCGTCGAACACGAGCTCGTCCTGCCCGCCGACGAGGCCGCAGAAGGCGACGCAGGCGACGTTCTCTCGCGCGCGCTGGGCGAACATGCGCTCGCGCTCCGATCCCTTGCCGGCGTGGTAGGGGGAGGCGGAGATGTTGAGGATGAGCGTGGCGCCCGACTGGGCCTCCTCGCTGGCGGGCGGCCCGGGCTCCCAGATGTCCTCGCACACGGTCACCCCCACGCGGGCGGCGCCGGCCTGCCCCCCCAGGGGGATGTCGATGACCGCACCGGCCGGGCCCGCCTGGAAGTAGCGCTGCTCGTCGAACACGCCGTAGTTGGGCAGGTACACCTTGCGGTAGATCGCGTGGACCGCCCCGTCGGCGAGGATGGCGGCGGCGTTGTACACGTCCTCGGCGCGCTCGGGGAAGCCGACGACGGCGACGAGCCCGTGCGTCTCGCCGGCCAGCTCGCGCAGCGCGGCGGCGGCGTCGGCGAGGAAGTGCTCCTTGAGCAGCAGGTCCTCGGGCGGGTAGCCGGTGAGGGCGAGCTCGGGGAACAGCACCAGCTCGGCGCCCGCGTCGCCGGCCGCCCGCAGTCCCGCGCGGATGCGCTGGGCGTTGCCGGCGATGTCGCCGACGGTGGCGTTCATCTGGCAGAGGGCGAGGCGCATGCGCCGGATCGTATCCGCGCCCACAGCCGCGCCCGCGCTCAGGGCGCTAGCGGCCTGGCCGTTATCTCAAGTACGCCGCGACCCGTTCCGATGCTTTTCGTATGCCACGCCCACGCTCCATCCTTCGCCATCCGGGCGCGCTGACGATCGCGCTGACGATGCTGGCGGCGAGCGATCTGGCCTACCGGCTGCTGGTTCGCGCGCCGGTGCGGCGCGCGTTGGGCATCGTGCAGCCCCACCGTTAGGGAGCACCCCGGCTCGGAGCTCGCGGGTGCGTGTGAGGCTGGGTGCTAACTCTGCTTGGCGCTGGTGCGGGCGGCCGAGCTGCGCGGCTTGGCGGGCTTGCGCGCGGGGCGGCCGTTGGCGCTGCGGGTGATGCGCGGGCGCAGGCCCGCGGCGCGTCCGAGCGAGTCGATCGCCGCCTGCAGGTCGAGCGCGATCTCCTCGATGTCGGGGAGCGCGTCGTAGTCGCCGAGCAGGCCGAAGCCGAGGTGCCCGTCGTAGCTCATGACGGCGATCCCGAGCGCCTGGCGCTGGGCGAGCGGCACGACCGGGTAGAGGATCTGCAGGCGCCGGCCGAGCAGGTACAGCGGGAACTGCGGTCCGGGCACGTTGGTGACGACGAGGTTGAAGAACGGCTGGCGGGCCTGCAGGCGGGCGGCCTGGCTGAGGATGGTGGGGGGCGCGAAGCCGGCGAGGTTGGTGAGCACCTGCGCGCCCACCGCCTGGCCGCCCTTCTTGAGGTCGTCCATCGCCACGGCGATCTCGCGTAGCGCCTCGGCGGCGTTCTCGACGCCCACCGGCAGCGGCGCCCACATCGCGGCCACCTGGTTGCCCAGCGCGCCGCGCTGCTCCTTGGTGCGGACCGACACGGGCACCATCGCCTTCAGCACCAGCCCGTCGGTGTCGTGTCCCTTCCCGCGCAGGTAGCGCCCGAGGGCGAGGCTGACGGACGCGAGCACGACGTCGTTGAGGGTGCCGCCGAGCGAGTCCTTGATCGCCTTGAAGCGCGCCAGGTCGGCGTCCACGAACGTGTAGCGCCGGTGCGGCCCGATGTCCACGTTGAACGGGCTGGGCGGCGCCGGCGCGTTGATGCCGGCGAGGGTGGTGGCGCCGATGCTGGCGAGGCCGTCCTTCACCTGCGCGGCGGCGCGGCGGGGCGCGCGCAGCAGCCGGCGGGCGCCACGGGCCATCTCCGCGGGCACGGTCGTGCGTTCCATCAGCGCCTCGCCGAGCAGCTTCGCCTGCCCGGGCAGCGGCTTGGCGCTCCAGGTTTGATTGGAATCCCACCCACCCCCGGTGGGGGCGGGCTCGGCCGCGGTGTCGAACAGCACGGTGGTGATGTCCACGCCGGAGACGCCGTCGACGAGCGCGTGATGGGTCTTGGCGATCAGCGCGAAGCGCCCGCCGGCCATGCTCTGCACGAGCCAGATCTCCCACAGCGGCTTGGAGCGGTCCAGGCGCTGTGAGAACAGCCGCCCGGCGAGCTGCTTGAGCGCGGCGTCGTCCGCGGGCCGCGGCAGCGCGGTGTGGCGGATGTGGTAGTAGGGGTTGAAGTGCGGGTCGTCGACCCACAGCGGGCGGCCCTGGCCGAAGGGCACGGTGGCCAGGCGCTGGCGGTAGCGCGGGACCAGGTGCAGGCGGGACTGCACGTGGTCGACGAGCGCCGTGAGGGTGGGGGCGGCGCCTTCGAAGACCATCACCGAGGCCACGTGCATGTGCGCGCTGGAGTGATCCTCGAGATGCAGGAACGTCGAGTCCAGCGCTGTCAAGCGGTCGGGGTTGGTCATGCCGCGATTGTCGCGGTTCCGGCAGCCCGCGTCAACGCCCTCGTCGCCGCATACCCGAACGGCCTCGGCTTTCCGTCGCTGGCGCCCGCTACGCTCGCCCCCGCATGAGCGAACAGGACGGCCATTCCAGGCGCGGGGACCGGCAGCCGTGATGGCTCTCGCCCTGACGTTCTGGAGCCAACCGCAGGTCGTCACCGACAGCTGGGTGGAAATCGCGAGCACGATCACGCTGATCGCGTTCGTGATCGGGGCCTACAGGCACCTGGAATGCCACATGAGCGGCTGCCACCGGCTGGGGCGCTTCCAGCACGGCCACTACAAGCTCTGCCACCTGCACCACCCGGACGTCCCCGACAGCGGCAAGATCACGCAGGCGAGCATCGACGCGGTGGACAAGAAGGCGAGGACCGCGACCTAGACGGGCCCGCCTCGGGTCCCCCTGGACCCCCGCCCGCCGCGCCGGCCAGCGGACGGCGCGTGCGTTCAGCGCGCCTGACCATGCGGGCGCGCCCTAGATGTCGCCGTCGCCGTCGCTCGGTTCGCCGTGGTTGTCGCCATCGCCGTCGCCAGCGTTCGGCCCCTGCGGGATGCCTTCGCTGGCCGGCGAGGGCGTGGTGTGCGTCGGGGGCGGGGGAGTGGTGGCGGTCGTCTGGGTTTCGACCGCGGGCGCCTGCGTGACGGCGGGCTTCGGAGCGGGCGCCGGGGCGCTCACCGTGAAGCTGGTGCTCGTCTCGACCGGGCTGCCGACCATCACGACCCTGACGGTGTGGTGCCCGGGAGCGAGGTCGTGGAAGGTCAGCTCCGAGGAGCCCGAGCGCGTGACGCGCCCGTCGAGCACGTAGCGGAACTGGCCGCTGAAGCCGCTCGGCGCGCCGCGGGTGCTGACGTGGACGGTGAGCGTCGAGCCGGTGTGCGCGCCGCTGCTCGGCGAGACGATCGCCAGGTGTGTCACCGGGGCGGCGCTCGGCGCGGTGCTCCCCTGGCTGGCCGCCGGCGCCGTGGTGCTGGCGGCGGTGGTCGTGGGGGTGGAGCTGGCGCCGCCGCAGCCCGCGACAGCCATGGCCACGGCCACGCCGATGCACACGGGAGCGCTCTTGCGGGCTGGTTTCATGGCGGTGTCCTTCCGGTGGTGGCGGTTCGGGAATCGATGCACAGGCCCAGGGGAGTCGGCCCTCAGCAGGTGAGACTCCCGGCGGCGCCCGATCCTTCCTGTGGAAGCTTTTGGGCGGCGGGACGTCTAGGGATCTAGAAGCATCAACCTTTGCCGGTAGCGTTGGGCGCGCTCTTTCGCGTTCGCTGCACTCTGGCTACCACACCACCACGGAGGTCTCATGTTCAGCAAATCATCCGAAGCACGCACCGGCGGCCTGTCGCGCAGATTGCTCGTGCTCGGCTTCGCGCTCGTCGCGATCGGCGTCGCCGGCTGCGGGAGCTCCTCCAGCTCGGGGACGACGTCATCCTCGAGCGAACCGGCGGCCACGACCTCGACGTCCTCCGAACCGACCAAGAACGGCATCCCCCAGGGCGAACACGCGGGTGACGGCGACGGCGACAACCACGGCGAACCGAGCGACGGCGACGGCAACATCTAGCGCCGCGAGCAGGGCTGAGCGCCCCGTGTGGGCTTCCCGGCCCCGGCGCGCACTGCGGGGAGCGCCGCTCGGCCTGCTCGCGGTATGCGTGCTCGTGGCGATCGTGGTGCTGGCGCCGGTGGGCGTGACGATCGAGCAGGCGCTGCAGGGCGGAACGTCCGCGGCGCTGAGATCGATCGACGCGTCCTCGGCGCGGACGCTGCTGCTGCACTCCGTGCTGGTGGCGGCGGTGGCCTCGCCGCTGGCGGGCCTGCTGGGCGTCACCGCCGCGTGGTTCATCGAGCGCTCAGACCTGCCCGGGCGGCGGCTGTGGACGCTGCTGGCGGTGGCGCCGCTGACGATGCCGCTGTTCGTGACCAGCTACGCGTGGGCGTCGATCGGCACGCTGACCCAGGGCTTTTTGGGGGCGGCGGGCATCATCGCCTTCTCCTACTACCCGATCGTGTTCCTGCTCGTGGCGGGGGCGCTGCGGGGCATGGACCCGGCGCTCGAGGAGACGGCCCGCTCGCTGGGCCTGAACGCCCGGCGGACGTTCTTCCGCGTGATCCTGCCCCAGCTGCGCCCGGCGCTGCTGGGCGGCGTGCTGCTCGTGGTGCTGGACACGCTCGTCGAGTTCGACGCGTTCGTGGCGCTGAAGTACCAGACGTTCACGGTGCACATCTACGCCCAGTACGAGCTCAGCTTCAGCGCCTCGGGGGCGGCGGCGCTATCGCTGTTCTCGATCGTGCTGTGCGTGGCGCTGCTGTTCGGCGAGTCGTGGCTGCGGGGCGGCGCGAACTACACGCGCGTGAGCCACGGCGTGCGCCGTCCGGTGACGCGCCACCGCCTCGGCATGGCCAGGCTGCCGGTGCTGGCGGGGTTCCTGGCGGGCGCGGGGATCAGCGTGGGCATCCCCGTGGGCACGCTCGTGTACTGGCTCACGCAGAGCAGCAGGGCGGGCCTCGAAGGCGCCTCCGCGAACATCCGCTACCTGGGCACGGCGACCCTCACGTCGGCCGCCCTGGGCATCGCCGGGGCGCTGTTGGCGCTGGCGTTCGCGCTGCCGATCTCGCTGCTGGCCGTCCGTCACCGGGGGCCGCTGGCGACGGTGCTCGAGCGCTCGACCTACCTGTCCTTCGCGCTGCCGGATCTCGTGGCGGCGATCTCGCTGGCGTACGTCGCCAGCCACTACGCGCCCCGCCTGTACGAAAGCGTGGTCTTGCTGGTGCTCGCCGAGGCGATCCTGTTCGTGCCCTTCGCGGTGGTGGCGCTGCGCGCCACGCTCGGTCAGATCGAGCCGGCGCTGGAGGACTCCGCGCGCTCGCTGGGGCTCGGACCGGTGCGGGCGTTCGCGCGCGTGACGGCGCCGCTCGCGCGTCCGGGCATGGCGGCGGCGGGGGTGCTCGTGTTCGCGTTCGTGCTCGGCGACCTGGGCACGGCGCAGGTGCTGCTGCCGCCCAACCTGTACACGCTGGGGACGGAGTTCGAGGCGAACGCCTCGACGGTCGCGTTCGCGGCGGCCGCTCCCTTCGCGGCGGTGCTCGTGGCGCTCTCGATGCTCGCGGCGGGAGTGCTGATGAACCGCTTCGGGCGGGTGCGCACGATGGGGGGTGGCTGAGCAATGGCCGACCTGGTGTGTGAGGGGATCGGCAAGTCCTACCGCGGGCGGGGCGTGCTGCGGGACCTCGACCTCGAGGTGCCGACGGGCACGCTCACGGCGATCCTCGGCTCGTCGGGGAGCGGCAAGACGACGCTGCTGCGGGTGATCATCGGCTTCGTCGAAGCGGACGCCGGCAGCGTGAGCGTGGGCGGCGAGACGGTGGCCGAGGCCGGACGGGTGCACGTGGCCCCCGACAAGCGCGCGATCGGCTACGTGGCACAGGAAGGCGCCCTGTTCCCGCACCTGAGCGTGGGTGAGAACGTGGGCTTCGGCCTGGCGCGGGGGGAGCGCAGGCAGGGCGCGCGGATCGTGCAGACGCTCGAGCTGGTGGGCCTCGACGCGAGCTACGCGGGACGCCCCGCGCACGAGCTCTCCGGGGGTGAGCAGCGACGGGTGGCGCTGGCGCGGGCGCTCGCCCCGCACCCGCGGATCGTGCTGCTCGACGAGCCGTTCTCGGGCCTCGACGCGGCGCTGCGGGCGGACACGCGGGAGGCGGTGCTCCATGCCCTGCGCGAGGAGCAGGCGACGGCGGTGCTCGTGACCCACGACCAGGCCGAGGCGCTGTCGATGGGGCGCGAGGTGGCGGTGCTGCGCGATGGGCGCCTCGCGCAGCGGGCCGCGCCGAGCGCCCTGTACCGCACCCCGGCGGACGCCGACGTGGCGAGCTTCGTGGGCGAAGCCAACCTCGCCCCGGGGGAGGCCGCCGCCGGACACGTGGAGTGCGCGCTGGGTCGCCTGGGCGTGGCCAACCCCGGCCTCGAGGGCCCGGTGGAGGTGCTGATCCGCCCGGAGCAGATCCACATGACGCCCGCCAACGGGAGCGCCGCGGGCGCGGTGGGCGCCGCGCGAGCCAGGGTGATCGAGCACGTGTACTACGGGGCGAGCACCGTGGTGCGCCTCTCGCTCGAGCGCCCACCGGGGGCGAGCTTGAAGGCGCGGGTCTCCGGCCAGGAGCTCCCGGCGCCCGGCGAAGCGGTCGAGCTCGCGGTGCTCGGCCCGGTGGTGGTGTTCCCCGCGCGCGCGGCGAGCGCCGCCCATCCGTCCTTCGGCACAGAGCCCGATCCATCCAGCGACGACCCGAGGGGAGGCACATGAGCGGAGGCTCGAGATGGCGTCCCGTCGAGCGACCGGGGGGTCCTCTCGCGCGCGGGGCGCGCGGGCGACATGTTCGTGGGCTGGGGGTCCTGGCGACGCTGGCGCTCGCGGCCGCGCTCGCGGGCTGCGGCGGCGCGGGAGGGGGTCGCTCGATCGTGCTCTACAACGGCCAGCACCCGCAGGTGACCGCGGAACTCGTGTCGGCGTTCGAAAAGCAGATGAAGATCCCGGTGAGGGTGCGCACCGACGACGGCATCGTGCTCGCCGACCAGCTCCTGCAGGAGGGCAGCGCCAGCCCGGCCGACGTGTACCTGACCGAGAACAGCCCCGAGCTGGTGGACCTGGAAGAGCACGGCCTGCTGGCCAAGCTCGAACCGTCGACGCTCGCGCAGGTGCCGTCGCGCTACGAGTCCCCGAGCGGCGAGTGGGCGGGCATGGCGCGGCGGATCAGCGCGCTCGCGTACAACCCGTCCCTGGTGCCCGCCGCCAGCCTGCCCAAGTCGCTGCTCGAACTGGCCGAACCGCAGTGGAAGGGCAAGGTCGCGCTGGCGCCCACCGACTCGGACTTCGTGCCTCTGGTGGGCGCGGTGATCGCCACATACGGCAAGCAGGCGGCGGTGAGCTGGCTGGCGGGGCTCAAGCGCAACGGCCAGCTCTACCAGTCCGACGAGTCGGTGGTGGCGGCGGTCAACCGCGGTGACGTGGCGGCGGGCATCATCAACCACTACTACTGGTACCGGCTGCGCCTGGAGGTGGGGGCGAGCGGCATGCACAGCGACCTGTACTTCTTCCCGAACCACAACGTGGGCTCGCTCGCGAACATCTCGGGCGCGGCGGTGCTGAAGACGAGCAAGCACCCGAGCGAGGCGCAGGCGTTCGTGAAGTTCCTGCTGAGCCCGACGGCCCAGGAGATCCTCGCGCACGGCTACGACTTCGAATACCCGACGCGCCCCGGGATCAAGCCGAACCCGCAGATCACGCCGCTGAGCGAGATCGAACCGGCGACGTTCAGCGCGGCGGCGCTGGGCAACGACCAGGAGGCAGCGCAGTTGGTGGAGGAATCGGGGCTCGCGTAGCGCCCGGATACGCGTTGCCGGCGTCGCGGACGGATGAGGCGCCGCATGGCGCAGGCAAGGCGCCACCCGAGAGGCCACCTAAGAGGCCCACGCAAGACGCCACCCAAGACACCACGCAGGACGCCCGGCCCAAGGCGCCGCGCAGTGCGCCACGCAGAACGCCTCCCGAGACGCCACCCAAGACGTCTGGTATTTCGCTCCGCCCAGCTCTTTCGAGCTGAGCGGAGCATTCTGCGTTCCTAGAAGCCGGGAGCAGTGGACAGTTTGCGCCCGGCGCCGCGAGGGTACCCTACGTGGCGGAGCCGTGCGTGTGCCAAATGCATCGCGCGTGTTCATCCAAACAGCGCCAGCTTCACTCGGGCGACCAGCGGCGCGCTTCGGCGCGGCTTGTGAATCGTTACTTACACAAATCGGCGAAGGCGAGCGTGGCGCCCGGCTACTGCTGCTCAGGTCGAACTCGGCCCCAGCGGAAATAGCTGAGGGGGCCGATGGTGTTCAACAGGCACACCGCACGCCACCTGGCCTTGCTGCCTCTGATGCGAGCGGCCGGACGTTTGGCGATGTCCACGTACGCGGCCAGGTAGAGCGCGATCTGGACGGCGCCCAACACCATGACCGCGGCCCGCAGCGGGGGCGAAAGCTCGCTGAATCTCGGCCCTCGCTTGGTCATCCCGATCACTCCAGGGCGCTTGACTGGCGCGCGCTTTCTCCGCGCGCCCACGACTGCGCCTGGAGCGCTGCCGCGGCTTCGATCAGGCGGTCCACCCGCTCGATCGCGGCGTTGATGCGGGCGACGGTCTCCGCGTCCGTGTCGGCTGCCGCTTGCGCCTGGCCGAACTCCTCGCACTCACATTCCAGGCAGCGACCTTTGGCGTCCATGCGCATCCCCATGTGCTCTCGCCTGGTGTGTCCACACAGACACCACGTGTCCAGTGTGATCGCTGCTGCCCCGTGTCCGTTCGTCGCCGGCTCGGTGGTGGGGAGCTCTGGTTCGGCGAGCTCCAAGCGCAGGCCGGCGGGCAGCTCATCAGGTGTGGGCTGCCGGCGAACCTCCTTGCGCTTAGTAAACATTCGGCAAACGCTACCCCAGCGGCGCGCAAGTGGCAATGATCTTTGTGTGGAACCGCACTTCCGGGGCGCGCGGCGGGTGGATCTGGGCGAGGATCGCGGCAGGCTCCAAGGGAGCTGACGCTGCTCTTTGGCGTTGTGCGGCCGAGCGTCGCCGTCAAGGGCGGCGAACCCTGCGAGCGGTTCGCGATTCGAGCGCTGAGGCGCGGCGCCTTTGCGCGGCTGCCCGCGCGCGGCGAGAGCACCCCATCCAGCGCTCGCGCCCGGAGAGCCGGAACTCGCCAGACGAGTTCGGGATGTAGCGATTCCGCAGCGAGCCGACCACGAAGAACGCGAACCTGAGAATGGTCGCTACCCCGAGCCAGAGGACCAGCCCGACCAGCACGCTTGCCGCCAGCGCGTGATGGGGCCGGAAGGACTGCAGGAACAGCGGCAGGGCGGGAACGCCGCCGAGCGCCAGTGCCACGGCCCACGGCGTGAAGCGCTCGCCGGGTGGGCGGCGGCGTGCGTGATGGCGCACCGTGATGGTGCCTGCGGTCTCGTGCTGCCAGCTCATGCCTTCAGCATCGGTAGCCGCGGCGAATATCTCAAGCCCTCGGGGGCTCGAGACGGAGCGTTGCTGCTTCACGCTAGCCTGCCCGAAGATGGCTGACGAGGATCTCGGGAAGGAGCGCACGCTGGAGGTGGCCGGCACGGCCTCCAACGAGATCGAGGCGGATCTCCTCCGCCAGCGGCTCGCGGCCGCAGGCATCCAGGCGGTGTCCCAGCGGAGCATCGGCGGTCCCCAGTGGGGCGTGTCCGGTGGGCAGTACGTATACGTGGAGGCCGCGGATCTCGACCGGGCGCGGGAGATCCTCAGTGCGCCGGAGGACATCAGCGACGAGGACCTGACCGAGTTGAGCGAGGGCGGTCCGCCGCGGGGGTGACAGCGGAGCTGGCCCCGGTGGCCCTAGCCGACGCCGCAAACGCGCGATGACGATGATCGGAGGCTCAGACGCGCGGGGCATCGGGCTAACGGTCACCCTCGTCATCGTTATCGCTCGGGCCGCATATCGCGTTTTCAGGCGGCGACGGCGAACAGGTAGGAGCCGAGCAAACGCATTGCCGGCGTGCCCCATCGCTCGCCATGGGTTTGACTTACTGTGAGAAGGACGCTGGCTCAGGGGTGCGCGGCGGTCGAATACCGGATTGCCGCCGTGTCGTACGGTCAACGCGGGAGAGACGCAGGCACCCCCGCAAGTGTAGGATTCGGACCAACCTTGTGGGCGGAAGTCGGGAGTAGCCCACAGCCTATACATGGAGGTGGCTGGTGATGAAACGGTTGGGTGCTTTCTTGTTCCTGGGGCTCGGGGTCTCTGCTGTGGCGGCGATACTGGCGCCAGCAGCCCTGGCAGGGGCGCCAAGGGTTGGCATCGAGTTGCACGGCAGTCCATACGCAGGATCTAACATCGCGGCCGTTGAACTCGGTCCCAACGCGGCGGGTATCACCTGTGAACAGTACTACAAAGCGAGCATCAACTCGCGTCACCCGTACGTTGCAGACACCGTGGAAGGAGAAGAACCGGCAGCAGGGCCCTCGGGCTGCTTCAAAGAAAAACCGCCGGCGACGACCACAGAAGCGGGATACTCGACATCGCGCGGCCTCACGTCTATCCATTGGGGCTGGAATGAACAAGTGACAACACGCGGGGTCGTAACGGTGAGCGAACCTGGGCCATGCATCTATAACTTTACCCATTTGGGGGGCAACACCATCTCTCACTTTCCTACGGATTTCACCCTTTCGAGTGGGACGGCCACTGGCTACTTGGTGCGCAGGCAAAGCCTGATCGGCTGCGCCGTTACGGAGAGCGAGCCGGTGCACCTCTTCGCCTACGTCAAAGTGCCCTTCCCTCGCGAGTACGAAGAACCCCTTGAAATGGTTCTATTCGGCTAGCGGGCATGAGTGCGGTGGTGGCCAGGCTGTCGGTAGGCGCTGGCCACCGCCCGCTCAGTCGTTGCAGTCGGGCGGGTCGTGTGGAGCGGGCGGTGGCGGCTGGATCGCTGTGCCGGTGGGCCGCAGAGGCTTCGGCCCGATGCGGGCGACGACGCCTTACGACGGCAGACCGGAGCCCTGAGTAAGAACTGTAGGAGTGCGTGCCGAGCGCAGCGCTTGGAAGCGCTCGCTAGGCCGTGCTACGAACCCCGCCCACGGCCGCGCCAACGATCAGCAGAACCCCGAGGATGGCAAGCGCTATGCCTCCGTAGTAGAGCCAGTCGTACGCCGTGTGAGACAGCAGGTTGACCGCCATCGGGTCTGCTTCTGGTGTCGGGTGGTGGTAGTGCGCGTAGATGAACGCCCAGCCTCCCGCTCCGAGAAGTACAACGCCGACGAAGAACGAGAGTACGGGCATCGGCTCTAATTGGTGTCGTTGGCGTCGTAACTGCCGCGTTTCAGGCGCTCACAGCCCGTTCCAGCGGTTGCGTGAACAGCGCGCCCGGCTCCGCGATGAACTCGCCGCGCAGCGGCTTGTAGGCCTGCCAGTCGTCCGTGAAGATGATCGAAGCGGGGTTCACGTTCGCCCGCGGTTCTCTACTAACGGTCGGCCCGCGAAGGGACGGGATGACGCGGAAGCGGAAGCGATACACGTCCAGGAGGGTACTCGTTGGGGCTACTTCGGGACAATCCGCATTTCTACGGTCTTACGCCCGCCCTCGTAAGGCGTTGGATCTCGTCGATAGCCGCTCGAAGCTCGCTCTGCCAGTGGAGTAGCGCTCGCTTCGCGTCCGGACCGGCGTAGTCCTCGATCTCGTCTGCGAGTTGCCCCAAGTCGCGGGCTACCTGCTCGATGCGCGTGAGCGGGTTCTGCAGGGGCACAGGGTCAGCGTAGACGTCTTAGGGCCGGAAAATCGTGTAGTCCGCCGGCACGAACGTCGATAAGAGAGGTATCATGGACGACATGGACCGGGCGATCAGCCCAGACTCCAAGATTCTGCCTCCCATGGCCGGCGGGGCGCCGCTGCCAAGTGAGCGTCTGCGCGCGGCTAGCCGGTATATGGAGGCCCCCGAGGCCGAAGCGGCCGAGCAGATGGCGCAGGCGTGGGACAACATGTCCAACGCCGAGCGTGACGCGTTGGCCCGCAACCTCTAGGGGGGCGGTCGCCAGAGAAGATAGCGCTTGCCTGGCAGCGGGCGACGGTGCTTGGGCACGGTCGCAAAGTGCGGGAAGGCTCGCCCAACCTCGTGAAGCTGCCGCTCCTCAAGCTGCCACAAGACGCCCCCAGTACCTATGTTGATGTCGGCTCGTAGGCTCCGTGCGACAGCCTGCACGCAAAGCACGAGCTGACCGAGAACTAGCAACCGCTCGCCTGAGTGCAGGTGATCCTCGAAGGAGTATTTGACGATCATGAGCGGTCCGCGGCCCTTCTGGACATGGAACTGCATGTGGGCGACAACCATCTGTCGCAGGTTGCTCGGCCCTTCGATCTCCAGTTGGCGCCCGCGTGGGGGATCAATGGTGCGCACGCGCCATTCGGCTCCAGGCTTGGGCCAATCCACAACGCTGACCGAAGAAGTTGCAGCGGAGAAGCCCCAGAGAGCGGAACTTGCGCGGCTGGCGATGGCTGGTCTCGAAGCGATGAGGGTGGCCGATGCCTTCTTCGCCATGTGTCGGACGGTGGGCGACCTGAAGGACGACGACCTAAGCCTTGAGAAACCCTGCGTGAGCGCCACGTCTACAAGGCAATCACACGACGCAATGAGATCGCCCATGGCGACTGGCGGGTTTTCGAGTGGGGGACGACCTCGGCCGAGGACGAGGCGGCTACGGCGGATGTCGCGTCTCGCTTCCAAGGCCGCGCGACGCTCGTCCGCGTGCAGGCACGCGAGGCGGACCAGAGCAATCACTTCAAGTACGAGGACCTCACGGCACAGGACATTGAAGCCGAGGCGGTCGGGATCGAGGGGCTGGAGCGTTTGATCTGCGAGTTTGGGTGTATTTGCACGAAGCAAGGCGACTACGACCCGACCTCACCGCAGGCGGGAGTGCGAGTGCGTGACTCATTCGAGCGTGTCGGCAGGGCGAACCACTACTACGTGAGGCTTCGTCCCCGCAACTTGCCAGAGCTGTGGCCGAACAGCGCGCCCAGCTAGGACGGAGCGGCGAAACTGTCGGCGAAACCGGGCGTTATACCGGCACGTGGTTGGTCCCGTAGATCGAACAGACCAAGCTCAGCAACTTGCCCGGGCCCTTGACCGAGCGCCCGCAAGGGCGAGTAGGATGTGGTGCCGTGAGCGACCCCGGCGAACCGTCCACCGGGGCCTCCCGCGCGGGGCCCTTCTGGGACGTGATGGAAGGGCGTGCGCCGATGCCCTCGGCGAGTGCGCTCCTCGGCTTCGAGCTCGTGGGCGTCAACCCGACGGAGGGGACGATCGAGGTGGCGTTCGTGGCGACGGACCAGTTCCTCAATCCGGTCGGCACGATCCAGGGCGGCCTGCTCGCGGCGATGCTCGACGAGACGCTGGGGCCCGCGCTCGTGGCCACGCTCTCGGACGGCGAATGGGCGCCCACGACCGACCTGCACGTGCAGTTCCTCTCGGCCGCCCAGCCCGGACGGCTGATCGGCCGGGGGCGGGTTGTCCGCCGTGGCGGACAGGTGGCGTTCCTCGCCGGCGAGCTGTGCGACTCGGACGGGAACCTGCTCGCGACCGCGACGGCCACGGCGAGCATCCGCCGCAGCAGGTAGCCGAGCCGGGCGGCGCGAGGAAAGCCGTCGCCTCCGTCGGCCGCGGTCGCAGCCACAGCCGACGGGACGGATCGGCGGAGCGGCTACTTCAGCTCGACGCCCGCGCCGGCCGCCTCGAGTTCGCCCGGAGTAGACCGGAGCAGCGTCTGTCCTGACCGGCGGCTCTGCCGATCATGTCCTTGACCGGAGGGATTTCTGCGCCACGATGTTCGTCGCGTTCTGCGCCAGCGCCCCCGGGAACCCACCGAGGCGTGGGTAGCCTGAGCCCGAAAGCGAGGTACGCGCTATGTAGGCAGCGTCAGAACACCCGACAGCTACGGGGCGAATGAGTTTCGCCGATGCCTCCTAGTCGCAATACCGTTGACTTAGTGTCCGGTGGGCCGGTTATGGTTGGGTTGTGCCTCGGTCTGGTTGGGTCAAGCCGGTTAGCGATCAGCGTCTCTCGGATCACATCTCGATCGGTGTTTTGACGCGTGTGTTCCCGCCGGATCTGGTGGATGCTGTGGTGGCGGAGGTGGAGCGTGGTGAGCGGCGTGTGCGGTTGTTGCCGGCGCGGGTCGTCGTCTATTACGTGTTGGCGATGGCGTTGTTCAGTGACGCTTCCTATGAGGAGGTGATGCGTCAGTTGGTGGAGGGGCTCTCGTGGGCCTCGGGTTGGGAGCGCGCGTGGGAGGTGCCGAGCAAGGCGGCGATCTTTAGGGCACGCCAGCGGCTGGGGTCCGAGCCGCTAGGGCTGCTCTTCGACGCGGTCGCCAAGCCATTGGGCAGTGTTTGCACACGGGGGGCGTTCTGGCGTGATCTGCGGCTGATGAGCTTGGACGGGACGACTCTTGACGTGGCCGACACGCAGGCGAACGCTGAGGCATTCGGCAGGCCTGGCTCCTCGCGCCGTGAGGGGGGTGGAGCGTTCCCGCAATTGCGTCTGGTCGGGCTGGCGGAGTGCGGGACGCACGCGATCACAAGCGCGGCGCTCGGCCCGTATGAGACCTCCGAGAATGAGTTGGCAGATGAGCTGTTGGGGGCGCTTGCCCCGGGGATGCTGTGCCTGGCCGACCGCGGC
>Ga0302324_100010146_pt1 | contig 19558 bp, 13 predicted proteins | sample Palsa_T0_1_FD_201949 | JGI IMG/M metagenome (GOLD analysis project Ga0302324, IMG submission 201949) | Peat permafrost microbial communities from Stordalen Mire near Abisko, Sweden - Palsa_T0_1 | ecosystem: Environmental > Terrestrial > Soil > Palsa > Peat permafrost | place: Sweden: Abisko...
ATAATTCCGGAACTGGCTGGCTGGGTCAGTTCTCATTAAAATATCTTAAGGACGAAAAGTTGGGAGGCCAGATGGGTTATGAGCCGGGAGAGGATAAATTCACAACCACCCGGTACGGTCTGGAAATCAATTCGGAGCGGTACGAATTTGTGGGGAAGCTGGGATATCAGTTTGCCGGAAAGCCCTATAAGAGCGCAGGATTGCAGGTCGACGTTTTGGAACACCAACACGACAGCTATTTTGGGTTCAATATTTACAATGCGCAGGAGAAGTCGTTCTATGCGAATTGGATATATCAGTCCGTCATCGGTACAACGAACCACAAGTTCAAAACCGGGATCAGTTTTTTATACGACGATTATCGCGAAGTTTTGGAACACGGCAGTTTGGGTTCCGCTCCCCTTGATCCGATCCATTTTAATAGAACGGAAATTGTTCCGGGTGCTTTTTTGGAGTATTCGTATAACGACGCTAGGAAGTTTTCCGTAATCGCGGGGATCCGGGTGGATCAGCATAATTTATTTGGCACCTTCTTCACACCCAGACTTCATACGAAGTACAACCTCACCGAGACAACAACGTTGCGGGCATCCGGAGGCAGGGGGATACGGGTGGCTAATATTATTGCCGAAAATACAGGCTTCCTGGCTTCTTCCCGTGCCTTGGTTTTGTCCAACTTTCAATCGGATAAAGGGTATGGCTTCAAGCCGGATAAGGCCTGGAATTATGGATTCAATGTAGCCCAGGATTTTACGCTGGATTACCGGCCGGGAGTAATTAGTCTGGACTACTTCTATACCCTTTTTCAGAATCAGGCGGTCATCGATTTCGACAAAAGTCCGCAGCAGATCAACTTTTATGGGCTTAAAGGGAAATCATTCTCTCAGAGTATCCAGGCACAGGTCGATTATCAATTGGTTCGACGGCTTGACCTAAGGTTGGCGTACCGGTGGCTTAACGTAAAAACCGATTATCTGGAGGGGCGTCTGGAAAGGCCCCTTGTACCCAAAGACCGGGCGTTTGTAAACCTGGCCTATGCCACCAAAAATGACTGGAAATTTGATTTCACGATTCAGAGGATCGGACGGCAACGAATACCGAATACATCCTCGAATCCTGCCGAGTACCAGCTAAGACCTTATTCGGATCCGTATGTTCTTATTAACGCGCAAGTCACCAAGGATGTAGATGCCAGGTGGAGCGTTTACGCCGGAGTTGAGAACCTGAACAATTTTATGCTGAAGAACCCCATTATTTCAGCGCGCGATCCGTTCAGCCCTTACTTTGATAGTTCTCTTGTCTGGGGTCCTGTGTTTGGGCGGATGTGGTATGCAGGATTTAGATACAGGGTAAAGTGATCGGAGATCGGGGAGGCGTGATACGCATTTGATGCAGTTCATTACTTTTGTACCTTCAACTATTATCTAGGAATGAAAAAAGCTCTCATTACGGGTATTACGGGTCAAGACGGTGCGTTTTTGGCTGAGCTCTTGTTGGAAAAAGGATACGAAGTACACGGAATAAAACGAAGGGCTTCTTCGTTCAACACGCAACGAGTAGACCATCTCTACCAGGATCCGCACGAGGATGGTGTTCGATTCAAATTGCACTATGGCGACTTAACTGATCCGTTGAATCTAACCCGAATCATTCAAGAGGTTCAACCGGACGAGATTTACAATCTCGGGGCGATGTCGCATGTTCTGGTTAGTTTTGAAACACCAGAATATACAGCGAATGTAGATGGGATAGGGGCTCTTCGCTTGCTGGAGGCTGTTAGGATATTAGGACTCACTCGAAAGACAAAAATTTATCAGGCGTCTACTTCTGAGTTGTATGGCAAAGCCCAGGAAATTCCCCAGAAAGAAACAACTCCGTTTTATCCTCGCTCTCCCTACGGGTGCGCCAAACTCTATGCCTTTTGGATTTCAGTGAACTATCGCGAAGCGTACAATATGTTCGTTGCCAACGGGATTTTGTTTAATCATGAGTCTCCTCGGCGCGGAGAAACATTTGTCTCACGGAAAATAACCAGAGCGGTGGCCAGAATAGGATTGGGACTGCAAGACACGTTATTTTTAGGAAATCTGGATTCGCGGCGCGACTGGGGACACGCCAAGGATTATGTGAGAGCGATGTGGCTCATGCTGCAGCAAAAAATACCTTCGGATTACGTAATAGCAACAGGAATCACAACGTCGGTACGGGAATTCGTTATCAAAGCCTTTTTGGAGATTGGAATTGAAATTGGCTTTGAAGGTACCGGCATACAGGAAGTGGGGAGAGTCAGGAATTGTAATAATCCGGACTACCCATTACCCACGGGCAAAAAAATAATCCGAATTGATCATCGGTACTACCGGCCGACGGAAGTAGATATATTGATCGGTGATTCGTCCAAGGCACAACGGGAACTGGGATGGAAAATTGATTATGATTTGGACGCGCTGATACGGGAAATGGTTAAGGGTGACATGGAGATTTTTAGCAGGGAAAAAATGCTTTTTGGCCCGGGAATCAGTTCCCAGAATTATCATGAGTAGAAACGATGAACCGGACGGACAAAATTTTTATTGCAGGTCATCACGGAATGGTGGGTTCAGCGATTGTCCGGAAGTTGCAAAAAGAAGGATTCAGCAAATTAATCCTAAAATCCTCGGCAGAGCTTGACTTACGAAATCAAGAAAAGACGGAGGCATTTTTTTCGGAGACCCAACCTGAATACGTGTTTCTGGCGGCTGCCAAAGTAGGAGGCATCCATGCCAATAATACCTACCGCGCCGATTTTCTGTACGATAATCTCATGATCGAAACAAACATAATTCACCAGAGTTATGTTCACCACGTTAAGAAACTTCTATTCTTAGGATCTTCCTGCATTTACCCTAGAAATGCACCACAACCCTTAAAAGAAGAGTACCTTTTGTCGGGGAACCTGGAAGAAACAAATGAACCTTATGCGATTGCCAAAATTGCCGGCCTGAAATTATGTGAAAGCTACCGACGTCAGTATGGATGCAATTTTATCAGCGCCATGCCAACGAACCTCTATGGACCCCATGACAATTATGATTTATCCGCGGCTCATGTTATCCCTGCGTTAATCAGAAAATTCTATGAGGCCAAAACGAACAACTTACCTTTTGTCGAAGTCTGGGGTTCCGGAAAACCACGGCGCGAATTTTTATACGTCGATGATTTGGCAGATGCTTGCGTTTTTCTAATGATGAACTATGAAGAAGAGGGTTTTATAAACGTCGGAACAGGAGAAGATATTTCTATCCTGGAATTAGCCGGTTTGATCGGGGAGGCGATGGACTATCAGGGGCAGATCAAATGGGATTCGTCCAAACCGGACGGAACCCCCAGAAAACTTATGGACGTTAGTAAAATGAGTCGACTAGGGTGGACGTATACGACGGGGTTGCGGGAAGGAATCTTAAAGGTTGTTAAGGATTTTGTGTTCCACGGGATTAAGGGATTATAAAATTAGAAGATTAAAAGAAAAACCTCTCATCTTCAATTTTCTAATCTTCAAAATCCGATCAAGATAAACGGCGCCCAATAATACGGCGCCGAGTAAATTCCTTCTTTTATCATTTTAAGCTTTGCCTGTTGCAGGGTCTCTCGGAAGTTTTGGTTTTTGTTTTTAAGCATGATCCGGTAGAAATCGGCCATGAGTTGCGAGGTCGATTCGTCGGCAACACTCCAGAAGGTGACGACAATATTTTTTGCTCCAGCGTAGACCAGCGCTCTGGAGAGTCCGATGACTCCTTCTCCATTGGAGAATTTTCCCAGGCCGGTTTGACAGGCGGACAGAACGGCCAGATCGGCCGTGAGGTTGAGGTTATAGATTTCACCCGAAAAGAGGTTTCCATCTTCCTTTGCACCCGGATGCAGGAAGATCTGTGAAAGTTCGGGGTTCGTTTCATTAACGATGCCATGGGTAGCGAAATGAAGGTACTTAAATCCGGCCAGTTTTCCCGACTTAACTAATTCTTCGCTGGCATTGTCGAACGTTGCCATTGACACCACATTCGGGCTAAAAAGAGCGGCAATGGTCTTTACTTCTCTTTCTGTTCCTGGAAGGTCATCGAGATTGTCGGTTGGTGGAAATGTGACGGGTGCGCACAGAAAAATCGATGGGGAGGCGGAGACATTGATCGTTTTTCCCCGTTGTGTCAGAAGTCCGGCTGAGAATTCATAGCTGGTGGCAAACCTCTTCACAACAAAAGGAACGAATTTGAATTCCGACGCTTTGTTCCGATGGTAGGAGAGTGCCTCGAAAGGGATGGTTCCCAATCGCCCGGAAGGAATGATTACCAAGTCGGTAATGAATTGAGGAAGTCGGGGGATAAGAATTCTGGACAGAACGGAAGCGGATGCGTGATAGGTAGTCATCTCGCTGAACAGCAAGCTATTGGTCAGCCCTTTCATCAGTTTATCAAAGTCGTCCGGGAGCGTAAGGTTTTTTATACGGAAAGTCTTTTGCGTGATGATGAATTGGTAAATCCTTTTTCCTTTTTCCGCGATAAAATAACTGATAACGCACGTTTTGTGATCAAGAAGTTTTTGAAGTTGGCGGATGGAAGGCGGAGATTGATTGAATTTTAAATTGAAATAGTTGGGATAATCGTTTTCAAGATTCCGGATGAACGTCCCATACTTCTGGTTGAGACCGAACAGACTTTGACGCAGACTCTCTTCTTCTTTCGGGGAAGGTTTCTGGGATAGCTTCTGGACAACAAAAGCGATATCGGATTTTAATTTCTTTTCTTCTTCCAGCAAGTCGGAAGGGATGCCGGCAAATGACTTTGCTTCGGCATCGGCAATGGATTCCTGTAGAACGGCTGCTTTGCTTTTTTCGGCAAAGTAAAAAGCTACGGTGCGGTAGTGCTTGTAATCAACCGATATTTCACTCATGGCCTCGGCTATTCTGACTCCATCCTCGTATACTTCGTTGGCCGATTCGCCTAACTCTATCTTATCATTTTGGTCTGCACTGTGGTGACGGATGTCATCAATCAAGGTGTCGCAGGCGTTGAGCGTGGCGAGCGCAAGCTTGAGGTCATCGAATTTTAATGTCTTTCCATAGTGTCTCGCCTCCAGAGCCTGAGCTTTAAAATGCAAGGAATAAAGAAGAACTTTCCCATTGTAATAGTCATTTACTTTGGGATTCATGGAAATCGTTTTTTTGTCGAAGCCCGGCGAGTTGGCGCAAACGGCCTCCTGAAAATTACGCAATGCTTCGTCATAGTGGCTGTTGCCCAGGTTAATCAGACCCAGTTGATTGTAGACGTAGGCTATATCCGGGTGTTTTGCGCCATATGACTTTTGATACATGGCCAGTGCTTTTTCAAAATACCCAAGGGCCGCTTTTTTGTCGCCCATTTGTTGGTACGTTATTCCAAGGTTGACCAGCGTTAAGGCTTGGTTGGGATGACCCTGGGGATAATTTTTGGTCCATATTGCTTCTGCGGATTCAAAATTATTGACGGCATCGCCATACAGCTTCGACTTTCGGTAAAGTATACCGATGTTGATATTGGCCTGGGCAATTTTTGGATGATCTGCACCATGCAGTTTCTTATAAACGGAAAGCGCTTTTTCGTAGTATCCGAGCGCCTTGTCAATATCAGACTGGCTGTACACCAATCCCAAGTCGTTGTAGGAAGCGGCAACCGATTCGCTCGCCTCACCAAACAGTCGCTGGCGGAGTTGAAGCGCGATCAGTCCACTTTCCTCGGCCTGGTTCAATTTTCCTGTGCTCCAATACACCAGGCACAAATCCGCGAGACACAAGGCGGCTTCTTTGGTATTCTGATTCCCGGATTCAGTAAACCCAGACAATGCATGTTGCAGATTTTCAAGGGCTAAGTCACTTCGACCTCGATTCAGGTTAAGGAAGCCAAGATTAGTTTGCGTTACGGCTTCCACGAACAAATCGCCGCTACTTTGGATCCTCTGAAGGACATTCCCAGCCTCCTCCAGCTTGCCCTGGGTTATTAAAATTTCGGCTGTTTTGTCGTCCAGCAATGCCGCGGTTCTGGCATCCGGATAAACCTTTGCGGCTTCCGCAATCAGCTTCGTGGCATCATCGTAGTGAGCGTCGGAAATCAGCGAATCTATTTTTGAAAAAAAAGCCCGTTGACCGGCACCCTCAAAAAAACTGAGAATAAAAAAGAAGTTGATGAGCCATTTTCTCATTGTCAGAACCGATAAATATAGGTGACTGTGCTTACAAATTCACGAGAGAGTCCATCCGGATTCACGGGCCGCCGTATGAATCGATTTCCAATCAGCAGGCGGATTCCGGATCTAACATTAAAATTATAACTCAATGTATAAATCCCCGATAAAGCGAGACCCGTACTTCCCGGTACCGAATTTCTGAATGTATTTGTCGGAACCTGAATAACATCCCGGGTTACCCTCCAAATGGGGAGCAATCCAATACTTGCATTGAACCTCGAGAACCGGAAATTGCGTTCGACGCGAGCCATGATATCCTTTCCCCGTTTAAGATTATTGGATTGGGCATATCGCCGAACAAAGGCCGAGTCTTTTCCATGCCATTCGCCCCACCAGAATCCATTTTGGTTGGTGTTTAATGCTTGTTGATACCCCGCGGCCACCAGCCATTTGCGACTGATGATCGAGCCCCCGAAGATCAGATCGTACGTACCCAGACTGGATTGATAGTACATCGGAAGACTCTTGCCATCAATTTGCGGTTTATCTCCGTTGTTGGACGGGAGTTTTGTCCCCAATGTAAAATTGACGTCGAATGCATCGGTGCTGATAATATTTCGCGTTACGCTTAGTGAGATGTCGCTCAAACCCTGAAAGGTGCCGAGGTGTCCATCGGCGACCAGATACGGGACTTTGGCCTGAACGATAAATTTGTCCCCGATGCTGACGTTGGCTTCGAGGGTGGTTACCCAGATCTTATCATTAAAATGCGTATGGCCAAAGTACTGGCTCAACTCCAGAGTGCGAAGCTTAACGGGAAGTCTTTTATTATAGGCTTGATCCGGTTTCATTGCACCCATTGTGCAAAACCCTGCGTCGCTGCATCCTTGAGAAAAGGCATTGGCAAGAGCCCAGGAACACAAGAGGGTGAAGATTATTTTTTTCATATCCTTCCGGCGCAAGATATGAAGCGAAGAAACACAGATCAAATGGATTAACGGAATCCTCGCACCAAAATAATTCTTTGAAATCGGATTACCCGCGCCATCCGCGGCTACATGCCCAGGGACTGATTATCTACCGATGCCAGTTCGACTAATTTTTCGTATTCTGCGGCATTGAGATCATTAAAGAAATAATATATAGGATTGACGTAGGCACCGTTCATGAAGACTTCATAATGAAGGTGAGGCGCAGTAGAAAGGCCGGTATCGCCGACGTAGCCAATCAATTCACCGCGTTTCACTTTTTGGCCGGGACGAACTGCAAAATCGTGCATGTGGGCATACCGCGTGCGATAGCCAAACCCGTGGTCAATCTCAATCATTTTACCGTACCCGCTGAAGTTGAATTCCGCTTTATCGATAACTCCGTCAGCCGTCGCATAAATGGGTGTGCCGATACTGGCGGCAAAATCAACGCCGGTGTGCATTTTCTTATATTTATAGATCGGGTGGATACGCATTCCAAAACCGGAAGCCAGGGCAAGCAATTGTTTATTGGAGATAGGTTGAATAGCGGGAATAGCCGCAAAAAGTTTTTCTTTGTGTTCGGCCATCTGAACCACCTCATCCTGTGACTTCGATTCGATATACACTTTTCGTCTGAGTTTATCCACACCTTCGTGAAGCTTTAGAATAATGTCTTCATGAATGATATTTTTCTCTTTAATATCCGCATACCGGTCAGTTCCCCCGACACCGGCCTCACGAATTGATTTTTCAAGCGGCTCAGAACCCAGGACGACGCGATAGATGTTGTCATCGCGTTGGTTCATCCCCGCTAATTGAACATTGAGCTTGTCTACTTCTTTGCGAAGATTCTCGTAGTAGAATTCCATTTCCTTCACCTCGTTCTTAAGGATAAGTTCTTTGGGCGACTCGAAATAGTTGGAGTACAGGACAACCAGGCCAACAGCCATGGCCAGGGTAAGCGAGAAAATACCCAGCGAATTCATGACGATGTCTCCTGTTTTTGTCTTGACGCGCTCGTATTTGCAGGTCTCTGTATCGTAATAATATTTTATTCTCGCCATTGCTGTGTGTTGGTTATTGAGGTCAAAACGTCGGAATCACCTGTTCATAGCCATTAGTGGTATCCATGCAAATGCCGTAAGACTTTCCGTTCGCCGGGCAAATTTACAATTAAAGTTTGATTTTGTTTTTAACAAATAGCCGGACACCGAAAACCGTGAACCTTGATTCAGGTATTCTGTATCTAAATAGACTTGGCTTTAAAAATGATATTCTCCGACCTGCCTTTCTTGAACACCATTCTCCCCTGAGCTTTTCCCTGTCGTAATTCCTTTTGCATGTCAGCCGGCAGTTGAATTATATTTTGGCATTGCTGCGAGCAGCAGCCGCTGTATTTCGAAGCACAGGAATCACATTGTATAAAGAGCAAGTGACAGCCATCGTTTTTGCAATTGGTATGAACATCGCAGCGGTTTCCGCATTGATGGCAAATACTGACAATTTCACCCGAAACCCGTTCGCCTAAACGTTCGTCGAAGACGAAATTTTTTCCTATAAATTTATTTTCCAACCCTTTCTCTTTCACCTGGCGGACGTATTCAATAATGCCTCCATCCAATTGAAATACATTTTTGAACCCACGATGTTTAAGCCAGGCGCTGGCCTTTTCGCATCGGATGCCGCCTGTGCAGTACATCACAACCTTGGCTTCTTTTTGACCCTCCAGGATTTTTTCGGCGGCGGGCAAGGCTTCTCGGAAGGTATCCACATCGGGACAAAGCGCATTTTTAAAATGGCCCACTTCGCTTTCGTAATGATTTCGCATGTCGACGACAATGGTGTGGGCATCGTCGGTGAGTGCATTGTATTGGACAGCATTCAGATGCTTGCCGGAATCGGAAGCGTTAAATTTTTTGTCATTCAGGCCATCCGAAACAATCTTGCTGCGGACCTGAATTTTCAGCTTGAAAAACGATTTGCCATTGTCTTCTATGGCCAGGTTAAGACGCACGTCCTTTAAAAAGGGGATACAGTAAAGGTGAGTTTTGAAATCATTGAAATTTGCGGACGGCACACTGAGCTGGCCGTTAATTCCTTCCGGGGCAACGTAGATCCTGCCCCAAACCCGGAGTTCGTTCCAAGCCATGTAGAGGTCATCGCGAAAGGTTTTAGGATCCTGGATGGGGTGATATTTATAGAAGGACAGGGTTACCCGCTCCTGGGTGTCCGTTTGGAGTTGTGCTTTCAGAATCTTACCGTTAAGGCGATTGTAAAGAGCCATTTTTTGTGTTCAAAGCGACAAAAATACTACTATTTGCGCCAAAAGGAAGAACCGAAAATCTAGTCCGATGAGGGTTTCAATTCACCACGGATAATTTTATTGTACTCTTCGCACGTTAAGTATCCTTTTTTGTTGCAGAACGGGCAGGTTTTATAGGTTTCACTAAAATACCCTTTCTTGACAATCACCGTCGTCCCGTTACATGCCGGGCAGGTTACTTTGCCGCTGGGTCCGCAGTCAATATCGTAATCACCCGACATTACCTCACCCGCTTTATGGGCCGCAGCCTGTTGTTCTTTCATCAACTCCACCTCGGCTTTTTTAAGGTATTCAGCTGCCTTCTCAGAATATTGCCCGCTGGTTCCCTTCAATTGAATATACTTGGTAAGCCAGTCCACGCTTTGTTTGTACTTGGCCAAATAGTACGAATTCAGTCCGAAATGGTACGTAAAATCCGTGGGGATACTTCTCATGTTTTTCAACACAAACAGATATTTAGTATTCGCGGCGGCATATGCACCCTGATGGCTCAGCAAAATGGCTGAGTCGAACTGCAAGGTTATCGCGTGGTGGCGGGCAGTCGATTTTTGCATTTCAGCCTCCAAAAGTTTTTCCTCGTCAGATTGGGCACTGGCAGGAAGGGCGATCATGAAAACGCAGACCCAAAGGCCACTCCAGAAAAATAATTTGTATTTCACGGTTTGCCGGGATTAATTTTTTTAAAGAACCAAATCTTTCTTTGAAACATCAAGCCATTCCAGGGCTGCATTGCAAAATATGTCTTCCTTTACTTTTTTGCTCAACGGCATTTCATCAATAAATCTTCCGCCCGTCAGATCACCCAGGGGAAAGGGGTAATCAGTACCCATGGTCACCCGTTTTGATCCTTGCAGCTTCAGCACATAGTCCAATATCAGCGGATCGTGAGTAATGCTATCCACCCAAAACTTACCCAGGTAATTCCTGGGATCCGACGTGTTGTCAATGGCGACCAAATCCGGCCGACATTCAAAGCCATGCTGAATTCTTCCGATCGTTGCCAGGAAGGAACCCCCGGCATGAGCAAAGTTAACCCTCAATTTAGGTAGTCTCTCAAAAATCCCGCCAAAAATCATCGAACAGATGGCGCGGGAAGTTTCGGCCGGCATTCCCACCAGCCACGGAAGCCAATACCGTTGCATTTTTTTTTCCCCCATCATATTCCAGGGGTGGACAAGAACAGCCATCCCCAGCTTTTCGCATACTTCAAAAACCGGAAAGAATCGCTCCTCGTTCAGGTTCTCATCGTTAATGTTTGACCCAATCTGAATCCCTTTCAGTCCTATCTTCTTGCAGCGCTCCAACTCCCGGATCACCAATTCCGTGTCTTGCATAGGAACGGTACCCAAACCAATATAGTGTTGAGGGTATTTGTCCACCAGCCCGGCGATGTGGTCATTCAAGAACTGAGAAAGATCAAGACAATCCAGCGGTTGTGCCCAATACGAAAACATGACCGGAATGGTGCACACGACTTGCACTTGAGTTTTGAATACTCCGTATTCGGCAATTCTCAAACCAGGGTTCCAGCAGTTTTCTTTGATTTCGCGAAAAAACTGATTGCCGCGCATCATCTTGGCAAATCCCTTTTTATGATGCTGTAAATAAATGAAATCGCCATATCCAAATTTCTCACCCCAGTGTGGCATTTTTTTTGGAAGGATATGTGTATGGCTATCGATTTTGAGCATCAAGAAAGAGAATCAGTTGTTAAAATCAGGTATGAATAATTCCGAAATATCGGGATTTTCCGCGGGGTGGCAAAAGGAGAAAGGGGCTTCCGTTGATACTGCGTTCGAGTCTACTTTTCTCCATAGACTGCCATCAACCAGCAACGAATTTCAAGATTTTACAACGTCCACGGTGCGCGGTACTCTCGTTTCACAAAGGTGTTCGCCTCATCAAAATTCGTAATCTTCATATTCTTTGCGTCCCAAAGTAATTTCTTGCGCCCGGGATACGTCTTGTCCTTCCCATCCGCTGAAAGTTGCTGCAATTGATAGCTTCGGATAGCAAGATTGCCCATAAGAACGGCTTCGGTGAACGGACCCGCATAGTCGAACGAGGAGCTGAGTTGCATTTTCCCGAATCCTCTCAAGCAAGCGTCCACCCACTCCGTATAATGGCCGGCTTGAGCTCCGGGTATTCTGGGAATCGATGGTTCGGGTAGCGTAACGTCTTTCATTCTTGAGGTGGGCAGTAGAACGGGTGGTCGGGTGTGATAGCCCATCAATTTTCCATTGGTTCCATAGAAAATATAACCTCCCTCACCCAATTGCTCTTCGGGAAGCAATTCTTCGGGGCGCTCGGGCAGAAGTCCGCCATCCATCCAGGTAAATTTAATTTCTCCCTTTCCGTCCTTGCGCGGAAATTTCATATGTATGATCGACGACGAAGGGCATGAATCCTGAAAGTTTGCCTCTTTAAAAAACCCTTCCCAGGCCGTGGTTGTACTGCATTCTACTTCGGTTGGAAAATCGATGGGAAGAATTCGGAAAGGAGCATCCATGATATGACACCCCATATCGCCGAGCGCACCGGTACCAAAAGCCCACCAGCCGCGCCAGTTGGCCGGAACGTATGCGGGGTTAAAATCGAGGTACCTTGCCGGACCCAGCCATAGGTCCCAGTCGAGTTCCTTCGGGACATCAAAGGTTCCTGAAGGTGTGGGGATTCCTTGGGGCCAAACAGGACGGTTCGTCCAGGTGTCTACCCTCGATACATCGCCAATTAAACCTGCGTCGATCCATTCTTTAGCCACGCGTACGTGATCCGCAGAGCCGTATTGGTTGCCCATTTGGGTTACTACTTTGTATTTCCTAGCGGCCTCGGTCAGCATCCGTGCTTCATAAATATCATGCGTCAACGGTTTTTGAACATAGACGTGTTTCTTTCGTTCGATCGCAGCCAGAGCGGCAACCGCATGCGTGTGATCCGGCGTCGAGATGGAAACGGCGTCAATTCTTTTGTGCTCTTTGTCCAGCATGATCCTGAAATCCTTGTAATACCTGGCGTCGGGAAAGTTTTTCACCGATTCTACCGCCATGCGATCATCCACATCACAGAGAAAGGCAATCTTTGCTTTTGGATTCTTCGCAAATCCGGTGAGATCACTGGTCCCTTTTCCGCCTACACCAATACCGGCGATATAAAGTGTATCACTCGGAGCAACGAAGCCTTTGCCGAGCACAAAGCGGGGAACGATGCTGAAAGCTGTTGCCGCAATCCCAACATTCTTCAGGAAATTTCTCCTGGATAGGGACTGTGGGGAAGAACTTATTTTTTTCAAGGGGTTGATAATGATAAGTTAGGTTCACAATGACCAGCCGCCGTGGTATTCCCGTTTCACGAAGGCATTGGCATCGTCAAAGTTGGTAATCTTCATATTTTTGGCATCCCAAAGAAGCTTCTTTCTTCCCGGAAAATCTTTTTCTTTTCGGATGTTGTAGCTTCGAATAGCCAGATTGCCCATGAGTATACTTTCCGTAAAAGGTCCGGCATAGTCAAAAGGGGAACTCGTCACCGCGTTTTTATATCCTTTGAGACAGGCATTTACCCATTGCAGATAATGTCCTTCCGGCACACGTGGCAACTTTTGCGGAGGCAGAGTAATTTCCTTCATTAATTTGGTGGGGAGCAGCCGTGGATTGGCGCCGTAACAATCTGCCATCATTTTTCCTTTCTTACCCTCGAAGATCACCCCGCCATCCCAGTTTCCCATGGGCTCATCAGGTAATAACTCTTGCGGTCTTGGCGGTCGAAGCCCTCCATCCATCCAGGTTAGTTGTATGTCGCGTTTCGTTTTTTTTCCCGGATACTTGAAATGCACAATTGAAGACGTGGGACAACTGTCATCGAAGAAACTTTCCTGGAATACACCCGACCAAAGTGTACTCACACTGCACTCCACTTCGGATGGATAATCAATGGGCAAAATGCGGAATACCGGATCCATGATGTGGCAGGCCATATCCCCCAGCGCTCCGGTTCCAAAATTCCACCAGCCTCTCCAATTGAATGGTAAATAAGCCGGATTGTAGTCAATAAATTTTGCCGTGCCCAACCAGAGATCCCAATCCAATTCTTTCGGGACATCAAACTTTCCGGTAGGCGTGGGTACACCTTGAGGCCACACAGGCCGGTTGGTCCAACAAGTTACCTGATGGACGTCTCCCAGTAATCCCGCATCATACCACTCTTTCATCGTGCGGACACCGTTTCCGGATCCACCCTGGTTTCCCATCTGAGTTACTACCCTGTACTTATCGGCTGCTTCGGCGAGCATTCTCGCCTCATAGATGTCGTGGGTCAGAGGTTTCTGAACATATACGTGTTTTCCTCTGATCATGGCTGCCATGGCCGCAACAGCGTGTGTATGGTCGGGCGTCGAAATGGTACATGCGTCGATGTGACTTTCTTTCTCCAACATTTGTCGGAAATCTTTATAGTACAGCGCTTCTGGAAATTGCTTCCTGGATTTCTCTGCCCGGCGATCATCGACATCGCAAAGAGCAACAATTTTCACATTGGGGCTTTTCGACATTTCCTCTAAATCTCCTCCTCCTTTTCCGCCCGCTCCAATGCCAGCAACATAAAGCGTATCGCTGGGAGGAGTAAACCCCTTACCTCCAAGAACAGTCCGGGGCACAATGGTGAAGGCGCTTGCCGCCAATCCAACATTTTTCAGAAAGTTTCTTCTCGAAACTTTTGCCGTGGGAGAGGAGATCATTTTAGATGGCATATATAAGATCAATGGGTGACGAAAATAAGCTACGCTTCCAGATCAGTCGAACTTTACACTTTCAACCAAGGTACGTTCATCATATTTCAATCCGTACTGGTCAAGCACGTCCTGCGGAACACCATTCCATTGATTGGGATGGTTGCCGGCATACCCGATGTCTTTAATTCCGATTTGGCTGGTGTAAAAACCCGTGGCGGTGAGATCGCGGATCAAGTTAAAAAATGCACTGCCTTGCAGCACGTCGGGCTTTGCTTTTTCGGGCCATGCAATCTCTTCCACCAACTCCAGTTGTTGTTGCGAGGAACAATCCGAGAAGGCGTTGTTGTGGCGTTTCATGCATTGCAGGTCAAGCCATCGCAACCCACCGCGCATCGGTACCTTATGCTCGGGCATGTCTTTAACGATAAACTCAATAAACTCAGGTACTTTCGCATCTGTAGCGCTTCCTGAAACCTCGTCTCTGGGAATGATAATATCCGCAAGAATCGCAAGGGTAGCCATCTCATGGTCGGTGAAGAATTTCTCCGCTGAGAGCGAATTAAAACGCTCAATTTCACCTGGTTGCCTATCTTTTCCTCCATCATTCCTGCTTTCATGACTTTCCTTTTTCTTTTCCGGTGCACAGGCGTCCAGAAGTACTCCGGCCGATAGGGTTCCCACGGCAAGGGTTTTCAGGTATTTTCTTCGGTCCACTAGCGTTAATGTTTAATGTTTAATGCTTGAATGTTAAAGTTGAGTTCTACCATTAAGCATTAACGTTAATTAAATATTCTGTTTATTCAATTCCTCAACAATATACTCAGAAGCTCTCATGGATAATGCCAGTATCGTCCAGGTTGGATTTTTGTCGGCTTGGGAAACAAACGATCCTCCGTCGACAACAAACAAATTTTTGCAATCATGCGCCTGATTAAATTTATTCAGGACTGAGTTCTTTTTATCGTCACCCATTCTCACCGTGCCTACTTCGTGGATGATTCGTCCGGGATCTTCCAGACCGTAATTTTCATTTTTCCCTTTAACACCCCACATAATTTCCGCACCCATTTTATGCATGATTTCCTGAAATGTTTCCTGCATGTGCCTGGCTTGTTTGATTTCGTGATCGCTCCATGTGTAATGGAAACGAAGCACAGGGATTCCAAATTTATCCACCGCGTTCGGGTCAATCTCGCAATAGTTATCGGCACGGGCAATAGCTTCTCCGCGACCAGCCATGTTAAGGCTTGCTCCGTAGAAATACCGATAGTCTTTCTTCAGGCCGGCGCCGTATCCTCCGGCTTCTTTTTTTGCTCCGTTTATTCCGGGAAATTTTCCGTTAACACCTTCGATGCCAAACCCAAATCCGTAAGACGGCATATCCATACCGCCCGAGTATTCAATATGATAGCCCCGCGGAAAATCCAATTTCTTATTGTCAAGCCACCAGGGAGAATAGAGATGCATTCCGCCCACTCCATCTTCATTGTATCGCTTGCGATTAAGCAACTTGGGAAGATATCCTCCCAGGGAAACGCCTGTTGAATCGTGCAGATACTTCCCTACAACGTTGCTGGAGTTGGCCAATCCATTGGGATGCGTTACTGACTTTGAATTCAGCAATAGTCGGGCGGACTCCGCTGCACTGGCCGCTACAACTACAATTTTTGCTGTAATCTCATATTCTTCCAGGTCATCCTTGTTGACGTATGAAACACCTGTTGCCGCGCCCTCCTTTGACGTAAGCACCTCACGGACCATGGCATTTGTAAAGACATCCAGATTTCCTGTCTTGATTGCTGGATTCACCAGCACGGAAGAGGATGAGAAATCAGCATGAACGGTGCAGCCCCGATTGCATTGCGCGCAATAGAAACAAACTCCGCGATCGTCATTTATTTTCTGAGTCAACATGGAGAGTCGCGACGGAATTATTTTTACACCTAGGGCAGTCGCTGATTCTTTGAAAAAGAGTTCATGTAACCGGGGCTTGGGCGGAGGAAGAAAAATCCCATCAGGCTCGTTAAAAATTCCTTCCCGGGTGCCAAAAACACCAATTAGTTTATCGACCTTGTCGTAGTACGGAGCAATATCATCGTATCCAATGGGCCAGTCTTCCCCCAATCCATCAATGCTTTTGCGCTTGAAGTCATTAGGACCGAAACGAAGGGAAATACGGCCCCAATGGTTCGTGCGACCGCCCAGCATGCGCGAGCGGAACCAGTAAAAGATAGTGTTGTCCTTGTGGGTATAGGGCTCACCCTCAAGTTCCCACCCTCCATAAGCCGCGTCAAAGTCACCAAAATTTCTTTGTGGAGTACCGGCTCCACGCCGCGGTGATTCCCATGGCCATTTCAGTTGAGTTATGTTAACAGCAGGATCATACATGGGTCCGGCCTCAACGAGAGCTACTTTGAGGCCGGCTTTTGTTAATACATAAGCCGCCATGCCGCCTCCCGCCCCGGATCCGACAATGCACACGTCATACTTTTTAGAAGACTTCTTAATCTGAAAACCGGGCATAGAGAAAAGTTGAATCCATCCTCTAAATGTAGACGATTGTTATGCAATTCAAAAGTGAATTTTGAAAGGAGGCTTCTTTGATGGGCCGGGTACAGAATAGCGATAAACCGGCGGAAGGGCGACTTACTTTCGATACGAGGCGACCGTCTCCGTAATTCCTGTCGCGTAGTGTGTTGGCTTAAAATCGAACGCCTTATCAAACTTATTGGAATCAAACAGATAGTCTGAATCGTATTGGTAGAGCATTTCCACGCTTTCGCCGACCACACCGATGAAGAGTCCGGCGAGCCTCAGCGCCCAGCGTGGGAGTTTTACATAGTCGGGTTTTACCCCAAAAGCTGCAGCCGATAGCTGAACAATCTCTTTTAAGGTAAGCGCGTTTCTGTCGGTTGGCAGATGCCAAACCTGATTGAATGCGGAAGGAGTATTGCCCAAAAGCGCAGTCGATTTGCCGGCGTCCGGTGTAAAAATCAATGAATGTTTACAGGCATCGCTGATCATCACCTGGGCTTTACTCCCTTTGGCATAATTCTCAAAAATCATTACGCTAATAAAACTCGCCGGGGTGAAGGGCCCGTAGAAGTCCGGCGCCCGGGCAATGAGCGCGGTAAGGTTACCTTTTTTTACCTCCTCCAGAATCATCTGAGCTATCTTGGCCCTTACCTCTCCCTTTTTGCTGGAGGGGTTAACGGGCGTTTCTTCCGTCATCCATCCCTTCACCCGACCATAGCAATACACGTTGTCAAAAAAAACAAGTTTTGTGTTATGCTTTTCACAGGCTTCAATCACGTTACTCATTAACGCAGGCCATTGCGTTTGCCATGTTTTTGTTTTGTAGGGCAATCCCGCCGTGAGGTAAACAATCTCCGAACCCTTTACGGCATCTAATGTTTGACTTTTGTTTAACAGATCGGCTGCCATCAATTCATCGTCAGCGTTGACTTTTTTTGGATTACGGCTGACCAATCTGACTTTTGTGCCCGAAAGATTTTTGGCGATGTTGTTGGCGATTACGCCATTGGCACCGAGAATGGTTTGCATGGGTATGGCGGTTATTTAACAGAGACACGAGGAACGATTTTCCATTTTTGATATATTTCACAAGACAAAATACCGTCTACAGACCGGATTTCTCTTTTTTGGGCACCGGGTCATACCCACTGGTTCCCCAGGGATGGCAACGAGCGATCCGCTTTGATCCTAACCAGACTCCTTTGACAACCCCCCATTCCTGAATAGCTTCAATCGTATAAGCGGAGCATGAAGGTATATGCCGGCAATGCGCGCCGAGCAGGGGAGAGATGCTCGTTTGGTAAAAACGAATAGGAAGGATGAAGATTTTTTTTAACATTCTGTTGCCGGACTCCCGGGTTAACCATCAATTACCACACCATTTATGCCGATTACTTCTTACCCATCACTTCCTACTCAATAGTATAATTGATCTCCCCATCCTTTCCATCCATAAGTTGTACGCCGAGTGTTTTCAAATCGTCGCGTATTTTATCGGACAGCATAAAGTTTTTGTCCAGTCGTGCTTTCTTTCTCAATTCGATTAGCACGTTTATCGTGCCGCTCAGGAGTTCATCGCTATGCCCTATCTCTTCCTCTAGTCCCAGCACATTTTCCATGAAGCCGATGTAGGTGTTTTTGAAGCGGTTAAACGTCGCTTCGTTTGCACCGGATAGTTTCAGATTCCCGGATTTGAAGTCGTTGATGCGTGACGACATTTCAAAGAGTACGGCCAGTGTCTTAGCCGTATTGAAATCATCACTCATATTCACAAAACACTCATCGACCAGGCGTTGGAGCTCCACTGACAATTCGCCACTTTGACCACCACCAGGATGTTCCAATTTTTTGACGAGTCCGAGTGCGTTGACCAGTTTCTTGAACCCTTTTTCGGCGGCGCCCAAGGCTTCATTGGAGAAATCAAGCGTGCTCGAATAATGCGATTGCAACATGAAAAAGCGTACCGCCATAGGGCCGTATCCGCGGTCAAGCAACGCATGAGTGCCTGCAAATAGTTCACGGGGCAAAAAGGAATTTCCTAACGACTTGCTCATCTTTTGTCCGTTGACGGTAAGCATGTTGGAATGGATCCAATACTTCACGGGTGCCTTTCCGGTGGCTCCTGTCGCTTGCGCAATCTCGCATTCGTGATGTGGGAATTTCAGATCTATTCCGCCGCCATGAATATCGAACGTCTCTCCCAGGTATTTGGTGCTCATCACGGTGCACTCAATGTGCCAGCCCGGGAATCCCTCACTCCAGGGAGAAGGCCACCGCATAATGTGGGCGGGAGAAGCCTTCTTCCAGAGTGCAAAATCGATTTTTTCGTGTTTATCGTCCTGACGGTCAAGCTCACGCCCACTCTCCATGAGTTCCTCAATATTTCGACCGGATAGAATGCCGTAATGAAAAGACTGATTATATTTTCTAACGTTGAAATACACCGAGCCATTGGCTTCATAGGCTAACCCTTTTTCAATCAGTTTTTTGGTGATCGCAATTTGTTCAATAATATTTCCGGTCGCGCAGGGTTCAATGCTGGGGGGTAGAATATTGAATTGCTGCATGACTTCATGAAACCCGTCGGTATAGGTTTGGACTATTTCCATCGGTTCGAGCTGCTCGAGCCTTGCTTTCTTGGCTATTTTGTCTTCTCCTTCGTCCGCATCATTTTCCAGATGTCCGACGTCGGTGATATTACGAACATAACGCACCTTATACCCGAGGTACCGCAGGTAGCGGGAGATCACGTCAAACGTCAGGAAAGTTCTGACATTGCCGAGATGAACATCGCTATACACAGTAGGGCCGCAG
>Ga0302324_100010150_pt1 | contig 19553 bp, 21 predicted proteins | sample Palsa_T0_1_FD_201949 | JGI IMG/M metagenome (GOLD analysis project Ga0302324, IMG submission 201949) | Peat permafrost microbial communities from Stordalen Mire near Abisko, Sweden - Palsa_T0_1 | ecosystem: Environmental > Terrestrial > Soil > Palsa > Peat permafrost | place: Sweden: Abisko...
AACAATCCCCATAACCGGGGCCTCGCCTGCGGTTTAGTTCACCGCCCGGTTTACTCAGCCGGCGGCCCGAGCGATGGCCTGCTCCCGGTATCTCGTCCGCCGCCCGGCTGAGCAAACCTTAAGCAGTTAACCGCCCTCCCCAATCTCCTTCCTCCCTGAATCCAACCACTTATATCCCCCCCCCGGCTCAGCGATTTCTCTTCCGCTACACTCAAACCAAAGCCCACGACACCCCCCGTCGCTCGCAATCCCACTTTATCGTTTCCTCAAATTCGAACATTAAGGAAAACTCAGCGTCAGTAAACACAAAAATACCCCTGATGCGCAACCCGGTGGGTTCGTTTTGTTGACATTCAAAATTTTGCGCCGCCGGACACACAGCACCCCCACCCCCCACGGGCAGCTCTCCGGTGCCCCGGGCCAGGAACCATTCGGAATGAGGCGCAGAAAAGGCGAAGCGACAAAATGCGACAACCGCCGGTCATGGTTGGGATATACTCGTGCCGTATGAGTGTGCGCTTCCTCTTGTTTGCGGCGGCAGCCGGGCTATGCTTCGTAGGCTTGGCGGACGCGCAGACGGATGCCGCGCACTACCGCGCCGTTCTCGATCGATACTGTGTCGGCTGCCATAATGACCGCCTGAAGACCGGCGGCTTGAGCCTTCAGACCCTCGATCTCGCGCAGGTTCCGGCGAACGCCGAAATCTTCGAGAAAGTCATCCGCAAAGTTCACGCCGGCATGATGCCACCCGCCAGCATGCCGCGTCCCGATCAGGCCACTTCGGACGGATTAGTGGCGTGGCTACGCACTACATTGGACCAAGCCGCCGCCTTGCATCCATATCCGGGGAGGCCGCTGTTGCAGCGCCTAAACCGCGCCGAATACGCCAACGCCATCCGTGACCTGCTCGGGATTGACGTGGACGTTTCCTCGCTTCTGCCGCCCGACAATTCCGGCTATGGATTCGACAACGTCACCGATGTTCTCGGTGTTTCCCCCCTCCTGCTCGAAAGCTACCTCAACGCCGCGATGAAGATCACGGCGCTGGCGGTCGGAGATCCAAAGGCCGTTCCGTCCGGCGAGGTTTACCACGTCCGGCAGGATGCATCGCAGGATCAGCATATTGAAGGGCTGCCGCTTGGGACCATTGGAGGCATGGCGATCCAAACCACGCTTCCCGCCGACGGCGAATATCTGATCGAGCCCAAGCTGTTTCGAACCAACCTGGGCACCATGCGGGGCCTTGAGAACCAGCAGCATCTGGAGGTCGCGGTAGACGGGGTTCGCCTGCACCTGGCTGAATTCGGCGGCAACGCCGAAGTCACCGCATCCAGCGCCAATCCCACCACCACCGGGAACGCGGTGGACGAGCGGCTCAAAGTGCAAGTCCCGCTGACGGCCGGTCCCCACACCATCACGGTTGCGTTCCTGGAGCGCAGCCATGTTCAGAACACCTGGCGGCTGCAGCGGTTCGTCAGAAGTTCCGTCGATACCATCGATTTCGGCGGATATCCGCACCTGGATACTGTCACACTTACCGGTCCGTTCAAGGTCACCGGAGTCAGCGAGACGCCCAGCCGGCAACGCATATTTGTATGCCGTCCAGCCGCGCCGCGAGATGAAGCGGCTTGCGCCAAAACCATTCTCGGCACTCTGGTACGCCGGGCCTATCGCGGCCAAGCCACCGATACCGATCTTGAGCGGCTACTCTCCTTCTATCGGGCGGGCCGGGATGAGGGCGGAAGCTTCGACCAGGGCGTCGCTCTTGGAATGCGGCGCATGCTGGCCAGCCCGAAGTTCACGTTCCGCGTGGAGCGCGATCCGGATGGTCCGGCCGGCATGGTCTACAAAGTCAGCGACCTGGAACTGGCGTCGCGTCTTTCGTTTTTTCTGTGGAGCAGTATTCCGGACGATCAGCTTTTAGACGCTGCGCATCAGGGAAAACTGCGCAGCTCGGGCGTGCTGGAGCGGCAGGTACGCCGGATGATGGCCGATCCCAAGGCCAGCTCGGCGCTGGTCGGCGACTTCGTCGGCCAGTGGCTGTATCTGCGAAATCTGAATACGCAGCAGCCCAATTCCACGGTGTTTCCGGACTTCGACGACAATCTGCGGCACTCCTTCCGGCGCGAAACGGAGCTCCTGTTTGAGAACATCATGCATGAGGATCGCAGCGTGCTCGAATTCCTGACCGCGGATTATACCTTCGTGGACGAGCGGCTGGCGAAGCATTATCACATACCCGACATCTACGGCGATTCGTTTCGGCGCGTTCCTGTGACCGACGAAGCACGGCGCGGAATTCTCGGCCAGGGGAGCTTTCTGCTGGTTACCTCCAACGCCGACCGGACTTCGCCCGTAAAGCGCGGAAAATGGATTCTGGAAAACGTTCTCGGCACGCCGCCGCCCCCTCCGCCGCCCAATGTTCCCGCGCTGCCGGAGAGGAACGGCGCAGCCCCGCTCACCATGCGCGCGCAGATGGAGGAACATCGCAAGAACAATCCCTGCGCGGGTTGCCATCGGATGATGGACCCCATCGGACTGGCGCTGGAGAATTTCGATGCGGTGGGCGCGTGGCGCACGCGCGAAGCGGGCAACATCCAACAGAAAGGTCCCGTGATCGATGCCGGCGGCGAATTGCTGGATGGGACGAAGGTGAACGGTCCGGTGGAGTTGCGCAAAGCGTTGCTGCGGCACCCGGAAGACTTCGTGCAGACCTTCACCGAGAAATTAATGATCTACGCTTTGGGGCGCGGCTTGAACGCGCAGGATATGCCGGCCGTCCGGGCGATTGTGCGCGGGTCGGCAGCCAGCAATTATTCGTTCTCGTCGATAGTATTCGGAATTGTGAACAGTACGGCGTTCCAGATGCGTATGAAGCCGGCTCCCGTGGTTGAATCGGCCAGCGTTGCCCGTTAGATACCGAGCCGCGACAAACCGAGCCGCGACCGTGAGGGAGCGGTGTTGTAAAACGAAAATAGTTTCTCATAAAGGAGATCACGATGTTCATCCAAAAGCGGTCCTTGCCGAGGCGGACTTTCTTAAAAGGCCTGGGAGTCACCATGGCCCTGCCCATGTTTGACGCCATGATCCCGGCGCAGACAGCCACACCGGAGACAATTCGAAGGTTCGGCGCGGTCTTCGTTCCACTGGGAGCGCGAATGGACCATTGGACTCCGTCCAAAACGGGCAGCGGGTTCGAGTTTACCGAGCTGCTCAAGCCCATGGAGCAGCATCGCGATTCGCTGGTGGTGGTCTCCAACCTGTTTCGTCCGCCGCACGGAGCGCACTCCGGCAGCTCCACCTGGCTCACGGGCGCCAACATCAAAGAGACCGAAGCGGAAGACGTGCGCGCTGGCATCTCGCTCGATCAGGTGATCGCGGACAAGATCGGCGGCGACACGCAGTTCCGGTCGCTGGAGGTGGCCATTGAAGACGTGGCCGGTTACATCGGTGCTTGCGACGTGGGCTATAGCTGCACGTATATCAACACCATTTCGTGGAAGACGCCCACCACGCCGCTGCCCATGGAAGTGAATCCGCGCGTGCTGTTCGAACGGCTGTTCGGCGGCAGCGGCACGCCGCAGGAACGGCTGGCGCGCCGGCGGCAGAACGCAAGTATTCTGGATTCCATCCGCTCGGACGCCAAGGATCTGGAGCGGGGACTCGGACCCAAGGATCAGTCGCGGCTGAGCGAATATCTGGACGACGTGCGGGAGATCGAGCAGCGCATCCAGAAAGCCGAGAAACAGAACGCTTCGAGTGTCGAGGAGCCGAATCAGCCGATCGGAATCCCGCAGTCCTATGGGGAACACCTGACGCTGATGTACGACATGCTGAAAATCGCGCTGCAGACCGACATGACGCGCGTGTTCACCTTCATGCTGGCGCGCGAAGTCAGCCAGAAGAACTTCCCCGAGCTGGGTTTAATGGATCCGTGGCATCACATGTCGCACCATCGGATGCAGCCGGAGATGATCGCGGGGCTGATCACCATTGAAACGTATCAGATGAAAATGTTCTCGCGATTCCTCGACAAGCTGAAGCAGACGCCGGACGGCGACGGAAGTTTGCTGGATCACAGCGTCATCCTGTTCGGCAGCGGAATGAGCGAAAGCGACAATCACGATCCCAAGAACCTGCCGCTGCTGGTGGCCGGCAAGGGCGTCAATCTGATCCAAGGAGACCGGCACCTGATGCACACGCCCACTCAACCCCTCGCCAACGCGTGGCTGACTCTGGGAAATAAATTCGGCGTGGAGATGGACACCTTCGCCGCGAGCACCGGGCGAATCGATCTCTAAGGCCTGCCACAAGATCGCTATGTCACATGACTCTGACTCCCCTCGTGGCGCACGCACTCGTGCGTGCCGCGTTCACACTGGTGTGAACGCCCGGCTACGCTGCGATTTCATTCCAACTGTTGCCCGCCCACAGGGCCGGGAAACACTCAGGGGCTGCCTCCTCACGAGCACTATTTTTGACAGTCAGTTAGCAGCAGCAAATTCGGAAAGGAGCAGGGCATGACAGCGACCAGGAAAATTCATCTCAGTCTTGCCAGCGCGCTGGCGCTGTGGCTGGCGGGCGGCGCAATCGCGTCGGCGCCCGAAGTGGCCGAAGCCGTGAAGCGCGCCGATGGCGCGGCCCTGCAAAGGCTCATCAAATCACACGCCGACGTAAATGTTCCGGAAGCGGACGGCACCACTGCGCTGCATTGGGCAGTGCGCAGTGGCGACTTGGCCACGGTGCATCTGCTGCTGGACGCCCATGCCAATCCGATGGCCGCGAATCGATATGGCGTCAAGCCGTTGTCGCTCGCGGCCATCAGCGAGAACGCCGTGGTCGTTGAAGCGCTACTCCAGGCTGGGGCCGATCCGAACACTGCCAATGCGGACGGTGAGACTGCGTTGATGACGGCCTCGCGCAGCGGTAGCCTGGCTGCGGTAAAAACGCTGTTGGCTCACGGCGCGGATGTCAACGCGAAGGAGAAGTGGCTGCAGGAAACCGCCTTGATGTGGGCCGCGGCAGAGAACCATGCCGACGTGGTGGCGGCTCTGATCGCCGGGGGAGCCAATCTCGACCAGAAATCCTGGGTTACCGATACGCCGACTCTTGGGTTCCCGGAGAGCGGCGGGCCCAACATCCCGTTCCCGAAGGGCGGCTGGACCGCGGCGATGTATGCGGCCCGGCAGAACGCGAATGCGGCTCTGGCGGTGCTCGCCGATAAGGGCGCGAATCTGAATTTGCAGGACCCGCAGGGCGCCACTGCGATGCAGCTTGCGATCATCAACCTGCACTACGATGCGGCCGCGCTGTTGCTGGACAAAGGCGCGGATCCGAACGTCGCCGACGAAACCGGCATGACCGCGCTGTACGCCGTAGCCAACATGGACACGCTGGGCTGGATCCAGGGGCGGCCTGCGCCCGCGCTGGAATCCAATGCCGAATACGACGCAGCCGGACTGGTGAACAAGCTCATCGATCATGGCGCGAATCCAAACCCGCGCCTCAAACGGGCGATGCTGAAGCGCCATCATGATTTTCAGCAGGAGAGAGTATTGACCGAAGGCGCAACTCCGCTGATGCGCGCGGCGCGATACGGCGATGCCAAGCTGGTGCGCGTGCTGCTGGACCGGGGTGCGGATCCGACGCTCACCACCAAAGACGGAACCAATGCGCTGATGTTTGCCGCAGGCGTAAACCTGGCCGCGGTACGCGGCGAAGACCCCAGTCTGCTGCATCCGTCCGAAGACGGGTCGCTGGAGATTATCAAGATGCTGCTGGATCGCGGATTGGATATCAATGCGGCCAACGATCAGGGGCTGACGGCGCTGCACGGCGCGGTGCAGCGCGGTCAAGGCAGCGGAAACGGGAGCGGCGAGAAAGTGATCGCGCTGCTAGTGGAGCGCGGCGCGAAGCTGGACATAAAAGACAAAAGGGGCAGAACGCCCCTGGAAATGGCGCGCGCCGGCGAGGGGCAAATCCTGAATCGCGTGGAAGACAGCGGCCCGGCGGCCCGCATGCTGGCGCGATTAGGGGGCGACACTGCCACCGTGGCGTATGGGGCTCCCGCGCCTAAGCCCGCCGAAGCGCCCTCGCAAACGAAACTCGATCTCTGGGATGGTGTCTATTCCACGGCGCAAGCGGATCGCGGCAAAGCCAGTTATAAAGTGTTCTGCCAAGCCTGCCACGGGGAAAATCTCAACGGCGGATTGGATCCTTCCGCACGCGCGCCGGCGCTCATCGGGGACCACCTGCTAAGCCGCAAGGATCTCAACAACCTGTTCACCTACATCCGGGACTGGATGCCGGCGGACGATCGCGGAACGCTCCAGGGGCACACGGTGATCGATATCGTGAGCTACATCCTGCAGCAAAATTCTTTCCCGTCCGGCGCTGAGGAACTGCAAACGAACGCGCAGGCCCTGAAACAAATGCTTCTCGTAAAGAAGCCGCAATAATGGAATCTACGGCACGGTACACGGCCGCGGCCGCCACCTCGAATCGTCCGGCTCTCGCTTGAAATTCGTACTGGTGATGTAGTCCACCACCAGATAAGTGGGATCGTGCACGATGGTTGTCACCACCATCCAATCGGTTCCGTAGGGATCCGGATACACATTGAAGTACTCAGTCAGCAAAATATCCTGGCTGTATGGAACGCCGTTCTTGCGCAGGTAGCCGGGCTTGAGATGCGTGGTGATCGCCTTGAGCGCGCCGCCTTGCGGCCTGGTAGGCGGCGGCACCATCCTGCGCCGCGCGGCGGCAGCGACGCCGGTGGCCTCGCCCGCGGGAGCCATCGCCCGCGCGGGATCGAAGCCACCCGCGTATTCCCACGAAGCTGCGGAATATCCTTGCCACCCCGCTTCGCCGCTCGGCTCCGCGCCGTCGAAATGCAGCAAGCGGGTCTGCTGGCCGGCGTCGGTTTCGATGCGCAGCGTCCGGCCGCCGTCCGCCCAACCGATCTTCAGGCGTCCCGGAATGCGCAGCAGCGCGGGCGCGGCGTACGCTTTGCACGCTTCACCTGCGGCGACGTCGCGAGCCGGATCCCAGGCATTGGCAATCTTCTGCGCGGCTGCGTTGAGAGGGAGACTCGCGAAATCGCCCTTGACCGGTGGTATCATCCGCACCGACCAATCTTCAGTCACAACGGAGACCCAGAGGCCGCTCAGGTCGATAGGCGCGTAACGCTGATAAATGGCTGGACTCGCGCCGGGCGGTTGTTGCGCCGCGGCGGTGAACGCGATCAACAGGGCGCATAATATTGGACGAGCCATCGATTTACTTGCCGGCTCCCTTGAATTCGTCGTAGAGCGCTTCGACGAACATGTCGGTGGTCCATTCCGGGCGGCTGTAGCGACCTTCCCAGCCGAGCACCGGCCGTTTGGCTTTCACCTGCTCCAGCGTCAGGTGCTGGACGTTCACCAGATTCTGCATCCGGTCGCGAATTTCGTGCAGCATGTCGCGATACTCCACCAGGTCCGCCTCGTCGCACACGCGGCCACGGCCGGGAACGATGTAGGTGCCGCCCTCCTGCATGTTTTCCGGCACCGCAATGTCGAGCATCGCGTTGAGCGCGTCCAGCATTCCACGGGAGCTGCCGCCCTGCTTGCGATCGATAAGAGGCAAGTTGGTCGTGGTAAAGATGTCGCCCGAGACAAGCACGTTGGAGCCGCGGAAATAGACCAGTGAGTCGCCGTCGGAATGCGCCGCAGGTTTATGGAGGATATCGACCACCTCGCCGTTGAAAAACACATTGCGATGCGACGCCTGGTAGGCGTCCGAAGGCCACGCGGCTACCGGATAGGGCGACTTTCCATCGGCGCCCGGAGTGCTCATTCTCAGCAGAACGTTGTCGTGCGCGATCAGGGCGGGCATCGGGCCGCGTCCCTTACCCTTTGTCGAGCCGCCGCTCAGCGCTGCCAGCGCCGCGTTGCCGCCGATAAGATCGGGATCGAGCGAGGTGTTGACGATGTAGCGGATGGGGCCGTCGGTCACCTCGCGGATGGCGGCCAGCACCGCGTCCGTAAGGCCGGTCGCGCCGGTGTCGACCAGGAAGACGCCTTCTTTGCCGGCTTGCATCGCGATATTCGCGCCCGCTCCCGCCAGCATCCAGACATTGCCCTGCACCTTGAACGCGTGCACCGAGGTTTCAGCGGCCGGGGAACGGATGCCGATGGTTGCAGCAACCGCCAGGGTCAGGAGCAGGAGCGCACGGCTCATCGGGCCGGCCTCAATCTATCCTGATATTCCGGATATGCAGTTTCGGCGCCGCCCAATACGGCCTCTTGCGGAACGTGCAGCTTGTCGGCAATCTCGTGGATGAATGGGTTCGCCCAGGGCAGGTAGTTCGGGACGAAGTAAGGATCTTCGCGAACCACCTCTTCGCCGGGAAAGCATTTGAAGAAGATGTCGCCAGCCGCGCCGGCAGGCTGAACGCCGAACTGCGCGGTGGGGATGCGGACGGCCGCGATAAAGTCGGCCGATCTGGTGAGCGTCTCGGTGAGATAGAGAGGATCGTGCACCATCCAGGTGACCGTAAGGACGTTGCCATTCCGGGTGTAGAAGGTTGTCACCGTCGCCTGGTCGCTGGACGGCACTCCGTTGCGCCGGACCCAGGCCCACTTGATGTGCGTTGTGGTGGTCACCAGCGTGTTGCCTTTCCAGGCGCCGGTGGTGAACCCGGCCCAGGTGTGCGGTGCGTAGTCGGGCGGGAGCGGACGGCCGTCCATATATACGATCCGATCCGCACGCCGGAACGTGCCTCCGACATGATACGCGATGAGGTCGAGATTGTCGTCCAGTTCTTCCGTAATGCGCAGCGTCGCCGGTCCCCAAAAGGAATAGGTGGCTGGGTGTGGCATACACTGATGCTCGGGCACCACCAGCAAGGACCCTTCATAGCTGAGCGCCCGCGCGCGGGCTTCTTCGTTCAGCGGTAGACCCGTATAGTCAACCAGCGGCGGGCCGTCGGCGCGTTCGGTGGAATCCTCTTCGAAGCCAAAGAGGGGCGCGATGCCCGGACCGAGCACGGTTCCAAGCGCAGGCTGGTCCCAAAACCCGACGATGTCGGATTGAGCGGCCGCGGGGCGGCTGCAGAGCATGAGTCCGGCAAACGCGAAAGTGCCGGCGATGAGTTGGAGTCGGCGAGATGGGCGCATCGGGGCGATCCTCTCCTGCTTGGTTTGCGCTTCCTGGCCCGCAGGAACGCGTCTTTACACTGTACCCCACTGGACACTGTACCCCACTGGACACTGTACCCCACACTGCACCTGGTTCCGCGAGATTATTTCACGAGGTGCGATGAGAACTCACCGCCGCCAGAAAGCGTTTTGGGTCCTTAAGCAGTCTGTCTCAAAACCGACTCCCTCCGCGCGTGAGCAAGTTTAGTAGCCGCAAGACTGGGGAACGCTGAAGTGCGGACCGCGCGGAGAAGCCGCGGTACTGTGACCTCTCCGCAGCGGGGTCTTTTTCGCGAGTTGAATTTAGCGGTACCACTCGTCGCGCCACTGGTCGCGGGCGGCGCGGCGGATGGAAGCCATGGCTTTGTCGATATGTTCGATCGCGCGGTTGCGCCACGCTCGGGCGGCGGGGTTGTCTTCCTCGTGCTCGATGTCGCGCCTGGCGCTAAACAAAAATCCGGCGATGGCGCGGAAGCGGCCGACCCGATCCGGGTAGGCGTCGACGGGAGGGTTGTCCAGAAGATCCTTGCGGTCCCACGCGGCCGCGGAGTCGATTTCGTGGATGGCCTCGCGGACATGCTTCGCCGAATCGTCCAGATCGTGCCGGACGTTGCGAAACTCTGACCAATCCATCAAGTGTTCTGCGCGGCGCAGATCGGTGCGGGCGTGCAGGTAGGCCGGATGCCGTCCTGGAACGTCGCCGAGAGCGGCCGCAACCGTCGCCAGAAGTGCAACGGCTAAAGTTGAAAATCCAAATATGGTTCGCGTCATAGAGGTCCTTTTCAAACTCCGAGTTCTACAGCTTGTACTTCTGAAGGTGAATGCTTCATCCTAAGCCTGTAAACGCATTCCGCGCAACGGGGTTTCACTTGAAACCCATTAAAATCCGCTCACGCGCCGCGCGCGGGGGCGGGACGGCAGTGTCGAAAGTGCGAAAAGACCGCTTGCTCACGCGCGCGACTCAGCAGATTCCGCGCGCCACAGATCATTCACGATAGGCGGTGACCGATGGATCTCGCTAAACGCGAAGACCAGGAAGGCTGGAGCGCACTCGAAAGGCTGCTCCGGATCGCGCGGCGGGATACCGGCCAGTCAAAGCGCGTCGCCGATTTCCTGCTGGCCTGGCACAGCGGCCCGGAAAACGGTGGCTGGGACCCGGTGGATTTGTGGAGTGTCGATGCGGCGATCGCTGACGACATGTTGCGGGTGATGAGCCTGGGGTTAGCCAATACTTCTTGACGTATCATGACTTGTCATGATAATTGGAGTCCATAAAAGGAGAGTGTGTGCCATGGCCCAAACCCGCGAGAAATTCGCCACCCAAGTAAATTCCGAGATCTTGGTGGCCGTGCGCACGCTTTCGGTCTGGAAGGCCGTCAGCTTCAAGCGCTCGTGGAGGAGGCCTTTGCCGACCTCCTCGAAAAGCGCAAGAAGGCCAACCCCCGCGCACACGTCATGGGCCTGTATCTCGCCAGCCACGAAAAGTACGGGCTGCTTTACAAGAAGCTCGCTGAATGACGGACTACCTCACGGTGGCCGAAGTTCTGGCCATGCATGCCGACCAGATCGAACGCTACGGCGGCTCCCATGGCATCAGGGATCAAGGGCTGATGGAAGCCGCCCTGTACCGGCCGCAGACCGGTTACTACGCCGACCCGATCGAGGAGGCCGCCGCGCTCTGGGAGAGCCTCGCGCAAAACCATGCCTTCATCGACGGGAATAAACGCACCGCGTTCGCCGCCACATATACCTTTCTCGCCATTAACGGCGCGCGACTCACGGCGGCCGCGCAGGAGACCTGGGATTTCATCGCCGAACTCTACGAAGCCAACCAGTTCAGCTTCGACAAGCTTGTCCCATGGCTGCGCAGCCAGGTGACGCAAGACCCTCCCGCGGACCCGCCGCGATGACGAATTACACTTGCCTTTCAGACCGGACGCGCTGTTCCATTGCAGTCAGGTCGGCAGGCTCAATGCCCCTCCCCAGTCTCGCTTGCGAAATGTGGTAAGCGGCATCGTTGACGTGCGCCCAAGAACGGCGAAGCCGATCTCTTGAAGCAGGATATCGATCTTTTCTTCGGTGGAAGTCGGCGTCGCGGTGGGATCGGTCAGATCACCGACGAGGGTGTCGCCGGCCGCCTTTACTGAACCGCGCGGCCTTCCATCGGGTCCTTCAACACAAATGCCGATCTTGACCTTCGAGGAAATCACATCATTCCGCATCGCCACGGCGAGGAGCGCCTTCAGCCGTTCCTGGCTGGTTGATGCCGCTCTGGAGCGAGCCCTGCCGGGCCTGGAGCGACTGACCGAACACCATGCATCCGGCGAGAATTCCCGCATGCAGGATGGTGAAGGGGTAAGCCTTCGGCTTCTCGTTCCACGCGAAAAAGCCAAGGGCAGCGATAACGATGACCATCGCCGCCACAATCCGGGTCGAAGACACAGGACTAGCTCTCCAACCGCTCGATCTCCTGGTCGCACTCGTCGATCTGCGCGCGATAGCTCCGATTCAGCGACAACCTTTGTTTGAGCGCCAGGATATGTTCGGCGCGCCAGTTTCCCTCCAGCGATTTCCGGAGGGTCTCCTCACTGGCCTGGATCCGTGGGTCGCGCAATTTGGCCAACGCCGCCGGCTCCCGCTCCCCCGCTAGGATAGCATCCAGAATCGCCAGCCCAGTCAGGCCGGTGATATCGCTGATGACATGCTGGAACTGCACGTTCATTTGGGTCAGCGCCTTCTGCATGTGTTGCACATGCTGGCTGGCCATCTGCACCAGATCGTTGCGGTGCCGCATGAGCGACCGTACTGCGCACACCTCACCATCCGGACGGAATGCCGCATGCAACAGGCCCAGCGAATGCAGATGCTGAATCCACTGGCATTCATGAAAATCGGTGCGCTTTCCCGGCACGTTCTTCATGTTCCGCGGGTTCACCAAACACGGCTGGAGTCCATGTTGCTCCAGCACGTCGTACACCGGAATCCAATAGACTCCGGTAGACTCCATGGCTGCCGTGGTGATGCCACAACGGACCAGCCATTCGGCCATTTGGTGCAGATCGCCCGTGAAGGTCTCGCACTTCCGGACGGGATTGGGATCCCGTTCCGGCGGCACGGCTACGAAGATCTCTCGGGACCCGATGTCGATGCCGGCTGCATTCGGCTCAAACACCGAGCGATCCGGCGGCCCCGGCCGGGTGGGTTGTTTTTTCCGCTTACTTTTCGCTGGTACGGGGCCTCGGCTGCCGCCAGTCTCTGGTTTGGGTGTTTTCTTGGACACTACGATTCCTTTCGCTCCGGCAACCGGCCAAGCCGCGCAAAGGACGGTACTCTTCTAAACGGAATCAGTCCGGGATGGTGCTGCGTTCGCGGTTCCAACCGGCGAGGAACGACTCGGACGCCAGTTCGTCCAGCAGCGCCGCTTCCTGGTATTTCCACTCCTGCAGCCGACGATCCTTCAGCTCTTCCAGCAGCCGGACCCTCCGTTTGGCCTCGCTGTACTTCTTGCGCTGTTTGGCCAGTTCGCGCCCGCACCGCAGGAGCTGTTGCGCCAGATTCTCCGCGTTCCGGCGCAGCCGAAGTCCGCAGGCGGTCAACGTTCGCAGGTCGTCGCCCCGCAGGTCCGGCATCGTGCCCAGGGAGGAAATCAGTTTCGATCGCTCGGCGCTCACCTCCGCCAGCAGGGTTTGCAGGTGGAGCTGCTGCTGCACCAGCGCCTTCAGCTTGGCCTCTTCACCAGTCAGTTCCACGCTGCGCCACCGCAGCACCTTTTCGAGTGAGAAACGAAATTGCGCCATGCCGCCCTAACCCCAATACTGTTCACTTTATGAGACGCTGGTACACGCGACTTTTAGTCGCGTCTCGGCTTTTAGTCGCGTCTCATCCATACCGAACACAAACGCGGCTCAAGCCGCGTGAACCTTTGGCTCGACCATACTATCCCAGCGCCATCGCCAGCTTGCCCAGCCGCTCCAATGTATCCGGCAGCGGGCAAAACGTGTGAGCGTCCTGCTTCAGAAAATCCAAAATCTCCGGACGGCAGCGGATGGCCGCATCCAGCTTTGGATTGCTCCCCGCCACATACGCGCCCAGTTGGATCAAATCCTGCGAATCGTGATACAGCGCCAGCGCTTCCCGCAGCTTCTGCAAATGCCCGCGCTGCTCCGGCGTCGCAATTTTCGAAGTCAGCCTGCTGATGGATTGGCGAATATCCAACGCCGGATAATGTCCCGAAACCGCCAGCTCGCGCGACAGAATGAAATGCCCGTCCAAGATTCCGCGCACCGCGTCGCAAATGGGTTCGTTAAAATCGTCGCCCTCCACCAGAACGGTGAAAAACCCGGTAATGGAGCCTTTCTTAAAATGCCCCGAGCGCTCAAAGATCTTGGGCAGCAGCGCGAACACCGACGGCGTATAGCCTTTCTGGCTGGGTGGCTCGCCGGCTGCCAGGCCAATCTCCCGCTGCGCCATCGCCAGGCGCGTGACCGAATCCACCACCAGGAGCACGTTCTTGCCCTGATCGCGGAAGTATTCGGCCACCGCGAGCGCGACAAAGCACGCGCGAATGCGCAATGGCGCCGGGCGGTCCGAAGTGGCTACCACCACCACCGAGCGGCTGCGCCCCTCCGCTCCCAGCTCGTTTTCCAGAAATGCCCGCACTTCGCGATTGCGCTCGCCCACCAGTGCGATCACGCTGACATCCGCGTCGTTATGCCGCGACATCGCGCCCAGCAAAGTGCTCTTGCCGACGCCGCTGCCTCCGAAGATGCCCACCCGCTGTCCTTTGCCGCAAGGCAGCAGACCGTCGATGGCGCGAATGCCGGTTACCAGCGGCTTGACGATGTGTTCACGGTCCAGCGGTTGCGGAGGCGCGGTGTATAAAGGGTACGCCGTCGAGGCGCACAGCGCAGGCCCGTCGTCCATCGGCCGCCCGAATCCGTCCAGCACCCGTCCCAGCAGTCCCGGTCCCACCCGCAGCAGAGCGTCGTCGCGGCGCGCAATAACGCGGTCGCCCGGCTGCAGGCCATCCGTCTCTTCCAGCGGCATCGACAGCACCCGATCGTTGCGAAACCCGATCACCTGCGAGCGGATCGACCGGCCCGATCCGGTGCGCACTTCCACGAAATCGCCGATCGAAACCACCGGACCCCGCGAGGCAATCAGCAACCCCACCATCTCGGTCACTTCGCCGATCCACGGCAGCACTTCCATGCCGGAAACTTGCGACACGAGTTCTTTTATCTGCATCTGCCCTGCCTGTTCTCTCGGCTGCAGCCATGCCTGTAGCTATTCCCATACCCGGGTCGAGACTCATCTCGACGCCCGGCGCCCGCGTTGATCACCAGCGTTCCGGGCGTGGCAGTTACGGCCCCGCGGTCGATTGTGAGATGAATTAGGCCGCTCATTCGCGTTTGGAAACCGCTCCCTCACGGTCGCGGCTCGGTGGCAGCCGTTTGCCATTCTGAGCCGCGCGCCAGAAGCACATTTCGAGACGACAGGAGGTCGTGCAAACCGTGTAGTCCACTATCGCTCCAACCGATCGATCAATCCGCGCTCGATCTCGCGCAACTGCGTCTCCACCGAAGCATCCAATATGCCTTGCGAAGTCTCAAAAAACACCTCCGCCGGCTTGAGATTCGCGTCCGGCAGCAGCACCAGGTTCTTCGGCGCGCCGGCCTGCTCCAGCAGCTTGCGCACCAGCCCTTCCAGCGTTGGATGCATCCGCACCCGATTGATCTCGCGCGATTGCAACTTCGAAAACGCCGCCTGGATCAAGCCCGCCAGCGCGTCCGGATCCACCGCCACTTCGCGATGAATCACGCGCGCGGCAATCGACGTGGCCAGATGCACCAGGTCCTGCAGCGTTTCCTCTCGAACGTTTTCCCGCAGCCGCGCCAGCGAGTCGAGCGTCTCCGCCAGCCCCTGCACCGCGGGACGAAACTGTTCTTCGGCTTGCTGCCTTCCGGCCGCCAGCCCTTCCGCGTAACCCTCCCGCCGCGCCTGATCCAGTTTGCGCGCCGCATCGCGCTCCGCGTCGGCATGGCTGTTTCGCCGGCGGTCCACCGCAGCCACCATGCGCCACAACATCGGTGTGGCGGCGGAAGCCTGCTCGCCTCCCAACAGTTCGCTCCCGGGAAACTTAGACGACATATTCCGCGCCGCCGCCTCCCTTCAAGCTCAGCGTGCCTTCGCTCTCCAGTTGCCGCACCACCGCCAGCACTTGTTGTTGCGCCGCCTCCACGTCGCGAATGCGCACCGGCCCGGCCGCTTCCATGTCTTCCTTCAGCATCTCCGCGCCGCGCATCGACATGCACTGCAGGAAATGATTTTTTAACTGATCGCTGGTGCCCTTCAGCGCCACCACCAGCAGCTTGCGGTCGATCTTGCCCACCACTTCCTTCATCGCCGCGTTGTCGATCAGCAGCAGGTCGTCGAAAGTGAACATGTAATGGCGGATCGCGTCCACCAGCGGCTGCTCCTCCTGCAGGCTGCCCAGGATCTCGTCGCACATCGCGCCTTCCATGCGGTTCAGGATTTCGGCCACCGAGCGCGGACCGCCGTGCAGCTCCGTCCTAACTTCGCCCAGCGTCTTCAGCTTCTCGCTGATGACGATGGAGATGCGCGCCACCACATCCGGCGACACGCGGTCCAGTTGCGCGATACGCAGCGTCACATCGGCTCGCAGCGGCGCCGGGAGATTGGCCAGCAGCAAGGCCGCCTGCGAGGGCGAAAGATGCGAAAGAATTAGTGCGATGGTCTGCGGATGCTCGCTTTCGATGAAGCGGCTCAATTGATTCGGATCGGCCTTCTGCAGCGATTCCAGGTTTTTGTTGAAGCGGGCTCCAATCCGCGGAAGATGGTCGGCAATGCGTTTGGCTCCCTCCGGTCCAAAGGCGTTCGAGAGCACGCGCTTGGCGTAATCGAATCCGCCGCGGACGGTGCTTTGTCTGGTCAATTGGCAAAACTCTTCCAGCACCGCTTCGGTCTGGCTGGGCGTCACTTTATCCAGCCGCGCGATGGCCTTGCTCACCGCCTTGGCGTCTTCGTCGTTCAATTGCTTCATCACTTCGCCGCCGATCTTGTCCCCCAGCGCCACCAGAAGGATGGCGGCTTTTTGCGGACCGGTAATCTTGGTCGATGTGCTTTCTGTTCCCGGCATGTCGGAGTTTTAACTCGTTTCTTCCTCAGCCAGCCAGCCACGCAGAATATTGGCCCAGGCTTCCGGATTGTTGCGGCTGTTTTCGGTGAGCTGATTGAGCAGCACCTCGGTTCGGGTGGGCATCAGAGCGGGCAGGCGGGAAGGTTCAGCGATGGGAGCGGCCGCTCCTGCCGCCGCGGGAGGCAATCCCGCGTAAGTATCCACCACCGGCAAAGCTTCGCGCGTTTCTACGCTCACGGAGCCTTTGTTCCCGCGCATCATCCGCGCCATGGCGAAGCCCACCAGGCCGATCGCCAGCACCGCGCCACCCACCGAACCCCACAGCAGCGCGGGCTTCTTCTTCAGCGTTTCGATGGAGAACGTCTCGTCCGGCTTTTTCGGCGTGGCGGGTGCTCCCAGCGATCCGGGATCCAGGTTCATGCTGTTGTCGAAGGGCAGCGCCTCCACGGTGAGTTGATCGCCGCGCGTGGCGTCCAGGCCCACCAGCGTTCCCACCAGGGTTTGAATCGCTTTCAACTTTTCGGCGTCGGGTGCTATGGGCACGCGGTGCGCCTGCGCCCCTTGCCCCTCCATCTTCGATCCCTGATCCACCAGCACCGCGATCGACAAGCGCTTGACCGTGCCTTGCGGAAGCTTCAGATGTTTGGTGACGCGGCTGGTTTCGTACGTGATGCTCTCCGAGCGCCGGCTGGTGGAAGTGGAATTGCCGCCCACGCGCGGGGGAGCTTGCGGCGCGGGTTGCGTGCCCGCCGGGGATGTGGCTGCCGGCGCCGGTTGCGTGTTCGAAAGAGTGGTTTGTTGCGGCGGCAGATTCGCAGCCGTTCCCGGAATGCTCGGCCCGCTGCGCGTCGTGCCGCTCGTGTCTTCCGTCTTCTGCGAACTCACCATCACGGATTTAGAAGGATCGAACATCTCTTCGCTTTGTTCCCCGCTGGTCATGTCGATATCGGCCGACACGCCGGTCCGGAATTTGTCCGCGCCCAGCAGCGGCTCCAGAGTGCTGTTGATTTTCGCCGCCACGTCGCGTTCGATGGCTTGCCGGTATTCGAGCACCGCCTCGGTGATTTGCGCGCCGTCAGCCAGGCCTTCCCGCCTCGGCCGGCTCAGCAGATTTCCGCTCATGTCCACTACGGAAACGGACTCGGGACCCAGCCCTTCCACCGCGCTCGATACCAGATTCGCGATCGCAATCACATTGGCCGTAGTCAGGCGCGTCCCCGGCCGCAGACCGACCAGCACGCTGGCCTTGGCCGGTTCCCGCGCGTCGGTGAACACCGAATCCTTGGGCAGCGTCACATGCACGCGCGCCTGCTGCACGTCGGAGATAGCCATGACCGACCGTTCCAGTTCACCCTCCAAAGCGCGCCGATAGTTGACGTGCTCGGCGAAATCGGTGATGCCAAAATTCGTTTTGTCGAAAATCTCAAATCCGATGCGTCCGGTTTTGGGCAGCCCCAGCCCGGCCATTTCCAGCCGCAGCTCCGGGACTTTGTCCTCCGGCGCCAGCAGCTCGCTGCCGTTGTTGACGATCTTGTAATCCACGCCGCCTTCATGCAGTTTCTGCACGATGGCGCTGGCGTCTTCGGGCGCCAGTCCGGTGTAGAGCGGCTTCAATCCGCTCTCGCGCTGCCAGCGCGAAAATCCCATCACGCCGCCCACTACCGCGACCGCCGTAATGACAATAGTTGTGAGCTGGCGAGGCGTGAGCGCGGAGAGGAGTTTCTTGAATTGATCCATTTTCTTTCGCTAGAAGATCGTGTCGAATCCGGCTCCCTTACGGTCGCGGCTCAGTAAATGCGCGGAATTTACTGAGCCGCGCGCGTGAGCAAGCGGTCTTTTCGGACTTTCGACACAGGCGCCAGGTTTCACGCGTCAGACCTGCATCCGCATGATCTCCTGGTAGGCCGAAACGGCCTTGTTCCTGACTTGCAGGAACAGATTGAACTGCAGGTCCGCGCGCTGCGCCGCCAGCGCTACCGAATGCAGTTCCTCGTCGCCTCCGCTCAAGAAATTCTGGGTGGCTTGTTGGGCTTGCGTGTGGGATTGCTCCACGCGCCCGATCATTCCTTCCAGCATGGATTGAAACGCGCCCGTGCCCCCGGCCGCGCTGGATGCATCCGCGGCCGCGGTTTGCGGCACGGCGATCATCGAAACTGGCGTGATGGGAGACATGGCTATGAACGAAACAGGTCGAGAGATTTATTGATCATGTCTTTCACCGCGGAAATCGCCGCGACGTTGGCTTCATATCCGCGCGAAGCGCCCAGCAAATCCACCATGTCCTCCGCCGGGTTGATTTTCGGGTACGCGACATATCCGTCTTTGTCGGCGTCCGGATGCCCGGGCTGGTAGCGCATTTCGGGCGCGCTGTCGTCGATGCCGATTTCGCTCACCGTCACGCCCGAAAGCGCGGGACCGAGCGCCGAATCCAGCTCGGAAGAGAACGATCCGATGGAGCTGTCTTCGGAAAACACGACGTCTTTTCTGCGGTACGGGCCGCCTTCGGGAGTGCGCGTGGTTTCCGAATTGGCCAGGTTTTCCACCAGCACTTCGGTTCGCGCGCGCTGCGCCGCCATGCCGGAAGCGCTGACTGCGATGCTGGAAAATAGGCTCACGACGATTTGCCTCCCTCTTCGATGGCGGTGCGGATGGCGCCGATTTCCGAATGGGCCAGGCTGGACGCGACGCTGAAGCGCAGCGCGTTCTCGGCCAGCAGGCGCGCTTCCCGGTCCATGTCCACGTTGTTGCCGTCGTTTTTATTCCGAAGCCCGGAAACTTCGATCACGTTGGGCTTGGAACCCGCGATCTGGCTTTGCAGTTCGTTTGCGAAGTCGATGTCTTTGGTCTGGTACCCGGGCGTGTCGGCGTTGGCGATGTTGGAGGCCACCAATTTCTGGCGGGCGCTCACCAGATTCATGTACTGCTCGATGCCCGCGCCGACATTCTCCAGCATGAAGCCAATCCGGCTGCAATCCGGCTGCCACCGGGCTGCCGGCGAATTTGTGGGACTTGCCGCACGCGGGTGTTTCAAACCCGACGCTCCAGCGTTGAGATCTCGACGGTTTAGCAGCAGGCTGTTGTCGAAGGCTCGCAAAGACCGTCGCGGTAGGGATGGCCGTTACGGGCCACCGCCCGCACAGACCCGTGCTTGCGGCGCTACCGCACACAGTTCTTGCTTCGGATATGCCACCAATGCGCTCAGCGGCGTCGGCCCC
>Ga0302324_100010151_pt1 | contig 19553 bp, 17 predicted proteins | sample Palsa_T0_1_FD_201949 | JGI IMG/M metagenome (GOLD analysis project Ga0302324, IMG submission 201949) | Peat permafrost microbial communities from Stordalen Mire near Abisko, Sweden - Palsa_T0_1 | ecosystem: Environmental > Terrestrial > Soil > Palsa > Peat permafrost | place: Sweden: Abisko...
TGCACGCCGATGATCTGGCGCTCCCGGCAGACCTGCCGGAGCCCGCCCTTGCACAGGTCGCAGTGCCCGCAGGACAGTATCGGGTTGACGACCACCCGGTCCCCGTCCGCGCTCGTCCCGGCGAACTCGTGGCCCATGATCAGCGGCGGCTTGCGGAAGCCGGGGTGGCGGGCCCCGTGCAGCTCGCTGCCGCAGATGCCGGCCGACCGGACGTGCACAAGGACGTCGCCGTCGGCCACACCGGGCTCGGCGACGTCCTGCATTTCGAGCACGCCGGGCCCGGTGAACACCAGCGCCTTCACCTGGGCACGTCCGTTGAGCGTCGCACGGGGACCTCCGTCTCTGGCGGCATGCGCTCAGCCGCGGAAGGGATGGGATGGCAGGCCGGTGACGCCCGGCCGGCACGCGAACATCGCGCCGGCCAGCGCGCCGGGCCCGGCGGCCGTGCTGATGTACAGCACGTCCAGGTCCTTGCCGCCGAACGCGCAGCTCGTGACGTGCGCGGCGGGCAGTTCGATGATCTGCTTCAGCCGGCCGTCCGGCCGGTAGCGCTGCAGCGCGCCGCCGCCCCAGACGGCGACCCAGACGCAGCCGTCGGCGTCCACGGTGAGGCCGTCGGGGACGACCCCGCCGTTGCCCAGGGTGGTGAGGCAGCGGCGGCGGCCGATCTCGCCGGTCGCCGGGTCGTAGTCCATCACGTCGACCTGGTAGCCGAGTGAGTCCACGTAGTACATGAGCGTCTCGTCCGGGCTCCAGCCGATCCCGTTGGAGATGCCCACGCCGTCGAGCAGCCGGGTCAGCCGGAGGTCGGGGTCCAGCCGGTACAGCGAGCCCGCCCCCGGGGACTCGTCGGCGGCCATGGTGCCGGCGTAGAAGCGGCCGGCCCGGTCGCACGAGCCGTCGTTCATCCGGGTGCCCGGCTGGTCCGCCTCGACCGGGACCAGCGGTGTGACCGCGCCGGTGCCGGTGTCCAGGGCGAGGAAGCCGTCCCTGGCCGCCAGCACCAGGCCGCCGCTGGCCCGCGGCACGGCAGCGCCGACCGGCTGCCCGGCGTCCCAGCTGACGTGCGTGCCATCCTCGTCCAGCCGGTGCACCCGGCCGGCCGGGATGTCCACCCAGTACAGGGCGGCTCCGGCGGCATCCCAGACAGGGCCCTCGCCCAGCTTGGCCACGGGCACGGGAAGCTGGGCCGGCTGACTGCCTGCGACGGTGAGTCTGGCCATGGATGGTCACTCCTCCGGGACCGCGTTCCATGTACCGGAATTGCGTTCCTAGCCCGGACGATCTCAGGTCGGCCCGGCCCGTGTCAATGCCCGCGGCCCGCCGCACGGCGCCCTTCCGGCCCGTCGCACGGCGCCCTTCCGGCCCGTCGCACGGCGCCCTTCCGGCGTGCCGCGCGACAGGTGCCGCGGGCACTGCTCAGGAGGTGCGCCCGTCGGACCACTCGGCGACCGTCCGGCGCAGGAAGCTGCCGAGCTCGGCCAGCCGGCCGGCCTCCGCTCGCGCCCCGAGCACGGTGACGCTGACCGCTGTGGCGGGAACCGGGCGGCCGAGGAAGATCGGCACGGCAGCGCACCGCACGCCGATTTCGTTCTCCTCCATGTCCAGCGCGTATCCGCGCTCGCGCACCAGCGCAAGTTCCTCGGCGAGCCGCGGCACGGACGTGATCGTGCGGGGCGTGACCGCTCGCAGCGGGCCGCGCTGGGCGGCCCACGCTCGCAGCGCCTCGTCGGTCGGGTACGTCCAGGCGAGCAGGGCCTTGCCGACGCCGGTGGCGTGCGCCGGGTTGCGGCCCCCGATCACCGAGGACATCGTGATCATCTGCGAGGCCTGGACCTTGTCGTGGTACACCACCTCGGCGCCGTCCAGGACGGCCATGTGCGTGGTCTCCCGCAGGTCCCCGGTCAGCCGGGCGAGCAGCGGGTGGATGAGCGCCCGCAGGTCGAGCATGTCGTAGAAGCGGAACGCAGTGGCTAGCAGCTCCGTGCCGAGGAAATAGCACCCGCCGGGCTCGGGCTGGGCGATGTAGCCGCGATACTTGAGCGCTGCCAGGATGCGGTGCAGCGAGCTTTTGGGGATGTCGAGCCGGCCAGCCAGCTCGTCCAGCGACAGACCCCGGGAGGCGCCGCCGACCACCCCGAGGATCCGCAGCGCGCGGTCCACGCTCGCGACCGGCGACTCGTCCTTGTCCACGCGCGCTCCGCCCCGGCGAGTTCCTCCGGTCACCCGCCCGAGCGAGTTCCTCCGGTTACCCAAATTCCGCTGGACGGAATGATAGACCAGATGGCGGATCGTCGCTAGCTTGGCCGCAGGGCACGGGGATCCTGGGGCGACGGGATGCCTGCGGGGAGGACCGGCCGCGGGAGGACCGGCCGCGGGAGGGCCGGCCACGGGAGGACCGGGCCACGGAGGAAAGGAACGGCGATGCGCGGACTGGCCGGGCGGCGGGTGCTGATCAGCGGCGGCAGCAGCGGGATCGGCCTGGCCGCGGCCGAGCGGTTCCTCGCGGAGGAATCCCGGGTGTTCATCGCCGGGCTGGACGCCAGCGAGGTAGCCGCGGCCGTGGCCGGCCTCCGGGACCGCGGCGAGATCGCCGGGACCGCCGGGGACGTCAGCACCGAGGCAGATGTCGCGCGGATCGTCGAGGCGGCGCATGAGGTGCTGGGCGGCGTCGACGTCCTGATCAACAACGCGGGCACCTCGCTGCGCACCGCCTTCCTCGACATACCGGCAGGGGAGTGGGATCGGATCATCGCGGTCAACCTGCGGGGCATGTTCCTGGTCGGGCAGGCCGTCAGCAGGCTGCTGAGGCAGCAGGGCACCGGCGGCGCCATCGTCAACATGTGCTCGACCAACGGAGTCGCGGGCGAGGAGGACTACGCCCACTACAACGCGTCCAAGGGCGGCGTCCTGCTGCTGACCAAGAGCATGGCCGTCGAGCTCGGCTGCTACGGCATCCGGGTCAACGCGCTGTGCCCCGGATATATCCGTACCCCGCTGAACGCCGCCATCGCGGCCGGTATCGGCGGCGACCAGTTCGAGGCGACGTACGCCAGGGAGCGGATCCCGCTTGGCCGGGTCGGCCAGGCCGCCGAGGTCGCCGCCGCGTACGCGTTCCTCGCCTCTGACGACGCGTCGTTCATTCACGGCGCGGCGCTGGTGATCGACGGCGGCCAGCTCGCCGTCATGTGACGCTGACCCTGGTCGGCAGCTCGCCGTCAACGGTCGGCAGCTCGCCGTCATGTGACGCCAGCTGTGGCGGTCTCCCCCCCAGCTCAGTGTCCCCCAGGCCCACGGTTCCCTCAGCTCGGGGTTCCCGCTGGCCGCAGGGTCCGCGCTCAGCGGTCGGCGGCTCAGAAGAACGCTCAGCGGTCGGCGGATCAGAAGAATGTGTGGATGGCGTCGATCACGCGGTACTCGTCGTCTATCACCGGGATGACCCGCCACTTGTCGAATGTGGTGCAGGGGTGCGAGATGCCCAGGCAGATCAGGTCGCCGGGGCCGAGCGGCGACTCGGCCGGCACGCTCAGGTGCATGTGCTGATCGTCGAGCTTGGTGACCAGTAGCCGGCCCGCGGGAGTTTCCAGCCCGTCGGCGTGCCGGATCCGGATCGGCACCGGCAGGCCCTGGTCGAAACCAACGTCACGGCGTCCCGCGCTCGCCACCGCGATGCCTGGCTCGGGCCGGGACAGGACAGTCGCCCACAACTCGAACGCGGGTACCAGCGCCGGGCCACTCCGGCCTGGCCGGCCGGGACCGGGGCCGATGGCTGCGTAAAGGCCGTGATCGTGGGTTACGTAGGCACCGCTGCGGAGCAGCACCTCGGGAGCCGGGCGGCCGGGCCGGACTGCCGTGAGTTCTCGTGCCACGATGTCGAAGTACGCGCTGCCGCCGGCGCTGACAATATGCGGGGTTCCGGCCGGGTCTGCGGGCAGCAGGTCGCCCAGCGTGCGCAGCTCCCGGCAGAACGCGGTGACGGCAGTCATGGTGGAATCGGCGCCGCCGGCGCTGATGTTGCCCTCGAAGCCCGCCGCGCCGGCCAGCCGCACCGAGCCGGTGGACCCCACGATCCGGGCGATGGCGAGCGCCTCGTCAATGCTCCGGCAGCCGGTGCGCCCGCCAGGCTGGCCGAGTTCGACCAGGACCGGCAGCGGCCGCCGGGCGCCGGCCGCGCGCAGCAGCCCGTCCAGGAGCGTTACTCCCGCTGCGCTGTCCACGTAGGCGTAGCACTCGAATCCGGGATCGGCCGCCAGTTCGGCAGTCAGCCACTCGATCCCGCCCCGGTCGGCCAGCTCGTTGGCGATCAGCACCCTCGGCACGCCGAAGGCGCGGAAGACCCGGACCTGGGCGATGGTCGCCGCGGTCATGCCCCAGGCACCGGCCGCGAGCTGACGGGAGATGATCTGCGGCGCCATGGTGGTCTTGCCGTGCGGCGCCAGCCCGACGCCGGCCGAAGCGCAGTACGCGGCCATCGCCGCGATGTTCTGCGCCAGCGCTGCCTCGCGCAGGACGAGGACCGGCAGCATGAAGTCCGCGCCGAGCAGGTACGGGCGGCTGGCGGCCAGGCTGGCCGAGGTCGCAGCGCGGCCGGCTGCAGTGCTGCCGGCGGTGGCACCATCGGCCGCCGCAGCGCCGGCTGCTGTGCCGGCACCGGCTCCGGTGGCCGCTGCCAGGCCAGCTCCGGCGCGGTCCGCTGTGCACCGGCCGAACCCTTTGCTGGTGGCGGGAATCGGCTGTTCGCGCAACGCGGCCAGCGCGGCTCGCATCGGCTCCGGCGGAACGGGGCTGGCGGCTGGCTGCTGGCCCGCTTGAATCGTCATGCCGAGCATTTTCCATGATCGTGAAGGATCTGGCCGGCCAGAGGGTGCGGATCCTCCACGATCTCAAAGAACCCGCCGCGATGTGGCCGGCGAGTAACGTCACCGTTTGTGGCTGACCTCGTGGACTACCTGGACTGGACGGTCGGCCAGGCCAGAGAACAGTTCCGTGCCCTGCTGCGCCGCCTCGCGATCGGCGACAGTCGCCGCCGCCCGTCGCACGGAATCGGTCGGCACGAAAATCGCATCAAGGTCGCGGGTGGCACGCCGCCCGTCGAAGCACAACGCGATCGCGGCCCCGCCGACGAGGAAGATCTCCGCCCGCTGCCCGACTGCATCGAGTTCAGATGCAAGTTCTCCGAACAACCGGCGGATGTCATCGGCGGAGAGCGGGCCCCGAGTCATACCCGACTCAGAGCGCCGACGGTGATGAAGACCCCCCTGGTACGGAAGGACGGAGGGGACTCCTGAAGTGCGGTTGGGTGCATCCCACGCAGCGGCGTCACGAACCACCACTGGGCGGAGTACCGCCCTGGCTTGCGCGCCCAGGAGGGCAGCGGCCAGTTGTCACGCCGAGCGAGGTACTCCGCCAATGCGGCGAGCGCGGCATCCACCTCGGCGGAACGCGTCGTCGGCGGCTCGCGATCAAATCGCTGGGATGCGACCGAGACACCGGCCCGGGCAAGATCATGTGAGTAGTCGTCAAGAAGCTGGACGATGGCGTAGCGCCAGACAGACTGAAGGGTCTCCCCTTCAAGCAGGAGATCATCTGCGAGCAGGGCAGCACCAACTGCGTCCAACCCGATCAAAGCGGCCATCATGGCCTCCCGCCTGCGCCCTGGCTGCTCAGGATATCGGCCCGGACGCCACAGGGCCTGATCGACGTCATGCGGTGTTGTGTTCGTTGCGACGATCGGTGCCGAGCGGCGTGCAGTTTTGTCAGTTGGACCGCAGGTGGGGACGGTAGCCCAGGCGTGGTTGCAGCAGCAAGGACGAACGCACGGCCGTTGTCGTGGCAGCGGAGCCTGGCCTGGCGGTCGGCTGAAGCCCGGGAATCTCAGCGGCCCGCCCGGCGTTGTCACCTGCCGCTGGCCCCGGCGCAGGTGAATACGGTCGGGGAGCCGGCCGCAGCCCGGTAAAGGGTTTGCTGGTCCGGAGCCTGCCTGGCTAGCATCGGATCCCGCCGCGGCCCCAGTGCCTCGGCCCAGTGCCTCGGCCCCAGTGCCTCGGCCCAAGACAGATCGGACGTCAGTCATGTTCGCGCGTGCGCTCGTGCGCCGCTTCCCTGTGCTCGCGTTCCGCGACTTCCGGCTGTTGCTCGCCGAGCGGCTGCTGGCGCCCGCGGCGTTCGGCTTTTCTCTCGTCGGCGTCTCGTTCGCGGTGCTGTACGCGACCGGGTCGACCGCCGAGCTCTCCTACGTGCTGGCCGCGCAGATCGCGCCGTCGCTGATCTTCACCCTGGCCGGCGGCGTCGTGGCGGACCGGATGCCGCCGCAGCGGGTCATCCTCGCCGCGAACATCATGATCGCACTTGGCGAGGGAACCTTCGGGGTCCTCGTGCTGGCCGGCCATCCGCGGCTATGGCAGATGATCCTGCTGGAAGCGCTGACCGGGACCGGCATGGCGATCTTCTACCCGGCGTCCCAGGCGCTGCTGCCCAGGGTGGTTCCAGCCGACCAGATGCAGCAGGCCAGCGCGCTCAGCCGGATGGCGATGAACGGGGGCCAGATGGGCGGCGCCGTCGTGGCCGGCGTCTGCGTCGCCGCGTTCGGCCCCGGCTGGGCGCTGGCTGCCTGCGGCATCGGCATGGTGGGCACGATCCCGCTGCTGCTGCGGATCCGCGCGGTGGCCGTCGAGCGTGCGCACCAGTCCGGCATGCTCAGGGATCTGCGTGACGGCTGGTCCGAGTTCCGCTCGCACACCTGGCTGTGGGCGATCGTGGCCCAGTTCGGCGTCATCATGATGGCCTGGTACGGCGCGTTCCAGGTGCTCGGCCCGGTGGTTGCCAGGACGCACCTCGGCGGCCCGGCCGCGTGGGGAGTCATCACCGCGGCCGAGTCGGTCGGCCTGATCGTCGGCGGGCTGGTCTCGCTGCGCTTCACGCCGCGGCGGCCGATGCTGTTCATCGTGCTGATCGGCGGTGCCATCGCGCTCGCGCCGATCTCGCTGGCCATGCTCTGGTCGCTGCCGGCGGTCTGCCTGGCCTCCTTCGGCCTCGGCATCACGCTGGAGATCATGATGATCCAGTGGACCGTCGCGCTGGCCAGGCGGATCCCGCCGGAGCGGCTGGCCCGGGTCTCGTCCTACGACGCCCTCGGCACGGTGATGGCAATGCCGGCCGGCGCCCTTGTCGCCGGGCCGCTCGCCGCCGTGATCGGCGTATCGGTCACCCAGTACGGCGCCGCCGCGCTGATCCTCGCGGCCACCCTGCTCGCGCTCATCCCGCGCGACGTGCGGGCCATGCGGTCCGACTACGCAACGCCGGCCAAGGAGCGGCCGGACGACATGCCGCCGCGCGGCGGCGACCTGGTGGCCGGCCAAGCGCGCCGCTAGGTAATCCGGGTCGTGGCCGGCCGGGCGGCCAGGTGATCAGGCGACGAGCTCGGCGTGGCCGGCGAAGTCGGACCACAGCGCCGCGTAGGCGCCGCCGGCCGCGAGCAGCTCCTCGTGGGTGCCTGACTCGGCGATCCGGCCGAGCTCCATCACGATGATCCGGTCCGCCCGCGCGGCCGTGCTGAGCCGGTGCGCGACCACCAGGGTGGTGCGCCGGGCGGTCAGCCGCGCGGTGGCCCGGTTCACCGCCGCTTCCGCCGCCAGGTCGAGCGCCGCGGTGGCCTCGTCGAGCAGCAGGATCGCGGGATCCACCAGGTAGGCACGGGCCAGCGCGATCAGCTGGCGCTGCCCGGCCGACAGGTTGCGTCCCCGCTCGGCCACCTCATGCCGGAAGCCGCCGGGCAGCCGGGCGATCATCTCGATCGCCCCCACCTCGCGCGCCGCCGCCTCGACCTCGGCGTCCGAGGCGCCCGGGCGGCCGTAGGCGATAGCGTCCCGCACGGTGCCAGGGAACAGGTAAGGCTCCTGCGGTACGACGCCCAGCTGCTGGCGGTAGCCGGCCAGGTCGAGCTCGCGGACATCGGTGCCGTCGATGAGCAGGCTGCCCGAGGTGACGTCGTAGTAGCGCGCGACCAGCTTGACCATGGTGGACTTGCCCGCGCCCGTCTGGCCGACCAGCGCCACGGTCTCGCCGGGCCGCACGACCAGGTCCACGCTGGCCAGCGCGTCCTGCGGCTGCCCTGAGTACCTGAAGCGCACGTCGCGGAACTCGATCCGGCCCCGCAGCCGCCCGGCCGGGCGCGGGCTGGCCGCCGCTGGCGTGCTGGTCGGCCGCCGCAGCAGCTCCTTGATCCGCCGCAGGCCGACCGCCGCCTGCTGGTAGCCGTCGAAGACCTGGGAGAGCTGCTGTATCGGGGAGAACAGCAGGTCGATGTAGAGCAGGTAGGCGATCAGCCCGCCGGCGGTCAGCGTCCTGTCGTGCACCTCGCCAGCCGCCACGAACAGGATGAGCGCGCCGGCCACGGTCGACAGCAGCTGCACGAACGGGAAGTACAGCGCGATGTAGCGCTGCGCCCGCAGCCGGGAGTTCCGGTAGCTGTAGCTGAGGGCGCCGAAGCGCTCATAGTTGCGCTCCTCGCGCCGGTAGGCCTGCGTGGTGCGCAGCCCGGCGACGTTCTCCTGCAGGTCGGCGTTGACGGCGCTGACCTTCTCGCGCGCCTCGCCGTACGCCTGCTTCGACTTGGCGCGGAACACCAGCGTGGCCGCGATGAGCACCGGGATGATGGTGAAGAGGATCAAGCCAAGCCGGAAGTCGATGAATAGCAGGGCGATCAGCACGCCGATGAAGGTCAGAACCGAGTTGACCATGGTGATCAGCCCGGTCTGCAGGAACGTCGACAGCGCGTCCACGTCAGTGGTCATCCTTGTCATGATGCGGCCGGACATCTCGCGCTCGTAGAAGTCGAGGCCGAGCCGCTGCAGGTGGGAGAAGATCTTCACGCGCAGCGTGTAGAGCATCCGCTCGCCGTTCCGCCCCACCACGTTCGTCTGGACCGCGTTGATCACCCAGTCGGCGCTGACGATCGCGAATCCGATCAGCGAGACCACGATGATGGGGTGAAACAGCGGCGGCCTGGCCAGCACGCCGTGGTCGACGCCGCCGCGGACCAGCGCCGGCATGGCGACGTTCGCCACCGCGTCGAGGCCGTCGAGGACCAGGCCGATGAACATCGCGGCCGCGATCGGCCGCAGCAGCCTGCTCAGCGTGAAGTGCGGATCAGCGGCACGTGACCCGTCGCGGCTGACCCCCGGCAGCGCGTCGGCCGGGGGCAGCGCGTCGACCTTGGCGAGCAGCTCGGGGGTCGGCGGGATGCCCGCGAGCATGCTCCCGGCGGCCGCCGCGCTGGCGCCGCGGCTTCCGCCGCGGGCCGCTGCGCCCATGCCGCGCCCGATCGCGGCGCCCGCCACCGCGGCGAGCTGGCCGCCGCTGGCGCCCTGGCCGGCGGCCGGGCCGCCGGCCGGTCGGGGCGCCTGACCGTCGGGCGCCCACAGCGCGGGGGTCACGCTCCCGGCGGCCAGATCCTGGCCCGCCGCCGGATCCGCCAGGCCGGAGTTCTCGTGATAGGCGAGCTGGCCGGCGCCGATGCCCTCGGCGTCCTCGCCTGGCCCGGCCAGCAGCAGCCGGTACAGCGCGCAGCGCGGCATCAGCTCGTCGTGGCTGCCCTCGTCGATCAGCCTGCCTTCGTCCAGCACGGCGATCCGGTCCGCCAGCTGGAGCGTGGACCGGCGGTGCGCGATGAGCACCGTGGTCCGCCCGGCCATCACCCTGCGCAGGGTGGCGTGAATCCTTGCCTCCATCGTCGCGTCGATCGCGGAGGTGGCGTCGTCGAGTACCAGGATGGCCGGGTCGGTGATCAGCGCCCTGGCGAGTGATACCCGCTGGCGCTGGCCGCCGGACAGGGTCAGGCCCTGCTCGCCGATCACGGTGTCGTACCCGTGCGGCAGGCTGGTGATGAAATCGTGGGCCTCGGCGGCCCTCGCCGCGGCCATGATCTGGCCGAGCGTCGCGTCGGGCCTGCCGTAGGCGATGTTGGCGCGGATGGAGTCGGAGAACAGGAAGCTGTCCTCCATCACCAGCCCGATCGAGGCCCGCAGCGAGTCCAGCGTCAGCTCGCGCACGTCGTGGCCGCCGACCCGCAGGGCGCCGCTGGTGACGTCGTAGAAGCGCGGCAGCAGCAGGGAGATGGTGGACTTTCCCGACCCGGACGTGCCGACTAGGGCGACGGTCTCGCCCGGCCGCACCCGCAGCGACAGGCCGCGCAGCACCGGCTCGGACGGCAGGTAGCCGAAGGACACGTCGTCGAGCTCGATCTCCGGCGTTCCCGGCGGCAGCGGGACGGCGCCGGCCTGCTCGGTGATCACCGGGCGCGAGTCGATGATCTCGAATACCCGGATCACGCTCGCCCGCGCTTCCTGGCCGATCGTGATCAGCCCGGTCAGCGCGCGGACGGGCGCCACCATCTGCCCGATGTACAGCGCGAAGGCGAGGAACACGCCCAGCGGTATCTCGTGGTGGATCGCCAGCCAGCCGCCCAGCGCGAGCACCCCGACCTGGCCGAACAGCGGGACCGCCTGCAGCGCGGGGTTGTACCGGGCGGTCAGCCGCACGGCGCGCACCCGGGAGGAGTACAGCGTGGTGCTGGCGTCCTCCAGCCGCTCGATCTCCTGCTCCTCCTGGCCGAATCCCTTGACCACGCGGACCCCGGTCACCGCGCCGTCAACCACGCTGGCCACGTCCGCCGCCTTCTGCTGCGCGTCCCAGCTGGCGGGGAACAGCCTGCGCCGCGACGCGAGCGCGATCAGCCAGAGCGCCGGCGCGATGACCAGCGCGACCAGCGTCAGCGTCAGCGACAGGTAGGCCATGATGCCAATCGACAGCACGAAGAGCAGGGCGTTGCCGAGCAGCATCGGGATCATGCTCAGCAGGCTCTGCACCATGTTCAGGTCGGAGATCGAGCGGCTGACGACCTGTCCCGTGCTCAGCTGGTCCTGGCGTGCCCCGTCCAGCCTCGACAGCGACTGCAGCAGCTCGGTCCGCAGCTGGTGCTGGACGTCGAGCGAGAGCTGGCCGCCCTTGTACCGCCGGGTGTACACGCCGCCGAAGCTGAGCAGCCCGGCCGTGATGAGCAGGGTGGCGCCCAGCCAGATCGGGTGGGAGTCGACGATGATGGTGTTGTCCACGATCCACGCCATGATCAGCGGGATGACCGCCTGCACGAGGGTCGCTACCAGGGAACCCCCAAGCGCCATGACCTCGAGACGGCGGTGCCGCCAGCAGTAGCCGGCCAGCCTCCGCAGCCATGCGTCCCGCAGCGGCGCTGCTTTTGCCTGCCCTTCGCCCCGCGTGTGCGCTGACTCCGCCTGCCTCGTGCTCAACCGCACCTCTCACCCGCCCGCTGATAGTTCGTTAGTCTCAACAAACTTTGGGCGGAGTGATTCCCGGCGGCTGGCCGGCTTGCTGCCCGTTCCCGCCGCCCTTGGCCATCTGCCGCGATCAGCTCTTCCGCTGGGCTGCCGCGCGCCGCGGGAAGACAAGGTCTGGCCTGCCGGTGGCGTGGAAGACCAGCACCGTGAACATCAGGAAGGTGATGACGTGCACGCTGGTGCACCACAGGCAGATGTTGCCGATCTCGATGATCTCCGCGTAGAGCAGGTAGAGCACGAAGATCATGCCGATGATTACGGAAGCTAGCCGCAGCGGGTAGATCTCCGGCCGCTTCCAGCGCCATGCCCACGGTGAGTTGATGGCGACCATGAAGACGTAGAACGCCAGGCCGAGCACGGCCACCGGCAAGACGCCGAAAAGCTCCGACTCCGTGCTTGTCGTCACCTTCGTGCAGTCGACCAGGCCGTGGCCGGAGCAGACCAGGATCAAGGACGTCGTGAAATGGGCGATCGTCAGGTAGATCGACACCCCGAGGCCGGCCAGCGACAGGACGAGCGTGCTGATCTGGAGCCAGCGGGGCGACCCGGGGACGGCGGCGCTGCCCTTCTGCGCGGCGCGGCCCTTCTGCGCGCTGCCGCCCTTCTGCGCGGTGCCGCCCTTCTGCGCGGTGCCGCCCTTCTGCGCGGTGCCGCCCTTCCGCGCGGCGCTGCCCTTCTGCGCGGCGACGGCGGCGGCTTTGGACTGACCGGACCGCGGCCGGGCGCCGTCTTGGCCTGGGCCTGCCGCGGTCCTGGCGCCGCGAGGGGCCGGCCGGTTCCCGACGGCCTTGGCGTCGCTGGTGTACCGCCGGGCCGCCGCGCCGTCCGCCCTGCCGCCCGAACTGCCTGCCCGTGCCCGCTGCGATCCGGCCATCAGATGCTGCCTTCCAGGGCCTTGACCGCCGGCGTGCACGCGCTGGCCGGCTGGTTCCCGGTGAGCTTGCAGATGGCCGCGGTTATCAGGTTCGCCGCGCCGTCGGCCCCCTTGGCGATCGGGCTGGACGGATCCCTGAGGGCGGCGGCGACCTGCGTCCAGGACTTGCCGGCCAGCACCGTGGGGTCGTAACTGGCGCCGTCGATCACGTACTTGTTGCCGAAGTCGACAAACGGGTAGGAGCCGTCCTCGGAGGTTGTTTGCACGTAGGGCGGAATGTCGTACTTCGCCATCAGCTGGGTGTCCAGCGGCGTCATCTTCTGCAGCGGCTTCTCCAGTACGGTCTCAGCCTCCGTCGTGCTGAAGACGACGTACGTGCTCTTGTATACCGCGTTAAGGAAGGTCAGGGTCGGGGTGTTGGCGTCGGTGTCCGTGGCGCTCGAATGGATCAGGCCCAGCCCGGAGAAGGTGCCGAAGCGGCTGAGCGCCGTCACGATGGCCCAGCGCTCCGCGGCGCAGAACGGGCAGTACTCGGCCCCGACGTAGACGATCTCCGGCTTGCCGCCCGAGGCCAGCGGCGTGCTCGCGGTCTTGATGGTCTGAACGGCGTCCGGGTAAGTGGCGCCCTTGCCGACCGAGTCGAGGGTGGCCGTCGGGACGGTGGCCAGGTCGTGCTGGACCGCGGCGGCCGTCTTGCCGCCGGCGGTAGGGCCGGCCTTGGCCGGCGACGCGGAGAGCTTGATCGCGACGAACGCCACGACGATCGCCAGCACCACGACGATGCTGCCGCCGACGATCATCATTTGCCTGCGGACCTCGGCACGCCGGGCCGCCGCCTGCTGCGCGGCTATCTTCTCCCTGGCGCTCTGCCGCCGGTTCCGCTCCGCCTTGCCCATTCGCGCCCTGTCCCTATCGGTTTGAGGAGTCCCCTGGCCTGACAACGTAGGCCGCAGCCGTTCGGTTCGCGCCCAGTCACCTGGGGTCGCAGCACCGCCGCGACGCCGTGCGCAGGAGACTGCCCCGGAAATATACCGCCGGACTCCATGCTACGGCGGGCCGGCCCTTACGACGCCGCTGCTCAAAGGCAAGCGGCTCTTCCTGAGCGCAGGCTGAGGGCTGCCAGCATGCCCGCTCTGCGTTCGGCGCCCGGGCCGCATGGCCGCCGGCCTGCCGCAGCGACCGGCGCCCGCCGGCCGCGCCTGCCCGCGCCGACCATTCGCCATCCGGTAACGAAATGGCCCATGTGCTGGTAACGACATGTACTGTATGCTTGCCCTGCGCAAGCTGGACTGGCTATGTTCAGGCTCATGGTAGCCATTACTCACAGAAGTGGCGCGGGATTCGCCGCGCTGCTGTCCATCGCCTGCATCGGACTTGCCGCGTGCGGCAGTTCGTCCCCATCGCCCAGCAGCAGCCCGTCGTCGTCAAGCAGCAGCCCGGCGGCGGCCTCCAGCACTGTGAACGTGGCCTACGCGTCCTCGCTGGAGTACCTCAACGAGAAGGTCGCCGGTCCCGCCTTCACGACGGCGGAAGGCTACAAGTATTCCGGCGAAGCCGGGGCCTCAGGCGACTTGGAGGCGGACATCGCCTCCGGCGAGATCAGCCCGAACGTGTTCGAGAGCGTCGGCGGCGACAACATCATGCCGCTGGAGCCCAAGTTCACCAAGTGGTACGTCCAGTACGCGGGCAACTCGATCGTGCTGGCCTATAACCCCAAGAGCAAGTACGCCAGCCAGTTCAAGGCCATCTCCAGCGGCAAAGAGCCGATCAAGGACCTGTTCCCGCTGCTGGAGAAGCCCGGATTCAAGCTCGGCCGCACCGATCCCAACATCGACCCGCAGGGCCGGTCGTTCATCTACATGCTCGAGCTCGCGCAGGCCAAGTATCACCTGCCGAAGAACACGGTCACGAAGATCCTCGGCGGCCCGCTGGCCTCGCCGACGTCGTCGGAGATCTACAACGAGGCCACGCTGGACTCGACGCTGACCTCCGGCCAGCTCGACGCGGCGAGCGCGTACTACACCCAGGCGATCGAGCTGCACCTGGACTACATCAAGCTCCCGACCGCCATCAACCTCAGCAGCTTCGCCGATGCCACGCAGTACGGAAAGGCGGGGATCACGATCACGGTTGGTGGCGTCAAGACGCCCAAGACCGGCTCGCCGCTGGTGCTCGACATCACGACCATCGGCACGCCGACCCCGGCCGCGATCGCGTTCATCAAATACACCCTTTCGCCGGCCGGCCTGGCTGAGTACAAGACGGGGGGATTCACGCTGCTGAAGCCTACGGTGACCGGCACCGGGGTCCCGGCTGCGATAACGAGTGAGCTGGGCGGCTAGCCCGGCGGCAGCCGCCGGCGGTGCTGTCCGGGGGGGTGACACTCCCGGGCAGCACCACCCGGCGGGGCCCGGCCGGGCAACGGCAGTCCCCCGGGCCATCCGTTCTGTATCTGGTTTCGCGTCCGTCGCCGGGGCGGGCATCGTCTGGATAGCGCTGCTCGGCCCCGTGATCACCCTGATCACTCACCTGTCCGGCAGCGCCGTCGTGAGCGCGCTGACCGCGCCAGGCGCGCTCCAGCCGCTCGTCGTCTCCCTCGAGTCCGGGGGAGTGACCGTGGCCGTGCTGCTCCTGCTCGGCACGCCGCTGGCCCGGATGCTGGCGCGCGGCACGCTGCCGTTCCCGCGGGTCTGGGAGGCGGGGGTGCTCTGCAGCCTGCTGCTCCCGCCGCTGGTGATCGGCCTGGTGCTGGTGTTCATGGTCGGCCCGTTCACCACGATCGGCCAGCTGTTCGCCGACGTGCACCTGTCGGCGACCAACACCTTCCTCGCCCTGGTCATCGCCGAGGTGTACGAGTCGGTGCCGTACTACGTGCTCGGGGCGCAGGCCGCCTTCAGCGCCGTGGACCCGCGGCTGGAGCAGCAGGCGGCGCTGCTGGGCGACCGGCCGTGGCGGGTGCTTCGGCGGGTGACGCTGCCGCTGGCCGCGCCCGGCCTGGCGATGGCCCTCGCCCTGGCGTGGGCCAGGGCGATGGGAGCCTTCGGGGCCGTCATCATCATCGCCTACCATCCGTACGGGATACCGTTGCAGATCTACACCACGTTGCAGGAGACCGGCCTCGCCTCCGCGTTGCCGTTTGCCCTCGTGCTCTTGGTGGTCGCCCTGCCGCTGCCGCTGGCCGCCTACATCTGGAGCGCTCGTGCTCAAGGCCGACGTCGAGGTTGACCGCCGGGATTTCACCGTGCGCGCCGAGCTGCGCGTCCAGCCAGGGGAGCGGCTCGCCCTCTTCGGTCCCTCGGGCGCGGGCAAGACGACTCTGCTTGAGGCGATCGCCGGGCTGGTCAGGCCGCGCCGCGCGCAGATCACGCTGGGCGGCCGGGTCCTTACCTCGACGGAGCCGCCGCGCGCGGCGGTCCCGCCGTGGCGGCGGCGGGTCGGGCTGCTGCGCCAGGACCCGGGACTGTTCCCGCACCTGTCGGTGCGGGACAACCTGCGCTACGGCCCGGCTGCTGGTCGCTCCGGCGACGAGCTGGTCCAGCTCGCCGGGGTACTGGGCATCGGGGACCTGCTCGCCGCCATGCCAGTCCGGCTGTCCGGCGGGCAGGCGCACCGGGTCGCGCTCGGGCGGCTGCTGCTCGCGCACTGCGACGTGCTGCTGCTCGACGAGCCGTACGCGGGACTAGACTCCGGCCTGCGCCGGCTGCTGACCAACCTGGTGCGCGAGCTCGTCACGACCCGGCAGGTGCCGTCTGTGCTGGTCGCGCACGAGCTTGACGAGGCGCAGGCGTTCGCCGACCGGCTGGCGGTGCTTGATCGCGGTTGCCTGCTGCAGGCCGGCGCCCCGGACGAGGTGGTCCGGCATCCGGCCTCGCGGCGGGTCGCTGAGCTCGTGGGCTACCTGGGTTTCGTGCCCGCCGGGGGCGGCCCGGAGCCCGCGCTGGCCGGCGTCCATCCCGAGCGGATCGCGCCGGGAGCGCAGCCGGGCCGCGGGCTGGTCATGACGGGGACCATCGAGGCCGTCCGCCCGGCGGGGGCCAGCTGGGAGGCCGAGCTGAGGGTCGCGGACGCGGTGGTCACCTGCCGCCTTGCTGACCGGCCGGCTGAGGCTGGGAGCCAGCTGGTGGTCACGGCGCTTGACCCGCCGTGGTTCGGGCCAGATGGCGTGGCGCTGGTCCAGCCGCCGCGCGGTGAGCAGGTAGGCGCATGAGGAGCGGTAACGGCAGCGCGGCTGACGGGAGCGCGGCTGAAGGGAGCGCGGCTGAAGGCACGAGGGCTGGCCGGACCTTGGCTGGCGGCGGCGCTGACGGCAGCAGGGCTAGCGGCGCCTCAGTGAGTGGCGCAGCCGCGGGCGGCAGCGGAATGCGACTCCGGCTGGCCCGCCAGGCCAGGGGTTTCTCGCAGCAGCAGCTCGCCGGCGTGGCCGCGGTTTCCCGGCAGGCTGTCTCCGCGCTGGAGGCGGGGCACTCCGATCCGTCCCTGCGCGTCGCGCTGGCCGTGGCGCGAGCGCTAGGCACCACCGTCGAGGCACTGTTCGGCCCGGGCGAGTTGCCCCCGCCGGTCGATGCTTGGCTGGTCGCTCCGCTCGGGCAGCACGGCACCCGGGTCACCCTCGTGCCGATGGGAGCGGCATTCGTGGCCCTCCCGCTGGCGGGCGCCACCGTCACCAGGGCGGGGTTCCTGCCAGCCGGCGGCGTGGCCGAGCAGCCGGCCGAGCAGCCGGCCGTTCTGGCAGCGAGCGAGCTGACAGCCAGCCCGCCGGAACGGTCGGCCGCGGGCGAACCGACGGCAAGCGCACCTGCAGCCAGCCAGCTGACGGCAAGCCCGTCGGTCGTCAGCGAGCTGACGGCAAGCGCACTGGCAGCCAGCCAGCTGACGGCAAGCCCGTCGGTCGTCGGCGAGCTGACGGCAGGCCAGTCGGCCCGGCCGTTCCGGCAGGCACGGAAGGTGCGGCCGATCGGCCCGCCGCAGCCGACTCTCGTGCTGGCCGGCTGCGACCCCGCGATGCCCCTGATCGAGACCCCCCTTGCGCTGCTCGATCCGCCAGTCGCCTTCACCTGGTGGCCGTGCGGTAGCCAGCAGGCGCTTGAGCTGGCCGCCGACAAGCTCGTGCATGTGGCCGGGGCGCATCTGCGCGGGGCGTCGGGCGAGTACAACACCGGCCCGGCCCGCGAGCTGCTGCGGCGCCAGGGCGCCGACGTGGTCGGGTTCTGCTCCTGGCGGGAGGGCCTGCTGCTGCGACCTGACCTCGCCGGTCAGGTCGGCGACCTGGGTGACGTCGCGCGGCACGGGCTGCGGCTGGTGAACAGGGAGCCAGGGTCGGAAGCGCGCCGGGTGCTCGACAGGGAACTCAGCGCGCTCGGCATCGGCGCAGCTGAGATCTCCGGTTACGCGACTCAGGCGGCCGGGCACCTGCAGGTCGCAGCTTCGATCGCCGCCGGACTAGCCGACGTCGGAGTGGCCAGCGAGCCGGCCGCGCTAGCCTACGGCCTGGCGTTCGTCCCGCTCGCGGCCGAGCACTTCGACCTGGTGGTCCCCGCTGACCAGGCCGGCTGCCGGGAGGTCCAGGGCCTGCTCAAGGTGCTCTCCTCACGGTGGCTGCTCGATCAGCTCGCCAGTTTGCCAGGATATGATCCGGCTCGTTGCGGAGAACATGTCGCATCCCTCTGAGCGCCGGCAGCCCGGCGGGCGCGTAATCGTGTTGGTGGCCCGTGTACGACCATGACCCAGAAGACGTCGATGTTCTCGGGTGGGCTGAGTTCATCGCCCGCCAGTGGGAGTCGATCTTCGCTGGCTACCGGACGGGAAGCGGCCTCAGGAAGACCGGCCGTCGCTGGAGTGACCTGATGCAGGCGGGCCTTGGCTGCTCGCAGGAGATGGCGGACCTGCTTGTCCGGGACCAGATCGTCGGCCGGGTCGATCGCGACCTGGAGAGTGCCACGGACGGCCTGGACGTCGTCGCCGGGATGTATGACGTCCTCGCCGACATGCGGGCAGACCTGGTCGTGATGGTCGACGAAGGGCTGGCGGCGCCAGGCCTGCTTGACGAGCATGCCAGGCTGCTGGCTGCGGTGCATTCCTATGTATTCGGCAACGAGTCTGGCGTGGGCCTGGCGGACGGCGGGGCCGGCCGGGATTAGCACTGCGGGGCCGGCCGGCAGTAGCACTGCGGGGCCGGCCGGCAGTAGCACTGCGGGGCCGGCCGGGAGTAGATCGGCGGGGCCGGCCGGGAGCAGATCGGTGCGGCGGAAGGCCGGTCAGCGCCGCCGTGCGATCCATGCCTCGGTGCAGTAGGGGACCGTCATCTGGCCGTCGGGAAAGCGCTCGCCGACGATGCGGGCAACCTCTGCCAGCAGTCGCTCGCGCTCGGCGAGCGGAATCGCGTTGACGTAAGACTTGCTCCGCTCGTCGGTGATCCAGTCCTGCGCCGTCACCGTCCTCGTCCACGGCACCACGATTCTGACGCCAGGTTCGAACAGCCCGGTCTTCGCGATCGTCTCCAGGCTCCAGTCCGTGTTGGCCGGAGAACGGCGGTAAAGAGGGCAGGCCAACTCCTTGGCGTCCTGGTATGCGGCGAACCATTCCTCGCCGTCCGCGGCGGCACCATTCCACCAGGCAGCCCAGTGCCCGCCTTGCCGGAGCACCCGCGCCACCTCGCGGCAAGCGCCGTCCTGATCAAGCCAATGCCAAGACTGCGCGAAACAGGCCAGATCGGCGCAGCAATCCCGGAACGCCAGCATGTTACCGTCGGCGAGCACGAAGCTCAGTTCCGGGCTGCGGGCGTGTGCGCGGCGCAGCATGCGCTCGGCGACGTCGTAACCGGCGACCCGGGCGCCCCGGGAAGTGAGCTGGCGGGTGGCGATTCCGGTCCCGGCGCCGCCGTCCAGCACGACCTGGCCAGCCAGCGGCCCGGTGACTTCCTCGATCGCTTCGAAGAACTCGTCCGGATACGACGGCCTGGCGGCGTCGTAGTCGTCCGCGACGGGGTCAAAGCGCGTGCCGGGCAATGCCGATCACCTAATTCAGAGCCGGATGATCATGTGGATCGGGGGGCTGATCGGTGCTGGCGAAGGCCGGCGGATTAGTGGTTAAGAAATGTCCGGTCCCGCCCGGACAAATGTTAACCGCTATCGAGACGACGTTAACTCTGATGCTCACGGGGCTGATGAGGTGTCTTTGATGAGCATCAGAGCAGTCTGGCCGGCTGCGGAGCCGTTCGCCGGTCTGGCTGTTCGCCGGTCTGGCTGTTCGCCGGTCTGGCTGTTCGCCGGTCTGGCTGTTCGCCGGTCTGGCTGTTCGCCGGTCTGGCTGTTCGCCGGTCTGGCTGT
>Ga0302324_100010152_pt1 | contig 19553 bp, 14 predicted proteins | sample Palsa_T0_1_FD_201949 | JGI IMG/M metagenome (GOLD analysis project Ga0302324, IMG submission 201949) | Peat permafrost microbial communities from Stordalen Mire near Abisko, Sweden - Palsa_T0_1 | ecosystem: Environmental > Terrestrial > Soil > Palsa > Peat permafrost | place: Sweden: Abisko...
GTGCGCATACTCGACGATCGGGCGCGGGCCCGAGCACGCGGGCGCGGCACCGGTCGGCACCATGAGCGCACCTGAGGATTCGGTGGTTTCGCCGGCTCCGCCGATGGTCCAGAACTTGATGTAGTAAAAGTCGACGCCGCACGTCGGGGTGCCCGCGAGCTCGAGCAGCTGCGCGCCGCTGCTCGTCGCTGCGAGTTGGGCCGCGAACGTCGCGGCATTCACCGAAGCGATGCGAAACGGCGGATCGAGCGCGAGCGTGCCGTGCGCGGTCGAAGTGCTGGTGCTGCCGGTCTGCGAGCTCGAACCGCCGCAGGCGCACAAGCTCGCCATGCCGAGAGCGGCGACGGACGCCTTTACAAATTTGATCATTCCCATCTCCGTGCCGCCCCGCGAGCGTGCCATCCGCCGCCGCGCGCTCAGCCTATTGTTGTATTGAAGATACCAGCCAGAATCGGCAGCATTCTACGCTACTCCCTCAAAAGATCTATGCCGGCGCGACGGATCCAGTCTGCGGTCGCGATTGTGGCGTGCAAGCTACGATAACCGGCCGGCCAGCCACGCATGCACTTCGGAAACGATGGCGAGCGCGATGGCCTCGGGAATGACCGCGCCGATGTCGATGCCGACGGGACCGCGGAGACGTGAGTGCAACTCCAGAGCGAGCGGTCCGAGCTCCTCGGCGATGCGACGCCGCCGCGCGAGAGGCCCGAGGAGGCCGACGTAGTCAGGCCGACCCGCGCGTGCGAGGGCGCGCAAGTACTCGACGTCCGAAGCCAAGTGGTGGCTCATCACGACGGCCGCTTGGCATCGACCGACGTCGACGACATCGAGGAGTGCGCGGGCATCGACGCGCACGACGTGGGCGCCCGGGAAGTGTCGCGCGTCCGCGTAGACGGGACGGTGGTCCACCACGGTCACGCGCCAGCCCATCGCGCGGGCCGCGGATACGACGGGTCGTGCATCGGGGCCGGCTCCGCATACCAGCAAATGCGGAGGCGGAGCGAGGAACTGTGCGAAAGCGCGCACCCGCGCTGAACCGTGTCCGAGGTCGAGCTCGCGCGAGGCACGCTCGCCGAGCACCAAGCGTGCCGCATCCTCCAGGAACGGCGGCAGGGAAGAGAGACTGAAGGTGCCGAGGGGGAGCTCCGAAGCATCGTGCACGGACACCAGGCAGGTCGGCTCTCCCGTGTTGAGGATCCGTCCCGCGGCCTCGAGCGCGCCGGCGGCCATTGCGCCGGCTTGGGCCGGCTCGATAAGCACGCGCATCGCGCCCTCGCAGCCCGCGCCTATTCCGAAAAGCACATCATCCGGCCCGCGCATGTCGTACTCGACCGCGCGGGTTCGCGCATGCTCGATGACCTCTTGTGCATGCAGCTGCAAGTCGGCCTCGAGACAGCCTCCGCTCAATAATCCGAGGTAGCTGCCGTCATCATAGATCAGCATGCGCGCGCCGGGCTTTTGATAGGTCGAGCCGGCGGTTGCGACCACGGTGGCCAGGGCCCCCGGGGAGCGATTTTTCCAGCCGCTTTCGAGCAGCAACTCGAGGCTCGTGTCGAGCCGCACGACGCTTCTGTCTCGCGATATGAAAGAGGTCACTTAATTGCGTTCCAGGCTTCCAAATGTCCTACATCGGATTGTGCTGCGCATATCAGTGACATGACGGGGCATCAAACATACTGCGGCCTTGAGTTTTCACCGATAACACGATTATGTCGCATTGGTCGAGGATGGCCCATAGCCTCTGGTCGGCGCGGGGAGCAGAGCTCTCGTGACGCTGCGTAATCGTATCAGCGCCCTGCTCGCTCGGCGCGGGGTGTTGCTCGCCGTGTGCGCGTTGCCGTGCGCCGCGCTGCTGACCACCGACCTGGTCGGTCGGCACAATTTGGAGGATCGGGCAACCGCGCTGCGCCGTGAGAATCTCGGCCTCGAGATCAAGCAGCTCGCCTCGTCCATCGATCAGCAGTCGTATGAGCTCGAGTCCGCGGTGCGCGCGATCGCGGAGAGCGACGACTTCGCCGACTGGGCACTGGAGAACTCGAAAGATATCGCGAGAGAGTCGAGCCGGATAAACGCGAAAGAGCCGGGCAAGGACGCCCTCAAAGATTCGCAAATCAGCGTGCCGCGCATCGACGTCAAGAGCGCCGAGCAACGGGGCATCGACGGTCTGTTCGTCGCAACGCCGACGCAAGCCGTGCGCTTTGGCGCGGTGATCATCGACAACCGGCTCGTCGAGCGTGCGCCCGAGCCCGACGCACTCAAGTACCTCGATTCCGTGATCGCCGCCGCGGCGGCCGCGGGCGGCGAGCCCGAGGCACGCGTCGGGTTCGCCGACGATGAGTTCATCGCGGTCGAGCCCCTCATGGTCCATGGCTCGAGCGTGCCGGTGGGTTGGCTCGCGGTGACGCGCGCGCTCTCACCCGCGTTGCTCGTGCGCCTGCGCGAATCAGCGGGAGGCGTATTGACCGCAATTCCGACGCGCGAGATCCAGGGACTGCCGGCGGATGTGCACTCATGGATCGGCTCGCATCTCGGCAATACGTTCGGGCTGAGCAGCAAGGTGTTCGACGATACGTCCGGGTATGCCGTGCTGCGCGATGCGTGGGGCCGTCCGGCCTGGGTATTTCGCCTCGATCCGGGCCCGGGGAGCGCCGGTGCGCGCGTCATGCCGAACAAGGGCGGTCTCGGCGTCGCATTGGAGGCATTGCTGGTGCTCTTCGTGGTGCTGGCCGCAACGGGGGTCGTGCTCGCGGCGCGACATTATTTCCGTAATCGCCAGACCGTCGATTCGCGTTACAAGGCGCTCATCGATCAGACCAATGACGGCATCGTCATCGTCGATGCGGACGGTTATCGGATTCAATACTGCAACCCCGCGTTCCTGAACCGGGTGGGCTACACGCACGATGAGGCCGCCGCGCTCGCGCTCACGGATATTTTCTGCGACGGCGAGGCAACACCCGAGAGCGTGCTCGCGCGGCTGCAGCACGCGGACGGACAGCCGGCTCTCAACTTGCAGCTGCGTTGCAAGGAAGGAGCGCAGATCGACGTCGAAGTCCGCTGCAACCGATTGGAGACCGACGGCCGCGACGGTTTTGCCTACGTCACGCACGATGTGTCCGTGCGGCGCAAGGCCGAGCAGCAGCTCATCGATAACCAGCAGCGTCTCGATCGGATGGCGCATCACGACCAATTGACGGGCCTGCCCAACCGCCACTATCTCGCGACGTTCCTGCCGCAGGCCATTCTGGAGGCGCAAGCCGCGAACCAGATGCTCGGCGTGGTCTTTCTCGATCTCGACCGCTTCAAGCACATCAACGACACACGCGGACACGAGACCGGCGACAAGCTCCTGCAGGAGGTCGCCCAGCGCCTGAAATCGTGCGTGCGGGAAAGCGACGTGGTCATCCGCATGGGCGGTGATGAGTTCGTGGTCGTTTTCCAGAACGTCAAGTCCTACGATGAGGTCACGAACGGCGCCAAGCGCATCAACGATTGCTTGAGCAAGTCGATCATCATCGACCAGCACGCGCTGCAGACCACCGGCAGCGTCGGAGTGAGTCTGTATCCGCGCGACGGCACGGACATGGGCGAGCTGCTCAAGCACTCCGACACCGCCATGTACCAGGCGAAGGACCGCGGCCGCAACAACGTGCAGATGTTCAGCCAGATCATGAACCGCAAGTTGAAGCTGCGCGTCGCCATGGAAGCATCGCTCCGCGACGCCCTGCGGCTGAAACAGCTCGACGTGCATTACCAGCCGTTCGTGAACCTGATCACGCGCAAAGTGGTGGGCCTCGAGGCGCTCATCCGCTGGCGTCATCCGGTGCACGGCATGGTCCCGGCGGATCAGTTCATTCCCATCGCCGAGGAGACGGGTCTGATCGTGCCGATGGGCAATTTCGTATTGCATCGGACGTTCCAAACCATGAGCGCGTGGCAGCGCCAGGGCGTCAAGCTCGTGCCGGTCTCGCTCAACGTCGCGCCCGCGCAGCTGCAGCGCGGCGATCTGCAGGCCACCATCTCGACCTTGCTCGCGACGCACGGCCTGCGCGCGGAGTTCATTCAGCTCGAAATGACCGAGCGCGCGGTGTTCGATGCGAATCAGGCAAAATCCGGCGAGACGCGGCAAGACACGCTGGTTCGCCTGCGCGATCTGGGAATCAAGATCGCCATCGATGATTTCGGCACCGGCTACTCGAGTCTCTCCTACCTCAAGAACTGGCGTGTCGATGCGCTCAAGATCGACCGCAGTTTCGTGCGCGACCTGGTGACCGATTCGAGCGATCTGGCGATCGTCAGCGCCATCATCGCCATCGCCAAGCACTTGCGCATTCAAGTCATCGCCGAGGGAATCGAGGGCTACCAGCAGGCCGAGATATTGAGAAAACTAGGCTGCACGATCGGTCAGGGATTTCTATTCGCGCGGCCGATGCCCGCGGATCAATGCCTGGCGCTGCTCGGCAATAATGCCCAAGCTCCGGGCGAGGAAGAGGACATGCTCGCGGCGTTCGCCGCCGGGCGGGCCTGAATCCGCGTGCCGGCACGGCGCGCTGCGCGCCGCGTACGCCGGATGCTACAGTGCCGCGATGCCAGAAACCGGAACGCGCGCGCTGAGCGCCCAGGAGCTCCTCGACGTCAATCGTCTCTACTATGACTCGCTCTGGTCCGGCGCGCAGCTGGTCGAGCCCGGGCGTTTCAACACCTGGCCGTTGATACAGACGCTGCTTCCGCGCGGCGGCCGATGCCTCGAAGTCGCGCCCGGACTGCGCCCGCGGCTGCCGCTGGAGGGAACGCAGTTCGTCGATGTCAGCGGTCCGGCGCTCGCCAAGCTGGCGCGGCGCGGGGCCTCGGCGGTCGGCGCGCTGATCACCGCGCTGCCTTTCGCCGACGCCTCGTTCGACCTCGTTTGCGCGCTCGACATCGTGGAGCATGTCGACGATGACGCTCGAGCGCTCGAGGAGTTGTCGCGCGTCGCCCGACCGGGCGCCACGGTGCTGCTGTCCGTGCCTTTGCATCCTGAGCTGTGGAATGCGTTCGACGATTTCGTGGGGCATCGGCGGCGCTACCGCCCCGAGATGCTGACCGAGATCCTCGGCCGGCACTGCCTTACCATCGAGCGCAGCGCCGTGTACGGCATGCAGCCGCGCTCCTCGCGGCTGCTCGATCTGGGAATGTGGTTTCTGACCCACGAGCGCGAGCGGGCACTCTGGTGGTACAACCGGGTGTTCATGCCGATCGGGCTCAAGTTCCAGAAGAAACTGCAGTTCGGCGCGGGACTCATCGCCGCGGGTGATGTCGAGGAGATTTTGATGGTATGTCGTAAGGCCGCGCGCTCGTCTGTCAGCGAATACTGACAGACGTTCGCATCCTTTATCCGGCCTGCATCGGCCGGCGATTGACCAAGAATAGCCCGGACGCCTGATCCCCCTAGCTCGAAGGTACGCAAATCTAGTCATGCCATTTTCAGGCCCAGCGTCGCCGGGAGTCTTCCGCTTTCTGGGACGCTACGTGCGCAGGCGGTTCTTCAGCCATTTTATCGTGGTCGCCGCCATGCTCGCAGCGGTGCTCTGCAACGTCGGATCCCAGTACGCGGTAAAACACCTGGTCGATGTGCTCAGCACTCATCAGCCGCCGCCGGCGATATTGTGGGGTGCCGTAGCCATTTTGCTGGGCCTGGTCGGCGGCGACAACATTCTATGGCGGGTCGCCGGCTGGGCCTCCACGCATGCCTTCGTCGCCGTCGGGGGCGATATCCGCATGGAGCTGTTCGATCATTTGTCGGGTCACGGCACGCGCTACTTCGTCGATCAATTTCCCGGCGCGCTCGCCGGCCGCATCACCGCCGCGGCCAACGCGGCGTGGCTCATCGAGAGCTCGCTCACGTGGAACACCATTCCGCCGGGCGTCGCGGTGATCGCCAGCATTTTCGTCTTGGGTACGATCAATTGGCACCTGACGGCGGTCTTGCTCAGCGTGGTGACCGTGCTCGGAGCCATCATCGCCTGGTGGGCCTCGCGCGGGCGGGAGCTGCATCAGAACTTCGCGGGCCAGGCCGCCCACGTGAGCGGCGATCTCACCGATGTCGTGAGCAACATGGGTTTGGTGCGGGCGTTCGGCGCCACGCAGCGCGAGCAGCAGCGCCTCAGCGTGAAGATCCAAGATGAGATGGAGGCGCAGAGGCAGAGCCTGCGCTCGCTCGAGCGGCTGCGCCAGTTCCACGCCTTGTCGGTGTTCTTCGTCACCGCGGGCGTGCTGGTGTGGTCGGTAGAGCTGTGGCGCCGCGGGCAAATAACGACGGGCGACGTCGTGCTCACCACCACTTTGGGATTCACGGTGCTGCATGCGTCGCGCGACTTCGCCATGGCGATGGTCGACATGGTCCAGCAGGTCGCGAAGCTGCGCGAGGCGGTGCAGGTCCTCGGCTTGCCGCACGAAATGCAAGATGCCCCCGATGCCAAGCCGCTGGTCGTGACCGAAGGGGCGATCGATTTCCGCAACGTCGGCTTCAGTTATCCGAGCGGTCAGACGGTGCTCAAGGACTTTACGCTGCACGTGCAGGGTGGGCAGAAAGTCGGCCTGGTCGGCCGGTCGGGGGCGGGCAAGTCCACCATCGTCGCGCTGCTGCAGCGGCTCTATGATCCCGGCTCGGGCGAAGTGCTCATCGACGGCCAGGTCATCGCGCATGTCACGCAGGCGGGCCTGCGCAGCTCCATCGCGGTCGTGCAGCAGGATATCTCGCTGTTTCATCGCTCGTTGCTCGAGAATCTGCGCTATGGCCGTCCGGAGGCGAGCGACGAGGACGTGTTCAGCGCAGTGGAGGCGGCCCGCTGCACCGAATTCATCCAACGGCTCCCGCAGGGCTACGACACAATCGTGGGGGAGCGCGGCATGAAGCTCTCCGGCGGTCAGCGCCAACGGTTGGCCATTGCGCGCGCGTTCTTGATGAATGCGCCGATCGTGCTGCTCGATGAGGCCACGTCGGCGCTCGACACCGAGTCCGAGCAATCCATTCAAGAAGCCCTGGCGCGATTGTTTCGCGGACGCACGGTGATTGCCATCGCGCACCGCTTGTCGACACTCGACTCGTTCGATCGCATCGTGGTCATGGACCGCGGCCGCATCGTCGAGGATGGGCCGCCGCGCCGGCTGCTGCAGACCAAGGGCGGCATCTATAGCCGGATGTACGGGAGGCAGCTGCGCAAGGCCGAGCCGGAGCACGTCCCATGAGTGATCGACGGGCCTTCCCCGCGCTGCGTCGGCTGCTGCTCGGCGCGGCGGCCTCGATGACGCTTCTCGCCCTCGCGGCGTGCGCCACCGGTGCGGCGGGGCAGCGTCCGAGTGCGCCGCCGCCGGACGCTGCCTCGCCGAGCGCGACCGTGACGCCGCCGCCTGCCGCCGCGGCACCCGAGGCTCCCGCGCCGGGTGCCCCGGATTCGCCGGCCGCGACGGGCGGGGGAGAGGCGCCGCCTGCGACGGCCACGACGGCGCCCAGCGCGCCGGTCGGCCCGGTGATCGTCCCGGCCGCGGACAAGACGCTGTGCTCTTGCACGCCTGCCCGCCGGGCGCGCCCGAAGCATCCCAAGCCCAAAGAGCCGCGGGAGCCGCCGACTCCGGCAGGGCCGCCGCCGCCGGTGCCCGCGGACGCGGTGGTCGATGCGCGGGTGGGAGAGGTCGGTACGTCGCTCGGCTCGATCCTCGGCAGGGACGTTGCGAGCCCGAAGGGCGAGGATCTTGGAAGGGTGGTCGATGTGTTGGCGGACGCACAAGGACACGTGCGCGTCGCGATCATCGATTTCGGCGGTTTTCTCGGGGTGGGGACGAGACGCATCGCCGTCGATTGGCCGCTGCTGCGTTTCGACCTGAACGCGCGCGACAAGCCGCTCATCCTGAGCGTGGATCGACAGAAGCTGCAGTCGGCGCCGGAATACAACCCGAACAAGCCGCGAGTGCTCATGCCGCCGGCAGCGCCCGATGCTCCAGACGCCGGCCAAACAAAGAAGTGAGCCGCCGAGCGCGGGCGGCGGCACGACGGCGCCGCCACGTTCCGCCGAGGCTGCGGCGAGCCGCGGACTCGACTATTTCAATTTGTTCGTCGCGAACGTACAAACCGGCTTCGGCCCGTTCATCGCGGTATATCTAAGCGGACAAAGCTGGACGCAGACCGCCATCGGCGTAGCGCTCTCGGTGGGCACCGTGACCTCTATGGCGAGCCAGGTGCCCGCCGGTGCGCTGGTCGATGCGATCAGCAACAAGACGCGGGTGGCCGCGTTCAGCGTGCTCGTCTTCACAGCCAGCGCGCTCATGTTCGCCATCTATCCCATCCCGCTCTTTGTGTACCTCGCCGAGGTGTTGCACGGTATCTCGAGCTGCACGCTCGGACCGGCGATTGCGGCCATGAGCCTCGCGCTGGCGGGCCCTTTCCGCATGGCTGTGCGCCTGGGACGCAACGCCCGCTACTCGGCGGTGGGCAACGGCGTCGGTGCTGCGCTGATGGGCGCGTGCGGACAATACCTCTCGGAGCGCGGGGTCTTCTACCTGACGGCGGCGCTCACGTTACCTGCGCTCGTGACCCTGTTGCCGCTGCGGCGTTTCTCGGTGGCGGCGGCGCGCAGCGCCTCGCAATCGCCGACCGCGCAGCAGCCCAAGGCGCGCGTGCTCACGGTTCTGGCCGACCGCCGGCTGCTCGTCTTCTGCGCCTGCGCCATGCTGTTCACGTTCGCGAACGCGCCGCTTCTCATGTTGATCAGCGGCACCCTGTCGGCACGCGGCAGCAATCCGAGCCTGCTGATCGGCGCATGCATCGTGCTGCCGCAGATCATCGTGGCGCTCGCCTCGCCGGCGGTCGGGCGTTTTGCCGATCGCTATGGACGGCGGATCGTGCTGATCATCGGCTTTGTCATGCTACCGCTGCGCGCGCTGGTCTTCTCGACCACGTCCAACTCCACTCTGGTGATTGCGGTGCAAGTGCTGGACGGCATCGCGGGTGCCGGGTTCGGCATCCTGGTGCCGCTGGTCGTGAGCGATGTGGCGGCGCGCTCGGGCCACTTCAATCTTTCGCTCGGAGCGGTCGGCTTCGCCATCGGTATCGGCGGCACGGTGAGCACCTCGGCGGCAGGCTGGGTCGCCGACCACTTCGGCATGCGCCACGCCTTTTACTTCCTGGCCTGCGTGGGACTCGCGGCGGTGCTATTGGCGATGTTCGCCATGCCGGAGACGCGACCCGAGGCGGCGGCAGACGGGCGCCGCTAGTACCGCACCACGGCCACCACGTCTCCCTCGCGTCGCGTGACGGTCACCGCGATATGCTCGCCGTGACGGTGCAGCAGCACGTCCGCCGAGCCCGAGCTCAGGCGCAAGTTGCGCAAGTGCACGTGATCCAGAAAGTCCGGCAGGGTCGGCCGGTAGAATTTGATCTCGCCGGTGCGGTCGAGCAACTCGAGACCGAGCGAGGCCTGCAGCAGGCACAGCGGTGCGGCGCTCGCCCACGCCTGGGGTGAGCAGGCGACCGGATATTGCGTCGGGGCATTGCGCTCGAGTCGCGCGAAGCCGCAGTACAGCTCGGGCAGGCGGCGCAGATCCATGTACGTTGCCGCATCGAACAGCCCGTTGAACACCTGCGAAGCCGCCTGTTTCAAGCCATAACGGGCAAAGCCCATCGCGATGAGGCCGTTGTCGTGCGGCCAGACCGAGCCATTGTGATACGACATGGGGTTGTAGCGCACCGCTGAAGTGGCGACCGTGCGGATACCCCAGCCGCTGAACATCGACGGATCCAAAAGCGTGCGCGCGACGCGCTGCGCCCGATCGGCGGATGCGATGCCGGTCAACAGCACCTGTCCCGAGTTCGACGAGACGACGCGGCAAGGCGCCTTGTCGCCGTCGAGCGCGAGCGCATACACCGAGAGCTCCTCGCACCAAAAGCGATTCTCGAAATCCTGACGCAGTTTTTCCGCTTGCGCGGCCAGCGCCGCGGCACGCTCGCTGTCGCCGAGCGCCTCCGCCATCGTCGCCGCATGGCGCTTGGCGCCGTAAACATAGGCTTGCACTTCGCAAAGCGCGATCGGCCCCTGCGCCATCCGCCCGTCGTGGTGAAAGACGGCGTCGTAGGAGTCTTTCCATCCCTGATTGGCCAGGCCCTCCTTGGTCTGGCGGTGGTATTCGAGAAAGCCGTCGCCGTCGCGGTCGCCGTAGCGGTCGATCCATTCGAGCGCCGCTTGCGCATTGGGCCATAGGGATCTCACCGTCTCCAGATCCGCGGTGCGCCGGAAATACTCTCCGAGCAGCAGCACGAACAGCGGCGTCGCGTCGACGCTGCCGTAATAGCGGCCGAACGGCACCTCCCGGAGGTTCGCCATCTCGCCGTGCCGCATCTCGTGCAAGATCTTGCCGGGTTCCGCGTCACGCTCGGGCTCGACCGCCGTCGCCTGCGTGTAGGCGAGGAACTTGAGCACGCCCTTGGCGATGGCAGGATCGATCCACAGGGTCATCAGGGCGGTGATGATGGCGTCGCGCCCGAAGGGGGTCGAAAACCACGGGATTCCCGCATAGGGATAGGGGCCTTGCGGGGTGTCGGTGATCAGCATGTACAGATCCGATACCGACCTGCGCACGACCTCGTTGAACACGGAGTTCGACCCCTCGATGCTGGCGGCCCGCTGGCTCGACTCGCGCAGCGCCTGCCGCGCCGCGCGCATGCGCCGGTAATAGAGCCGTCCGCCCCAATCGCTCTCGGGTCGGTCGACCGCGCATCGGACGAAAATGCGGCGGCTCGCGCGCGGCTTGAGGAACAGCTCATACACCGCGCGCGCGGTGGTCAAGGTCTTCGGCGACGGAGAAAAGGCGATGTGCGTGCTGCGCTCCATCCGGTCGAGGCCCGCGTAGGTGAGCGCGACGCCGTGATCGCTCTCGAGGGCGGCTCGCGCTTGGCCGCGCGCCGCGCGATGCTCGCCCCGCACCTCGAACAGATCGGCGAAATCCGAAGCGAAGCGGTAGGTCAACCGCAGCTGCAGGGGGCGGTCGCTGAAGTTGCGCACGTGCAATCGCTCATAGCACGCGCCGCTCCAGACGAAACGCACGCGGCTCACATGAACGTTCTCGCGCCTCAGCGCTATTTTGCCGTCGACCAGCAGGTCCGGGTTGCTGAGATCGGCGGTGAATACCGCATTGTCGTCTTGTGTCATCGAGCTCAGCAGAAGCGGACGTGCCTCCTCGAGCAACAGCTGAAATTGCGACAACATCCGAGTATCGCGATAGTACAGCCCCTCGGAATTCCCGGGCTCGCCGCCCATGTCGCCGCGATGGTCAAAGACCGCGAACATGTCGCCGTGTTTCAGTGTGCGTGTACGACGCTGCTGCAGAGTGTCGCTGACCGCAATCGCATACTGCAGGCTCGGCATCTCGTCGACGGTGTGCGACGGGCGCCCGGGATCCGCGTCGTTGGCTTGAGTTTGCTTCATGGAATTGCGGTTGTGTTGGGATCGGATGCTCTATGTTCACGTGCGCGCTTCTCCGAGTCAAAGCGGCGACGCGTGTGTAAAATTTTCACGAAGCGCGCGCGCGTGCTGCTATAGGAGTTCTCTGACAAGCATCAGTTCCAATTGGCAGCCGACACCGCCCCTGCGCCCGGCATACGATACTTGCGGTTGTTTTACGAATTGGGGAACGCCGAATGAAGATTGCTCAACTTGCACCGCTGATCGAGGCGGTGCCGCCGAAGCTCTATGGTGGCACGGAACGGGTCGTCGCCTACCTCACCGACGCGCTGGTCGATCTCGGCCATGAGGTGACACTGTTCGCATCCGGCGACAGCCTCACCAAAGGGAAGTTGGAACCCATGTGGCCGCGGTCGCTGCGCTTGGACCCCACAGTGAAGGATCAGTTCGTTCCCCTGTTCATGCAACTCGAGACGGTCGCCCGCCGCGCGCACGAGTTCGATGTGATTCATGCACATATCGATTATTTCGGATATCCGTTGCTGCAGCGGCTCAACGTTCCGAGCCTGACGACGCTGCACGGCCGGCTCGACTTGCCGGAGTTGCCGTCCCTCTACGAGTTTTTCCGCGAGGTGCCGGTGGTTTCCATCTCGAACTCGCAGCGCGGGCCCTTGCCGCAAGCGAACTACGTGGCAACGGTGCTGCACGGCCTGCCTCAGGACCTCCTCGCGAAAGGAGCGGGGAAGGGAGGCTACCTCGCATTTCTCGGCCGGATATCTCCTGAAAAGGCGCCGGATGCCGCAATTCGAATCGCCGCGCAGGTCGGGATGCCCCTCAAGATCGCGGCAAAGGTCGATCGCGTGGACCAGGAATACTTCAAAAGCACGATCGAGCCCCTCTTGAAGCTCGGCAAAGTCGAGTTTATCGGAGAGATCCGCGAGGATCAGAAATCCGAATTTCTCGGCAACGCCGCGGCGCTCCTCTTCCCGATCGCCTGGCGGGAGCCTTTCGGCCTCGTGATGATCGAATCGATGGCGTGCGGCACGCCGGTGGTGGCGTTCGAGAACGGATCGGTGCCGGAGGTTCTGGAGGACGGCCTCACCGGGTTCATCGTGCACGACGAAGTCGAGGCCGTCGAGGCGGTGGGCCGCGCTCTGGCTCTCGATCGGGACCGCATCCGCGCGGAATTCGACCGCCGTTTCACCGCGCGACGAATGGCGCAGAACTACGTCTCGGTGTATTCGCGTTTGGCGAAGGCGTTTCGCCGGACGGGCGCCGCGGACGAGGCCGACCGGCAGGACAAATTCCAGCCTGATTCGCTGGTAACATGCGACGATGCTGCAATCCCGGCCAAACGAGACCTCGCTGCCGTCGCGGCCGCGCCGCGCGATGCCGCCGGGGTGGGCGTTCTCCAATAGCTACGCGGGGCTTCCTCCGAGATTCTTCGCGCGCGTCGATCCGGTCGCCGTAGCCGATCCCCGGCTCATCAAGTTCAACGGGGCATTGGCTGCGGAGCTGGGTCTCGAATGGCAGGACGATAGCCCGCTCGCGGCGATTTTCGCGGGTAATGTCGTTCCCGACGGCGCGGAGCCGATTGCGACGGCTTACGCGGGTCACCAGTTCGGACAGTTCGTTCCGCAGCTCGGTGACGGGCGCGCGATTCTGCTGGGCGAGGTGATCGGTCGCGACGGCGTGCGGCGCGACATTCAATTGAAGGGCAGCGGACGAACGCCGTTCTCGCGCAGCGGCGACGGCCGCGCGGCGCTCGGGCCGGTACTGCGCGAATATTTGGTGAGCGAGTCGATGCACTCGCTCGGGATTCCCACCACCCGGTCCCTGGCGGCGGTGACAACCGGGGAGCCCGTCTTCCGGGGAGCGCGCTTGCCCGGCGCCGTCGTGACTCGCGTCGCGGCGAGTCACGTGAGAGTGGGCACGTTCGAGTTCTTCGCGGCTCGCGGCGATACGGACGCTGTGCGCCTGCTGGCGGATTACGTGATCGATCGCCATTACCCGCAGCTCAAATCGGCCGATCGGCCCTATCTCGAGCTGCTGGCTGCCGTGACGCGTCGGCAGGCGTCGCTGATTGCCGACTGGATGCGCGTCGGATTCATTCACGGCGTCATGAATACGGACAATACGACGATTTCCGGAGAGACCATCGACTTCGGTCCTTGCGCATTCATGGACGTCTACGATCCCGCGACCGTGTTCAGCTCCATCGACAGCTACGGCCGCTACGCCTACGGCAATCAGCCCGCCATGGCGCAATGGAACATGGCGAGATTCGCAGAGACGATCTTGACGCTGATCGATTCAGATACGCAGCGCGCGGTCGATGCTGCGAGCGCGGTGGTCACTTCGTTCCGCGAGCATTTTGAAGCCTGCTGGATTGCCGGCCTGCGGCGCAAGGTCGGCTTGGTCACGAGCGAGGAAGGTGACGCCGCGCTCGCGGGCGCGCTGCTCGATCTCATGCAGCGCGCAAGCGCGGACTACACGCTCACCTTCAGGCGGCTTTGCATTGCAGCCGAGGCCGGTGCGGATGCGGAACATATCTTGGGCGCCGCGCCGCCGCCCGAGCTCGCGCAATGGATCGGCCAATGGCGCGCGCGCCTCGCGCGCGACCCGCAGTCGCCGGTCGATCGCGCGCGCTCGATGCGCGCAGCGAACCCGGCTTACATACCACGCAATCATCGCATCGAGGCGGCGATCGTCGCGGCCACCGAGCAGGCGGATTTCGGCCCGTTCAATGAGATGCTGGACGTTTGGTCGCGGCCCTATGAGGAGCAACCGGGCCGCGAGGCCTACCTCGCGCCTCCCTTGCCGGCGGAGCGAGTGCTGCAGACTTTCTGCGGCACCTGAGCGGTTTGAGCGCCGGGCTCATTACTACTACAACCCGGCCGCTCCCCTGGTGGCAGGCCCGCACCGCGCCCCCCGCGCCGTCGCAGCAAAGCTTGCCCGCCGCAACGGACGTATTGATCATCGGCGGCGGGTATACGGGCTTGTCGGCCGCTCGGGAAACCGCGGCGGCGGGAGTCGCCACCCACGTGCTCGAGGCGGGCGCCATCGGTGCAGGCTGTTCGGGCCGCAACGGCGGCCAAGTCGCCTACAGCCTCAAGCCCTCGTTTGCGAAGCTCGAGTCCCTGCACGGCGCGCAACGTGCCTTTGCCATCTGTCGTGAAGGCTTCGAGTCGCTCGCCTATCTGCGCGCTCTGTGCCGCGAGATCGACTGCGATTGGCGCGACTCCGGGTGCTTCTTCGGCGCGCATACGGCGCGGCATTTCGAGCGCATGGCGCTCGAAGCGCGGAATCAACCCGCCGGCCTCGAGCAGCGCATCTCCGTCTTGCCGAAAAGCGAGCAGCGTCAGGAGATCGACAGCGAGTTCTACCACGGCGGCTGCGTGTATCACGACGATGCATCGGTCGATCCCATGAAGCTGTTGCTCGGCCTGTTGGACCGCGCCCGGCGCGCGGGCGCAGCGGTGATCGACGGTTGCGCGGCGCAGGCCCTACGACGCACGAGCGACGGATTCGAGGTGCTGACTTCGCGGGGCATGATCAAGGCCCGCCAGGTGCTGGTCGCGACGAATGGGTACTCCGGCCCGCTATCGGCGTGGCATCGCCGGCGGGTGATCCCCATCGGGAGCTATCAGATCGCGACCGAGCCGCTGGGCAGGCAGCGCGTGCAGTCGCTGATCCCACGGGGCAGCAACATCGTCGATTCGCGGCGCGTGGTGGTGTACTTCCGGCCATCTCCGGACGGTGAGCGGATCATCTTCGGCGGACGAGCGGCGCTCGCCGAGCGCGACCCGCTCGCGTGCGTGCCGCGCCTGCGGGCGATGCTCGCGCAAGTTTTGCCCCAACTGCGCGAAGTCGTACTCGATCACGCCTGGGTGGGCTGGGTCGCGTATACCTTCGATACCATGCCGCACTTGGGTGGCAGGGACGGGATTTTTTACTGCATGGGCTACTGCGGTCAAGGCGTGCCGCTTGCCCCTTATTTGGGGATGAAAATCGGACGGCAGATTGTCGGAGCGCCCGATGCGGACACGGCGCTCGATGGGTTGGCCTTCCCCAGCCGCCGTTATTATTTCGGCAGGCCGTGGTTCCTTGCACCGGCTGTCTGGGCCAACGGTACGTTGGACCGGATCGGCGTTTGACGCCCGGCGAAGCGAGCCCGGTCGGCTGCGAGCCGACCGGGCCGTGCGGTCGCGCGCAGCGCGCGCCCCGCCGTTACATCGTGCGCGATGTCGGCGAGTCGTAGACCCTGGGGACGCCATAGAATGCGTGGACGTCCGTGGCCCAACCGCCATCCGCCATGCTCGGCCAGTGGTCCTTATCGAACCCCGGCGCGCTCTTCAACTTGTCCTTGCTGACGTTCAGCGTGAAGCGCTTGTTGGCGGTATCGAGCTTGAGCGCTTGCCACGGAACGGCAAACAGCCGGTCGCCCATCCCAAGAAACCCGCCGAAGGACAGGACCGCATAGGCAATTCGGCCGCCGGCCATGTCGACCATGAATTCCTTGATGTTGCCGAGATTCTCGCCGGCGCCGTTGTACACATCGTTGCCGAGCAGTGTGTCGGCGCCCATCAGCGCGGGTCCTGGGCCGCCGCCGGTGTTGCTGTAATTCCTGTACATGCCATAGGTGTCGCGCGAAACGTAGTTCGTTTGCATGATTGCTCCTTTTTATACGATGAGCACACAGTATTGCCGAGGCGCCGGCGCCGCACTGTCAGAACGCGGGTCCGTGAGCGGGTGCGCCGGGCTGGACATCTGCGTGGGAGAGGCCTGACGGGCTCTGGGAGAAATGCCCAATGGCCCTTGCGAGGGCGGCGGCTAAGCGCGGTAACGCCCGGTTTTCCCGCAATACAGGCAATCCGCCAGTTGCGTCGCGTGCCGATGGCTTTCAACAAAGAGTTTCGCGCCCAAGGGGGCCAGCATGTCGAGTTGGTTCGCGAAGTATTTGGTCTGCTTGCGCCACTCGTGCAGATCGGCGTCCCTGCCTCGCCGCTTCGCAACGGCAAATGCCGACCGCGCCTTCTTGAAGGCGCGCTCGAGCCCCCGATTGTGCGGCATCTCGAATCAGGGCATTGTCGCGACCATACCTGTGGGGGCCCAAGATCTCGCGCAGCATCCTGAGCGCTGCGCGGGCGCGTCTGAGTTCTTTGCGCTTTAACAGCCTACAACCCCATAAAATAACGATGGCAGCGGGGCACGCGCCATCCGCACAGCCCCTGCCACATCGTCGGCGGCATCCTACACGCGGAGACGGCGCCTGTTCTTTTCGACGCACTGTTCGCGCCGACAATTAAATTCAAGGTATGCTCGTTTTCGGGGAGAAAAATAAGGGGATTGCATGGGCATCAATCGAATTCAGAGAGCGGTCACGGCGGCGCTGCTGTGGGCAGCGCTCCTGATCGGCGGCGGCGTGCACGGCGAAGCGGCGGACAAGCCCGCGATCGTAGTGTTCGCGGCCGCCTCCTTGACCAACGTGCTGCAGGACCTGGGCGATGCGTTCACCAAGCAGACCTCCTTGCCGGTCAAGTTCTCGTTCGCCGCAAGCTCGGCTCTTGCGCGGCAGATCGAAAGCGGGGCGCCGGCCGATGTGTTCTTTTCCGCCGATATCGACTGGATGGACTATCTGCAGAAGCGCAATCTGATACAGCCTGCCTCGCGCCGCGACGTCGTCGGCAATCGTCTGGTGCTGATCGCACCGAGTGACAGCGCCGTCGAGCTCAAGATCAAGCCCCACTTTCCTTTGGCCGCGGCCATCGGCAGCAAACGCCTTGCGACCGGTGATCCTGATTCCGTTCCGGTGGGCCGCTATGCGCAGGCCGCTCTCAGCAATCTCGGCGTTTGGGACGAGGTGGCGGATCGGCTGATCCGCGCCGACAGCGTGCGGTCCGCGTTGGCGTTCGTCGACCGGGGCGAGGCGCCGCTCGGCATCGTGTATGAAACGGACGCGATGATCGACAAGCATGTGCGCGTCGTGGACGTTTTTCCAGCGACGTCTCACGCGCCGATCGTCTATCCGATCGCGCTGACGACGACGGCGAAAGCCGACGCCGCGAAGTTCGTGGCCTACATCATGAGTCCCGCCGCGGATGTGACGTTCAAAGCCTACGGCTTCGTCCGTCTGCAATGAGCAGCCGGGTGGTGCATAAAAGGGTGAGGGGTGCTTATGGCTGAGTCCGAGGACAAGCCCGAGGACGATGAGGCATCGGGCGACAAGGAGGAATCGGGCGACAAGGAGGAGTCGGGCGACAAGGAGGAATCGGGAAAGAAGAAGCCGCGCAGTAAGAAGCCTCTATTCATCGTGGCGGCGATCGTGGTCGTGGGCGCCATCATCGGGTTCTTTTTCTGGTTCGCGCGCCGCAACGAGACGCGCACCGACGACGCCTACACCGACGGCAATGTCGTCACCATGGCTCCGAAAGTATCGGGGTACGTGGTTGCGCTCAACATCAACGATAACGTGCGCGTGCGCCAGGGTGAGCTGATGCTGCGCATCGATCCGCGCGATTACCTGGCCGCGAAGGACCAGGCGCAGGCGGCGCTGGTGCTCGCGCAGGCGCAACTGAAGTCCGCGCAGGAGGCGTTGCGCATCGCCCGCGTCCAATATCCCGCGCAACTCGTCTCGGCACGGGCGCAACGGGAAGCGGCGGTGGCCTCGCTCGAGCAGGCGCAACGCCAATACCAGCGTCAGCACGCGGTCGATCGACGCGCCACCACCCAGGAAACCATCGATGTCTCCACCAGCCAGCAGCGCAGCGCCGATGCGAATCTGAAAAGTGCGCAAGCGCAGGTCGACATCGCTCAGTTGGTGCCCGAGCAAATCCGCCAGGCCTCCTCCGCAGTGGAAGAGCGCATGGCTCAGATCGCCCAGGCGCGGGCGCAGCTCGTGCAAGCCGATCTCAATCTTTCTTACACGGAGGTCCGTGCGCCGAGCGACGGGTTCGTCACCTTGCGCAGCGTCCAGCTCGGCGACTACGTCACGGCCGGCTCGAACATGTTTCTCATCGTCACGCCTCAAGTGTGGGTCACGGCCAATTTCAAGGAGTCACAGCTCGGCCGCATGCGTCCCGGCGACGCGGTCGACCTCGAGATCGACGCCTATTCGGGATACAAGCTGTCCGGCCACGTGCAGAGCATTCAGTACGGCAGCGGCTCGCGCTTCTCAGCCTTCCCGGCCGAGAATGCCACGGGCAACTTCGTGAAAATCGTGCAACGGGTCCCCGTCAAGATCGTGATCGATCGGGGACTCGATCCGGATCGGCCGCTGCCCCTCGGATTGTCCGTGAGTCCGGTGGTCTACTTCCGTGAGTGACGGCGGTTCGGGAGGCAAGGCGTCGGAGCACGGCGATTGGCGGCCGTCCGGAAACCCCTGGCTGATCGCGGTGGTCGTGACCATGGCGGCTTTCATGGAGCTCCTCGACACGACCATCGTCAACGTCTCGCTCCCGCACATCGCGGGCAATCTGTCCGCGAGCTACGACGAGGCGACCTGGACACTCACGTCCTATCTCGTGGCCAACAGCATCGTGCTGCCCATCTCGGCGTTCTTTGGGCGTCTGATCGGGCGGAAGCGCTATTTCGTCATCTGCATCGCAGCCTTCACGATCTGCTCGTTTCTGTGCGGCATAGCGACCAATCTCGGCGAGTTGGTGGTGTTTCGAGTGCTGCAGGGATTTTTCGGCGGCGGCCTGCAGCCGAATCAGCAATCGATCATTCTCGACACATTCCCGCCCGCGCAGCGGGGCAGGGCATTCGGCCTTACGGCCATCGCGACCGTGGTCGCGCCCGTGCTCGGACCGACGGTCGGCGGCTGGATCACCGACAACTACAGCTGGCGCTGGGTCTTCTTCATCAATATTCCGATCGGTGTCATCGCGACGTTCGCAGTCCTGAGCCTGGTCGAGGATCCGCCGTGGGCAAAAGCGAAAAGCCACGTGTCGACCGATTACGTCGGCATCGGGCTGATCGCGCTCACGTTTGCCGCCTTTCAGATCATGCTCGACCGCGGCGAAGACGATGATTGGTTCTCATCGCCGTTCATCGGCTCGTTGGCGGTGATTGCGGCCGTGGGGGCGGCAACCACCGTCGCATGGCTCCTGTATGCGCGCC